>OGSM01000008.1_pt1 | contig 201237 bp, 183 predicted proteins | sample 1573871 | NCBI WGS metagenome assembly OGSM01 (sample SAMN03295848, study PRJEB24534) | human gut metagenome | isolation source: fecal sample 1 from infant 7 | host: Homo sapiens | place: USA: Pittsburgh, PA | collected 2014-07
GCGCTTCTTCCTGCATATGATACAGGTCAAGCTGCTTACCGATTTTACGGTGGTCGCGTTTGGCCGCTTCTTCCAAACGTTGCAGGTAGGCATTCAGGGCTTTTTTATCGGCCCATGCAGTACCATAAATACGCTGCAGCATCTTATTATTGCTGTCGCCACGCCAGTATGCCCCAGCGGTCTTCATCAGTTTGAAGTGATGACAGAAACGCATGTTCGGCACGTGCGGGCCACGGCACATATCGACATATTCTTCATGATGGTACAAGCCAGGCTTGTCATCATGGGCAATGTTTTCATCAAGAATGGAGACTTTATAGGTCTCGCCACGCTTCACGAAGGTTTCACGCGCTTCGTACCAACTGACTTTCTTCTTGATGACATCGTAGTTTTTCTCAGCGAGCTCGTGCATCCGCTTCTCGAGCGCGTCGACATCTTCCTGGGTTAGCGTACGGTCAAGATCGATATCGTAGTAAAAACCGTTATCAACAACCGGTCCGATCGCCATTTTGGTGTGCGGCCAGAGTTGTTTGATCGCGTGCCCTAACAGGTGCGCACAGGAGTGACGAATGATCTCCAGACCTTCTTCATCCTTCGCGGTGATGATGGAGAGCTTCGCATCATGCTCAATCAGATCGGAAGCATCTACCAGCTCACCGTCAACACGGCCAGCAATAGTGGCTTTCGCCAGACCTGGACCGATGTCCAGCGCAACATCCATGGGGCTTACAGCGTGGTCGTAATGGCGTTGGCTGCCATCAGGAAGAGTAATAACAGGCATGTTATATCCTTATTTGCAGTGGTGACCCACACGTAAGATCACATACAAAGAGAAAATTTATTTGTTTACAGTAAGTTGTGCAACCATCTAACCAACAATCGCTAAATTGGTACACAATCTGGTACACAAATGAAAAACTGACATCCTCAGTCCCTCACCCGGTAAAATGATGGTAACACTAAAAAAGTGGTGATTGCACCACTCTGTTTCACATCGCTTCAAATTGTCTTGCAACAGTGGATGTAATCGACTAGATAAGGGCAGCACAAACACTTGCAAACCAACGCAAAGCTTTGTGTGCCCTGTTTCGTCTCACTGTAGTGTAAAAAAACAACCGCACGGTTTTCTCTATCAAACCTGGTCGCTGGTCGATCATCCAAGTGTATGATGATATAGTTTTGCCCAAGATTGCAGTGACTTAGTCAACATCTAGAATTCTGCCAAGCATGGCAAAAATGGATAAAACAGAGAACAGTATGAATTCTGCTAAATACAGACCTGATATTGATGGCTTACGCACATTGGCCGTATTAATGGTGATTTTATATCATGTTGGAGTGCAAGGGATAAGTGGTGGTTTTGTTGGTGTTGATGTTTTTTTTGTGATTTCTGGATATCTCATTACTGGAATCATATATCCTAAATTGCAAGCTGGGACCTTTAGCTATCAAGACTTTTATCTGCGAAGGATAAAAAGAATTTATCCAACTCTATTATTAGTAGTTGCGGTGACATTCATTGCATCATATTTTTTTATGATGCAAACAGATTTTAAAGAATTCATAAATAGTGCTCTTGCATCATTACTTTCATTAAGCAATTTCTTTTTCATGCTGAACACTGGCGGTTACTTTGACCAGTCCGCAGACAATCTCCCACTTTTACACACATGGTCATTATCTGTTGAAGAGCAGTTTTACATTCTTTGGCCGATAATATTAACCTTGGCATTTAGATTTAAGAAGGGGATGTTTATATTCATAGCTTCCCTTTTATTATCCATTGGATATTCTCAGTATCTAACATTAACCAACCCTTCATTTGCTTACTACATGATACCATCTAGAGCTTTCGAGTTGTTAATCGGTGGTATGTGTTCCATTTATCTAAATAATACATTTCCTACAATCAAGATCCGATCTTTATTTGCATCGTTAGGTGCAATAATCATTATTGCTTCTTCATTAATATTGTCAAAGCATTCAAATTTCCCAGGCTTGAATGCGCTGCCTGTATGCCTTGGAACTGCAATGATAATAATTGCTGGTAATGGCAATATTTATCCATCAGTTAACAAAATCCTTAGTTTTAAGCCGATTGTTTACATAGGGAAAATATCCTATGCCGCTTACTTGTGGCATTGGCCATTAATTGCCTTTTATAATTATAGGGGCCTGCCTCTAACACCGTTAAATCAATTAACCATTATCATTACTACACTATTGCTATCAAGTGTAACATTTCATTTTATTGAAAATAAGACCAGATATCTGAATTTTTCATTTCAAAAAACAGTCCTAATATTTTTCGTTTTGCCTGTCATTGCGTTTACAGGAATCACTATTGCCTCATATAAAACAGATGGATTCGCTTACCGATTCAAAGGTTACATCGATGAACTGAGCGCTGAAAATGATCCTAGCAAAATAAGAAGCGATTGCCATACAAACTATTATAAAAACAATTGGGATATCAAAAAAATAATTCCAGAGTGTAACATTGGTGATACATCAAGACCTGTTGATGGATACCTATGGGGAGACTCTTTTGGGAATGCAAGCGCAGGATTCTTTGACTCTTACGGGAAGGCTAACGGACTTAATTTTCAAGAAAGAACAATAAGCTGGACTCCACCTATACCAGCAACCTCCTTTGGTCGACCTAACTTCAAAAATGAATATAAAACCAGCACAGCAAGCTTTACCTCTTGGATATTCAATGAATCTCTAAAATATAAGTACGTTGTATTATCTGCAGACTGGAGACAATATGACAAATGTTCACGTGATGAAATCACTGGTATACCTCATGAATGTGCTCTGTTTGATTCCAATGGTAACAACATCACTAGAGACTATAGAAACAGAGTTGAATCCATGATTAAAGAATACATCAACCACGGTGTAAATGTAATAATATTTAACTCTGTTAATGGAATTGATTTTAACAAAATAAAATCAGGAAAAATAAGTGGGAAAGACATTTCCACAAAAGAATACATGAAAAAAGAGGTTGTAGGAGGTGATGAGTTCATTCATTACATTATTAAAAAATACCCACAAATCACTTATATTGATCCGAATGATATCCTCTGCAAAAATGGTTCGTGCACAGGTCAAATTAATGGAAAAATAATCTATAGAGACGGCGGACATTTAAACTGGTCTGGTTCTAAGGAACTCGGAAGAATTTTCGTTAAAGAGTAATCGTAAATCAGGCGCCGTTAGACGGCGCCTTTATTAAACATTAAGAGTTTGAGTTATATCAGTATTGGCTTTATTAGCAACTGGATAGTTACATGATAAAGTTGAATTTACGGTCAAGTTTTCACCAAACCAAAATTTATTTGATGTCGATACTGATGAGGACCCAGTTCCATCAATTTTTAAACACAATAGAGCATTTATGAAATTATTCCTAACACATCTAATTGACTGATAGTGAGACAACCATGATTGATTCCCATCGTCTCTTAATAATGTAGCAACGCTCTGGGATGTAAATGATTGTGAGGTAATCATGTTGCAAGTTAACTCCATAATACTATTGGAGGAACCAATGGATATACCTGATGGCAAACTAGCAATAACATTACCACCCCTTAGAATATTTCTATTTACTCGAAGTATCTTTGGAGTATAACCGCTTGAGCTTAAATCAAGAAAAAATGATGAGACTGTCCCTAACTGATTGCCTGATATTTCTACAACACAATCAGAAGAACATTTAATGTTGAATCTATTATATGTGCCAGTGAAATTGTTATTTGTTAATGATACTTTTTGATATCCCCCTCCAGAGTTACTCCACATTGCCCCAAAAACTGGCGTAGATGGTAAAGATGTTGACCAACTAAAGTCATTTCTATCAATAAATAACTCTTTACTATAACTCCCGAAACTTAAAGAGCAATTTCTTATTTCATTATCATGAATGAATACACGCTCAAAATTACTAACATGTAAGTTGGCGGTTCCTGATGTTAGTAATCTACCCATAATGTTATTAGTAAGGCGCAGGGCTGAGTTTGAAATTTCATCTTGATCTACTCCGATTATCATTCCAGTGCTTGTAATATTAATAATATTGTTATCTATCTTCCAGTCTGAGTTTGTAATATGCGTATACAAAGTTAAAAATGACGGAGCAGAAAAATAATTGTCAGATATGAGCGCGTTCTCGTGAGTAATCAGCCCTTTCTGCTCATAGGCCTGAATCAGAGCAAGTTTTCGGGCATTCTCGTTTGCCAGTTGCTGAACAGGATCAACTCCGCCAGCGGCATCTTGCTGCGGTGTAACCGCCTGCTGCGCGCGAATTTTGGCAAGGTTGGCCTGGTGAGTAGCTTCGAGCCTTTCAGAGGTCTCGTTGTACTGCTCCTGGCTAATTTTTTTGGCTGACAGCGCGGTATTCAGCGCTTCAACATCCTACCTGTAGCTGGCGTTTTCACGCGCTTCCGGCAACAGCTTCTCTGCTGCGGCCTGCGCTTTAATGGCGTTGGCGGTATCCCATTTAGCCGCGGCATACTGCCTGGCCTCCGCGATTTGCGCTTGCGTAGCCCCTTTCCCAAGTGACTGTTCAGCATTGAGCATGGCCTGCTCTCTGCTCAGTTCATTGGTAGATCCGGCAGCAAGTTCTGCCTGCTGTTTCAGGTTTGCCAGTTTCTGAGCGATTGATTCAGCCTGTGATGCCCCTTTCTTCTGCTCGGATTGTAGAGTCTTCTGCGCCTGCGTATTTTTGTACGTAGCGGCAGCATCATCCTGCATCTGCTTAGCATGTGGATCATCCTTCGCAAACCCGGCATCTTCAGCGGCATATTGCGCCTGAAGTCGGGCGCGAGCCTCACCCTGCAACTTAGACAGCGCAAGGTTGCGCTCAGACTGCTTGATGAGGTTCTTCTGGCCGGCGGTGAGGTTGTCCGTCGATCGTTTAAGGCTATCGACATTGAATGAAGCGTTTGCTGCCTCTCTGGCTAGCTCAATGATAGGACCAAGCAATGCGTTAATAGCCGCCTGCCCGTCACTTGATGCTGGCTGAAGGTTCTGCAATTTAAGGGCGAGATCCTGCAAAGCCTGTGGCGAAGGATTTTTGCTTAGGTCAGATAATTGCTTCGATAACTCAAAGGCTTCTTGCTCGCTAATACCAAACTTGGAAGACAATGCACCGACCGTATTGGCGATGCTCATTCCCGTTGCATTCCACTCCATTCCAGCAGAGCTTATTTGCTTCAGCGCCTCTGAGTAATTACTTGTGGTGATATCAAGCGCAGCCAGGCGCTCATTGAAACCCTGCACAGTGGCATAGCCACCAGAAAATGCAGATAAAGCCTTATCGCCAAATGAGATAAATGAATTAGAAGCATCGCTAATGGCCTTTGGTATTTTAGCGATCGCCTGGTTGTACTCCAGAAGCGCCTGATTGCGCATTAGGGTTGCGACTTCAGAATTGGTCTTTGCAAGAAAAGCGTACTTATCTGACAGCGCGGCCACGCCATTTTGGGAAATGGTAATGACCTTGTCCATCGCCTCGGCTGCGTCTTTCAGCGCATCCATGGCGTTCTTGCCGCCATTAAGAGATGTGATAAGCACCCCGGCCAGGACAGAGCTCAGAGCGATAACAGAACCAATTACCGCACCACCCGGGACGAATGCACCGGCAAGTTGAGAGCCCTGCTGTGCAAACGCTACCAGCGCGGACTGGCCGCCCTGAACCTGAATGATGAAGTCCTGAACCTGGTACCCTGCCTGTTGCATGCTGTTTTTCCAGGCTCCGGTTCCTTTGGCACCGGTCTCCACGCCCGTTTTCATGTTATACAGGCGACCAGTTAACTCGCCGATCTTCTGCTTCTCTTCATCGGTCGCTTTTGACCCGGCGCGCAACTGGGCAGCCAGAACGGCAGCACTGCGCGCGCCATTCTCCTGTGCTTCGTCCAGCACAGCTAGTTGGTTACCCAGCGCCTCGATGATGGATTCAGCGCGATTGAACTCACTGTTAGCGCCACCGGTCCCGCTGCGGGCTTCTTCCATTGCGCGGGCGATCCCGCTCACATTGGTGTTAAGCTTGCGCAGTTGGTTATCCATAGAGTTGGCATAACCAGCCAATTCTGTAAACGCGGTCCCGGTTTGAGATGTGCTCTGATCGAGGTTATCCATTCCCTTGCCAGACTGCTGGGCCGCAGCATCCAGTTTATCCAGAGCATCAATGGCCTGTTTCCCGCCCTGCAACAGCGGCTCAACGTCGGCGCTGATTTCATAAACGATGCTACCGGCGTTCTTCTCACCTGCCATGTCATTCTCCGGTTATTTCTTTGCTCTTGCCCTGCGTGCGGCCTGTTTAGCCAGATATTCGTCGGCGATGCTCTCATACTCTTCGCGAGTGAAGCCTTTCTGATCGGGGTATTTCGCCGCCAGCAGCATCTGAAATTCGGTCATCGTTAACTGAGATGCTTCAGCGCGGTTCATGCCAAAATGGCTGCGTGCCGCGCTGATGTAGTCGAAGGCTTTAAACTCGGTAGTACGTTCTCCCGTCTCGTGACGCTGCAACTGGCGAACCTTGGCTTTACCGACCACTCCGTGTTGCATGAGATGCTGAGCCAGCACAATAATGTCGTTTTTCGGCATCTGGCCCGGGCGGTAGACGACACAATGCCGCCAACCTTTCCACTCGCCTATCATCGGCGTCAGATCGCTCTCACAGCACGCCTGTAAAACATGCATACACGTTGATAAAAGCTTTTCAGCAGCGCGGTTGAATGATGGTGACAGCCAGGCAGGGAAACGCCCCAGCGTGCCAGCACAAACCTCAATGAGCTGAGCGACGTCATTGCCGTGGATGGTGGCATACGCCTGCACAATATCTTCCGGAGTGCCGATCCTCGTCATAGCCTCGAATGAAGGACGCAGCAGGTAATCTTTCCCGCCATCGCGGCTGTCGCTGATGGAGATTTCACCAATATCTGTTAAAGCGGTCATAGGCATTCCAGTAAACGGTCATTATCAAGGGCAGCACGCCGCCCTTTGGAATGTCCGTTAAGTAACGGTAACCGTATGCACGGCCACAAAGTTGCCGTCTTCGGTATTGATGATGATCTGCGCGCTGCCGGTGGCGACGCGGTTCACCGTGACAGTGGTACCGGATGCTGTGGCAGTGGCTTTGGTTGGATCGGTTGATGCGACGGTGAAGTCTTTGTTGGTTGCTCCGGTTGGTGCGATATTCACCGTGAATGTGCTGGTACCTCCCGCCGCGCCAGTACTGGTTGCCGGAGTTACCGTCACGCCAGTCACCGCTACCGCAGTGATTTCGTTCACCTCGATAGTGCTTGCATCGCCGACTTTGAACTCGGTAGAGAACGTGACGATGTCGTTGGTTCCGCCGTCAGAGCTCAGAGCCGTGATGTTCATGTAACCGATGAATTCGACCGGGCCGTAGTCCATACGTACCCAGATACCGGGCTGGCGCTTGGCCTTAAGTTCGTCAGCGAAATACTTGATGAACTTGCCAACACCGTACTGATCCAGTTTGTCCTTCTTGCGCACTTCACCTTCAAAGCTCAGGGTAAAGTCACTGTTAGTGATGATGGTCTCGACATAGCCGCCGCCGTCATCCGCATCAGAGGTAACCGAGTTAGGGTTGAAGTCGAAGCCCTTTGATGTACCCGCAGCCAGAGATTTCCACTCTGATTCTTCAGGTTTTACATCAGGGCAGCCGTCAGCGACCTCCAGCACGATCGCACCGCCGAAAAGGCGCTCGTTCGAGTTAGGGCAGTCAGCCATTTGAAACTCCTCTTTGACGTATAAAAGAAAACCCGCCGGAGCGGGTTATTTGGTTGAGATGGCTATTCGCCGTAAGTGCAGGCGAACTGGAGTCGGAAGACTATTCGCCCTTCTTCTGTGAGCACAGGCGCGGGGATTGCGCCCATGTTCTGGATGTAGCCTACGCACTCGTTAACCATGGGGTTGGCTTGGACATAATCGACAATACGCTGCACGGCGTTGAGTGCGTCTTTGCGCTTATCTTTCGCGCCGACGACGTCGACAAGGACGTGATACTCCGATCCGAGATCGTTTCGGATATTCGAGCCGCCGTTTGGCCTGAACACCATGATCGCCTTCGACTGGTCACCCGGGTCGTCGTACATCAGCTGCTGCACCGTAAATCCGGTCGTTAGCCCGGCGTCACCGAACATGTTGCGCACCCGCTCGTGCATCATGGGTGTCATAGCGAAAGCTCCTTGCGCATCACCGCGTCAACGTTATCGCGCTCGTCATTCGCGCCTTTGGTCAGGAATTGCGGCTCACCATGTGGATCCCAGTAGTTGCCCTTTCCGGTCCCGCCGCCGAACTCTTTCGGTTTCTGCGGGCCGAACTCAGACCGGTTGCTGGTCACGCCGAAGTGCGCGCGCGGCTGGCCTTTCAGCTTGCCTGACGCCTCATGCACGTAGGCGGCATAGTTGGCTGAGTAACCGATTCGCCCGGTGATGAGCACGCCGCCAGCGTCGATTTCCCGGAACTGACTGTTAATCAGCGTTGAGGTGTCGATCGGAGTGTAATATGCCGCCCGGGTGCCGATAAGCATCATCGCCGACTGCAGCGCGCGGATTACCTTGCGGCCCTTAACGTCATTGATGACATCGCTCAGGTGCTTTTTCGCCTGGCTGATGCCCTTCACTTTGATGCCCATAGCTTTCTCCAGGCAATAAAAAAACCCCGCCTGAGCGAGGTTTGGTGTCATTTAAACGGTGAATCAAAAAGGGAGCATTGCGCGAATTTCAGTGTACCAACCATGAAAAGCAGGTAGGTCATCTAAAAACCAGAAGCCTAAAACAATCATCGCCATGCCCATTACCATGTGAAAGATAATGCTGAACCAGAATTCAATAGGCTTTTCATCCACGTGAATGTACTCCTTTCGGAGCGTTCCTTTGAATGTTTTGGTATAAACACCCCGACGACAGTAGACAAACGATTGTACCAAGGAGATTGGGCCAACCAAAAAAACCGCGCACACCGTGAACCAATATTGAAATCCCATTACCTTTCAATCCACGTAATTTTTCCCCTATTATTGCACAGGTTTATCAGATTCCAGTAAGGATGGCGTAATCATCAGTCACACGCTCGAAAGTGTCGGCGTAGCGGATAACCTGCCGCACCTCGTCGGCACCGGCCACAACCGGGTCGGCTTCGGTCGATACACCGATCAGCAGGTAATCACCCGCGGCCGCCAGCGCAAACTCGGTCCAGACTGTATTTTTCACGACGATTTCAGCGCCCAAGCTGGCTAGCTTCTTGCTGAGTCCGCCCTCGTAATCGCAGAGGATTTGCTCAGGTTCGGCATAGCCCAGCGGATCGCCGTATTCGTCATTGCCTTCCAGCTTGCGCCAGATGGTTGCCGTGGCGGTATAGCTCCAGTTCGCTACCGATGACATCAGCCCTCCTTCCAGCGTAAAACCTTCGCGCCAGTCGCCCGGATGCGCGGGCAGTTAATGAACCACTCGCCGTCCGATTTAACGTAGCCGGTCGTCTCCCGCCCGGTGTCAGTCATCACCCAGACGCGGGTGAACGAGCGCGGCAAGCCGTGCTTAACTGATTTGTACGTCATCACTCAGCACCTACGACGGTAAACCCAGTGAGATGATTGGCATCGTCATACACAGCGGCTGCACGACCAGTTCCCGGCTTAGCCATGCCATTCACGAACCCGACCACACCCATGGTGATGATGCCATCACGAGACTGAGAGCAAACAAATGGGATGTCGCTACCGAGAAATGCTTCGTTGCATACCACTCGATGATTTACCAAGGCATTCGCCGCAGATTGGTCGGTAGAAAATAACTGGTTAAGCAGTTCGGTAATTAGCTTTGCTTCCAACATCAACAGCCCCCGACAACATCAAAGAATCCGACGCTGCTACCTACATCAATCGGTAGAGCTGACGTGCAGCCGGAAGTATCAAGTGTCAGCAAAGCATCACGCATGCTAGTTACATCGCCGCTGTACTCAAACGAACGCGACGCCCCTGAAGGCGCTGACTGTGATTTAATGCGCTGGCTGTAGGCCGTGAGCGCCATTAAGGTGACGGCATATACCTGAATCAGGATTACGTCGTACTCATCATAGCCAGACGCCTCCAGGCACTCCTGAATGCTGTCCAGTTTGCACAGGTAAGCATCAATCATGAACTCAGGAATTGAGTAACCGAGTGCAGATAGCTGCTGCTTCACCTGCTCGGCTGTTATCTGCACTACTGCCATGGTTATTTCGCCTTTTTCGATTTAGCGGAGGTGTCTGCCTGCTCTGCCTGCTCTGCCTGCTCTGCCTGCTCTGCCTGCTCTGCCTGCTCTGCAGGATTATCACCCGGCGTGGCAACTTCAAGCTTGCGATCACCACCTGACACGATTTCCACTAGGCCAGCGGCTTTCCACTTATTCGCAGTTTCTTCGCTTACTTCCACCTTTGCGCCAACCTCCAGCTTCTGAAGATTGGCACCGGAGAAAAGGTTATCGCTAATCACTTTTACCAGTGCCATGTCTTACCCCTTAGCTGTGCGCGTAGATGACGGACTTCTTGCTGTTGATGTCGGTCTTAACCATCAGGCCAGCGGCACCCCAGGTGCGCCAGATGTAATCGCTGTTGTAGTACGGACGCGGATCGGCAACGGTACCGAACGCCTGGCCTACAATCGGAGCAATCACGCCAGCAGTCAGCGGAACAATCAGGATCTGGTTGCCGGTCAGCTGAGCATCTTCTTTAATCGCGGAAATGCCGGACAGTTTCAGAAGCTCCTGCAGAATGGTGTCAGACTGGTAGTTGTCGCTGAAGTAGCGCTCCAGGTTGGAGATGATGGCGCTCGACACATACCAGGTCTGCTCTGCGTACTGATTGTTGGTCAGCTTGAGAGTGTCGCGCAGCTTAATCCCCGCATTACGGATCTGCTCTGCCGTGGCGGATGCGCTGGTAAAGTCGATATTCAGACCAGATGCACCCAGATCAACCAGAGCCACACGCTCGTCGTTCTTCAGGCCTTTCCAGGTCTTATCATCAAACTTGATGTAGTTGCCTTCTGCGTCACGATAGCCGTTGTAGATGTAATCCACATACTGGCGACGGACTTCGTTGGTGGACTCGAACTGAGCATCAGAGATGATGTCGAACGCATCCGGGTTGTTCAGGCGAGGCTCACGCCAGTGGAACTTGAAGCCGGTATCGTGCACAGGAACCATAGTACCGTCGTACTGGTACTGCACTGCATCCAGCGCCGCGCCGATCTGGCCTGACATGGAGGTGTGAGCCCACATACGGCCGCCAGATTTAGCGTATTCATACACGGTCTGGTTGATGCGCACCGAACGAGACAGCGGCATCAGGTCGTCCATCGGTATCTCAATGAGAGATATGGAGAGAAGTATCTCACGGAGCGAGGAGTTGACACGTGGCTTGGAATCAGTATCGAAGAGGCTCATAGGCGAGCAAAGTTCCCTCCAGGAAAATGGCAGCGCCGGTATCCGCTGATCGAGATGATGATGACAAAGCAGATGGCTATCCAGTGTGTCGAGGATTATGGACTGCCTACTCCTCCAGCCTCTCTCTGCTGGATGTGCCCAAACCGAGATGACGACCTATGGCTATTCATGAAGAACCACGTTCCTGAAGACTTCGCAAAAGCATGTGCTCATGAGAAAGAGATTCAGAAACTGTGGCCGCACCTGTGGCTGACTAAGTACGGCGTACCGTTAGCTGAGGCACCGCTTAAACCTAGTGGAGGGAAGAATACTCAGATGGACCTGATTCAATTCTGCGACAGCGGTCAATGCTTTGTTTAACGCAACTGATAGCCAGTTATGAGCTGGCTATTGGGTGCGAAAGCACTGCCACGTTATCCCTTTTGCCCGGTTCCGCCGGGCTTCTTTTTGCCTGGAGAAAAGCATGCAAACAACAATCAGCATTCAACCGGTTCTGGTTAACCGTGAGCGCGTTCAGGAGATGCTTGGTGGTATCTCCTGAACCACGTTTTATCGTAAGCGCAAACAGTGGGAAGAATCCGGCACACCATTCCCGCAGGAAGTGGAAGAAATCCACCCACCTAAAGGCGGCGCTCTCTTCCGCTATGTAGAAGTTATTCAGTTCTGCAAAGATAAAGGACTATTGGCTGCACACGACTGAATCTTCTCAGCCCACAATTCTGCCGCTGCCTGCTGCTCGGGGATGTAATCATACTGGTCATAAACAGCCAGCATCCCCGTTAGCTTATGCCCGAGTATCTTCTCTGATACGTGAGGCGCAACACCAAGCTCAGCCATCTTTGTTTTGCACGTTCTGCGCAGATCGTGCAGAGACCAGTGCTCCCCACCCATTACCTCTTCCACCTGCCCCGCGATGGAAATCAACGTACTGGCTGACATAGGCCTGTCCACCTGCAGCTTAGCCGGTGGAAACACGATTGACTGATCGGGGTACACATCAAAAACCTTTTGCAGATAATCGGCCGCCAGCTGAGAAATCCCACGCACAAAGCGCTTACGCGTTTTCGAGTTCTCTTTCGGTATTACCCACTCCCTCGCCTTCAGGTCAAAATCACCCTTCCTTGCCAGCCTCAGTTCAACACCGCGGCATCCAGTAAGCGCCACAAGGCGGATCAGCATTTTGTTTTGCCATGACATCTTGGTTTTATCGATGGCATTCCAGAACGCGCCTATCTCTTCGTCATTCATGAATCTTTCCACGTCATCAGGACGGCTACCGATATCGTTAATCTCAAGCAACATTAGAGAATTTGAAGTAATACGTTTCCGACGCAGCGCATAGCGGATCACCTGCTTCATCTTCACCAGCACGTTACCGGCCTGAACCGGAGATCCACCTTTCGTTATACGCAGGAATATCTGCTCCCACTCAACGGGGCTCATCTCATCTGCTATCAGTCGGCCGTAATTGTCGGTAACGTGAAGCTTCAGCATCCGCTTCCAGTATTCGTACTTCACCATCTCTTTCACTGATGGTGTTTCAAGCCACTCATCAACGAGGGTGCTTATGCTTGGTGAGCTGGATACTATGTCCCTGACTTTCTTCCGCTGCATTGCCGGATCGCGTCCCTCTTCCAGCCAGCCCTTGCATTCCTCCATCGCGTCACGGGCTTCTTTAATCGACATCTTGCCGTAGGTGCCGAGTTTTAGCCTGGCCGGTTTCCCGTTGAATCGATAGCGATACTGAAAGGTGATAAGTCCTTTTGGGCTGATCCTGGCAGAAAGTCCACCACCATCTGCTATCTCCTCTGGTCCATCATATGGCTTGCCAGCTATACGCCTGAGCTTGGTATCGTTGAGAGGCATGCTTGTCCCTGTTCAGCTTTGTCGGAATTGGTACACGATTTGGTACACAGATTCTACGACACGAACGCGGACAAGATGAACTAAATTGAAACGGGTAAATTGAATAAAGTCAGGTGTGATGCGGAATTGGTGAAACAGGTAGGAACAGACAGGAATGAGGAGAAATTCTGGATGGTACTTACACGTAAGATCACATACAAAGATTCAATATTTAAAATCATCAAAAAGGTGTGGGCTGATTCCCGCTTCACTCTGCGAAATATGTCACTGGTCGCCTTAATGGCTACACTGGACCTACACCCGCTTTTTGATAACACCGTTTGACAGTGTACACGGCATTACGAGCCGATCAAAGCAACAATCAACGCGCACTCTATGATGTAAATCAATTCACTGACACCCTGATGTTTTTGTTACACTTGTATAAAGTCATCTAACCTGAGCAGGAAAAGGACAATGCCAACAAATCGCTTTGCGAAGAAACACTGGAAGATGGTTGTGATACTGCTCGTTATTTGTGCGGCAATGCTGATGCTACGTTGGGCTGCGATGATCTGGGGTTAAAATACTGGTACACGCAGTTCCGGTTCCGTTGTATTTATCAATTAAATCGAATTCGTCTGAAAATAGCGCGTTATTGATAAGTATTAAAAATAAAACACAGATTTAATATTAAATAAATTTAACGTTAATTGAGAAAAGCCGGGCCAATTATTTGACCCGGCTTGTCATTACATACGATAGCCGAGTGACACAGTAGTACGACGATCGGTATGCTCCGGCGCTGTTGCCGGTGGTTCAGAGTTCCAGGTAACGTTGTAAGCCACCTTTAACCCAAAGTGTTCGTTGATAGCAACGTTCAAGGCCGTTTCAGAATTGAGCGTTGTATCGTCAGCACCAAATACCGACACACCTTGCGTAAACTTAGTATTGTCCGTCATCTGCCACGCATAGGCCCCGGACGCATAGCCCAGCGGCTGTGTTTCGGTGGTGCCATCCGTGTGCTCGTCATAGCGCACACCAGGACCGAATTCAAAACGGAAGCTGTGCACTGGTCCGTTGAGGAACTGACGACCATAACCTGCGGTTAGCACGTCACGCTCGCGATAGCCGTTGTAACGGTCGGTCAGCCAGCTTGCCTGACCAAAGAGATAGTCATAGTCGGTCATGTTGTAACGACTACGGCCACCTACGGCATATTTCTCCGATGAACGCTCATCATTTGAGGAGGTATTGCTGGCATTTCCCCACAAAGACCACGCTGTAGTTTGACCGTACCAGGTCATGGTGGTGTCTGCAGTTAAAGAAGAACTTTTTGTGTTGCCTGACTGGGCGAGATATCCCGCGTTCAGGTTACCCTCAAAGGGTTTTTTCGCGCTGGAAGGGTCATCCATGACAGTAAAAACGGAATCATCGGCGGCAGCCTGCATTGACGCAAGCAGGCCACCCGTCAGCAGTAACGCTGCGGGCACTGTCTTCAAAAGCTTCATTTATTAAGAGTCCGTACAACAAAAAAAGAGACCATAACGGTCTCGGAAACTTTCATATGGATCAATGACAAAAGACCCTTGAAAGGTAACAAATTATAAAAAGACTCGAATAACATAGCAATAAATTCTTATTTCATTTTTTGAATAAGAGCGTTCCTAAACCGTTTTTTTATTTATATATCTTTAACGCGATTATTTTAAATAAAGATATGAAAAATCATGTTGTTAATTACTTCACTTTCGGGGGGTTAAGTGCCAGACTGAGGACAGCCTAACAGGAGGTAAAGATGGTACGTATCTATACGTTAACACTTGCGCCCTCTCTCGATAGCGCAACAATCACGCCGCAAATCTACCCGGAAGGTAAGCTTCGCTGTACCTCGCCGGTTTTTGAACCCGGCGGCGGCGGTATCAACGTCGCTCGCGCGATTGCCCATCTTGGCGGCACCGCTACGGCCATCTTCCCTGCGGGTGGCGCCACCGGAGAGCATCTTGTTGCTTTGCTCGCCGACGAAAATGTTCCCGTGTCCACCGTCGAAGCTAAAGACTGGACCCGACAAAATCTCCATGTCCACGTTGAGTCCAGCGGCGAACAGTATCGCTTCGTCATGCCAGGCGCTGCGCTCACCGATGATGAGTTTTACCAACTTCAGGATCAGGTGCTGGAAATTGAGTCTGGCGCACTGCTGGTTATTAGCGGCAGTTTGCCGCCTGGCGTACAGCTTGAGAAGCTGACCCGGCTCATTACCACAGCACAAAAACAAGGGATTCGCTGTATCGTCGATAGTTCTGGCGAAGCGCTGGCGGCAGCATTAACCATCGGCAATATCGAACTGGTCAAACCCAACCTCAAAGAACTGAGCGCGCTGGTGAATCGCGAACTCACGCAGCCCGATGATGTGCGCAACGCCGCGCAGGAAATCGTGCAAAGCGGAAAAGCGCATCGCGTAGTGGTCTCGCTTGGACCACAAGGAGCGCTGGGCGTTGATCGTGAAACCTGTGTCCAAGTGGTTCCGCCACCAGTGAAGAGTCAAAGTACCGTAGGCGCGGGCGACAGTATGGTCGGGGCCATGACGCTTAAACTGGCTGAGAGCGCACCTTTTGCAGATATTGTTCGTTACGGTGTCGCCGCAGGTAGCGCCGCCACCCTGAATCAGGGTACGCGTCTGTGCGCTTTAGACGATACGCAAAAAATATACGCGTATCTGGCTCAGTAATAACGGCTTCCCCTTGTTTAGCTACAAGGGGATTTCCCCGTAAAACTGTCGGCATAGGTGTTATACGTCTATGATGAAAAATCACGTGATTACAAAGCAGTGAATCATGTGCGACCAGGCGTCTTCACAACTATGCGAGGTGAAGAAGAACGACACACATTAAGTGCCTTTCCAGCGATGACGCGTCCGTGGTGTGCGTCAGTTCGTGTTTTTTAACCGCATTCTTGCGCTAACCTTATGATCTGGCAGACAACATGGGGAGAGACATCATGTGGCAGGCTATCAGTCGTCTTTTAAGCGAGCAATTAGGTGAAGGCGAAATCGAACTGCGTAACGAACTGCCCGGCGGAGAGATCCACGCCGCATGGCATTTACGCTATGCGGGGCGCGATTTTTTCGTTAAATGCGATGAAAGAGAGCTGTTAACCGGCTTTACGGCGGAAGCCGATCAGCTGGAGCTACTTTCTCGCAGTCAAACCGTGTCTGTACCGAAAGTCTGGGCGGTAGGCGCAGACAGAGATTACAGCTTTCTGGTGATGGATTTCCTCCCTCCCCGTCCGCTTGATGCGCACAACGCGTTTATCCTCGGCCAACAGTTGGCGCATTTGCATGAATGGAGCGATCAGCCGCAGTTTGGGCTCGACTTCGATAATGCGCTCTCTACCACGCCGCAGCCCAACACCTGGCAACGTCGCTGGTCAACCTTTTTTGCCGAGCAGCGTATTGGCTGGCAGCTGGAACTCGCCGCTGAAAAAGGCATTGCGTTTGGCAATATCGACGCCATTGTCGAGCATGTTCAGCAGCGTCTCTCTTCTCATCAGCCGCAGCCGTCTCTTCTGCATGGTGATTTGTGGTCCGGGAACTGCGCTCTCGGCCCGAACGGCCCGTACATCTTTGACCCTGCCTGCTACTGGGGGGACAGAGAGTGTGACCTGGCAATGCTGCCGTTACATACCGATCAGCCGCCGCAACTCTATGACGGTTATCAGTCTGTTTCTCCGCTACCATTGGATTTTCTCGACAGACAGCCTGTCTACCAGCTCTATACGCTGCTGAATAGGGCTATTCTGTTCGGGGGACAGCATCTGGTCGTGGCGCAGAAGGCGCTGGACAGGTTACTGGCGGCTTAGCAAAGTCGCACGTTGCTTATCTGGCCTGGCGTTTCACAACGCGTCAGGCCTGATAGTGCAGCAGTTACAAAAAACCCAGTAATGAAAAGAAGAAATAGCCAATCACGATAACGATCACCGGCAAAATATAGAGCGGGAAAATTTGTAAAAAGATCGTATGGTGCGGTACCACAATACGCGACTCAAGTTGCTCGCGTGATAACCCTTCACTGCCCTTTGCCTGTTCCAGAATCAACTGATCCTCAACTCCCTCGCGTAAATAACGCGCCTGACGGCTCATTCTGGCGCCTGAATCCTGCAACGCCAGACCGATAAAAATCAGAATGAAAATCAGCCAAAAAACGAGATTCAGTCCACTTTGAAAATCGGGCGTCGGCGAGTTATACCAAAACACGTTAAGAAAAGGTGTGTTCACACGCATCATGTCGATCATCACGTGTGCAAAATCGAGCATGACCGCGTTAATCCCTTCCTGCTTTTCGCTGTGCGCATACATAAACTTCAGTACTGAAACCAGGGTTGAAATCAGCGCGGGAATGAAAATCACCCATCCCACCAGCCTTTTCAAGATAGCAATGCGTCCAGCTTGTTGATACGTCATGAGTTCCCCTTGATTAAGACGTGTCATTTTGGCCTAAGTTTACCCGTTGATTATCGTTTTCGCCTGATCTTTAAAGGCGGTATACTGCTGAATTAGCCATAATGAACGCTCAGAGCCCGTCCAGGCTGGCTCTTAATCCCTTTTATCACCCGTAAAGGAGAGGTTGTGATGTCAACCCCGCGTCAAATTCTTGCTGCAATTTTTGATATGGATGGATTACTGGTCGATTCTGAACCGCTTTGGGATCAAGCCGAACTGGATGTGATAGCAAGTTTAGGCGTTGATATCTCCCGCCGCCATGAACTTCCCGATACACTTGGCTTACGCATCGACATGGTGGTTGATTTGTGGTTTGCACAACAACCGTGGAACGGTCCCTCACGTCAGGAAGTAACCGAGCGCATCATTACCCGGGCAATTGCGTTAGTTGAAGAAACAAAACCACTGCTGCCGGGCGTGCGTGAGGCCGTGGCATTGTGCAAATCTCAGGGGTTGAAAGTAGGACTGGCATCCGCCTCGCCGCTGCATATGCTGGAAAAAGTGCTAACCATGTTTGATCTGCGCAGCAGCTTCGACGCACTGGCTTCTGCGGAAAAACTGCCCTACAGCAAACCGCACCCGCAGGTTTATCTCGATTGCGCGGCGAAACTGGGCATTGACCCTATAAACTGCGTAGCACTGGAAGACTCGGTGAACGGCATGATTGCTTCGAAAGCCGCCCGTATGCGTTCCATCGTAGTACCTGCTCATGAAAATCAGGACGATCCTCGCTTCGTTCTGGCCGACGTCAAACTGGCCTCGCTCACCGAACTCACTGCCGCTCACCTGCGCGGCTAATCCTGCGACGGGCAATGATCGCATTGCCCGTCTGCCGGACGCTGGGGCACGCCTGATGACCTGAAAGGCCCGGTCGTGTTCCTCGCAAGTCCTGCCTCGGACTATATACATGGTTATACGCTGGTCGTGGATGGCGGTTGGCTGGCGCGGTAAAGGCGCACTTGTGACAAAGGGTTACAACGTCACCTCTTCCGCCTACTGTATAAAACCCCTATACTGTATGAATCGACAGTTTATTGGGTTTTATCATGACGGCGGAAGGTCACCTTCTTTTTTCTATTGCCTGTGCGGTATTTGCCAAGAATGCCGAGCTAACGCCCGTTCTTGCGCAGGGTGACTGGTGGCATATTGTTCCTTCAGCCATTTTGACGTGCTTACTGCCGGATATCGATCATCCCAAATCCCTGCTGGGGCAGCGTCTGAAGTGGGTATCAAAGCCCATTGCCCGGGCATTTGGTCATCGCGGGTTTACGCATAGCCTGCTGGCGGTTTTTGCCCTGCTGGCCACGTTTTACCTGAAAGTCCCTGATACCTGGATAATTCCAGCGGATGCCTTACAAGGTATGGTTCTCGGTTATCTCAGCCACATTCTGGCCGACATGTTGACCCCGGCGGGCGTCCCCCTGCTTTGGCCCTGCCGCTGGCGTTTTCGTCTGCCTATCCTCGTGCCGCAAAAAGGCAACCAACTGGAGCGGTTTCTGTGCATGGCGCTGTTCGCGTGGGCAATCTGGATGCCGCAGACCGTACAAGAGAACAGTGCGGTGCGCTGGTCATCACAGATGATAAATACGCTGCAAATGCAGTTTAATCGTTTTATAACGCACCAGGTTGACTAATAAATCAGCCAAAAAGTTATTTTTGGCATAAACAATTCCATTTGAATATAAGAGGCAAGTCACAGTTCTGCTAATCTTGCGCCAACAGAATCACCGTCACACGGTGATACGCATAATAAGATCAGGAGAACGGGGATGAACTATCCATTAATCGCGAACATTATCGTGTTCGTAGTGCTGCTGTTCGTGCTGGCGCAAGCCCGTCACAAGCAGTGGAGTCTGGCAAAAAAAGTACTGGTCGGTCTGGTCATGGGTGTGGTGTTTGGCCTCGCCCTGCACACCATTTATGGTTCCGACAGCCAGGTTCTTAAAGATTCCGTACAGTGGTTCAACATTGTCGGCAACGGTTACGTCCAACTGCTGCAGATGATTGTCATGCCGCTGGTGTTTGCGTCTATTCTCAGCGCCGTTGCGCGTCTGCACAACGCCTCTCAGTTAGGTAAAATCAGCTTCCTGACCATCGGTACGCTGCTGTTTACTACGCTGATTGCCGCGCTGGTAGGGGTTCTGGTGACCAACCTGTTCGGCCTGACCGCGGAAGGTCTGGTGCAAGGTGGGGCCGAAACCGCTCGTCTGAACGCGATTGAAACCAACTATGTTGGCAAAGTAGCTGACCTCAGCGTTCCACAGCTGGTGTTGTCGTTTATCCCGAAAAACCCGTTTGCCGATCTGACCGGAGCTAACCCGACGTCGATTATCAGCGTGGTTATCTTCGCGGCATTCCTCGGTGTTGCCGCACTGAAGCTGCTGAAAGATGATGCGCCGAAAGGCGAGCGCGTGCTGGTCGCTATCGATACCCTGCAAAGCTGGGTGATGAAGCTGGTTCGTTTGGTGATGCAGTTGACACCGTACGGTGTTCTGGCGCTGATGACCAAAGTGGTTGCGGGCTCCAACCTGCAGGACATCATCAAGCTGGGTAGCTTCGTCGTGGCCTCTTATCTCGGTCTGGGCATTATGTTCGTGGTACACGGGATCCTGTTGGGTGTTAACGGCGTTAGCCCGCTGAAATACTTCCGCAAGGTGTGGCCGGTGCTGACTTTCGCCTTCACCAGCCGTTCCAGCGCAGCCTCAATTCCGCTGAACGTTGAAGCGCAAACCCGTCGTCTGGGCGTGCCTGAATCCATCGCCTCTTTTGCCGCATCCTTTGGCGCCACCATTGGCCAGAACGGTTGTGCAGGGCTGTACCCGGCAATGCTGGCAGTAATGGTCGCCCCGACCGTCGGGATCAACCCGCTGGACCCGATGTGGATTGCCACGCTGGTCGGTATCGTCACCGTCAGTTCCGCAGGGGTTGCGGGTGTGGGTGGCGGTGCAACGTTTGCCGCGCTGATCGTCCTGCCAGCTATGGGTCTGCCGGTCACGCTGGTTGCGCTGCTGATTTCCGTTGAGCCGCTGATCGATATGGGTCGTACCGCGCTGAACGTGAGCGGTTCTATGACTGCCGGTACGCTGACCAGCCAATGGCTGAAACAGACCGATAAAACAATTCTGGACAGCGACGATAACGCCGAACTGGCGCATCGCTAAGTCTGTTAGACTGAAAAATAAAAAAACCGCCGGAGTGTCATGCTCCGGCGGTTTTTTTATATCCATTAATCGCTCAGTTCATTTTCCTGGCGAACCTGATTAGCCCAGCGTTGCGCTGATTCCGGGACCGTAAATGCAGGCGAACGCTGAAACGCCTCCCCTATTAAGACAAAAGCGACATATTTTCCGCGCAGTATCCATACGTCACGAAACGCATCCATTTTAACTGCATGCTCTGGTGGGGCTGGCTCCACGCGAGGAACATAGCTAATTACCGGACGATTTTGTTGGCGAAGAGGTTTCATAATCAGTTGCTTCACTAAAGACTAATTCTAAAAATCAGAAAACGGCTATCTTAGCCGATTTTGCCTCCTGACGTCCTGCCTTGCGTGCGCTGTTTGCCTGGTTCATCGCGCTTTACGCCCTCGGTCAGTTCCTGCACCACTGAGCAAGTGGTCTATAGTTAAAGCTTTTGACGGCAACAACGACCTTTAAGCGATGAAAACAGGAGACGAGTTTAATGTCACAGAATGATAAGCACCCACTCCATCACTCAGCGCCGGTTCATGATGCCAGCGAATCCCAGCCAGGACTTGACTCACTGGCGCCAGCAGACGGTTCACATCGGCCAACACCTGAACCCACGCCACCAGGCATGCAGCCCACCACGTCCGGCAGCTTAAAAGCGCCTGACACCAGAAGTGACAAACTCAACGCGCTGGAAAGTTTTCGTAAAGGCAGCGAAGATTTTGCTCTGACAACCAATCAGGGAGTGCGCATCGCGGACGATCAAAACTCTCTGCGCGCAGGAAACCGTGGGCCAACTCTGCTGGAAGACTTTATCCTGCGGGAAAAAATCACCCATTTTGATCACGAACGCATCCCGGAGCGGATCGTACATGCCCGAGGTTCGGCCGCTCATGGTTACTTTCAGCCCTATGCCAGTCTCAGCGCGACAACGAAAGCGGACTTTCTGAGTGATGAAAATAAAATCACCCCGGTTTTTGTCCGTTTCTCTACGGTTCAGGGCGGCGCAGGCTCAGCGGATACGGTCAGAGATATTCGAGGATTTGCGACCAAATTTTATACTGAGGAGGGCATTTTCGATCTGGTGGGAAACAACACGCCAGTCTTCTTCATTCAGGATGCCCATAAATTCCCGGATTTCGTTCATGCGGTAAAACCGGAGCCGCATTGGGCTATCCCACAGGGTCAAAGCGCCCACGATACCTTTTGGGATTATGTCTCGTTACAGCCAGAAACGTTGCACAACGTTATATGGGCGATGTCCGACCGGGGTATTCCACGCAGCTATCGCACGATGGAAGGCTTTGGCATTCACACGTTCCGGTTGATAAATGCGCAAGGGAAAGCCACCTTTGTCCGTTTTCACTGGAAACCGCTGGCGGGCAAAGCTTCGCTGGTATGGGATGAAGCGCAAAAACTTACCGGTCGTGACCCCGATTTTCATCGCCGCGATCTGTGGGAAGCTATCGAAGCAGGCGATTATCCGGAATACGAACTGGGGCTGCAACTCATTCCTGAAGAAGACGAATTCAAGTTCGATTTTGACCTGCTCGACCCGACCAAGCTGATCCCGGAAGAGCTGGTTCCGGTGCAACGCGTCGGTAAAATGGTGCTGAACCGTAATCCGGATAATTTCTTCGCCGAAAATGAACAAGTCGCTTTTCATCCCGGACACATCGTCCCTGGTATCGATTTTACCAACGATCCCTTGCTGCAAGGCCGCTTGTTTTCTTATACCGATACCCAAATCAGCCGCCTGGGCGGGCCCAACTTCCATGAAATACCGATTAATCGCCCGACCTGCCCGTACCATAATTTCCAGCGTGACGGCATGCATCGTATGGACATCGATACCAACCCTGCCAACTATGAACCTAATTCCATCAATGATAACTGGCCGCGTGAAACGCCGCCGGGGCCAAAACGCGGTGGATTTGAGTCATATCAGGAACGGATTGAAGGAAACAAAATCCGCGAACGTAGCCCCTCTTTTGGCGAATACTATGCGCACCCTCGCCTGTTCTGGCTAAGTCAGACGCCAATTGAACAGCAGCATATTATCGGCGGATTCAGCTTCGAACTCAGCAAAGTTACGCGCCCCTATATTCGGGAAAGAGTGGTCGAACAGTTAGCCCATATTGATACAGCCCTCGCCGAGGCGGTTGCCGATAATCTCGGTTTTGAGCTAACCGAGGAACAGGCCAAAATCGCCCCACCGGCTAACGTCAATGGTTTGAAAAGTGCGCCGTCACTCAGTTTATATGCGGGTGCGCAAGGTGAGATTAAGGGCCGCGTGGTCGCCATTCTACTTAATGACCAGGTGAAATCGGGCGACCTGCTTGCCATCATGCAAGCCTTACAGGCCAAAGGCGTTCACGCCAAACTGCTCTATTCCCGAATGGGTAATGTGGTTGCCGATGATGGTTCCGTCCTGACAATCGCCGGTACCTTTGCGGGTTCACCATCGCTGACCGTCGATGCGGTTATCGTTCCGTGTGGCAATATCGCAGATATCGCTATGAACGGTGATGCCCGATATTACTTACTCGAAGCGTATAAGCACTTAAAACCTATCGCACTGGCTGGCGATGCGCGTCAGTTTAAAGCAACGTTGGATATCAAAACTGAAGGAGAAGAAGGCGTGGTGGAGGCAGACAGTGCAGACGCACAGTTTATGGATACCCTGCTGACGCTAATGACTGCGCACCGCGTCTGGTCACGCGCCGGAAAAATCGACACGATCCCTGCCTAAAAAAATGCGGCGCATTATGCGCCGCAAACTCAGGAGTTAGACGTTCAGAAAACTGCCAAGACGATAACCGCGTTCCGCAATAGCATATTTCAGTGACGGAGACGTCAGCACGTCGAGCTCAGTTAAGCGGGGGTAACAGTAGGCACTTTGACGAATAATGTCATCGATAAAGGCCGGATGACACATCACTTCCAGCGAGGACTCTCCCCGGTCTGCTGACGCGTCAAGCGTTTGCAAAAACAGGGCTTCAGAAATCGCTTCGCCATAAAACTCGCTGCTGAATCCCTGGGAAGTCCGTAACGTCTGCGGAAAGTCAGACGCCTGGAATACCGTCTGACGATCGATCCGTAACGCAATCCCCCGTTGGGCAGCAAACCCGGCCACGATAGGGAAAATCTGCGGGAACATATGCACATGGTGATGGCTATCCAGATGCGTTGGCTCCCGCCCGAACAGGTCAATAAAACGCTGATACTGCGCGGCCAGTTCCTGAGAAATTTCATCCAACGGCAAGGTGTCTTCTTCAGCCATCTGCCAGATCCATTTTCCCAGTAACCCGTCACGAGTAAGGCCTGGCATTGCCGTCAACGGCCTGCCCAGCGTCAGAACAAAATGCATCCCAACGGCAAGTTCAGGAATATCGCGACTCAGCTGTACCGCATGGTCAATGGCTGCGCCATTAACCAGTGCGGTTGTCGAGGTGACCACGCCATTGCGACAGGCTTCAACAATGCCGTAGTTTTGTCCTTTACTCAGGCCAAAATCATCCGCATTTACAATCAGTACGCGTTCCATAGCCGACCTCAGTTAGTGTTGTTCGCTTTTGAGTTTCTCGATACACCCGGCGAAGTTTGGCAGCCATTTTTCATGCGCCAGAATCAGCTCACGCGCCAGAATCTCGGCATCGCTGTCAGAATGCACCAGCGGACTCAGGTTCAACGCCAGCAGCACATCATTCAGCTCACCGCTCAGTGCCGCATTGCTCGCCGCGACTTCAAAGCCTTTAATGGTATAGATAAGGCCGAGCACTTTCTCATCAAAATGGGTAATACGTGGGTGCGGCGTGGCGCCGTTGCGTCCCAGTGTACAGGTCATCTCAACCGCCCAGTCCGCCGGGATATTGTCAACATGCCCATGGTGCGGAACGTTGACATAGTGCTCGGTCTGTTTGTCGTTGTAGATGGCGTTGATCACTTCACAGGCCGCATCGGAGTAATAGGCTCCACCGCGCTGTTCCAGCTCTTTCGGTTTCACGTTCAAATCCGGATTTTTGTACAGATCAAACAGTTGTTTCTCCACTTTCTGTACCACCTGAGCGCGAGCGCCGCCCTTATAGTATTCACCCATTTCAATCGCCAGCATCTCTTTTGGCTTGAAGTAGTAAAGCAAATATGAGCACGGCAGCAGCTTCAGCGAGCGAATCAACCCTTCACTGAACGGCAGATCGAAGATGTTCTTCACGGTGGAGGCTTTCAGTTGACCTGAAGCCACGCCATCCAACAGTTCATCAAAGCGTGATTTACCATTCACCAGTACGTCTTTAATAAAGACCATATGGTTCAGACCGAACAGATCGATGGATAAGTCATCGCTCTCTTTCAGCGCCAGCACATCGCTAATGAACATTTTCATGCCGACAGGAATATTACATACACCGATGAATTTCTTAAAATTCGTATGGCGATAGACCGCTTCCGTCACCATCCCGGCCGGGTTAGTAAAGTTAATCACCCACGCATTCGGGCACAGTTCTTCCACATCTTTGACAATATCAAAGATAACCGGAATAGTACGCAGACCTTTGAACAGCCCACCAGCGCCGTTGGTTTCCTGCCCCAGATACCCGTGACTCAGCGGAATGCGTTCATCCTTTTCGCGGGCTTTCAGTTGCCCTACGCGCAGCTGGGTAGTAACGAAATCAGCATCTTTCAGCGCTTCACGGCGGTCCAGCGTTTTAAACAACTTCATCGGCACGCCAGCTTTATCGATCATGCGCTGGCAAAGGTCAAAAATAATGTCCAGCTTCTCTTTTCCATCGTCGACATCAACCAGCCACAATTCAGAAACCGGTAATTCATGATAGCGCTTAATAAAGCCTTCAAGTAACTCAGGGGTGTAGCTGCTCCCGCCACCGATAGTGACGACTTTTAATTTCTGGCTCATACTTTCTCCCTTCAGTGTCAAAACACTGACGTGTATTATGCTCAACCCGTTTGTCAGATATAGCGTGGCTGTCCCGACGCTATTTTGGGCAAGCTATAAAAAATGGGTTATTGGCAAATAATATCTACTGATTAAATTCAGTTAATTTCTTACGATAGCTATTAGGTGTAAATGACGTCAGCTTTTTAAACGTTTTAATAAACAGACTTGGACTACTGTAGCCAGATTCGTAAGCAATATCCGTTACAGAATAGTTAGTCATTTCCAGCTGTTTTTTAGCAAAGTTAATGCGGATTTCATTAATGATCTGCATCGGCGTTTTGCTGTAATAACGCTGGGTTGCGCGAGTCAGATACTCCTGGGATTTCGCGGACAGGTGTACCATGTTTTCCAGCGCATTCTCGCTAAACTGCCGTTTGTCATGCATGGTCTCCACGGTGGTTTTAAGCCACTGCGGAATATCATCCAACACCTGCTCTTCGCGATGATGGCGCAACCGGTTAATAATATAGAAGGTGACCACTTCTACAAATTCATCCAGCCCACTCTCGCGAAAGTTCAATGATGCAATAACCGTTTCAATGTAAGTGAGAAACGAATTATTCGCCCGATAGACCTGCGATGCAACGAAACAAAATGGCAGCAGCGGGTGGTAGTGCTGTTCAAAAAAGCGTTTACTGATACCGACGTTCAGGATCCTTGTCGCCCCAAAATCATAAAAACTCTGGTGGTGCGATCCCAATGGAATAAAAACAAAGTCCCCGCGTTCGAGCAATACGCGTTTACCGTTGATTTCCTGATAATAGCGCCCGGTTAAAACCAGGGTAAATTCGTAGTAGTCATGCTGATGCAGCCCGCTGATGCTCTCAGTTTTGTTATAGATGAACACATGGAAATTTTTGCCATTGAACAGCTGCTGTTCATAGACGGTTTTGATTTCCGGTGCGTTAATCTGTAGCTGCATTATGCACTCCTCGCTATTTCAGCTTTTCGTGAAGCTCAATCAGTTCAGTCACCAGCTCACGCGCCAGCATTGATGTCATCAGGTGGTCCTGAGCATGAACCAGCACCAGGCTAACTTTCATTTTACCTTCGCCCTGATCGCCTTCAATCAGTTTCGTTTGCACGAGGTGCGCTTCATTCAGCGCCAGACGGGACTGGTCCATCATAGCCTTAGCTGACTCGAAATCGCCTTGCTTGGCCATTTTGAGCGCGCCGTACGCCAGGCTACGCGCCTGACCGGAGTTGATGATGAGACCCATCACCACTTCTTCAAGTTCTTCTGCTTCTGACTGCGTGTCGACGATGTTTTCGATATCCAACATACTTTTTTCCTCTGGTTCAGTCCGGCATGACCGTGAAGCCATGCCGGATTAAATTTAGAATTTCAATGCGTTAGCGATATCTTCTTCGCTTTCTTCTTGATCAATAACGTTCTGCGCTTTGTTGGCTACCACCACGAACGGCAGGTAAACCAGCGTGGCGATACCAAGGTTGAACAGCGCGACCAGCAGAGCAGCGACGCTACCGTTGGTATTAAAGAACGCGCCCAAACCGGTTGGCATGGTCCACGGTGCGATGTTGGTAATCGGTGGAATAATGCCGGAGTAATAAGCTGCCAGCGTAATCGCCGCCAGAATCGGCTGCACCAGAATGAACGGGATAAACATCACCGGGTTCATGATGATCGGCAGACCGAACAGGATAGGTTCGTTAATCTGGAACAGGCCTGACGGCAGTGCCAGTTTAGCAACCTGACGATAATCCGGACGACGCGATGCCAGGAAGATAGCGATAATCAGACCCAGCGTAGCCCCGCTACCCCCGAGGAAAATATAGGAGTCGAGCATCGGTTTCGCCCAGACGTGGAAGGTCTTTCCGGCTTCCAGCGCGGCGTCTACGGAACCAAACTGTTGGTAGATGGAAATGTTTTCCAGCGCCCATGGCGTCATGATACCGCTGTCCAGCGCGGTCAGCGCCAGTGAACCGTGAATACCGAAGAACCACAGCAGCGGAACAAAAATCACGTAGGCCCAGCCCACCACGCTGCCCAGCGATGCCAGCGGAGTTGAAATGGAATCCATGATGATCTGGTGGAAGTTCGTACCCCAGGTGTTCAATGCCCAGGCGATGATCCCCATAATGGAGAGGATAAGGAAGCCAGGAATCAGCGCAGAGAAAGAGCGCGACACGGATGTCGGTACGCTATCAGGTAATTTAATTACCCAATTGCGACGGACCACAAAGGTGAACATTTCCGCGACCGCGAGGCCGATAATAATACCGGAAATAATATTGGCACCGCCGAGCCAGTTCGCGCCAACGGCATAGGCTTCACCCACGCTATATGGCGTTACGGTCATAAACGCGGCGACGGATAACAGCCCGGCAGCCAGAGAGTCGACTTTGCGTTCTTCTGCCAGCGCCATACCGATAAAGAACGGCGCCATCAATGACATGATACCCAGCGTACCGTTATAGACGTTTCCACCAATGCCTTTCAAACTATTCAGCGTTTCAATAGTTGAAGCATCAAGTCGAATGCCCATTGAATAAAAAAACGACCCCTCCCCAAAGCTCAGGAAAACGTTATTGATTAATACAAACATGGCCCCTGCGAGGGTTAACGGCATTAAACGAATAAAACCGTTTTTGATTGCATTAACGTGTGGCTGCTTTCCAATTTTTACAGCAAAAGGAAGGAGTACCTTTTCAAGTGAAGCAATAGCGTTACTCATAGAAAAATACCCTTAAATACCGCAATTAATAATTGCGGTGAATGTTAATGAAATAACTCTTTGACGGGAAAAATTAAAATAAAATAATTAATTTGCTGCGGCTTTTTTAATTGCTGCAACCGCAGCCTTAAGCACGCCTAAACCATCGACTTTGCCATACAGCAGCGAGTCAATCACTTCCACAGGCTTGTTGGGTAACAAACGCTGAATTTCGGGCAACATATAAGCAATTTGTGGACCTAATAATACAACATCGGCCACTGGACCTTTTTCTCCGGCCAGCGTTTCAGGAAACGCTTCAATAATAACCGGTACTTCGTATTTTTCGGCCTGAGAACGCATCTTCGAAACCAACAATGAAGTCGACATGCCCGCAGAACAAAACAGATAAATGTGTTTCTTTTCCATTAAAACGATCCTCATGTGCGATTATCTGTCACCAGACACTCCGCAAGCCCTAACCTGCATCCATGCTCTGGGTAACTTGCGTCAGCTAAATTACTTTTTTAGGTGGCTGAAATGAGTATACGGGATTGCACAGGCGGATGGTATTTCCTTGACCAACTAAATTGTCTCTCCTTGACCTGGCGTTATGACCACCCTCACACTTCAGGCAAATAATTCGCGTCAATAATTAAGATCGTGTGACATAAAAAAACCGGCGCAGTGGCCGGTTTTCCCGAGTGCTCAGGCAATAAACAGTTGTTACTTCTTCGCTGCCTGCGGGTCGGTGTCGTACTCTGCGCAGGTCTGGTAGCCAGAGTTAATCACGTGTCCGGTGTCATCTAAAGCAACAAAATAGGTCTCAGCTTTACCATCTCGTTGACCCAGGATGTAGGTCTGACACGTCCCACGCGCATGGATCATACTGACTTCGGAAGACGGTTTACCGGCAATCTGCGCTACCTGCGCCCGGCTCATCCCTTTCTTCACATCTTTCACCACGGGCTGAACAAATTGGTCTTTCGTACGATCGTAAGCCGTACACCCTGCCAGCATAGTCAAAACAGCCGCTGCGCTCAGAATTCCTGTTAGATTCTTGTTCATATTCCGTCCTCTTGTATTTCAGCGTGTTATATAAGCCTGGAGCACAACAACGCATTTTTCAAGCAATCAGAGGATACTTAGGTGGTTTCGGAAAATTCTATTAAAACAAAATGATGCTATATCAGGCTCGCATCCCTTGTCGTTTGGGCCTCAACGCGTTAGCTTTAACACATCATTTTTTTGATCATTTTATTTTTCGGAGGGGGTTAAATGACTCTGCAGCAAGAGATAATCCAGGCGCTTGGCGCAAAACCGCACATCGATGCAGAAGAAGAAATTCGCCGCAGCGTGGATTTCCTGAAATCGTATCTGCAGACCTACCCCTTTCTGAAATCGTTGGTGTTGGGAATTAGCGGCGGACAGGACTCAACGCTCGCGGGAAAACTGTGCCAGATGGCGATCACCGAGCTGCGAAAAGAAACGGGTAATGACGCACTGCAGTTTATTGCCGTACGCCTACCGTATGGCGTTCAGGCCGATGAGCAGGACTGCCAGGATGCCATCGCCTTTATTCAACCGGACCGCGTACTGACCGTCAATATTAAGGGCGCGGTGCTGGCCAGCGAGCAGGCCCTGCGTGAAGCGGGTATTGAACTGAGCGATTTTGTGCGTGGCAATGAAAAAGCCCGTGAACGTATGAAGGCACAATACAGTATCGCCGGCATGACCAGCGGCGTTGTCGTGGGTACCGATCATGCTGCAGAAGCCATCACCGGATTTTTCACTAAGTACGGCGATGGCGGTACCGACATTAACCCACTATTTCGTCTGAACAAGCGCCAGGGCAAACAACTGCTCGCCGCGCTGGGGTGCCCGGAGCACTTATATAAGAAAGCACCAACTGCCGACCTCGAGGACGATCGCCCTTCTCTGCCGGATGAAGCCGCACTGGGAGTCACTTACGACAACATCGACGACTATCTGGAAGGAAAAACGCTGGATGCCGACGTCGCGAAAAAAATTGAAGGCTGGTACGTGAAAACTGAGCATAAACGTCGCACACCGATCACCGTGTTTGATGATTTCTGGAAAAAAGCGTAATCCTTTTCCCTTCAAAATGCCGGGTAGCGCCAGGATTGGCCCTATCTGGCATTAGCCTGCTGAATCTCATGCCGCTTTTTTAATCACCCTCAAACTGCTACACTGGATGAATAACCAGCATCTGGAGTCAACAGTGGTACAGCGTCAATCAGCCCCTCGTCTGACATTTGAGGCAGCGGCAATCTATGAATATCCCGAGCACCTGCGCCCGTTTTTGAGTGCGCTTCCCACCGCGCCAGGCGTCTATCTGTTTCACAGTGATAGCGACACCATGCCGCTTTATATTGGTAAAAGTGTCAATATTCGCAGCCGTGTGCTGGCGCATCTGCGTACCGCAGACGAAGCGAGTATGCTGCGTCAGGCCAGGCGCATTAGCTGGATTTGTACGGCCGGAGAAATTGGTGCCCTGCTGCTGGAAGCGCGGCTTATCAAAGAACAGCAGCCCCTGTTTAACAAACGGCTGCGACGCAATCGCCAGCTGTGTGCCTTGCAGCTTACCGACCGAACGGTTCAGGTGGTTTACGCACGAGATATTGATTTCTCCCACGCCCCCAATCTGTTTGGCCTGTTTGCCAACCGCCGCGCAGCGCTACAGACGCTGCAAAGCCTCGCCGATGAACAACAGCTGTGCTACGGCCTGTTGGGGCTGGAACCCCTGAGCCACGGGCGCGCCTGTTTTCGCTCCGCGCTTAAACGCTGCGCCGGAGCCTGCTGTGGGAAAGAAAGCCCTGAAGCGCATCATGTGCGTCTGGTAGAAGCCCTGGAAAGAGTGCGCGTAATCTGCTGGCCGTGGAGCAATGCCATTGCGCTGCAGGAAACCCGCGCTGAAATGACGCAGTACCATATCATCAATAACTGGCTGTGGCTGGGAGCCGTTTCAACGCTGGATGAGGCAGCTACACTCGCGCGAATGCCAGCCGGCTTTGATCAAGATGGCTACAAAATTCTCTGCCGGCCTATCCTGTCTGGTCAATATGACATTATTGAACTGAGTCCGGAGAATGCCCCGGCATCCAGTTAATCTCGCTGAACAGCAGTTTCCCCTCGCGCTCCAGCAGTCGTAACGTGTGTTTACCGTCGTGCCAGCTTGCACCCTGATCGACGGTCAACAACTTATCACCCAGTTGCCAGGCTCCGCTGATAACAAACACCACGCCGCCGCGCGAACCAAAGGTCGTAAAGGTGCGATCGGCAACTCTGACTTTTGCCTGGCAGACATCCCGTCGGGTCATGATATTAAAATCCATCGACATCTGCCCTTCCGTCAGCTTCGCTTTTACCACCTTGTCACCGGCAAAGGTAAAAGGCTGATGCTGTTTCAGGGTATGCGTGAAGGTGTTCGGCTCTTCCAGCGTCACTTCTCCGCCTTCCAGCAGGGTAATCACGCGTTCTACGCCGGGAAAAAGAGAAAACTCCCCATTCGCTGCGATGGAGGCGATACTCGCCCGCCAGTGAAAATCTCGTGTTGCTGGCGGAAAACAGCAAATCTCACGCGTTTCTCCCGCACCATTTCGCCACAGATTGACCGGCATTTTGCGGATATCAAAGTATTCCATCATCCCTCCAGAAAGGCGCAGCACGGCAGCCCACCGTAAACAGGCAGCCATAAATCATCATTGTTATATTCACCCTGCAGATTATTGTTATCGGCAGCAGAGTTGATTTGCCTTAGCGATGAACCCGGTGTTTTGCAAAAAAGAACAACGCGCCATCCAGGTGGAGTTTTCGCGGGCTTCAGGAGAATAACGTGTCACAAGCGCGGTGCAAGAGGCAGCAAAGAAAAAACCGCCGATCCTGCCCACCTCGTTAAACGTGTTGTGGACAAGAGCGGCGGTCTTGAGTTTGGTTTCACACTGTGCGGTAATCAGCACACACAGCGTGAATGATATAGTGTAGACGCTGAACGATTACTCAGCAGCTTGCGGCATTTTACCCTTCTGCGCGGCACGTTCTGTCAGACGCTTCTCAAAATTGGCATTAAACTGCTTTTTCTGTTCCGGGGTCAGAATGTTGTAAATCTTGTTCTGGGTTTCCATATGCGCCAGCATGTTGGCTTTGCGCTGTTCTTCCATCTTCGCAATCTGCGCTTCCGCTTTCGCTTTATCAAAGCTATCGCTGGCGATGATGTCGTGCATTGCGCGGCGCTCTTCCAGCAGCGGACGTTTCATCTGATCACGCTGACCTTTCATGATCTCGCGAATCTGCTGTTTCTGCGCATCGGTCAGGTTCAGGTCTTTAAACATCATGTCGTGATGCGGGGCAAACTTACCGTTGTGGTGCATCATTGGTTTGGCATCAGCTGGCGCAGCTGTTGTCGTGTCAGCGGCGTGGGCCAGGTTAGCAGCGCCCAGCGCCAGGGTAGAGGCAACAAACAGAGCAGTCAGTTTACGCATAATTTCTATCCTTTCTTTCAGTTATTTTGACGACACTCATGCGACTCTTATGCAATGTGATGTCGTGTTGACGAGATTAACTTTACCGGCTTAAGCGTCAATTAATCAGAGCAACGGTAAAACAATGAAAGTGTAAAAAACAAACTTTCATCAATTATGGAGAAAAAAAGAATAAATTGCGCAGAGTTGCAATAAAAAATTACAACAGGATGATTTTGAAGGGATTATGAAGAACTATACCTCATCCCTGATTATTAAGAAAGCAATTCACCAGGAATAATCCGTAATAAATAAAAACAGCACGCAAAAATAAGCCCTTAGGGATAAACCAAAAGGGCATATATATTTGTCACAATTTTTCGAGCATCAATCCGGCACGTAAACCACAGGCCACGTTTGGATTTGGAAAAAGAACGTATTCAACATCATGGGTGACGGTAAAACGTTCATCACCGTCCTGCGCCAGCAAGGTGCCCTCTGTAAAAGGGGTAAAGTTGAGCGTCTGGTTATCCATGTGAAGAATGAAATCGTCGCTACGCCGCGTGATTTGCGACACCACGCGGTAACGCAGCGGAGATGTTTCTCCCGGTGACATTCGCTCGCCCTGCAGCAGCTTCGCCAGCGCATCTGCCGTCTGCGCAAACTGAGTCAGATCATTTTGTCCAAACGGCAGCGCTTTACCCAGTTCCAGCGTGCAGGCCAGCGCGCCAAAATGTTCAGCGCTAAAATGGGTGAACGTGCCGCCAGGTGTCTGATGGAAAACCAGCGCCTCCAGCCCTGCCTCTCCCAGCCACCCCAAAAAATCTTCGTCCCAGGCAACGTTGCGTTGTGGCAACACGCCAAAGCGCAGATGCTGCGAGCCGCGAATCGCGGTGTGCAGATCCAGATGCCAGCGAACTGGCTCTTTCGCCCGCGAATAAAAATCCTCCAGACACAGCTCAAGCTGATGGGCTCGGTGCGTTTCTTCACTCGCGGCAAAAATCTGCCAACGGCCGCCAAACATACGGTTCAGGTCGCTATGACAATAACGTTGTCCCGCCGCCAGCGCCTGCGGGTTCCCCAGAATCACCAGCAGCCGCCATGTGAGCGTTAGTTCACCGCTAAACAGCCTGGAAAGAATTGAATCAAGTATCTCTACCGGGGCCGTTTCATTGCCGTGGATCCCCGCAGACAGCACCAGCGAATATTCCGCCGGAGTGTCCGGCGTTAGCTCCAGAATTCCGTGACCAATCCACTGCCAGGAAAAGCCGCGAGCTGTGCCCTCGGTTGTCTCGGGGGTTATCCCTGCCAGCGTCTGGGCCAGAAAATTATCCATGGCGGGTCCTCTCCTGCTGGAAGGGATACACAGAGCCGAGGTTGAGCAATTGCGTCAACGTATCCAGCGCTTCACGCCCCTCACGCAACAGCTGCGGATCGGCAAGGTCGGCAGCGGTAAGACGATCGCGATAGTAACGGTCGACCCAATTATTCAGCGTGTTAAACAGCGTATCGTTCATGATAACCGCCGGATTTACGGCCTGCAGCTCCTGTGGCGTAAGCACCACTCTCAGGCGCAGACATGCCGGACCGCCGCCGTTGGACATACTTTCACGCAGATCGAATACCTGCAGGTCATCGATCGGATTGTCTTCCTCGAGCAGACGGTTCAAATACCGCCACACGCCCGCATGCTCCCGACACTCCTGCGGCAGGACCAGCATCATCGAACCGTCATCACGGCTCAGTAACTGGCTGTTAAACAGATAGGTCGTCACCGCATCCTGCACCGACACTTCCGCAGCAGGGACTTCCAGCGGGGTAAAACCTGCCACCTGACTGCGTAACTGATCGAACAACGCCTGCTGTCTGACAAACGCCAACTGATGACAAAACAGTACCTGGCGATTCGACACCGCAATCACATCGTTATGAAACACGCCAAGATCGATAACGTCCGGGTTTTGTTGGGCAAAAATGCGCTGATGCGGGTTAACCTGATTCAGTCGGGCGACCGCCTCGCTGGCCTCACGGGATTGCCTCGCCGGATAGCGCTTCGGATGGGATGCATTCCCTTCTTCACGACCGTAAATAAACAGCTGTACGCCAGGGTCGCCGTAATCCCCGCCGAGGCGGTTATGGTTTGCCGCACCTTCATCACCGAATAGCGCAACCTGGGGTAACGCACCGTGGACCGTAAAACTATTCTCATCACGGAAAATCGCCCGTAGCAACGCTTCGGTGGTCGGCGCTTCCAGCGAACGGTGAAACTTATTATTCAGATTCGCCACCGTCAGATGCACTTTCCCGTCCAGCGCATCGGCTGAAGGGCAGACCGTTGCCGCATTCGCCACCCACATAGACGATGCGGAGCTGGCGCTGGAGAGCCAGTGAGGCGCCTGACGCGCCACGTTCTCCAGTATCTGTTCGTCGCGGCCGGTAAAGCCCAACTGACGCAGCACCGGAATATACGGCCGCTCATGAGGCGGGATCACCGCCTGGGGAAATCCCGCATCCGCCAGCGCTTTCATCTTTAGCAGACCCTGCTTCGCCGCCAGACGCGGGTTCGATACCTGAAAACGATGTTTGGTTGAGGCCTCATTACCAAATGACAGCCCCGCATAGTGGTGGGTCAGCCCCACCAGACCATCAAAATTTACCTCACGGGCTTTCATAGCTTATCCTCGCGAGAAAAATCCAGGCCGGGGCTAAGCGTCGTTGGCAGCGTTAAGGCCGGTGATTCCAGACTTGCCATCGGCCAGGCGCAATAATCTGCGGCATACCACGCGCTGGCGCGATGGTTCCCGGAAGCGCCAACGCCGCCAAACGGCGCTGTACTCGCCGCGCCGGTTAACGGCTTATTCCAGTTGACGATCCCGGCCCGCGCCTCGAGCAGCAGTTGATCAAACTGGCTGCGATCGGGGGAAACCAACCCACACGACAATCCAAAGCGGGTGTTGTTCGCCATACGAATTGCGTCATCAAAGCTGTCATAACGCCAGACGCCAAGCAGCGGTCCAAAGACCTCTTCATCGGGTACGTTCGCGGCCCCGGTCAGTTCGATGATCCCAGGGGTGAGCAGTGACGTTCCGGCTTGCACCAGACGTGGCGCTAATAGCGTTCGGCCCCCTAACGATTCCAGACGCTGCCAGGCATCATAGACATGCCGCGCGGCCTGTTCGGAAATCAGCCCGCCAATAAATGGCTGCGGTTCTGCATCCCAGTTGCCGGGCATTAAACGCTGGCTGACGTCCACCAGGCGCGTCAGGAACGCATCCCCCTGCGCGCCTTTTTTAACTAACAGGCGACGGGCGCAGGTACAACGCTGTCCGGCGGTGACAAACGCGGACTGAATAGTCAGATGCACTGCGGCATCAATATCTTCCGGGTTCTCAATAATCAGCGGGTTGTTGCCCCCCATCTCCAGAGCGAGGATTTTTTCCGGCTGGCCGGATAGCTGTCGATGCAGTTGATAACCAGTATTGGCACTGCCGGTAAACAGCAGGCCATCAAGATCGTCCTGCGCGCTCAGCGCCTGTCCCGTATCGCGACCGCCCTGCACCAGGTTCAGCACACCCGGCGGCAATCCCGCCTGCTCCCACAGCTTTGTCACGGCTTCACCGGTCCACGGCGTCAGCTCGCTGGGTTTGAAAATCAATGTGTTGCCTGCCAGCAGTGCCGGAACAATATGACCATTGGGTAAATGGCCGGGGAAGTTATACGGGCCAAAAACCGCCAGCACGCCGTGCGGGCGATGGCGCAACGTCGCTGCGCCATCCGGTAATTCGCTGTGATGCTCTCCGGTACGCGCATGCCAGGCTTTCACGGAGATGGCAATTTTATTGATCATCGCCGTCAGTTCTGTAGCAGCTTCCCAACGGGGTTTGCCGGTTTCCCGGGCGATAATCTGTGTGAGTTCGGCTTTATTGCTTTCCAGCAATGAGGCAAATTTTTCAACAATGGCCTGGCGTGCACCAAAGGGCTGTTTAGCCCAACTGGCAAAGGCTGCGCGCGCGGCCCGGCACGCCTGCGCTACCTGGGCTGCATCGGCATCATTCCCCTGCCACAGCACATCACCGTTTACGGGATTGGTTTTCACCCGACGCTCGCCCAGCCCCGTCACCCAGTCGCCGTTTATCCATAATGTCATGCTGTTTTCTCCTCTGCACAAAGACGCACAAAACGTACATGATCGCCCGCGTGACATTTCAGGGCGTCCAGTTGCGCCGCCGTCAGTACCAGACGCTGAGTATCCGGGTCGGCACGAACCAACATGACGCGGAAGTTTTGATAATTTTCATTGGCAACCAGACAAGCAGGATAGTCGCCTGGCGCAGGCTGCCCTTCAGCCACCTCCACCAGCCTGCTTTTACGGATAGCCCGTACCCGGTCAATATCGCACTCCAGGGTCGGTCCACCGTCGAAAATATCGACGTAGTTGCGGTAGCGAAATCCTTCTTTCTCCAGCACCGCCCGCGCAGGAGCCGTTTGCGGATGCACCTGACCAATCACGCTCTGCGCTTCGTCAGACAGGAAATGGGTATAAATCGGATGCTTAGGCATCAGTTCAGCAATAAAGGCTTTTTGCCCGGTTCCGCAGAGAAAATCCGCCCGGCTGAACTCCATTGAGAAAAAACGTTTGCCGAGGCTTTGCCAAAACGGAGAGTAGCCGTGTTCATCGATCACGCCGCGCATCTCGGCCACGACCTTCTCATTGAACCGGTCACGAAAGGCCGCCATAAACATAAAGCGCGACTTCGACAACAAATAGCCGTTGCCTTCTTTACGCCAGTCCGGATCGAGAAACAGAGAACAAAGTTCGCTACTGCCCGTGTGATCGTTACTCAGAAACAGCGTCGGCAGCGCGTTATACACGTTCAGCTCTTTCGAAGCATGCACCAGTGTACCGACCCGGTAGTTGTACCAGGGATCGTTAAGCCCTACCGCCACCTCAATGGCGCAAATCCCCGCCACGGTTCCGCTGGCGCTGTCTTCAAGCACAAACACATATCCCTGCTCACTTTTGGGCAACTCACCGCGCCAGGTTTGTAGCGAACGTTCGATACGCGCCATCAGCGTAGCTTCATTCGCCGGTAGCGAGGTCAACCCGCCGCCGGTCTTACTGGCAAGCTGCATCAGCGCGGTGATATCAGCGCGTTCAATGGGACGAATCACCATCATGATGAACCTCCTGCTTTAATGCGTTCGCAGGCCAGCGCAAAGCGATCCAGTCCGGTGGCGATTTCTTCTTCGCTGACGTTTAACGCTGGCGCAAACCGCACCACATTAGCGCCAGCAATCAGCACCATCACTCCGGCAACGGCCGCTTCTTGCGAGATGAGTTTTGCTTTCCCGGCAAATTCCGCGTTCAGCACACAGCCAATCAGCAGTCCGAGTCCACGAATTTCACTAAACAGTCCAAAACGTTCGTTAATGGCGTTAATACGCTCCACAAACCAGTCGTGTCGCTGTTTCACTCCGTTAAGCATTTCCGGCGTGTTAACAATTTCCAGCAGTTTTCCCGCCACCGCAGTGGCCAGCGGGTTTCCGCCATAGGTTGTACCGTGCGTACCGACCGTCATCACACTGGCGCAACGCTCTGTCGCCAGCAGTGCGCCGATGGGGAAACCACCGCCCAGCGCTTTTGCTGTCGTCAGCAGGTCCGGCGTAACGCCGTAGTGCATGTAGGCATACAGTTCGCCGGTACGGCCAACCCCGGTCTGAACTTCATCAAAAATCAACAGCGCATTATGGCGATCGCATAATTCACGCAGCCCCTGCAAAAAGGCGTTTGTTGCCGGCACTACGCCACCTTCCCCCTGCACCGGCTCCACAATAACCGCACAGGTGTTGTCATCAATCAGTTGACCGGCAGAGTCGAGATCGTTATACACCGCATGGCGGATATCCGGCGGCAGCGGCGCGAAGTCCTGTGAATAGGCGGGCTGTCCTCCGGCGCTGACGGTAAACAGCGTGCGACCATGGAAAGCATTTTTAAACGCCACAATGCCGCTCTTCTGGCTACCAAAACGATCGCGGGCATATTTACGTGCCAATTTTAATGCCGCTTCGTTAGCTTCTGCGCCAGAGTTACAGAAGAAAATACGCTCGGCAAAAGTGGCATCAATCAGCTTTTTCGCCAGGCGCAGCACCGGCTCGTTGGTGTAGCCATTTCCCGTATGCCAGAATTTGCTCGCCTGGTCGTTTAATGCCTCGCGCAATGCCGGATGTGCATGACCCAGCGCGTTAACCGCAATGCCTCCCGCGAAATCGATATACTCTTTACCCTGCTGATCCCACAGACGTGAACCTTCGCCACGCACCGGAATAAAAGGGGCCGGAGCGTATACGGGCATCATCCATTCATCAAAATTTTCACGCGTAATTGACAGAGACATAGCGACCTCAACGGTAAATAAAAAGTTATTTATATGTTAATAAATATAGTGTTTGCGGTGTAAATGTAGATTGCAGGCTTCGTGCCAGCCAGCGAAAAAAGTGCATAAACGGAAGGCGGTGACGGAATATCAACGAGTTACAACCTGACGATATTCACTGTATGTGCATATAAAGTGAATATGTTTGCGTACCAGATGACTAAACAGAGGAAAAAACGCAATTTTATTCAGTCGCCAAATATAATTCTGGAATTGTGATCGTATACGAAATTTATCGGAAATTATTGCTCTATTCCGACGCGCTACGCGCCAAAACGGTGCAGTTTTTGCTCCATCGTTAACACCATTAGCAATCATTGTTGGAATCAGGTGACAAGAAGCAGTCAGCCTGCAGAAATTCTGCTACCATCCTTGCACTATTCATCTTGCAAAGTGGCAGCGACTATGAAATTTGTCTCTTTTAATATCAACGGCCTGCGTGCCCGTCCCCATCAACTGGCAGCCATTGTCGAAAAACACCAACCGGATGTTATTGGCTTACAGGAGACAAAAGTCCACGACGATATGTTCCCTCTCGAAGAGGTAGCAAAGCTGGGTTATAACGTCTTTTATCACGGTCAGAAAGGCCATTACGGCGTAGCACTATTAACGAAAGAAACACCGATTGCGGTGCGTCGTGGCTTCCCGGGTGATGGCGAAGAAGCGCAGCGCCGTATCATCATGGCGGAAATTCCGTCGCCTCTGGGCAGCATCACGGTGATTAACGGCTATTTCCCGCAGGGCGAAAGCCGTGACCATGAAACCAAGTTCCCGGCCAAAGCCGCGTTTTATCAGAACCTACAAAACTACCTGGAGACTGAACTGAAGCGCGACAATCCGGTATTGATCATGGGCGATATGAATATCAGCCCAACCGACCTCGATATCGGTATTGGCGAAGAGAACCGTAAACGCTGGCTGCGTACCGGCAAATGTTCCTTCCTGCCAGAAGAGCGCGAGTGGATGGAGCGTCTGCTGGGCTGGGGCCTGGTAGATACCTACCGTCACGCCTGGCCTGAAAAGAACGACCAGTTCTCGTGGTTTGATTACCGCTCAAAAGGCTTTGACGATAACCGTGGCCTGCGTATTGATCTGCTGCTGGCGAGCAAACCGCTGGCGGAGCGCTGCGAAGAAACCGGCATCGACTATGAAATCCGCAGCATGGAAAAGCCGTCCGACCATGCGCCTGTATGGGCTAAATTCCGCGTCTGATCGTCTGCGTATTTTCACTCTCCGGGCCTGGCCTGGAGAGTCTGTTTATTCTGTGCAAAATCAATAAAGCCACGGTAATACATTGTTGCAGCCGGAAATTTATTATATCTTCGCGCGCACTTTTCGCTGACGAAAACGCCACATTGCACTCGGTTTTACAGGAGAACCCCCATGAAAAAGAAGTTCGCATAACGCAGAATACCGGCTGCTAATTGTTGCGGTATTGTTCTGCGTTCTGGCGGGAGTTTTCCATCATTACGGTCTGACCGATCTGATCACCAATTTCCATCATTTACAGGATGTCATCCGCCAAAGCGGCCTGTTCGGCTATACCCTTTATATCCTGCTGTTTATAGTTGCCGCGCTGTGTCTGATCCCTGGCAGCATTCTGGTGATCGTCGGCGGTGTGCTGTTTGGCCCGGTGACAGGGACGCTTATCTCGTTAGTGGCGGCAACCATGGCTTCGGCGCTGTCGTTTATGCTGGCTCGCTGGCTTGGCCGGGAATTACTGCTGAAATACGTTGGCCATACGGCAACGTTTCAGGCTATCGAAAAAGGCATTGCCCATAGTGGAGTAGACTTTCTGATCCTGACCCGGCTCGTGCCACTGTTCCCCTATAACATTCAAAACTATGCCTATGGGCTGACGGCCATTCCGTTCTGGTCATTTACCGTGATATCTGCGCTAACCACCTTGCCCGGCATCTTTATCTATACGCTGATGTCGCACGAACTGGCCAGCGAAGGGATTAGCTGGGCATTTATCGGTAAGCTCAGCGTTGCGGGGCTGGCGCTATTCGTCCTCGTTCAGGCCGCCAAAGCCTGGGCGCGACATAAACATGTCGATCCGGCGCCCGGTCACGAGTACGCGGGTAAATGATCAAGATGAATAAAGCGCGGCGGACACGCTATTACCGTTTAAGCTTGCTTGCCCTGCTGCTGCTCGCCCTGATGGCGTGGGCGTGGATACCTTGCGTGAGTGATTTTCTTCACGCCAGCCTGGCGGCATTTACCACGCTCGATCAGCATGCTCTTGAGAACTTCATTCGTTCTTACGGAACCCAGGCGGCGGTCGTGTCGTTCTTCCTGATGATCTTACAGGCCATCGTCGCGCCGCTTCCCGCCTTTGTGATCACCTTTGCCAACGCCTCGCTGTTTGGCGCATTTTGGGGCGGCGTACTGTCCTGGAGCAGCGCGATGGCTGGCGCGGCGCTGTGCTTTTTTATTGCCCGCGTTTTAGGTCGCAGCGCGGTGGAAAAACTGACCGGAAAAACGGTGCTGAACAACATGGACACTTTTTTCGAGCGCTATGGCAAGCACACAATTCTTGTCTGTCGCCTGTTACCTTTTGTGCCGTTCGACCCGGTAAGCTACGCATCAGGCCTGACCTCGATTCGTTTTCGCCATTTCTTCATCGCCACCGGCATCGGTCAGTTACCGGCCACTATCGTCTATTCATGGGCTGGTAGCCTGTTAACCGGCGGCACATTTTGGTTTGTTACCGGCCTGTTCATCCTGTTCGCTCTGAGCGTGGTGATTGCCGTGGCCAGAAGCCTTTATCTTGAGCATCAACGGAAAAAGACCTGAGTCTTTCCCCCATTTTTAGCAAGGGAGATATTATGCGTTACTGCTTATTGTGCCTGAGTTTGCTGCTCTCTCCGCTGGCGGCTTTCGCCGAGGACGCCAGTTGGCAGCAAATCAAAAATGACGCCCGCGGTCAGACGGTGTGGTTCAACGCCTGGGGTGGCGACAACGCAGTTAACCAGTATCTCGACTGGGTTAGCGGCGAGATGAAAACGCACTATGCCATTAACCTGAAAATCGTACGCCTGGCGGATGCCGCCGACGCCGTAAAACGTATCCAGACGGAAGCGGCATCCGGGCGAAAAACCGGTGGTTCGGTCGATTTACTGTGGGTGAACGGCGAAAATTTCCGCACGCTGAAAGAAGCCGGGCTGCTACAGACCCAGTGGGCACAAACGCTGCCTAACTGGCGCTATGTTGATACCCAGAAACCGGTGAACGAAGACTTTTCCATTCCAACGGAGGGGGCTGAATCACCGTGGGGCGGCGCACAGCTTACCTTTATTGCCAGGCACGATCTCACCGCGCAGCCGCCGCAATCCCCGCAGGCACTGCTTGAGTTTGCCCAGGCGCACCCAGGCACGGTGACCTATCCGCGTCCGCCAGACTTTACCGGAACGGCTTTTCTTGAGCAGTTGTTAATTTCGCTCACCAACAAGCCGCAGGCGCTGAAAATAGCGCCAGATACGTCCACATTCGCCGACGTTACCGCTCCATTGTGGAATTACCTTGATGCTTTGCATCCTGCCCTGTGGCGCGAAGGTAAAGATTTTCCGCCCACGCCCGCGCGAATGGATGCGCTGCTCAACGGTGGCACCCTGCGTTTATCAATGACCTTTAATCCTGCCCACGCGCAGCAAAAAGTGGCCAGCGGTGAATTACCCAAAAGCAGCTATAGTTTTGGTTTCTCACAGGGCATGCTCGGCAACGTGCATTTTGTCACCATTCCAGCGAATGCGCGTGCCAGCGCCGGAGCGAAAGTCGTGGCAAATTTCCTGCTTTCACCCGAAGCGCAGCTGCGTAAGGCCGACCCGTCAGTCTGGGGAGATCCTTCGGTGCTTGATCCACAAAAATTGCCTGTCGACCAGCGTAATGCGCTGCTGGCGCGGATCCCACAAGGGCTCCCTGCCATGCTGCCAGAACCGCATGCTGCATGGGTAAACGCTCTGGAACAAGAATGGCTACGCCGCTACGGTACACATTAATTCTGCTACTCTGGGCCATCATGGCGGGCGTTTATCTGCCGCTGGCGCCAGCGGCTTTTTCTCTGATAACGCCGGCGCTGAGCACCAGACACTGGCTGGCGCTATTTAGCGATCCTCAACTCCCGCAGGCGTTACTGGCAACGCTGGTTTCCGTAAGCCTCGCGGCTGGTGGCGCGCTGATCATCGCCCTGCTGGCGATCCTCGCCTTATGGCCCGGCGCAGGCTGGGCGCGTCTGTGCACGCGTCTTCCGTGGCTGCTGGCGATTCCACATGTTGCCTTCGCCACCAGCGTGCTGTTGGTTTTTGCCGAAGGCGGCATGCTCTGGCAATGGCTCCCGTTTCTCAGCCCCCAGCCTGACCGCTACGGCATTGGGCTTGGCGTGACGCTGGCGGTAAAAGAGAGTGCCTTTTTGTTATGGATCCTCTCAGCTCTGCTGAGTGAAAAACAGCTTTCGCAGCAGGTTATCGTCCTGGATTCGCTGGGTTACAGCCGACTGCAATGCCTGAACTGGCTGGTTCTGCCCTCTCTCGCCCCCGCGTTAGGCAAAGCCATGCTGGCGATTGTCGCCTGGTCGCTCTCGGTAGTGGATGTAGCAATCGTCCTTGGTCCCGGAAACCCACCAACGCTTGCCGTGTTGAGCTGGCAATGGCTCAGTCAGGGCGATGCCGAGCAACAGGCTAAAGGAGCACTCGCCAGCCTGCTGCTGGTACTGCTGCTACTCATCATCGCGCTGGCGGGGTATCTGCTCTGGCGCGCCTGGCAACGCACTATTCCCGCAGTAAACGGGGAACGCCTGCGTTTTTCATCCTGTACAATCGGCCGTTCGCTGGTACAACTTTTGCCCTTTGGCGGTGTGGTGTGCGCGCTGGTTCTGGCGCTGATCGCCAGCTATTCGTCGCTAAATAGCGAGGCGCTCAGCAATAGCCTGCAACTGGGGCTTCTCTCCAGCGTGCTGGCGCTGCTGATACTTTTTGCCTGGCTGGAATGGGGTCCACAAACCGGACACCGTTGGGTCTGGCTACCGCTCATTTTGCCTGCGCTGCCGCTGGTGACTGGACAGTATCTGTTGGCGTTATATGCCGGACAGGATGGGCTGATGATAACCATTGTCTGGGGACACCTGCTGTGGGTGATGCCATGGATGCTGTTTGTGCTCAAACCGGCGTGGCAACGCATTGACCCACGATTGATTTTGATTGCGCAAACGCTGGGTTGGACCCGGGGGCGCATATTCTGGCAAGTAAAATGTCCGCAGCTGGCGCGCCCGGCGCTGGTTGCCTTCGCGGTAGGGTTCTCAGTCAGTATCGCCCAGTATATGCCGACGCTGTGGTTAGGCGCCGGGCGCTATCCCACGCTGACCACCGAAGCGGTGGCATTAAGCAGCGGCGGTAGCACCGCCATTCTGGCAACCCAGGCGCTATGGCAGCTTCTGTTACCGCTTATAATTTTCGCACTGGCGGCGTTTCTCGCTGCGTGGATTGGCCGCTTTCGACAAGGACTCCGCTAATGCTCATTATACAAAGCGTTTCGTTGTACCAGGGTACGACAGCGCTACTGAAGGACGTTAATTTCCAGGTGAACAAAAGTGACATTGTCACCATTATGGGACCTTCCGGCAGCGGTAAGTCTTCGCTATTTTCGTGGATGATCGGGGCGTTGTCTCCTCAGTTTCAGGCGTCAGGCGAACTGTGGCTCAACGAACAGCGCGTAGACACACTGCCTACCGCACAGCGCCAGATTGGCATTCTGTTTCAGGATGCGCTGCTGTTTGACCATTTCAGCGTTGGGCAGAATTTACTGCTGGCCTTACCCGCCAGCGTGCAAGGTCCCGCCAGACGCCATGCGGTGGAAAGCGCCCTCGCACGCGCGGGCCTGGCAGGATTTTATTCACGCGATCCGGCTTCGCTCTCCGGCGGGCAACGCTCGCGTGTCGCCCTGCTTCGCGCGCTACTGGCGCAACCCCAGGCGCTGTTACTCGATGAACCCTTTAGCAGGCTGGATGCGTCGCTGCGCGATACCTTTCGCCAGTGGGTCTTCACCGAAGTACGTAAACTGGGTATTCCGGTGGTCCAGGTTACCCACGATGCGCAGGACGTTCCGCCAGCAGGTCGCGTATTACAGATGGAAAACTGGGCGTGAATGTGGCGATATGCTGCGTTAACGCAAGGTTTTTACTTAACTGGCGGCACAGAATGTCGTCCTCTTTTTCAACGTCGGGCTATTCGATGAAACGTGTTTCTCAAATGACCGCGCTGGCACTGGCTTTAGGGCTCGCTTGCGCTTCTTCCTGGGCTGCTGAAACAGCACAGACGCTCACCCTCAACCAGTTACAGCAAAAGCAAGGCGCGGCGATCGATACCCGTCAGAGCGCTTTTTACAACGGCTGGCCGCAATCGCTTAATGGTCCTTCAGGACACGAGCCTTCCGCACTGAACCTGTCTGCCGCCTGGCTCGACAAGATGAATGATGAACAACTCAGCGCCTGGGTTAAGGCGCATCACCTGAAAACCGACGCGCCGGTGGCATTGTATGGCAGCGATACTGACATGCAGGCCGTCAAATCCCGCCTGCAGAAAGTCGGCTTTAACGCTATCTCAACCCTCAGCGATGCGCTTACGGACCCTGCCCGCCTGCAACGTCTGCCGCACTTCGAACAGTTGGTTTACCCGCAGTGGCTGCACGACCTTCAGCAGGGTAAAGAGGTAACCGCCAAACCGGCCGGTGACTGGAAAGTGATTGAAGCCGCCTGGGGCGCGCCGAAGTTGTATCTGCTCAGCCATATCCCTGGCGCGGGCTATATTGATACCAACGAAGTCGAAAGCGAACCGCTGTGGAATAAAGTGTCCGACGCGCAGCTCAAAGCGATGCTGGCGAAACACGGCATCCGCCACGACACCACGGTGATTTTATACGGCCGCGATGTCTACGCCGCCGCGCGCGTGGCGCAAATTATGCTGTATGCAGGTGTGAAAGATGTTCGTCTGCTCGACGGCGGCTGGCAGACCTGGTCTGACTCAGGTTTACCGGTCGAACGCGGTACGGCACCAACGGTGAAACCTGAACCTGATTTCGGCGTGACGATCCCTGCCCAACCGCAGCTGATGCTGGATATGGAACAGGCTCGCGGTCTGCTGCATCGCCAGGATGCGTCTTTGGTGAGCATTCGTTCATGGCCGGAATTTATCGGTACGACCAGCGGCTATAGCTACATTAAGCCAAAAGGTGAGATCGCAGGGGCGCGTTGGGGCCATGCAGGCAGCGACTCCACCCACATGGAAGATTTCCATAACCCGGATGGCACCATGCGCAGCGCCGATGACATCGCCGCCATGTGGAAGCAATGGAATATCCTGCCACAGCAGCAGGTCTCATTCTATTGTGGTACCGGCTGGCGTGCTTCGGAAACGTTTATGTATGCCCGCGCAATGGGCTGGAAAAACGTCTCCGTCTACGACGGCGGCTGGTATGAGTGGAGCAGCTCTCCGAAAAACCCGATCGCCAGCGGTGAACGGGGTCCGGACGCCAGCAAGTAAGATTGTCATTGTTGCCGGATGCAGCGAGAACGCTTTACCCAGCCTACATAAACCATCGTTGTAGGCCGAATAAGCGAAGCGCATCCGGCAACGCACTACGTTACGCCTGACGCTGGATCGCCTTCAGCGTCAGATATCCGCTCCAGATCCGGGTGAACGTCGTCATCCAGCACAGCGTGCCAAAGACCCACGCCATTACGGCAAAATATTCCGGGAACAGACATCCCAACACAAACAGCAAAATCGTCTCGGTTCCTTCGGTCAGTCCGCCCAGATAATAAAACGATTTATGCGCATAACCGGGGTTATCAATCTGATGCTTTGCCGCCAGCGAGGCGAAGGCCAGGAAGCTGCTGCCGGTGCCAATAAATGCGAACAACAGCCAACCGCCTGCCAGCGCATTTTGCGCCGGCGCAGCAAGAATAAAACCAAACGGCACTAAGGCGTAAAACAGAAAATCGAGCGAGATATCGAGAAATCCTCCCGCGTCCGTTAGCCCTCTGCGCCGTGCCAGCGCCCCATCCAGCCCGTCAAACAGCCGATTGAGCACAATAGCCACCAGCGCCGCCATATACCAGCCTAACGCCAGAAATGGCAACGCCAGCACGCCAATAGCAAAACCGACCAGCGTAAGTCCGTCCGGGGTAATCGCCGGTTGATCAATGATGCCCACGCAGCGATGCAAAAGCGGTTTTAATCGCGGATGAAGATGGCGGTCAAGCATGCGGGCGTCCTTTAAAACTGTCGCACAGTCCCTGGGAGGGAATATCGAGAGCGGCATTAAAACGCGCCGAGAGATTTTGAAACGCAATCAGCGCGGTCATTTCAGTAATGGCGTCATCGGTAAAATACTGCTTCATCTGCGCTTTCAGCGCATCGTCAACCTGTGGTGGCGTTGCGGTGACCGCATCAGCATAGGCCAGCCCTACACGTTCTTCTGCGCTAAATAGCGTTGATTCTTGCCAGTTGGCAACCTGTAAGACTTTATCCAGCGCGCCGCAGCGTTCAGCCAGCCGTAAACTGTTGGCGTCAACGCAGAAAGCGCAGTGGCACATCTGAGAAACGCGGGTCATCAACAGCGCGCGCATCACTGGCGACAGGCGTGCCTTTTTACGCTCCAGAAACCCGACAAACAGCGCCACCAGCCAGAACAGGAACGGCATCCGCCCCCACCAGCGCGTGGGATGCAGCACATCACCATAATGTTTTTTCTGCGTAGCAACGAGCGGTTGCAAACTGGAAGGGATACGCGTTAACGGTTTTACCCACGACTGAGGATCGTTCAACGGTGGCTCCTGAATACTTTAGATAAAACAAAGATAACGATAGTATGTCATTTTCTACCGTTAGATCTTGATGAATATAATGAAAACCCTCGACGTGGTCGCCGCTATCATTGAACGTGATGGCAAAATTTTACTGGCTCAACGCCCGCAGCATGCGGATCAGTCAGGTATGTGGGAGTTTGCCGGCGGTAAGGTTGAGCCGGGGGAAAGTCAGCCAGAGGCGCTGGTCCGTGAACTGCGTGAAGAGTTGGGCATCGAGGCGGTCGTTGGGCGCTACATTGCCAGCCATAAACGCGAGGTTTCAGGCCGACTCATTCACTTACATGCCTGGCATGTACCGTCATATCAGGGGGAGCTGAAAGTGTATGAACATCAGGATATCGTCTGGTGTTCACCCGAAGAGGCGCTGCGTTATCCGCTGGCGCCTGCCGATATCCCGCTATTAGAAGCGTTTATCCTTTTACTCGACGCCAGACCAGCGGATTCGTGCTGATCGTTTTATCATCGCGCTGGCACTGAAGCAAAACGCCATCCGCTTTAATCACCGCCCCTTCTGAGTAGTTTTGATCCTGATAAATACAGCACTGACTACAGGGTTGCGCCCGCTGACCGCTGGAACTGAACACTTCCGGCGGGACATTCACCTGCACGTCCGGGCGATAGAGCTGATTTGCCAGCGTCGCGCTGGACACCAGTGCCAACGCTCCTGCCATGATTATACGGCGCATATTCTTTCCTTTTTGACTGACAGTTATGCTCAGTATAACGGTATAAACCGGCAGAAACTTTAGCCCTTGCCATCATCGCTTTTGGTTATGACCCACGCCGCAATATTAATTTACTTAGCGCGGTTAATTTTTTCTTGCGTCCCGTCACACTGCTGATGTTATAGTCAAAAACTGCAAAACACTTAACACAAAAATCAAAAATATAACCATATCAATACATAAGAGGTACTTATATCTATGGATCAGACACGTTCTCTGGAGTCATTCCTTAACCATGTGCAAAAGCGCGACCCGAATCAGACCGAGTTCGCGCAAGCCGTTCGTGAGGTAATGACGACACTGTGGCCCTTCCTCGAGCAAAACCCGCGTTATCGTCAGATGTCGTTGCTGGAACGTCTGGTTGAACCGGAGCGCGTGATCCAGTTCCGCGTCGTCTGGCTGGACGATCGTAATCAGGTGCAGGTCAACCGCGCGTGGCGCGTGCAGTTTAGCTCCGCCATTGGCCCATACAAAGGCGGGATGCGTTTCCACCCTTCCGTGAACCTGTCGATCCTGAAATTCCTTGGCTTCGAGCAAACATTTAAAAACGCCCTCACCACGCTGCCAATGGGCGGGGGTAAAGGCGGGAGCGATTTCGATCCGAAAGGTAAAAGCGAAGGCGAAATCATGCGTTTCTGCCAGGCGCTGATGACCGAACTGTTCCGCCATTTAGGGCCCGATACCGATGTTCCGGCGGGCGATATCGGCGTGGGCGGTCGTGAAGTCGGCTTTATGGCCGGGATGATGAAAAAACTGTCCAACAACAGCGCCTGCGTCTTTACCGGTAAAGGTCTCTCTTTCGGCGGCAGCCTGATTCGCCCGGAAGCTACCGGCTACGGTCTGGTGTACTTCACCGAAGCGATGCTCAAACGCCATGGTCTGGGCTTTGAAGGCATGCGCGTGGCCGTCTCTGGTTCCGGTAACGTGGCGCAATTCGCCATTGAGAAAGCCATGGAGTTTGGCGCGCGAGTAGTCACCGCCTCCGATTCCAGCGGTACCGTGGTCGACGAAAGCGGATTTACCAAAGAAAAACTGGCGCGTCTGTGCGCGATCAAAGACAGCCGCGACGGCCGCGTGGCGGATTACGCCCGCGAATTTGGCCTGACCTATCTGGAAGGCCAACAGCCGTGGTCGGTTCCGGTTGATATCGCCCTGCCGTGCGCCACCCAGAACGAACTTGATGTCGATGCGGCACGCGTGCTGATCGCCAACGGCGTGAAGGCTGTCGCCGAAGGGGCAAACATGCCTACCACCATCGAGGCCACCGATCTGTTCCTGGAAGCCGGTGTATTGTTCGCGCCGGGTAAAGCGGCCAACGCGGGAGGCGTAGCGACATCCGGTCTGGAAATGGCGCAGAACGCCGCACGTCTGGGCTGGAAAGCGGAGAAAGTGGATGCGCGCCTGCACCACATCATGCTGGATATTCACCATGCCTGCGTCGAGTACGGCGGCGAAAGTAAGCAAACCAACTACGTACGTGGCGCCAACATCGCGGGATTCGTGAAAGTTGCCGACGCGATGTTGGGCCAGGGTGTGATTTAATTCAGATCTGTTGTTCCCGTAGGCTAGATACGGCACACGTGCCTTATCCAGCCTAAGAGCGCATTACAGGCCCGCCTCTTCAGATGGCGGGCTTTTTTTCGCCGTGCGTTTCCGCGGCGCGCTCTTTTTCTTGTCACCACCACTACTACCCGGTGCGGCAATACCACGGAAGCGTCGTACCGGCGTGCTGCGCGCCTGATCGATTAGCTGATACAGCGTCCCCACCAGCGGCTGCATGAAATCCTGATATCGACACTGCTTTTCGCTGATTTGGGTCAGGATAGACTCCCAGTGCGCGGTCATATCCGGGCGCGTCGCCATTTCAGGCAGCGAATGAAACAGCGCTTTTCCGGCATCGGTAGAATGGATATAGCGCCCCTTCTTCACCAGGAAACCACGCTTAAACAGCAGCTCGATAATCCCGGCGCGCGTCGCTTCCGTTCCCAGTCCGTCCGTTGCGCGCAGGATCTTTTTCAGATCTTTATCCTGCACAAAGCGCGCGATTCCGGTCATCGCTGACAGCAGCGTGGCATCGGTAAAGTGCCGCGGAGGCTGGGTCTGTCGTTCAACCACTTCGCCTTTTTCGCACAGCAGCTCGTCGTCTTTTGCCACCACCGGCAGCGGCGTCCCGTCGTTATCTTCGTCGCGCTCTTTGTTGCCTAGCAGCGTACGCCATCCAGCTTCAGCCAGAAAACGGGCTTTGGCGACAAACTTACCTTTCGCGATGTCCAGCTCAATAACGCACTTCCTGAATACCGCATCCGCGCAAAACTGCATCAGATATTGACGGGCAATCAGGTTGTATATCTTCGCTTCATTATCGTTCAGGTTGATGGACGAACTGCGCGCGGTTGGAATGATGGCGTGGTGGGCATCCACTTTTTTATCATCCCAACAGCGGTTTCGCGTATCGGGATTGACCGCCGGTTGCGGAAGCAGATCCGGCGCATGGACGCTAATCGCGTTCAGCACCGCGTGACGTCCGGCAAAGTGTTCTTCCGGCAGATAACGGCTATCCGAACGCGGATAGGTGATCAGTTTATGGGTTTCATACAGCTTCTGGCAGATATCCAGAACGTTTTGCGCACTTAAGCCAAAGCGTTTCGCCGCTTCAATCTGCAACGCCGATAGCGAAAACGGCAGCGGCGCGGATTCTGATTCCCGTTTATCGTTATAGCTGGTGACGATCGCCGGCTGACCGTTAATGCGGTTTACCACGTGTTCAGCCAGCGTGCGGTTTAGCAAGCGCCCTTCTTCATCCTGATACGGCTCACACGCTTCGCTCGGCTGCCAGATAGCGGTAAACCGCTCATCGGCGGGCGTCACGATATGCGCCTTTACCTCGAAGAAGTCTTTGGCAACGAAGTTTTCAATCTCTTCATCGCGACGCACAACCAGTCCGAGCACCGGCGTCTGCACGCGCCCGACCGAAAGTACGCCCTGATAGCCCGCGTTACGCCCCAGAATGGTATAAGCGCGCGTCATGTTGATACCGTACAGCCAGTCCGCCCGCGCTCGCGCCAGTGCCGACACGCAAAGGGGGATGAACTCACTGTTGGCGCGCAGACGCTCAATCGCCCGCTCGACGGCCTGCGGGTTGAGGTCGTTAATCAGGCAGCGTTGCACCTGCTGGCGCTTTTCAGGGGCCAGTTGCAGGTAATCCAGCACTTCATCCACCAGCAGCTGTCCTTCACGATCGGGGTCACCTGCGTGAATGACTTCACTGGCCTCATGCAAAAATCGCTTAATAACGTTGAGCTGTTTGGTCACCGAGGGACGCGGCTGCAGTTGCCACTTTTCCGGGACAATCGGCAGATCAACCAGACTCCAGCGAGCATAACGACTGTCGTAGGCATCTGGCTGCGCCTGCTCAAGCAGGTGACCAATACACCAGGTCACCACTTGCCCGTTTCCGCATTCGATAAAACCGTCACCTTTGCGATGTGGCTTCGGCAGCACATCGGCGATAGCGCGCGCCAGACTCGGTTTTTCGGCAATAAACAACCGCATCGAGTTAACGGATCTCAACCATGGCGCGACCGCCACGAGCTTCCACTAACTCACCAATCGCGGTGAGGTCGATGCCAAACTGCGCCGCTGACGCTTTAACTTCGGCTTCAGCTTCCGGCGTTACCGCTAACAGCAGACCACCGGAAGTTTGCGGATCGCAGAGCAGATCGCGAACCGACTGCGGCATTTCACCCATCAGGTGTCCGTAGCTGGCAAAGTTACGCTGGGTACCGCCCGGCACCGCGCCCTGCGCGATGTATTCTTCAACACCTGGCAGCTTAGGAATAGCCTGGTAGACGATCTGCGCCTGAACGCCGGCCCCCTGACACATCTCGCTCAGATGCCCCAGCAGCCCAAAACCGGTAACGTCGGTCATGGCTTTCACGCCGTCGATATCGGCAAATGCCGCCCCGGCAATGTTCATCCGGCACATTACTTCCGTCGCCAGCCCTTTGTGCTCGTCCTTCAGCAGCGATTTTTTCTCTGCGGTGGTCAGGACACCAATACCCAGAGGCTTGGTCAAAAACAGCTTGCATCCCGCCTCGGCGGTGCTGTTTTTCTTCACGCGTTCGGTTGGAACAACGCCGGTTACCGCAAGACCAAAGATAGGCTCAGGGGCATCGATAGAGTGCCCCCCCGCCAGCGCGATACCCGCCTGACGGCAGGCAAAGCGTCCGCCTTCGGTTACTTCGCGGGCGATTTCCGGCGCCAGCTTATCAAGCGGCCAGCCCAGGATAGCAATTGCCATAATCGGTTTGCCGCCCATGGCGAAAATATCGCTGATGGCGTTGGTGGCGGCGATGCGGCCAAAATCAAACGGATTATCGACAATCGGCATAAAGAAATCGGTGGTGCTGATTACGCTGGTGCCGTTCCCCAGATCGTATACAGCCGCGTCGTCGCGGGTTTCATTACCCACCAGTAAGTTTGGATCAACAAACTTCGCCTGCTCGCTGTGCAGGATGGTTTCCAGCACTTTCGGGGAAATTTTACAACCGCAACCGGCTCCGTGGCTGTATTGCGTTAAACGAATAGCTTGCTCGCTCATGGACATCTCCTGTCATTGCAATCCGGATATGGTAGCGCTCATTCCATGATGTGGTAAGAGTGACTGTCTGAATTCGGGTGCCTTTGCTCATAATCCAGACAGTTTTGCCGTTGATATCAGAAATAACGGACGAATGCGCTCGGATCGGCAAGGGTAATCGTCGTGGAAGCTTTCAACTGTGGTGTGCCCAGATAGAGAAAACCGACGATTTTATCCTGTGGGCGACAGTCAAACGCTTCGCGGACGACCTCACTTTCGGTTAATGCGCCACTGCGCCAGATACCGCCAAAGCCTTGGGCAATGGCTGCCATCTGCATGGCCATCACCGCACAACCGGCAGACATTTCCTGTTCCCATAGCGGAACCTTGTCGTTTGCTTCACATTTCGCCACCACGGTAATAATCAGCGGCGCGCGAAACGGCGCGCTGCGCGCTTTTTCCTGGGCCTTCTCATCGCTGCCAGATGCAATAGCCCCTTTTTCAAGCACGGCGGCAAAGCGTTCACGCCCTTCGCCCTCAATGACAAAGAATTGCCACGGTTGCAGCGTTTTGTGGTCCGGCGCGCGCATTCCCGCACGCAGAATATTTTGCAGTTGCTCTCCTGCCGGGGCCGGTTCGACGAGACGAGAGGCGCTACGACGGGTCATAAGTAATTCGAGTGCATCCATTTGCTTAACTCCAACAATGAAATTTGTTCACAAAATTAACACGTGAGCGGATTTTGTTACAGCACAGGCGGTGATTCCTGCTGACAAGTGCCTGTCGGGTCATTACGATAGCCTCATCTTATCGCCTTTCTCCGGGATTTCGGGGTGGCGTGTTGTTAATTGGTAGGGAGAATACATGCGAACCCTGTGGCGATTTATTGCCGGATTTTTTAAATGGACATGGCGATTACTCAATTTCGTCCGTGAATTTGTGCTTAACCTGTTCTTCATCTTTTTGGTGCTGGTTGGCGTGGGCATCTGGATGCAGGTCAGCAGCAGCAACACCAGCGAACACGCTGAGCGAGGCGCGTTGCTGCTGGATATCTCCGGGGTGATTGTCGATAAGCCTTCTAGCACCAGTCGTTTAAGCGTTATTGGCCGTCAGCTGTTTGGCGCCAGTTCCGATCGTCTGCAGGAAAACTCCCTGTTCGATATCGTGAATACTATTCGCCAGGCAAAAGATGATCGCAACATCACCGGCATCGTGATGGATCTGAAAAATTTTGCCGGGGCAGACCAGCCTTCCATGCAGTATATCGGCAAAGCACTGCGGGAATTCCGCGACAGCGGTAAACCGGTCTTTGCCGTGGGCGATAACTTCAGCCAGGGGCAGTATTACCTCGCCAGTTTTGCTAACAAAATTTACCTCTCTCCGCAGGGTTCCGTTGATCTGCACGGCTTTGCCACCAACGGTCTGTACTACAAGTCCCTGCTCGATAAGCTGAAAGTTTCCACGCACGTGTTCCGCGTCGGGACCTATAAGTCTGCCGTAGAACCGTTTATCCGCGATGATATGTCTCCTGCCGCGCGTGAAGCCGACAGTCGCTGGATCGGCGAGTTGTGGCAGAACTATCTCGACACGGTCGCCGCCAACCGCCAGATCCCAGCTCAGCAGGTGTTCCCTGGCGCACAGGCGATGCTGGACGGTTTGACGAAGGTCGATGGAGATACGGCGAAATATGCGCTCGACAACAAACTGGTGGATGCACTCGCCTCCAGCGCCGAAGTCGAAAAAATGCTGACCAAACAGTTTGGCTGGAGCAAAGCGGATAAAAACTATCGCGCCGTCAGCTATTACGATTATTCGCTGAAAACGCCGGCGGATACCGGAGACAGCATTGGCGTTATCTTCGCAAACGGCGCGATTATGGACGGTGAAGAAACCCCAGGAAATGTGGGGGGCGACACCACTGCCGCACAAATCCGCGAAGCGCGTCTCGATCCGAAAGTGAAAGCTATTGTTCTGCGCGTGAACAGTCCTGGCGGCAGCGTCAGCGCCTCGGAAGTCATTCGTGCTGAGCTGGCTGCGGCAAAAGCGGCGGGTAAACCGGTTGTCGTGTCTATGGGCGGCATGGCGGCCTCCGGTGGCTACTGGATCTCCACCCCAGCCAGTTACATTGTGGCAAACCCCAGCACGTTAACCGGTTCAATCGGGATCTTTGGTGTGATCAACACCGTAGAAAACAGCCTGGATTCCATTGGTGTACATACCGATGGCGTGGCCACTTCCCCGCTGGCGGATATCTCCATCACCAAAGCGTTACCGCCTGAAGTGCAGCAAATGATGCAATTGAGCATCGAAAATGGCTATAAGCGCTTTATCACGCTGGTCGCGGATGCACGTAAGACAACCCCTGAGCAGATTGACAAAATCGCGCAGGGCCACGTCTGGACCGGTCAGGATGCGAAAGCCAACGGACTGGTAGACAGCCTCGGTGATTTTGACGACGCCATCGCGAAAGCGGCTGAGCTTGCCAAGCTGAAACAGTGGCACATTGCGTATTATCAGGATGAACCGACATTCGTCGATATGGTAATGGACAGCATGTCAGGCTCCGTTCGCGCCATGCTGCCCGAAGCTATTCAGGCCATGCTCCCGGCGCCGCTTGCTTCTGCGGCCAGTGCAGTTAAAGCGGAAAGCGATAAGCTGGCCGCGTTTAACGATCCGCAAAACCGATATGCGTTTTGCCTGACCTGCGCCAACGTTCGCTAACAATTGCCCCCTCTTCGGGATGAAGAGGGGTTTTCATTGAGACAGAAGAAAAGTCATGCAAAAGAAATCGATTTACGTTGCCTATACCGGCGGTACCATTGGTATGCAGCGCTCAGAACAGGGTTATATTCCTGTTTCTGGTCATCTCCAGCGTCAACTGGCATTGATGCCTGAATTCCACCGCCCGGAGATGCCAGACTTCACCATCCACGAATACGTCCCGTTGATGGATTCCTCCGACATGACGCCGGAAGACTGGCAGCATATTGCGGAAGACATTAAAGCGCACTACGACGATTACGATGGTTTTGTCATTCTGCACGGCACCGACACCATGGCGTTTACGGCTTCAGCGCTCTCTTTTATGTTGGAGAACCTGGGTAAACCGGTAATCGTGACAGGGTCACAAATTCCGCTGGCAGAGCTACGTTCAGACGGGCAAATCAACCTGCTCAATGCGCTGTACGTTGCGGCAAATTACCCGATCAATGAAGTAACCCTGTTTTTCAACAATCGACTGTTTCGCGGCAACCGTACCACTAAAGCGCACGCCGATGGCTTTGACGCCTTTGCCTCACCCAACCTTGCGCCGCTACTGGAAGCCGGGATCCACATCCGTCGACTGGGAACACCGCCAGCACCGCACGGCGCAGGTGAACTGATTGTTCATCCTATTACTCCACAACCGATTGGCGTAGTCACCATTTACCCAGGTATCTCCGCTGATGTGGTGCGTAACTTCCTGCGCCAGCCGGTAAAAGCGTTAATTTTGCGCTCCTACGGCGTGGGCAATGCACCGCAAAATAAAGAGTTTCTGCAAGAACTTGAAGATGCGAGCTCACGTGGCATTGTTGTGGTGAACCTGACCCAGTGTATGTCCGGCAAGGTAAACATGGGTGGCTATGCGACGGGTAATGCCCTCGCCCACGCTGGCGTGATTGGCGGCGCGGATATGACCGTCGAAGCCACGCTCACCAAATTGCACTATTTACTCAGTCAGGGACTGGATGTGCAGAGCATTCGTGAAGCTATGACGCAAAATCTGCGCGGCGAGCTCACCCCGGACGAATAAAGGAGTCTATGCCCATGGCCCGAGCCTTACTGTTGGTCGATTTACAAAATGACTTTTGTGCCGGCGGCGCTCTCGCTGTTCCGCAAGGCGACAGCACAATCGAGATTGCCAACCGTCTGATTGACTGGTGCGCCCTACGCGGCGACACGGTTGTTGCCAGTCTGGACTGGCATCCGGCTAATCACGGTAGTTTTGCCAGCCAGCATCAGGTCGCCCCCTACAGTCAGGGACAACTGGATGGTCTGGCGCAAACGTTCTGGCCCGATCATTGCGTGCAAAACAGCGAAGGGGCGGCCCTGCATCCGCTGCTGAACCAGCGTGCAATAGCGAAAACCTTCACCAAGGGCGAGAACCCGCTGGTCGACAGTTACAGTGCGTTTTTTGATAACGGTCGTCGTCAGGCAACCGCGCTGAACGCCTGGCTGCTCGAACACCGTATTGCTGAGCTTATTATCATGGGTCTGGCTAGCGACTATTGCGTTAAATTCACCGTTCTGGATGCGCTCGATCTTGGTTATACCGTCAGCGTTATTACCGACGGCTGCCGTGGCGTCAATATTCAACCCCAGGACAGTGCAGAGGCGTTTATGGAAATGGCCGCAGCGGGCGCAACGCTGTATACGCTTAATGACTGGCTGGAAACCCATCGCTAATTGATGTCGACAGGATCCCCCCTGTCGGCACGTTATCTCAAGCCAGTGTCGAAATCTCTTCCAGCGAAACTTTGCGTGTTTCGATGCCAAAGCAAAAAAGAATCAGCGCGCACAGCACCAGCATTATGCCTAGCACGATAAAGACCGTAATCGAGCCGTAGCGGGTCAACAAGATAGCGACGCCATAGGGCGTAAATACTGCGACAATTCTTCCCACGGCATTCACAAAGCCCGATCCCCGCAATCTAAGGTGTGTGGGCCACAGTTCGGGGACATATACCGCAGAGGCAAAGCACACGTACATATACAAAAAAAAGATCATCACCAGCCCGTAGCTCAAAATAGCCCACTCTTCGGTTTGAATCGAATAGAAATATCCGAGCAGCGCGATAATAACCAACAAGAATGAACCAAACAATCGACGTGGAAAACGATCAATAATCAGTGTGGCAATAAATATCCCAACGGGTGCGCCAATCATAATTATCGCGGTCATAAAAATAGATTTCGTCACATCGATTCCCGAATTAACAAAAATCGTCGGGATCCATACCGTAATGGTATAGAGCGAAATATTCATCGCGATAAGCACGGTGATTGCCACCAGCGTACAACGCAACATCGGCCCTTTGAACAAGAGCCAAAATGAATCACTTTCCGTGCTTATATCCGCAGTCAGGCAATCGCTATGGCAGGGAGGTAAAGTGATGTTTTTTTCTTTCTGAATTTGCAGTTCCACCTGTAGAAGATGTTTTTCAGCTTCGTTTCTCTTTCCTTTGCCAGCCAGCCAACGAGGAGATTCAATATAATACTTTCCCGACAGATACCATGCTAAGAGCATCGCCATGCCACCGAGTAAAAACATCATCCGCCAGCTTAGAAAGGCGATAATCACAACGCCAATCGCCGCTGAAAGCATCGGCGACCAGTTGCCGACAAACGACAGGCGAGCAGACCACTTCCCACGCACCCCGGGCGGAATAAATTCAGTAAATGAGGCATAGCCCACCATAATCAGCGCTCCCATTCCGCTCCCCATTAGGAAGCGGAAAAAGATAAGCCAATACATGTTAGGCACAAACGTTGCCGCACAGGCAGAGACCCCGACGATCAGCAAATTGAAGCGGAACGCTTTGCGTCGACCAAGATAATCACCAATAAAGCCACCGGTTAGTGAGCCAATAAAATAGCCAAACATCAGAGCCGAGGTAAACGCGGCGTTGAGGTAATTATTTGACCAACCGGTACTGACTAATTTTGCCAACACCACATTCCCGGAATAGCTGAGAAAACCGGTGACTAATAAACTAAAACTGATAATGCCGAAAATACGAAAATGAAATCGAGATAAAGGTAAGCGATCTAATCTTGCACCGATAGGGTCACATTGTTCCATCTGGATGCCTCAAATTAAGCTAAATAGAAAGTATGGCGATCGCGGCAGAAAAAATCTCACCGCGCCATCCATCATCATTAGATTCTTCTGGCATTTTCCAGGTGCAAACTAAAATAATATCGATACGACCTACGTTAAAATTAATATACGAGTTGAATATTATTTTCTTTGCAAAATGCAATCCACTCTGCACCCGGTGCCTTATTGGTTATTAGGTAATTAATATGGCTAAAGTCCACGAGCTGGACGAACGCTTTACGATCGAACTTCGAATGATCAACCAACAGAGCCACCTCGGTCGCCTGGCGGATCATCGTCTTTTTGATTTCCGCTTCCGCTTCGTTAGAGTCAAGCGCTCCGCTCTGCATATCCAGACCTTTGCAGCTCATTACCAGGATATCAACATGATAGCGGCTGATAATCTCCTTGGTGATCCTTCCCTGAAGCGACAGCGTATTCTTATTTAATTCACCGCCAGTAGAAACAACGTTAATTTCTGACTGTGCAAGTTCATGAAAAGCTTCAGCCGAGTTGGTCAGTAGCGTCAGATCGTTTCTTTCCTTCAACAGTTTCAATAATTCCATCGCGGTACTGCTGGCGTCGGCAGCCATGGTGGTCTTATTTTTAATGAACGGTAATGCATTACGGGCAATGATCTGCTTTTCTTCAAAAAAAGATTTTGCACGCTTATAAAAATGGATATTGTCGGACAACGCGGTTGTATTGAGTACAGCACCGCCATATGTTCGGGTCAAAAACCCTTCATCTTCCAGTTTTTCCAGATCGCGGCGAATCGTTTCTTCAGTCACCTGAAAGATCGAACTTAAATTAGATACCGCTACTTTCTTATCATTCACCACCATTTGCTTAATGGCCTGAATCCTGTCTTTTGCCGCCACGATGACACCTCTGTTTGCTGCAAAGTAATAATAAGACCCAAGTATCTCACAGGCCATGTTTATTTTCAAAATAACATGTCTGAATCACAGATTTTAGTGCTATTTTACGCAGAAACAGAGGTGAACCCCATTTGGCTTATTTTGTATCCAACGCCTCAGCCATTCGCCTCATCAATAAAGAATCATCATCGGTCAGGGGAATCGTTAACGCCTGAACATTATCACGGACCTGTTCAGGTGCGGTTGCGCCGCTCAGCAAGGTGATTAAATCGCTTTGCTTTAAAATCCACGCCAGTGCCAGCGCGGGGATTGTGCAGCGGTATTTTTCGCACAACGGCCGCCATTGCTCAAGCATGTCAATCACCCGTAGCATATTGTCTCGTTGGAACCAGACTTTGTTGGCCCGCGCCCCGCCAGGGACATAATCGCGATCAATAGTTCCGGTCAGTAGACCCTGCTCAAGCGGTGAATATACCTGCACCACGATGCCATGCTGCTGACATAACGGCAGCAGTTCAGCTTCCAGTGCCCGGTCAAGGATGCTGTACTTGGCCTGGATGATATCCAGCTCACCGTGTTTGAGATACTCCCTGATATGTTCCGCATCGACGTTAGCCGCACCGATAGAACGAATTTTCCCCTCTTTCTTGAGTGCGTTTAGTGTATCGACGGTTTCCGCAATCGGCGTAAAACAGGGTTCGACCGACTGCCAGTGGGTCATGTAGATATCAATGCTCTCAATACCCAGTCTTTGCAAACTGGCATCCACCTCTTCGCGAATCGACTCGGGTGTGAGATTTTTATACAACTGCCGGTCGCCCACTTTGTTAAACAAACTTCCTGTTCGCTCCCAGACGATGCCGCATTTGGTTTCAACAACGATATCGTTACGCGGCAGTTTTTTCAGCGCCTGCCCGACAATCACTTCACTATTGCCGAAGTTGTAACCTGGCGCGGTATCAATCAAATTAATACCGCAGCGATGCGCCTCAACAATGGTATCAATACAGACCTGCAGATCGAGATCGCCGTTCCACGCCGGACCGCCGCCAATCGCCCATGTGCCTAATCCCATGCGGGAAAGCGTAATATCCGTACTGCCTAAAGGAATCATTTTCATCTGCCGCTATTATCCTTCATATTCATCGAGAAGTTGTTCAACCAGCTTTCTGTTCTTCACACCCGTCGTGGCCCCTACGCTCAAAACCGATATGGCTGCCGTTGCATTAGCAAACAGCGCGCACTCACGCAGTGTTTTGCCTTCAAGCAGCGCGGAAATAAATCCCGAGGCAAAATTGTCTCCCGCGCCGATAGTGTCGATGGCGGTAATTCCCGAAACGGCTGGAACCTCGATTTTCATATCGACACGTTTGATAAAGCAGCCTCTCTTGCCGGTCTTAATCACGACTGTTTTCACGCCGCAGTTCAGGAAACTGTCGGCAATGTCATCCAGCGTCTCTTTCCCGGTGAGCAGTTTGGCCTCCTCAAAATTAGGAAACAGATAATCCACGTAGCTCAATGCCTGTCGAATATCTTTCAGTGTTTCATTAAGCCGCGGTTTGATCATATCCGCACAGATAATTAACCGATGCGCTTTCGCCTGAGCGAAAATTGCCGTCAGTGCATCGCTATCCAGTAACGGGCTATTAAAAATACTCGCCAGCGACAGCAGCTTTGCTTGAGAGAAGCGGTCAAAATCAACATCGCTGATATTCAGCTTCCACAGGCTGCCGTTACGGTTAGTCACGAAAGTACGCTCGCCATCGGCGGTGACTAATCCCACGTTAATAGATGTATCAATTGCGGCATCCTGCTTCAGGCTCTGAATATCTATATTCTCCCGACGACAGTGGTCGAGAATAAAATGACCTGCTGCATCAGCACCTACCCGGCTCATTAACGCTGTACGATGACCGAGACGAGAAATAATAGTCGCTTCATTAATTGCGTCGCCGCCGGTTGTCATCGCTATTCTTTCTAACGGATAAGAATCAACATCAAAAATATTTTTACTCACCGGCTGTAAGGGAATATCAACAATAGCTGCCCCTATACAAATAACCTCGATATTATCCATGTTGTCATTCCGCTTTACCGTCAGAACCAAACAATTTAATTTTCTCCAGCGCGCGCTCTTTTACCGCTTTGCGAACTTCACGTTCAACGTGCAGGAAGGGCTGATTCTGGTTCTCCTGCACTGCCACCATGGCAGCCTGGCACAGTTCGGTATGAATGTTGATTTTAGAGATACCTAATGAAATGGCTTTTTTGATATCCGCATCGCTGATACCCGACGCACCATGCAACACCAGTGGCACGGATACGGCTTCCCGCACGCGTTTAACCACGTCGAAATTCAGTTTCGGCTCTGAGGTATAGACGCCGTGCTGGTTACCAATCGCCACCGCCAGAGAATCGCAGCCGGTACGCTCGACAAATTCCGCCGCCTGGTTCGGATCGGTATAGTGATAACCCGCGAGCGCTTCTTCGTACACCGTTTCATTGCCCACATGGCCCAGCTCAGCTTCGACCGGCACACCCAGCGGATGGAAAAAATCCACGGCCTCTTTTGTCAGACGAATATTCTCTTCGAAATCAAAGGCAGAGGCATCACGCATCAGCGAATTCATACCATGAGTCCAGGCGTTATGGATAATCTCCATGCTACGTCCGTGATCCCAGTGGGTAATAACTGGAACCGAGGCCTTTTTAGCCATTGAAACCATCATGTGCGAAAAATCTTCGAACGAGGTATTACCCACAAAACCAGTACCGAAAGAGATAATCACCGGCGATTTCGATTCTTCCGCCGCATCAATCACCCCCATTAGCATTTCCGCATTCCACACGTTAAAGTGAGCAATCGCATAATGTTTATTTTGGGCATCATTTTCCCAATATTTAATATCTGCCAGCATAGTTATTTCTCCCTTTCCGATAAATTAATGATTTACTTTAATTACGCCTTTAATAATTTCGCTTTTGTTATTAACGGATTCATCAAACGCGCGCTGAACATCTGCATAATCGTAAATATGCGTCACCATCGATTTCACATCGAACCGTCCGGAGGATATGGCTTCAATAGTAACCGGATAGCGGTTGGCGTAACGGAAAACGGTCTGAATAGACACTTCACGGTTAATTTTGAGGAAATTAATTGCGGAATCACCAGGTACTGTACCAACGATCATGATTTTCCCGCCGCGCATCACCAGATACGGCGCCTGCTTAACGGTTATGGCTGAACCGGCAGTTTCGAAAACAATGTCCGCGCCCATATCGCCAGAGAACTGCTGGCAGCGGACAATGGTGTCCTCTTTTGCACCGTTTATAACGGTTGTCGCCCCGAGTTGTTCAGCCATCGCCAGACGTTTTTCCAGCACATCAACCACCGCGATCTCGGTTGCGCCCAAACATTTACACGCCTGCAAAGTCATTAAACCAATACACCCCGCCCCAAGAATGACGATTTTCTTACCCGGTTTAACGTCTGCCAGCATTGCAGCATGCATACCCACCGCCGCTGGCTCCACCAGCGCACCTTCCAGGGTGTCCATGTTATCGGGCAATTTGTAAGTGAAACTCTCCAGATGACACAGATAGTGGGTTAGCGCGCCGCGGTAGTTGGGCTGCGTAGCCATAAAATCGACGTCCGGGCAGATATTGTATTTCCCTTCCAGGCAGTAGCGGCAGTGACCGCACGGTACACCGGGTTCAATATTCACCCGATCACCCGGTTTAAATTTGGTTACACGGTTCCCTACCGCCACCACCGTACCGGCGCATTCATGCCCCAAACCAATTTCCTGATTAGGATCTTTCGGCGGAATAAAAGGACCTGATTCAAAACCGTGAACATCTGAACCGCAAATCCCAACGTATTCAACTTTGATCAGCACTTCATGCTCATTGGGCACCGGAATATCGGCGGCGATAATTTTCATCGTGCCCGGCGTTTTTAATATCGCTTTCGAGTTTTTCATTTTATTTCCCGTCAATATTATTTGCTGGTAACTGCATCAATCCCGAGACTTTCGACAGAGACGCCTTTGGTTTCAATTCCGATGGTAGCAATGGCAATGGCGACAATAATGGAGACCGCACCTAGCAGTACAAACACCCCTGTCACGCCGTAACCATTAAGTAATACTGCGACTGCATAAGGTGCGGCGATACCACTGACACGCCCGACAGCGTTGGCCAGTCCCGAACCGCGAAGTTTCGCTTCGGTCGGCCATATTTCCGGAACGTATACAGCGGAGGCATAACAAACATACATATAAACAAAAGTAATCAGGAAAAAACCTATTAATGTAATTAGCAGCATACTGGTTTGCAGCGAATAGATATAACCCAGCACAGCAATTAACACTAATAACCCCACCCCCATTGTTTTTCTCGGAATTTTATCCATTACCAGCATGGCGATAAAAATCCCAAATGGCGCACCGAACATGCTCATGGTATTTAAGACAATGGAGTCTTTCAGATTAATACCCTGGGTCATAAATATTGTCGGTAGCCAGTTAATTAAGGTGTACTGAACGACGTTCATGGCAATCAGAACAAAAGAACCCAAAATAACCCGCTTCAGCAATACACCTGTTAATAAAGCGGAGTACGGTACAGAACGAGGTTGTTTACCATCATCCTTTATCACGACTGGCGGAAGAGGCTTACCGGTCTGTCGAATAACACCTTCTTCAATTGCCCGCATCACCTTTTCGGCTTCCTGGTAGCGCCCGCGAGACTCCAGCCAGCGAGGCGACTCAGGGAAACTGCGCCAGGCAATAACAGTTGCTATGAGCGACAGCACCGCAGGAATCAACAGCTGTACGCGCCAGTTCCATTCCGCGCTGATAAGTGGCGTCAGCCCCATCGCGATCAGTGAACAGAGCGGATAAGACCAGTTGCCGATAAACGAGACCCGACTCGACCAGGTGCCACGATTTCTGCCAGGCATATATTCGGTAAACCCGGCAAATAAGGTGACCAGCAGCGCGCCTAATCCAACTCCCATCACAAAACGACAGGCGATCAGGAAGGTCATATTGGGTGAAAACGCACCAACGATCATAGAAATAATATGAATCGCTTCATACAGAATAAATGCATTTTTACGCCCGATCTTATCGCCAATAATTCCCCCACCAAGCGCACCGAGAAACATTCCAGCCGTCGTAATGGCAGAGAATGTGGCGGTGGTGGAATTATCAGTCCAGCCAAGTTCTTTTAATTGCGCGAGAATTAATCCGCCGACGGCATTACTCCAGCAAACCAGTAATCCGAAGGCAACCATGGCAAACATAGACGTATGCCAGCGACAGTCAGGCAGCCTGTCCAACCTCGCGCCGCAGTGCGGTTTTGCTATCTGTTCCATCCGGGAACCTTCCTTTAATAAATGGGGTTATTCATCAAAGTCGTAGGTCATGATGACCTTAATCGCGGTCTTATCGACCATCGCGTCAAAACCTTCTCGCCATTGCGATAAGCCGATACGGTGAGTGATCATCGGTTTGACTTTTATCGCACCGCTAGCGAGCAGGCGAATAGCATTGCGCCAGGAAGTGGAATCGTAGGCCATATGACCAATGATGCTTTTATTCCACGCAGTGATGTCGTTAATAGAAAAATCGAGAGGTTTGAAGCCCATCCCCACGCGGACGACTTCACCGTTAGGACGCAGCATTTCGATAGATTGTTTCAGGGCAATATTGGCACCAGAACATTCGATGACCAGTCCCAGATTGTCTTTCCCGCAGATCTCCTGACAACGTGCGACCACATCTTCGGTTGAACCGTTGACGACAGCCGTGGCCCCCATTTCTTTGGCTATCGGGAAACGTACCGCGACATCGTCTTCCAGCCCGACCATCACGATATTAACGGCCCCCATAATGCGCGCCATTTGTACCGAAAAAAGTCCCAGCGGGCCGGTACCAAAAACCACCACATCCTGACCCGGAAGAAATTTGGATTGCTGGGCGATAGATTTGTAGGCATTGCAGATGGGATCGAGTACAGCCGCCTCTTCATAATCAACGCCTGTTGGGATTTCCCACAGCGCATGACGGTGAATTTTGAGGATCTCCCCAGGGACCAGACAGTATTTCGAAAACCCACCTCCCCAGGTATTGTTATCCAGACCTAAATTCACCTTTTCTGTACAACAAAGAAAATCACCTTGTTCGCAAGACGGACAAACGCCGCAGACGTGCCCGCTGTTGTCAGAAACCACTCGCTGACCGACTTTCCAGTCCTTAACCTTATCGCCAACCTGCACAATTTGGCCGGCAAATTCGTGACCACGAATCGAATTGAACTGGTCGGACCCACTGTCGACATTGTAGTGTTTCATGTCCGCGCCGCAGATAGCTGCCGCCTTGATTTCAATCACTACGTCTTCCGGGCCGCATATCGGTTCCGGGACATCAATCATCTTGTAGCCGCCAAAGCTCTTGCCAAATCTTGCCAGTGCTTTCATTGAATTTTCCTTTGTGTTTAGTTTTGCATCACCTGGCATCATACTTATCCATATAATTTTTGAGGTCAACACAAAATCTTTAAAACACAGATTATGATCTGCATTTCACAACTTAGATCACAAATAAGTGCCAAGATGAATTGAAAGCCAAAGACACAGCAGCCGCTTGGTTAAAATGACGTGAACACCTTCGCATTTTTCCTGTTATGAAACTGTTAACCTGCATGTGCTGTTTTTTTCGCCACGCCATTTCCGTGGCGTGTTTGCTTGTTTAAATGTCAAAGAGGAACACCGATGAAACTATTGCCTTTGTTGGCAGCATTACCCCTGCTTTGCGCCAGCGTTGTTTCCGCCAGTTCACTGATGTCAGTTGGCTACTTCAATGGTGGCGGCGACGTCACTGCCGGTCCTGGTGGTGACATCAATAAACTGGATGTTCGTCAGATAACCCATCTCAACTATTCGTTTGGCCTTGTCTACAACAACGAAAAAGACGAGACCAATGACGCCTTAAAAGACGCCGGCAAGCTGCATCAGATTTGGCTTTCACCGAAAGTGCAGGATGATTTACTGAAAATTCCACAGCTGCGTAAACAGAATCCGAACCTGAAAGTATTGCTTTCCGTCGGTGGTTGGGGGGCTCGTGGATTCTCCGGCGCGGCAGCAACGAAAGAATCGCGCGCGGTGTTTATTCAGTCTGCTCAGGAGATAATTGCGAAATATGGCCTTGATGGCATCGACCTCGACTGGGAATACCCGGTCAACGGCGCCTGGGGACTGGTCGAAAGTCAACCAGCCGACCGAGCTAACTTTACCGCACTGTTAAAAGAGCTCCGCGCCGCATTGGGGCATAAAAAACTACTGACTATCGCCGTGGGTGCAAATGCGGAAAGCCCGAAAAGCTGGGTGGATGTGAAAGCCATTGCGCCATCGCTCGACTACATAAACCTGATGACCTATGACATGGCTTACGGTACGCAGTATTTCAACTCGAACCTGTACGATTCGACACAATGGCCGACAGTCGCCGCGGCGGATAAGTACAGCGCTGATTTTGTGGTCAACAACTATCTTGCTGCCGGTCTAAAAGCGAGTCAGATGAACCTGGGCATTGGTTTTTATGGTCGCGTACCGAAACGCGCTGTTGAGCCAGGCATTGACTGGAGCAAACCTGACGCACAGAAAAATCCTGTTACCCAACCCTATTTCGGGCCCGCGCAAGTTGAATTGTTCAAATCACTGGGCGTCGATCTGAGCAAAGATACCTATGTGAAGTACAACGATATCGTGGCGAAATTGATCCACGATCCGCAGAAGCGCTTTAGCCAGCATTGGGATGATGAAGCAAAAGCACCGTGGCTGTCAGTGCAGTCTGTGGAGGGAAAAGCTCTCTTTGCCCTCTCTTATGAAAACCCGCGCTCGGTAGCGATCAAGGCTGACTACATCAAGAGCAAGGGGCTGGGAGGCGCCATGTTCTGGGAATACGGTGCAGATGACCAAAACCAGTTGGCGAAGCAGTTAGCCGATTCGTTAGGCATCAAACACTGATCCCAACGCCTGACACAATAGGTTATGATTATCGCATTCTGCTGCGCCAGCTTTTGGCGCAGCTTTTCATTTTCTACTGGAGGCATGAGCTTTATGGCTTTTATCCCTAAAAATTACGCCCGTCTGGAAGTCGGTTACCGGGAAAAGGCGCTTAAACTCTTCCCCTGGGTCTGCGGACGTTGTTCCCGTGAGTTCGTGTATTCAAATTTGCGCGAATTGACGGTACACCATATCGATCACGATCACTCCAATAACCCGGAAGATGGTAGCAACTGGGAAATGTTGTGCCTGTACTGCCACGATCACGAACATTCCAAATATACGGAAGCGGACCAGTATGGTTCAACGGTGGTTGCAGGCGAAGATGCACAGAAAGCGGTGGGCGAAGCAAAATATAATCCGTTCGCCGATCTGAAGGCGATGATGAACAAGAAATAACTTCAACTGCGGGCCCGACATAGATGTTTGCCGGGCCTGAGTAATCAGGATTTAAACGTCGCAATGGGTTCGGGCGTAATACCAAACTCCACTTTCAACTGCTGCTTACTCTTCATCACCATCTCACCGTTGGTATCAATCGTCATATGCTGCGCGTCAATATTGTTTCGCGCCTGCCACAGCATCACCAGTTGTAAGCAGTTCTCTTTTTGTTCTACAGTTAGCGCCACGCCATCCGGCCATTTTCCGAGTTCAACGGCAGTTGATAAGCGCTGATAAACTTCCGGCGTCATGCTGTTGATCATCTCATCAAGATTCATGTTAAATCCACTCTCCGTAGAATAATTTGCTGAATCGTTTCTTCAGCCTTTGGTCTGCTCACCGTTTTCACCATCGGTGAAGTTCAAAGAGGCTGAGTTAACGCAGTAACGTTCACCGGTAGGTTGCGGACCATCCGGGAAAACGTGCCCCAGATGCGCATCACAGTTACCACAGCGGATTTCAATGCGCTGCATACCGTGTGAAGTATCTTTAATGTAACGGATAGACTCTGCGCTGACAGGCTCGTAAAAGCTGGGCCAGCCGCAGCCAGAATCATATTTTGTCTCGGAACGAAATAGCGGTTTGTCGCAGACCAAACAGTGGTAGATGCCGTCACGCTTGTTGTGCAGCAAACGCCCGGTAAATGGTGGTTCTGTCCCGTGATTCTGCGTCACGTAGAACTGCATTTCGGTTAAATTTTTTTTTAGTTCTTCTGGAGAAGGTTGATTAGCCATTTGCTCACATCTCGCTTTATCTAAACTCACATCGCGAGACAGATTCTAACAAAACATTAACACCAGAGTGCGAACTTTTGTTCTAAACTTGATCCGTGCGAAATGGCAGCCTGCAATTCGTGATCACAATCACGTTTTTATCTTGATTGCCCTTTAAAATTCGGGCCGCCGACCCCATGTGGTTTCAAGCCCAAAGGAAGAGTGAGGCGAGTCAGTTGCGCAAAGCTTAAGCAGCAGATTGATTTGTCGCAATGATTGACACGATTCCGCTTGACGCTGCGTAAGGTTTTTGTAATTTTACAGGCAACCTTTTATTCACTAACAAATAGCTGGTGGAATATATGACTATCAAAGTAGGTATCAACGGTTTTGGCCGTATCGGTCGCATTGTTTTCCGTGCTGCTCAGAAACGTTCTGACATCGAGATCGTTGCAATCAACGACCTGTTAGACGCAGAGTACATGGCTTACATGCTGAAGTATGACTCCACTCACGGTCGTTTCGACGGTACCGTTGAAGTGAAAGACGGTCATCTGATCGTTAACGGTAAAAAAATCCGTGTTACCGCTGAACGTGATCCGGCTAACCTGAAATGGGACGAAGTTGGTGTTGACGTAGTAGCTGAAGCTACTGGCCTGTTCCTGACAGATGAAACCGCTCGTAAGCACATCACTGCTGGCGCGAAAAAAGTGGTTCTGACTGGTCCGTCCAAAGATAACACTCCGATGTTTGTTAAAGGCGCTAACTTTGACAAATACGAAGGTCAGGACATCGTTTCTAACGCTTCCTGCACCACTAACTGCCTGGCTCCGCTGGCTAAAGTTATCAACGACAACTTCGGCATCATCGAAGGTCTGATGACTACCGTTCACGCTACCACCGCTACTCAGAAAACCGTTGATGGCCCGTCTCACAAAGACTGGCGCGGCGGCCGCGGCGCTTCCCAGAACATCATCCCGTCCTCTACCGGTGCTGCTAAAGCTGTAGGTAAAGTACTGCCAGAACTGAATGGCAAACTGACTGGTATGGCGTTCCGCGTTCCAACTCCTAACGTATCCGTTGTTGACCTGACCGTTCGTCTGGAAAAAGCTGCTTCTTACGAAGAAATTAAGAAAGCAATCAAAGCTGCTTCCGAAGGCCCAATGAAAGGCGTTCTGGGTTACACCGAAGACGACGTTGTATCTACCGATTTCAACGGCGAAGTGTGCACTTCCGTGTTCGATGCTAAAGCAGGTATCGCACTGAACGACAACTTCGTGAAACTGGTATCCTGGTACGACAACGAAACCGGCTACTCCAACAAAGTTCTGGACCTGATTGCTCACATCTCCAAATAAGTTGAGATGAAACAGTAATCTGTAAGAGCGACTCAGGTCGCTCTTTTTTTTGCCTGAAGATACCCGTCATACTTCAAGTTACCGGTGTGTTGGCAATGCTCTCTCACCCGAATCACTTACTTCTGTAAGCTCATCGGGATCGTTCACTTGCCGCCGTCCTGCAACTCGAATTATTTAGGGTAAAAAAAAGGATTGCGTAATGATTAATAAAATTTTTGCACTTCCGGTAATCGAACAAATTACCCCGGTCCTCTCCCGCCGCCAGCTTGATGAACTTGAGATTCTTGTGGTCGATCATCCACAGGTTAAAGCATCTTTCGCACTGCAGGGCGCACATCTTCTTTCCTGGAAACCCAACGGCGAAGAGGAAGTCCTGTGGTTAAGTAACAATACCCCGTTTAAAACCGGCGTAGCGCTGCGTGGCGGCGTACCAATTTGCTGGCCGTGGTTTGGTCCGGCTGCTCAGCAGGGCCTGCCTTCTCATGGTTTTGCCCGCAACCTGCCATGGACGCTGAAAGCGCACAATGAAGACGACAATGGTGTGGTGCTGACGTTTGAATTGCAAAGCAACGCTGAAACGCGTCAGCTATGGCCGCACGAGTTCTGCCTGCTGGCCCGTTTCAAAGTAGGTGCCACCTGTGAAATGGAACTGGAAGCCCACGGTGAATTTGAAACCACATCTGCGCTGCATACCTATTTCAACGTCGGTGACATTGCGGCAGTAAAAGTCAGTGGACTTGGCGATCGCCTGATCGACAAAGTGAATGATGCTAAAGAAGATGTGCTGGCTGATGGTATCCAGACCTTCCCGGACCGCACCGATCGTGTCTATCTGAATCCGCAAGCGTGCAGCGTTATCCATGATGATGCGCTCAACCGCAATATCGACGTCGTCCATCACCACCATCTGAATGTCGTGGGCTGGAACCCGGGTCCGGCGCTGTCCATTAGCATGGGCGACATGCCGGATGACGGCTATAAAACGTTTGTTTGCGTAGAGACGGCTTACGCGACCGCGCCGCAGAAAACCCGCGAAGAAAAACCATCACGCCTGGCACAAACTATCCGCGTTGCTAAACGCTAAAATTGTGTCTGTAGCCTGACGGAGCTTGCGCCTTATCCGGCCTACCAAACATTGCGTAGGCCGGATAAGAAGCGTGAGCATCGCCATTCGGTAAATCAGGCCATATCCAGCGCCGTTTTACCCTTTGGCGCTGGATATGCCTTATCTAACTGCTTCAGCTCATCAACAGAGAGCGTTATCTCCAGCGCGGCGGCATTTTGTTCGACATGCGCTACGCTTGCCGCTTTTGGAATCGCCATCACGCCCGGCAGACGAATCACCCATGCCAGCAAAATCTGCGCAGCACTAACATTGTGCGCGTGCGCGATGTCGTTCACCACAGAGTGAGAAAGCAAGTCACCGCGCAATCGCCCCGCCTGAGCCAACGGACTGTAAGCCATGACCGGCATCTGCTGCTGCTGGCACCACGGCAGTAAATCATATTCAATACCGCGCGATGCTAAATGATAAAGCACCTGGTTAGTGGCACATTCCCGCCCACCTGTGACTTGCCATAACGCCTGCATGTCATCGTAATCGAGATTAGAGACGCCCCAGCGGCGGATTTTCCCCTGCGCAATGAGTGCTTCCATGGCATCAACGGTCTCAGCAAATGAAAAACTGCCCGTCCAGTGGAGCAAATAGAGATCCAGATAATCGGTTTTTAGTCGACGCAGGCTCGCTTCACAGGCGGCAATGGCTTTCTGACCACCGGCATTCCAGGGGTATACTTTCGAGACTAAAAAAGCGCTATCACGACGCCCGATTAATGCTTCACCCACTACCTCTTCCGCTGCACCATCTGCATACATTTCGGCGGTATCGATCAACCGCAGACCGAGATCCAGACCAGCCCGCAGCGCTGAAACCTCTTCCCGACGTTGGCCAGGATCCTCGCCCATGTACCATGTTCCCTGCCCAATAGCAGGCAGCGATACCTGCTTTGTAAACATCACCTGTTTCGCTGTCATCGCACCCTCCTGTGTTAATGCACCACAGTAAAGCAAAACAACTGGCATGTGTCCTGTTAGGGTGCACAAATTGCATCTTCTAAGATTGGAAGTTGACCGCTATGGCAACGGCAATAAAAAACCCGGGAACAAACAATGCTCCCGGGTCGAATGACAGAAAATCTTAACTGCACTGCGGTTATTTTAAGCGACCTAAATATTTCCCCTCTTTCATCGCGTTAATTTTCCCGTTTTTATAGACAATGACGGAAATCAAGCCCGCGCTATAAGACTGAGCGTCTGCATTGTTCTCATCATTTGCCGCAGCTTTGCCATTAATATAAGCAATACCATCAGCGCCACGTTTAAAGTCTACGCCCAGTTTATTCACATGCACGGGTGTGATTTTACTGGCGTGCACCGGAGCATTAGCATCGCTGACCATCGTTTTATGTTCATGCTGTAACTGCTGACGGTAAGCCTCGCTGATGGCATAGGCTGGTGCAGCAGCAGATGTTGCGACCAGTACAGCGATAATTATTAATTTCTTCATAAGTTACACCTTAATAATTATTGTGTTTGTGGTGATGACTGGAATTAGTATCATTTGAGTTATATACGTTTTGCGCGTTCTCCATAGCTTGTTTTTCAGCTACGGCATTGATTGTCGCCTGACGGTTTTGCTCAGCGATATAGCAGGCATCGCGGCTCACGCCCTTGCTTTCGCAAGCACTCATGCGTGAAGCCTCGGTGGAACATCCCGTCAGAATCCCACCCATCACTGCTATCATGATTAACTTTTTCATTATCTCTACCAGGTTTATTCGCAAGAAAACCACATGACATTTAATATCTGAGCCATGCAGCGTTACTGTCTTTACTTATTAAGTTGGAGTAATATCTGCAATCGTTTATTTAATGTCAATTTTAATTTTTTCAGATAAATACCTAAAAGATGTAAAATAAAAATTAACTTAATGAGTTTCTTTTTTTCAAATGAAAGTTAACTTTCATCGTTACATAAAATAGTCATCTTGCTATTTTTAGTGGCGAGAGTTTCACGATGAAGTTATACCGTGATTATAAAATAGAATATTATCAATATATTGCATAACCAGAAATCACTCTCCCAGAACAATGATTCGTGAAACTGTACAGATACTCTTCCATTCACAAACGAATAGATTTCAGTCTCATCAAAAAACAGGTTTAATTTTGGTAATTGCGGCAGGAAAAATACGTTAACTATTTGTTGCTGCCGATGTAATGCCAAAACAGCACAAAAAATCAAATCACATGTTTTGGATCAATATTCATCTCTGATATGCACAAAAAAGCCCGCATCTCTGCGGGCGAGTGTTTGACACGCAGTGGCATCAGAACTTGTAGGTAACACCCGTTGAAATCAGACCCGTCCAGGATTTGTCCACCATCGGGCTGTCTGTCACTTCATCAGACAGGCGGGTATAACGCGCAGTACCGTATACGCTCCAGTTGCCCAGGAAGTTATAGTTTGCGCTGAGCTCCAGATACGGGTTCCAGGAGCTTTCAGGATCGTAGCTACGCAAGCCGCTACGGGCAGATTCATGGCGTGAAACACCATAATAGTATTCATTCTGGTTTTCACTGTTCCACTCGACACCAATCCCCGGAGTCAACGTCAAACCGCCATTGGTATAGCGGTATAACCACGCCAGATCCCATACAATACCATTGCTGTTATCCAGCGTGTCCCCTGCAAGGCTGGTACGCAGGAAACCGTATTGCGTGTTGTGAATGTAAGAAAGGCCAGCCATCATGGTGCTCTTACGTTTATCCAGACTACGCAGACGGTTGTCGTCGCTGTCACCCGGTTTGAAGTACATTGGCGACCAATAGGCCATCACCGACAGCTTATCGGTATCGTCATTCCACAGGTAGTAACCACCGCCCAGACCACGGAACCAGAAGTTATCGCTTTCATAACTCACAACCGGGACCGGGTAAACGTCACTGTCGTAATCTTTGTAAGGGTGCTCAACCACACCAACGCCTGCGCCCAGCGTCAGGTTGCTCTCTGCCTGTGCGACGTTAGCGGAAGTGGCAATAAGCACGCTAAGTGCCAGAAGTTTGAGTTTGGTCACAGTCAATAATTCCTTATTTAAATGTGTAGCGGTCAAAGTTTAACCGTCAATACGCTTCAGCCCAACTATTTTACGGATTCGCCCCAGAATGTAACCCCCTAATTTCTCAGCGAGTGATGACATTTTGCTTGCAGGACAGTGAACACCGCATGAATCCTGCCCCATATATTTACAAAAGATATGCTTTTTTTGCTGATGAGTTATTGATATGCCATTGAAATTCATTTGCGCACACAGGCAAGTTTTGCAAATGCCATCTACGCTTAATTTTAGAAGGTGTATCACCGAATACGTTGATCTCCTGACCACCACAATGGCATGAGAGTTGCTTATTTCTTCAGCAGCGACGTCGTTCAGTTTACCTCTTCAGGGGCCTCTACTATTCATATGAACGGCTCTTAACATGTGCTAAAAAAACGAAAGGACGGCATACCATGAATATATTCGATCACTATCGCCAGCGTTATGAAGCTGCCAAGGACGAAGAGTTCACGCTGCAGGAGTTTCTTACCACTTGTCGGCAAGATCGCAGCGCTTATGCCAATGCGGCAGAGCGGCTATTAATGGCTATTGGTGAGCCTGTCATGGTCGACACTGCCCACGAACCTCGTCTTTCTCGACTCTTTTCGAATCGGGTGATTGCACGATACCCCGCTTTTGAAGAGTTTTATGGCATGGAAGAGGCCATTGAGCAGATTGTTTCTTATTTGAAGCATGCGGCTCAGGGTCTGGAAGAGAAGAAGCAGATTCTGTATCTGCTGGGGCCTGTGGGAGGGGGGAAATCATCTCTTGCTGAGCGGCTGAAGTCGCTGATGCAGCGAGTACCGATTTATGTCCTGAGCGCCAACGGCGAGCGTAGCCCGGTAAACGATCATCCGTTATGCCTGTTTAACCCACAGGAAGACGCGCAGATCCTGGAGAAAGAGTATGGGATCCCGCGTCGTTATCTCGGTACGATCATGTCGCCCTGGGCTGCAAAACGTCTGCATGATTTTGGCGGGGACATTACAAAATTCCGCGTTGTCAAAGTCTGGCCGTCTATTCTGGAGCAGATCGCTATCGCCAAAACGGAGCCTGGTGATGAAAACAACCAGGATATCTCTGCGCTGGTCGGGAAAGTGGATATTCGTAAACTCGAACACCACGCCCAGAACGATCCTGATGCCTACGGTTATTCGGGCGCACTGTGCCGCTCAAACCAGGGGATAATGGAGTTCGTTGAGATGTTTAAAGCACCGATTAAAGTGCTGCATCCTTTGCTGACCGCAACCCAGGAAGGAAACTACAACGGGACAGAAGGTATCTCTGCCCTGCCGTTTAACGGAATTATTCTTGCCCACTCGAACGAGTCCGAATGGGTGACGTTCCGTAATAATAAAAACAATGAGGCGTTCCTTGACCGTGTTTACATCGTCAAAGTGCCTTATTGCCTGCGGATCTCCGAAGAGATCAAAATTTACGAAAAACTGCTTAACCACAGTGAGCTGACCCATGCGCCTTGCGCACCGGGCACGCTGGAAACGCTCTCTCGCTTTACCATTCTTTCTCGCCTGAAAGAGCCTGAGAACTCGAGCATTTACTCGAAGATGCGCGTTTACGATGGGGAAAGCCTGAAAGATACCGATCCAAAAGCGAAGTCCTATCAAGAGTATCGGGATTACGCCGGGGTCGATGAGGGAATGAACGGTCTTTCCACGCGTTTCGCGTTTAAGATCCTCTCACGCGTCTTTAACTTTGACCACGCCGAAGTGGCAGCTAACCCGGTGCATCTGTTCTACGTACTGGAGCAGCAAATCGAGCGCGAACAGTTCCCGCAGGATCTGGCAGAACGTTATCTTGAGTTCCTGAAAGGCTATCTGATCCCGAAATATGCTGAGTTCATTGGCAAAGAGATCCAGACGGCTTATCTCGAATCCTATTCCGAATATGGACAAAACATTTTCGACCGTTATGTCACTTATGCGGATTTCTGGATTCAGGATCAGGAGTATCGCGACCCGGATACCGGTCAGCTGTTTGACCGCGAGTCGTTGAACTCAGAACTGGAGAAAATTGAGAAACCGGCGGGTATCAGTAACCCCAAAGATTTCCGTAACGAGATCGTCAACTTTGTTCTGCGTGCCAGAGCGAATAACAGCGGTCGCAATCCAAACTGGACCAGTTACGAAAAACTGCGCACGGTCATTGAGAAGAAAATGTTCTCCAATACCGAGGAGCTGCTGCCGGTCATTTCGTTCAACGCAAAAACCTCAACTGACGAGCAGAAAAAACACGACGATTTTGTCGACCGGATGATGGAAAAAGGCTACACGCGTAAACAGGTGCGTTTACTGTGCGAATGGTATTTGCGCGTACGTAAATCGTCTTAAAATAAGTGCCCGGAGGCGCGTACGCTTGCCGGGCCTACAATACACATCCGTAGGCCGGATATGCTCAGCGCATCCGGCGTTACTGATGTAGCATAAAGTTGGCAAATGCAGTACGGGGGGCTTATGACCTGGTTTATTGACCGGCGTCTTAACGGCAAAAACAAGAGCACGGTAAACCGCCAGCGCTTCTTACGCCGTTATAAATCGCAAATTAAACAGTCGATCTCCGAGGCCATTAACAAGCGTTCGGTGACTGATGTGGATAGCGGCGAATCTGTCTCTATTCCGACTGATGATATTAGCGAACCGATGTTCCATCAGGGGCGTGGCGGCTTGCGCCATCGCGTGCATCCGGGTAACGACCATTTTGTGCAGAACGACCGCATTGAACGCCCGCAGGGCGGAGGCGGTGGTTCAGGAAGCGGACAAGGCCAGGCCAGCCAGGATGGCGAGGGTCAGGATGAGTTCGTCTTCCAGATCTCTAAAGATGAATATCTCGATCTGTTGTTCGAAGATTTAGCACTTCCTAACCTGAAGCAGAATCAGCAGCGTCAGTTAACGGAGTACAAAACGCACCGGGCAGGTTTCACCTCTAACGGCGTGCCTGCCAACATCAGCGTGGTGCGCTCCCTGCAAAACTCACTGGCGCGCCGCACAGCGATGACGGCAGGTAAGCGTCGCGAATTGCATGCGCTCGAAGCGGATCTGGAAACCATCGCGAAAAGTGAACCAGCGCAGTTGCTGGAAGAGGAACGGTTACGCAAAGAGATTGCCGAACTACGGGCAAAAATCGAACGCGTGCCGTTTATCGACACCTTTGATTTACGCTACAAGAATTATGAAAAACGGCCCGATCCTTCCAGCCAGGCAGTGATGTTCTGTCTGATGGACGTCTCCGGTTCAATGGATCAGTCGACCAAAGATATGGCCAAGCGTTTTTATATCTTGCTGTATCTGTTCTTGAGTCGGACCTACAAAAACGTGGAAGTGGTTTATATTCGCCACCATACCCAGGCGAAAGAGGTGGATGAGCACGAGTTCTTCTACTCTCAGGAAACCGGGGGAACCATTGTCTCCAGCGCGCTGAAGTTAATGGATGAAGTGGTAAAAGACCGTTACGACCCAGCCCAGTGGAACATCTATGCCGCACAGGCCTCGGACGGTGATAACTGGGCGGATGATTCCCCGTTGTGTCATGAGATTCTGGCGAAAAAACTGCTGCCGATGGTGCGATATTATAGCTATATCGAAATCACCCGCCGCGCGCACCAGACCTTGTGGCGTGAATACGAACATCTGCAATCAACGTTTGAAAACTTTGCGATGCAGCATATCCGCGACCAGGATGATATTTATCCGGTATTCCGTGAGCTTTTTCACAAACAGGGCGCGTCAGTGAAAGATTAACTGAATCAGCACCATCCTGATAAACGACAATCCCAGCAGACGCTGGGATTGTCAGAATTCACTCAGGGAACTTCAAAGGTTACGGTAGCCGTCGCGTTAAAATCGCCACCACCAGATGGCTTGGTATCTGTCGTCATCGTCGGGTAGGCATAAAACGTCGCCATTGCCTTATTGCCAATGACCTCTGCTCCTTGCAAATTATCACCACCTAGCTTAACAGGCGTATTTCCTGAAGAATCGCTGGTGATTTTCACCCCCACCCCATCAATGGTGTTCCCATTGCTGGGTTTCGCGACCAGCACGCCATCCAGCCCTGAACCACTGCTAGCTGAGGTCGGTGAAATTGACCATTTCATCGCACCGTAGGTATCGCCAATGTCTCGTTTACAGGAAAATGTCAGGACTGTGGGTTTTGGCGTATACCCCGATGGTTTTCCCCCTTTCGTCGTAAACGTCGAACTGACGATGTTACCCAGAGGCACTTCCAGAACGACGGGACCATTACTAATTTGGCAGGACTGATCCATCCTCAAAGTACCCGATAAAAAAAAGTGAAAATAGTCATAGCCTTGGCTACCAACAACACTTTTCGAATAATCGCGGGCAGCGTACCAGCTATCAGTTGAATACGCTGAATGGATCTTGCCCCTGGCAATCTCTATACCGGTGAACGTTATATCATTGGTCGGTATTTTAGGCATATAAAAATAGATCGTACCATTACGCCCGGAAACTGTACCATTTTGATTGATATCAATAGTAAGACTACAAGTATAAGGATCTTCTGTATTGTTGTACGTGTTTACACAATCGGAGTAACTACTCATGGTCTGTATCTCCGTCACCGAGTTATTATGTTCCAGATAGGGTACAAAATAGTAACTCATGGCGTCTGCTGTATTGTCGTAGATACCTTGTCTAATAGCGACATAGAGAGGAATGTTACTCCCTACGTCTGTACTTACCTTATAATATTTAATACCGCCAAACGTTGTGGTACTGGACGTGTCTACTGCACTTGTGAAATCAACTTTAAAAACCTGAGGGCCGAAAATATTCAACGTATTAGTTTTGTTCGGAAATCTCCAATTCATAGCACCTGAAGGGGAACTAAATTCTGTCTGCTCGGCCAGCGAGCCGACAGTGCCGGTAAAAAGCTTATCCACCTGCATGGTGTAGTTAACATTTGGCACTCCCCCATTTAGGGTTGCAGAGGCTGTTACCGCAGAGGCATTTTCTGAAACAATATATAAACAGACTGCGGGTATCAGTAAAGAATAGTGACAACTACGTAGTTTTGATCTAATCAACTTAATCATAAAATGCACTCACTAACAATGTGGCTGTCACCTGCCCGGCGGTGATTGCGGTTCCCGCTTGCATATATCTGACATAATAATCACGCGGTGTCGCCAACGGAGCCTGAGGGGTAATCGGATACGTCAGAAGGCGACTCTGACCCGTATTATCTAACACGTTCTGATTATCCCGCTGGTCAAATACCGCAAAGCCCACGCCGTTATCAATACGTTGACCAGAACCGTCGACGGCCTGATTGGTAAATATGCCGGGCGCGGCTTTACCATTACTCGCCAACGCATCGAAGCTAATGCGAATGTTCGACGCGGTTATCGGAGACAATATACAGTTTTCAACTATCAACGAAAAATTTTTACTCAGGGAAGAGAGCCGTTGTTCTGAAAATTCCCCTACACCGATGGGTGATAAAAACAATACATCACTATTGAAACGGACATCGCAGGTTGTTTGAATTAGTTCACCGCCAAAATTTAAGCCATACCCACTACCGTCAGCAATAATACCGTCCGCCGCGACAGCATTCCCAGGCATAAAGTAAGGTGTCATCAGAAAGGCTAATGAAATAATTCCCTTTCTTTTCATTATCAACTCACTCACGGTAAACGCTCCAGAATATTCATATCAGATTAAAAAGCGCACGGCATACACGCTACCGCGCGCTTTTATCGGTATTACTCGTAAGCAATATTTACATAAGCAGATGCGCTAAGATCTTTACCCGCACTGTTGGTATTGACAGCGGCAGAAGTGTTAAGCAGTGAGTTTTTAGTCACTACCATTTTGGCATACAGCGGTAATTTATAGGTTTCACCTGTCTTGGTCAGGTTGGCAAGCTCGAAATATTCTAATTCGCCAGCTTTCATGCTAATGGCTTCAAGATTCGATGTTTTTGTTTGATCATCGAAAATGGCAAAACCAAGGCCAGATAATGCATTAGCTTTAAGTGGATCCACGAAAGACGCCGCGGTACCGTTAAAACCAAACCCTGAAAGTGCTGTACCGACAAAATCTAGTGAAACACGGGTAATACCGCCACCACAACCCGTCAATTGTATGGACACATCTTTTACCGGAGCTGCTGTAATAACAGTATTGTCTGCTTTGCCCACAATATCGGATGCGTTGATGTTACCAAAAGCAATATCTGTCCCCCCCGCCATACCGGTAAATGCAGCACTACAGGTTGGCTGGGTCAGCGTTCCTTTGAACGTTAAATCAACAGTTGCATCTGCTGCCAGAGCAGAAAGCGGTGCGCAAAACAGAACCGCAGAGATAATTTTTTTCATTGTAAGCGTCCCTTTCTTACTGATAAGTAATATTTACAACAGCGGTGGAGTTCAGAGAACCTGAAACCATGTTGCTATACGCTGCAACGGTCGGCACGATAGTGGACTTAATATAAACACTCCGCTGTGGCGCAAATTTATCTGTGCCAGTATTCACCGTTTGGTTATCTGCCTGCATCGGGTAATAGGTCCCCGTTGAATCGTCTTTCACCTCGGTCTTGAACGCCACACCTGTCGCACCACCGGTGGCAGGGATAACCCATTTACCTTTATAGGCACCAGCGGCAATATCAGTAGTACTGGTGGAACTCAAAGAAAGAGTCATGTTGTTTACAGCGACACAGTTATTCAGTTTGAATGACTGCTCAATATTCCTTGTCCCGGCAAATGCCACAACAGGCGTCACCTCGCCAAAATCATATACCAGCCCTTCAGTCCCCGTACTCAGGGTACAGGTACCACGATTAATATGGGTGCTTGCCGTAAAGTCGACTCGTTCCGCCAGTGCGGAACCACTCAGCATCGCTGCGCACAGCAAACCTGAAATAAGTGCGGCTTTCCTACCCGCCAAATGCTTATTCATAATCATTCCTTTTTAATTTTAGAGAGTTTTTTACTCTCAAATAATTTGGCAGAAAATATCCTGCCCCTCATACGACAAGAGTGTTATAAGGCGAACACCCGCGCCGCATTTGAAAGAGTGTGTTGCACAACCCCGCTAGCGGGTATTAGTCATAAACAATATTTGCGTAAACATCTGCTTTAAGATCTTTTCCCGCACTGTTGGTATTAACAGCGGCAGAATCTTTAAGCAGTGAGTTTTTAGTCACTACCATTTTGGCATACAGCGGCCAGGTATAAACTTCGCCCGTTTTGGCCAGGGTCGCCAGTGACAAAACGGTCGGTTCACCCGCTTTGTCCGCACTAACGTAAACCGCATCATCAGTCGAGGTAGAGTCGGCATTTTTGAGTAATGCGACCCCCAGACCTGACTCTCTATCACTGGTATCACGGAAATTTACCGCTTTACGGACAAAGCCATAACCTGAAGTGGATGCACCAACAAAATTGACTTTAATATTAGTGATACTATTACAGCCAGAGAACTTCAGAGAGACGTTTTTGACTGGCGCAGCTGGAACAATCGTCCCTTCCGCTTTCCCCACGATATCAGATGCATTGAGGCTGCCAAACGCAATATCCACACCACTAGAACCAGTAAAAGAAGCCGTACAGGTTGGTGCGGTCAGTGTTCCTTTAAAGGTTAAATCAACCGTTGCATCAGCCGCCAGAGCGGAAAGCGGTGCGCAAAGTAACATTGCAGAAATAAGTTTTTTCATTGGTCGCCGCTCCCCTTACAGATAAGTAATATTTAAAACAGCGGCAGAGCTCAGAGAGCCTGAAACCATAGCCGAATACGCGCTAACTGTCGGAACGATAGTTGTTTTGATATAAACGCTCCACTGTGGTGAAAATTTTTGCTCGCCAGTATCCAGCGTGTTGTTATCAGCCTGCAGCGAATAATATGTCCCCGTTGCACCATTTTTTACTTCGGTCTTAAACGCCACACCTGTCGCGCCACCGGTAGCCGGTGCAACCCATTTCCCCTGATAAGTCCCGGAGGCGATATTGACCGTACTGGAAGAACTCAGAGAAACGGATATGTTGTTGACAGCAACACAGTTTTGCAGATTAAATGACTGCTCAATGTTCCTTGTCCCGGCAAATGCCACAACAGGTGTCACCTCGCCAAAATCATATACCAGCCCTTCAGTCCCTGAACTCAGCGTACAGGTACCACGATTAATGTGGGTACTTGCCGTAAAGTCGACTCGTTCAGCCAGTGCAGAACCACTCAGCATCACCGCACACAGGGAACCCGTAATGAATACTGATTTCCCTTTTAATTTGAATTTATTCACTAAAAACTCCTTTTTTAATTAAAGACATCAATGCTGATGTGGCTTAACTTAACGATGATGTTATTAATCACAGATTACGTTATCGACAGACAACGTCTTACTGTTGATATCTTCCTGAGTCGTTTCAGGTAACTGATAATTAAACCGACACTGTTCTTCGGTGTTATCGCCCCAGATAACAGATAACGTCCCGGACTGCTCTATTCCTCGAGTAAAGGCACGACCACCTTGTCCAACCGTGCCCACGACCTCATTATTTTCATTAAATATCTCAGACCCCAGAGGAATATTTTTACCATTTTTCAAACTAAGACGGAAAAATACCGAGCGACGATCGTCCGTAGCGAAAGGAACATAAATAATAGCCCCTGCACGCGGAACAACTTTCGTCGATGTCTCTTTTAATTCGGTATCCTGTTCCATTTTCGATGGATCGATACTCACATCATTAAAGCGGTAAGGTGACAGGCTAGAAACATAGGCATACCCGGCACTGTTAATTCGCGCAGCCCTGTCACCCATCGCCAGTGCGCCTTTCGCACCTTTCGCCTCAATCAATGCAACAGGCGTGTCACCGTTAATGGTTCGTCCGAAAGTTACGCCGCCCTTGTGAATTAAAACCCCACCGCTGCCGTTCACAGACATCTGACGGCTGTTCTCTGTATCGGCAGATATGTTCCCCCCCCAGCTACCGTAACGGGTATCCCAGGAGGCATTCGCCCCAATATTCTCAATCTTATTATCGTCGTAGCCGTTGCGGCGATAACTTGCGTTGACGCCATAGTTCATGCCTGCATCCTGGTTATAACCCGAGGTCGAGGTCGATAAATTACTGTCTCCCTTGCTGCTTCGGGTATAACTGGTGTTCAGGTAATCAAACAGCGGCGCTTTATCACCGGAACGATCGCCAAGCGGTATAGAAAACGACAAATAAACCTGATCGTCTTTCTCATTACCGTCAGTGTAGTAACGGTTAACGGAAACGCTATAGCTGACTTGTCCCAGAGAGTTGCTGTAACCCAACTGATAACTTTTCTCTTTGCGCCCTGAACGCCAATACTCTGATAGCATCGCTGAAGAATAAAATGAGCCCCATCCATTTTCCAGCGACTGGTTGACGTTGAGTTGTACCTGTGACTTAAGGCGATCCTCCAGGTCCATCCAGTCGGTTTCCGATAGTCGATCCACTGCCTCACTCAGCGTATAGAAATCTTTTGTCGAATAACGGTAAGCCGCAATATTGAAACTGGTATTTGTCGAGGAGATAAAACTGTTGTATTTAATCCCCACACTCTGCCCTTCCCGACTGCCTTCTTCCGCTGACAAATGCGACTGTGTCAAGTCTATTGAGACTGCACCAATCGGCGTATTCAGCGCCACCCCGCCGAGAGCAGAGTAGTAGCCCGACATATATTCAGCACCGGTATATAAAGACAGATAATTATTCAGACCATATTGCCAGGTTCCCTGGGTGACAACAGGTTTCTCTGCGCTGCTCGATCCGTTATATTCCCCCACCGCCAGCGAATAAAGGCTGACCCCTGGGTAAAGCAGCTGCCCACTGCCATTGAAAGGTATAATCAACTGACGCGTCCGACCGTCCGCCTCCTGAATCGTAACGTCAAGCTGTTCGCTGGAGCTGATCGGATTATAATCGTCAATCGAAAATGCTCCCGGCGGCACGGTTGTTTCTAATATTTTAGTGCCAGCCTGGCTGATAATAATTTTCGCATTCGACTCCGCAACCCCACGAATAACCGGACGGAAGCTGTTCAGGGAGTCTGGCAGCATTCGCGTGTCGCTGCTCAGCGTCACACCGCGTAATGGAAACCCATCAAAAAAGGTGCTGCTGCTATAGATCTCACCGACCCGTAGCCGTGACTTCAGCGGCGCGACATCGTGTTCCACGTACAGGTTCGAACTGTCGAACGTTGTTCCACTGTCTTTTGTGTAGTTCGCGTCGCCACGGACACGGACGCGCCAGCCCAGTAAATTCAGTCCACCATCAAGGCCGACCCAAGCGCTATCAGAGCTAACCCCACTGTAACTTGAACGATAATAACTGGTGTTATAACCGACAAACGCCGCGTTAACGCCGTCATCCCAGAGCGTATCCGGCACTTCATCAGGACGTGTTGCCAGTACCATGGCCTGTGGAATATTCAGCATAAAACGCTGATCGTTGATATCCATTTTCCATTTAGCCTGGGGGATCAGGGTTTTCAGCGAAATGCAGCTTTCCGCCTCTGCGCCAGAAACATTAATGGCACCAGGATCAACACCAAAATTCGCCAATTCTTTCAGGCTCAGGCAAGGAATTGCACGTAACGGATCTTTTGGGTTTTCATCAAACTGAATTTCAAACTTACCCATTTCGCGCTCGTTAAGTACAACGGTTGCGTAATGCTTCCCGGCGGTAACAGGGTTTCCTTTGGAAAAACGGCTAACGTCTATTGGCTGATTAGATAAAAAGATATTACTAAATTCTACCTCTTCATCTTCAGTACCGATTTCCTCACTTTCTTTATTTTCTTCTTTTCCCTGCACATTAGAATTTTCTACTGATGATGCAGGCGAAACACTATTTTGTGCAGGGGTTTCAGTAGCATTCGCTGTCCCGACAACATTCAATAAAATAAATGTGCTAGCAATACTCGACAAACGAAAACGATCGCTAATTAACATATCCATAGAAAAACCCGAACGTTCCATCGTGAAAAAATACTATTTGATAACAGCAGTACCCTCTACATCGTTACCATAATCCGAAATATAGCTATACGTCAGATTGGTTCCTACAGCTGCTTTAAACGTTTTGTTATCAAATGTGAACTTTTCCGTTGCAAAAGGTGCAACCATTCCTGGCTTCGCCGAATTATTACCGACTTTCATCATGTTGAAGGTCAGATAATAAGGGGAGTTATTTTTTGCAACTAATGTGCCATTTTCCGCACGCCATTCAACCTTACCTGCCGCATCTTGTGGTTTTACGGGTAAAGCATCTGGGCGATAAAACATCTTAATCCGAGTACGAAACGCCAGTTGTAATTTATTATTGCCAGCAGCCTCACCTTTTGCTTTTGGCGGAACCTCTAACACGTTCAGATAATAAATACTTTCACGATCTTTCGGCAAACTGGCGTCCATTTTAGAAATACGCAGCGTCTGGCCTTTCTTCGCATCAATACGTGACACCGGAGGTGTTAACATAAATGGCAGATCGATATTTTCCGGCGATTCCGTTGCACGACCATCATCCAACCATGACTGCACCAGCAGTGGACGCGGCCCCTCATTGGTCAGGCGAACGTTAACTTCTTTGGCTGCTTCTTTATAAATCACACGCGTGGTATTAATGACGACATCGGCCCATACAGACGAACTGAAGGCCAAAGTCGCGGCCATAATTGCAGATAAATATTTGATGGACATTTAATTTATTACTCTCTGAAAAATAAGGCGGCAATAAAAACTGCCGCCTCAGTCTTAATCAATAATTACTGGTAAACTACGCTGAAGGTAGCTACCGTTTCGATATCACCAGCGACAACATCTGTACCCGTCTGGACATAACGAGTGTTAAAACTGTAGGTCTGGGCATTCGTCGTTGTACTTTTATAATCCGCTGGATCGATAGTATTCAGATCCATCGCCAGTTTGTTGGAGAGGTCAGCGTCTTTAGTGAAGCCAATCTGCACGCCTTTAGCAGCAGTATCCATGGTATTGACGGAGTCCAGCAGGACGTTACGATAGGTGCTGGTGCCTGAGTCCGCATAACCAGTAGAATCAAAGCTAACCGCAACACCGGTTTTACCGGCTGGCATCACGCAGCCTTCCAGAGTGATATTTACAGTACGCATATCTCGAGAAGCTTTCAAAGTGGTACCATTCGCGGCCGCCACAGAATCCGTCAGATCCACAGCAGCAATCGGATCAATCTGCAGCAAAGTAGAAGTCGGTGCACCGTTGATCGCCACAGCACACGTTTTGTTAATGACTTCGCCATTAATACGAATCTGGCCATCAGCCGCCATCGCATTCACCGCACTTAAACCACCTGCAACCAATGCAGCAACCTGAGCAATTTTAATAATTGAACGACACATAATTCATAACTCCATTTATTTACAAAAAATATAACTAATACTTACCGTGCATTATGCTGGCGTATACAAAAGCACCACATTTTAGTTCCACTGCAGCCCGCAATAGCGGTGTAGATCAAAAACAGTAGCAAAGATTATTAAGGGTAACGCCGTGAGCACATTATTATATTAATGGATGTAAATTGCAACCAATTGACACGCTACAAAATATATATGAAAGCATTCACAGACCGTATTTAAAATTCACTTAAAACATAGAAAAAAAGTCACACAAAAAATAAAATAATAAGTTAAAACAATTAGTTAAAGAAAACATAATATAATTTATAAATAGAAAAACCTATGACATCAATAGATGAAATACACTCTATTTTTAGGAATAAATCCAAGATCAATCGATCTCATGAATAAATTCACGAGATGAATTTAAAAAAAATATTGATACAATTACAATATAAGATATTTGAAAACAATTTTATTGTCGCAACTTATTTACCTTATCATTAATAAAACATATACATTAGGAACAATAACCACCGCCGTTATATTCCTCCCAACCCAGAACAATAAACGAGTCACTGGATGTCTGACTCTCCATTGCAAGCAATCTGCCTCTCGGCTTTTATAGATAACGTTGTTATCAGCGACCTTAGTGATAACTTCTGCCTATCTTTATGCCCGTATCAGCATGGTAAACACTCTGTTGCTTTAACGCCCCCGGACGCTGACGGGTTTTGCCCTGGCTGACTAAGAACACACGCGAATGATTTTTATTACAAAATGCCCTTCCCAGTAGCGTTAGAGCGGATGTATGGCGTGTGATAGACTGAAGTATCAGACTTACAGGGCTGTACATCATTATGCAATTGCATCATAAAGCGCTCAGGCTCTTTATCTCCGTCAGCGTCGTTGTTTTGACGTTTTCTTTTTTAGTTTATGAGCTCATTGCCAGCGATAAAGCAATGAATGCGTACATGCGCTATATCAATGAGAAAGCCGACTCATCGTTTCTCTATGATAAGTATACTAATCAAAGTATTGCAGCCCATCTGATGCGCACATTTTCATCCCCCCAGGTACCCGCTTCTATCGAGCAACAAAAAGCACTTTGCAACGCTTTCGACAGCGTTAACGGCACTCATGGGCTCAACCTCACCCAGCATAACTACCTACCATTACACGGTACGTTGCAAACCCCCACCACAAAATGTAGCGAGAAACTTGAAGACATATTTCTACTGCCCTCTTTTGACCGGGCGGTAAACGTTAATCGTGAGCAGAAAGATTACGGTCATGGTTTAGGTATGCAGGAGTATAAATTTCGATATTACGTCGATCTCAAAAATAACTACGTCTATTTCTTTGATCTGGTCGACTCGCGGAAATTTGCGATACACAACTGGTCGTTTTTGCAAAAAGGAAACCTGGGTATCAACCAGAATGATATTGACGGTATTTTCACTGGCCGCACGGTAATCTCCCGTATTTATGAAGATAACCTGACCGAGAAAAAAGTGATGAGCTTTTTAACACCGGTCTACTATGCCGGTAAGTTAAAAGGCGTGGTGATGGTGGATATCAACAAAGAGAATTTAAAGAATATTTTCTATACCAGCGACCGCCCTCTCGTCTGGCGCTATCTTAACGTGACGCTTTCGGACATCAACTCAGGTAAAGAGATACTCGTTCACCAAAGTGAGAACAACCTGTTTAGCTATGTTCACTACCAGGAGGACATGCCCGGCGGTATACGCATCACCTTATCGCTTGATTTTATGTACTTTATTGTCTCCTCCTGGAAAGTATTCGCCTTCTATCTGCTGGCGACAATACTGTTGCTGAATATGGTCAGAACGCATTTCCGGCTGTATCACAACGTCACGCGTGAAAATATCAGTGACGCGATGACCGGGCTCTACAACCGCAAAATTTTAACGCCGACGCTCGAACAGCGTTTACAGCAGTTGGTAAACGCGGGCACCCTCGTGACCTTTATCGCCATTGATTGCGATAAACTAAAAGTCATTAATGATACGCTGGGGCATAAGGAAGGCGATCGAATTATCACCATTCTGGCTAGAGCCATTCAAACCTCGATTCGCAAAAACGACTATGCCATCCGCCTCGGTGGGGATGAATTTTGCATTATCCTCATCGATTACCCCGCTGAATTAACGCCTCGTCTGCTGGAGAGGATTCGCTATAACTTACAAATTATTGCGCAAGATAGAGCAATCAGCTTCTCCGCAGGGATTTATAATATGCAGCCAAACGACACCATTGATGATGCCTACAAAGCATCCGATGCACAGCTCTACCTGAACAAACAGAAAAAACGCGCGGATGCGTAATCATTTTTCTGACAGGATTTTCATTGTTGTACCAGGAGTAAGTCATGACGGAAGTGAACAAAGGTAACGCAACGCATCAGCGTTTAATTTCGCTGTTGTCAGAACAAGGCGCGACGTATCGCGTGGTAAGCCATGAAGCGGTCGGCAAATGTGAAGCGGTTTCTGAAATTCGCGGTACCGCACTGGGCCAGGGAGCAAAAGCGCTGGTTTGTAAGGTCAAAGGCAACGGCGTTAATCAGCATGTCCTGGCGATTCTTTCTGCCGACCAGCAGGCTGACCTGAGCCTGTTAGCCAGTCATATCGGCGGGTTAAGAGCATCACTTGCCAGCCCGGCGGAAGTCGATGCACTGACAGGTTGCGTATTTGGCGCTATCCCACCGTTTAGCTTCCATCCAAAACTTAAGCTGGTCGCCGATCCGCTATTGTTTGAGCGTTTTAATGAAATTGCGTTCAATGCCGGAGTGCTGGAAAAATCCGTGATCATGGATACCGCAGATTACCTACGTATCGCGCAACCGGAATTACTCCCGTTCCGCCGCGTACAATAGCCGCCCGAGTCAGGTGTAAAAACGTAGCATCGTGCATTAGCCCAAAAAAAATCATAATCATTAAAAAAAGCCTGTTCCGTCACGCGTTTACGCGTACAGTAAGCAGGCTTATTTTTTCTTTTGGCAAGGAAACTACGATGTTTGATGTCACTCTGCTGATCCTGCTCGGACTGGCAGCTCTGGGCTTTGTCAGCCACAACACCACTGTCGCTGTTTCAATTCTGGTGCTGATCATTGTCCGTGTTACCCCTCTGAATACGTTCTTTCCATGGATAGAAAAACAGGGCCTGACCGTCGGGATTATAATTCTAACCATTGGCGTCATGGCGCCGATCGCCAGCGGAACGCTCCCCCCCTCCACGCTCATCCACTCCTTTGTGAACTGGAAATCACTGGTCGCTATTGCCATCGGGGTATTCGTCTCCTGGCTTGGCGGGCGCGGTGTCACGCTCATGGGTAGCCAGCCTCAGCTTGTGGCCGGTTTACTGGTGGGTACGGTACTGGGCGTGGCGCTATTTCGCGGTGTGCCGGTGGGACCGCTCATTGCGGCAGGTCTGGTGTCATTGATTGTTGGGAAGCAGTAGCCAGTCCAGCCAGATAACGGCCTGGCGTCTGTCCCAGGCCTTTTTTGAACATGGTGATAAATGCCGTGGTCGAATCGTAACCGAGCATGTGCGCAACCTGTTGCACGTTATGGCCATCTATCAGCGCCTGCAGCGCCAGAATTAATTGAAGCTGGTGACGCCAGCGGCGAAAACTCAACCCCGTTTCTTTAACGACCAGACGGGCGAGGTTCCGCTCACTCATCGCAAATACGCTGGCCCACTGTCCCAGCGTCTGCCACTGCGCGGGCTCCCGCGCCATCGTCGCGACCATTCTGCGGATTTTCGGGTGATCGGAAACCGGCAACTGCATTTGCTCCTGCGGTTGCTGCGGGAGTTCATCAAATAGCACTTGCGTCAGCCGCTGGGTAGACGGCTCCAGCCGTTGATCATCCGTTTTGGACGCCAGCGCCAGAATGAGCTCCCGACATAATGGGGCGATTTTCAGGGTGCAGCAGCGTTCAGGCATCACGACTGCCTGCGGCTCAATAAACAAAAAGCACAATTGCGCCCCAACGGTAACGTGATTGCTGTGTGGAATTTCACCGGGGATCCATACCGCATATTGTGGAGGCACCATCCACATAGCATTTTCAACCTCACAGGTGATCGCGCCATGCAAGGCCAGAATCAACTGCCCCTTACGGTGCTGATGCAGCGGACTGAAGAGTTCATCTTCCCGGGCCTGAATACAAAACGCCACCGCCGCATCGTGGTAAAGGTCGGGCTCATACCCATCCAGCCTCAGTCCTAACATAAAAATGTCCGTTTTTAGCGATAAACTGTCATTTTAGCTTGATTCATCCATTGAGTAAAAACGCTAAAGTATCGCCTCGCCTGACGACATGAGAAAAAAATGACAAATATGCCTTCCTCCCGCGGCAAAAACGCAGCCTGGCTGATCGCGGGGATCCTGATGATTGCCACCACGCTGCGCGTCACCTTTACCGGAGCCGCCCCGTTGCTGGATGCAATTCGCACCGACTACGGCCTGAGTACCGCCCAGACGGGACTTCTGACCACCCTGCCGCTGCTGGCCTTCGCACTGGTATCGCCTCTGGCCGCCGCCGTTGCACGCCGTTGGGGTATCGAACGCAGCCTGTTTGCCGCAATGCTACTGATTTGCGCAGGTATTGCGATACGTTCTCTGCCCACGCCAGGTTTCCTGTTTAGCGGCACAGCTATCATTGGTTGCGGAATCGCGCTGGGAAATGTGCTGTTACCTGGGCTGATTAAGCGTGATTTTGCTCAGCATGTGGCAAAACTCACTGGCGCATACTCGCTGACTATGGGCGCAGCGGCGGCACTGGGTTCAGCTATTGTGGTTCCGCTGGCGCTGAACGGGTTTGGCTGGCGCGGTGCGCTGATGGTACTGATGGTCTTTCCGCTGCTTGCGCTGATTATCTGGTTACCCCAATGTCGCCAGACGGCCAATGCCAGTTTGAGCAACTCGCGCGCTTTGCATTCCCGCGCGATCTGGCGCTCGAGCCTCGCCTGGCAGGTGACGCTGTTTCTCGGGATCAATTCACTTATCTACTACGTGATCATTGGCTGGCTACCCGCCATTTTAATCAGCCACGGCTACAGCGAAGCGCAGGCCGGTTCGTTACATGGTTTACTGCAACTGGCAACCGCCGCGCCGGGGTTATTGATCCCTCTCGTCCTGAACAGATTTAAGGATCAGCGCGCCATCGCCGCACTGGTTTCGTTAATGTGCGCCGTCGGCGCAGCCGGATTCGCGGTAATGCCCGGGCAGGCTTTGCTGTGGACCATACTGTTTGGCTTTGGCTCAGGCGCCACAATGATCCTTGGTTTGACCTTTATTGGCCTGCGCGCAAGCTCAGCGCATCAGGCCGCGGCCCTGTCCGGCATGGCACAATCCGTCGGGTATTTACTTGCTGCCTGTGGGCCACCGCTGATGGGTAAGATTCACGACCTCAATGGTAGCTGGCTGATTCCATTAGCTGGGGTCGCCGTGTTAGCGATACTGATGGCAGTGTTTGGTCTGTGCGCAGGGCGTAATCGGGAGATCGCAAGCGCATAATGCAGCGGGCAGGTTTGGGAACAACCTGCCCGTTTTTTTATCCTCGCGCAGCGCGCAGCATTGCCTGAACTAACGGCACGGGTTTTCCCGCCAGCGCTCCACGTTCATGCTGAAAGAGTGTGCCGACAAAAAAAGGATGCGTCACCAGCTCAACGGCACGGATATCACCAGCCTCATCCCAGCCAGTCACACGAAGATCACCGCTCTCAAGCTCGGCGGCAAAATCTTCCGATACGCCATAGTTGCAGTGATACCCCTCGGATATAACACCCCGTCCGTAGGCTTTGGCAATCAGCGTATTGGCCCTCAGTTCAATATCATCCGTTTTCTCTACCAGCGAGCAGGTCAACGGTGCGATGACCATCCGCCCCCTGGTATCCGTTTCCGCATGGGCAGCATCACTCCAGCCCAGCACGTTGCGGGCATACTCCAGAATCGCATGTTGAAAACCGCCACAGGTCCCGAGGAATGGGATGCTGTTTTCACGCGCGTAGCGTATCGCGATCAGTGCGCCTTCCAGGTGCCGATATGGACTGCCAGGAACGACCCAAATAGCATCATAGCCAATCAGATCTTCACTGCTGCTAATATCAGAGGTGGTTAGCCAGTCATAATCAGCCACTAATTCCAGGACGGCAGCGGCATCATCGATAGCAAGAGGAATGGCCTGATGCACCACAATATCAGGGCTGTAATCACCCACCAGCGCAATGCGAAGCGTATCTTTAAACGGGGAAATTTCCATTAAGCTTTCCTTATGTCCAGACAATGAGGGACAATATAAGGAGCCTCAGCCTACCGATTTTTTGTTGGTATCACAATCCCTTAAATTGGGAGTCAGGACGGGCAGAATGTTACAATTGTCACGTTTTACGATCTTATTTAACCGTAATAAAGGTGTCGAAATATATCAAAGCAGTGGATTAATGGAGCAGATGAAAAGATGAAAATTCAATGTAAACGCGTGTATGACCCAGCAGAAAAAAATGATGGTTATCGCGTACTGGTCGACAGGCTGTGGCCTCGCGGGGTAAAAAAGACCGACCTTATTTTTAACGAATGGAATAAAGCGCTTACGCCGTCATCTGATTTACGCAAGGCGTTCCACGCAGAATTGATTGATTTCACACACTTTTCCGAGCAATATCGCGCTGAACTCGCCCTACAGCAGCAGGAAGGAAAGCGTCTCGCAGAGATTGCCCGACAGCAAACCTTAACGCTACTGTATGCGGCGAAAAACACCCAGCAAAACCACGCGCTGGTGCTGGCTGAATGGATACGTCAATGCTAACCGGATTTCATTTGCCCGTTGTCGGATGATCTCTGCGCCAGAGCGCCCATTCATCAATCACTTCCCCGCCCGGTAATTTGCAGTCCGACCTTACGCCTTGCGGGGTCTGCACCGCAATCAGCGAGCCGCCCTTTTGTTCGCAATACACCGATGCCGGATTCGCCAGACCAATCTTCGGCGGTTTGGGGGCTTCGGGCTGAGTGGTACATCCCGCTAGCACCAACAAGCCGGGCAAAATAATAGACGCCAGTTTCATATCGACTCCTGTTAAAAACCTTATCCCGGCAGGTTACCCCGACTTTCCATCTATCTCCATGTTTTACTGTCAGCTTTCAATTTAATGTTTAAGTTTTGAGCGGGATGGCGTGTTTCATCTTTCATCTTGATGTTCTATCATGCGGGCCACGTTAGCCCAGTCATTACTCAGGAGCATTTACACCTCATGTCGGACATGATCCTTGCCAGAGTCTCACAATCCTTAGCCACGGAGCAGTCAGTTGAGAGCCTGGTTCGGCAACTTCTGGAGATGCTGGAAGTGGTGACTGAGATGGAATCCACCTATTTAACCAAGGTCGATTTAGATGCCCGCCTGCAGCATATTTTGTATGCACGCAATAGCAAGCAGATGCAGATCCCTGAAGGGCTGTCCGTACCCTGGGATGAGACGCTATGCAAACGCGCCATAGACGAAAACTGTCTGTACAGCGACAACGTCCCCGCTCGCTGGCCGGAGTGTACCGCCGCCCGCGCGCTGGAGATAACCACTTTCCTGAGCACGCCGGTTCATCTTCCCGACGGAACGTTTTACGGTACGCTCTGCGCCACCAGTCGCCACCAGCACGCATTAAGCCAACGTGGCGAACAGGTGTTACATCTGTTTGCAGGCCTGATCGCCCAGTCAATTCAAAAAGAGTCGCTGGTTGCTCAGTTACGCGAAGCGAATGCCGCGCTGATTGCGCACTCTTACACCGATGCCCTGACCGGATTACCGAATCGGCGCGCCATTTTTGAAAATGTTGAAACTCTTTTTTCCCTTGCCCGACATCTCAGGCAGAAGATTATTTTTGCCTATATTGATTTGGATGATTTCAAATTGATCAATGACCGCTTTGGCCACGAGGTTGGCGACCAGTTTCTGATCCAGATTGGTCAGCGTCTGCTTCGCGAATGCGGTGACAACGATATCCTTGGCCGACTGGGTGGTGACGAATTTTTAGTCGTGAGCCTGTCACAGGAAGATGACAGGGAGCCGCGAGACCGCCTGCAGCAGGTGAAAAATCAGCTACAACAGCAAATTTGCGGTGACTACCATCTGGGTGACATTCATCTATTTTATCCTGGCGCCAGTCTGGGCGTGGTGGAAATTAATCCGTTGGAGACTGATGTAAACTGCGCGCTTCACCTCGCAGACAGCGCAATGTACAAGGATAAAAAGCGTCAGGATAAAACCACTTTTGTCGTACATTAAGCCCTGCTATGCTAACCCGTCTTTAAATAACTCTGGCAGATAATCGTATGCGACTCGGTATTATTTTCCCCGTCATCATTTTCATTTCCGCTGTCGTTTTCTTATCCTGGTTTTTTATTGGCGGCTACGCTGCGCCGGGAGCATAACGATGAAAAAAACAACGCTTATTATGATTGGCGTGGCTATCATCGTCGTTCTGGGAACAGAATTCGGCTGGTGGTGACCTAAGAAAAAGGCCACATATTAGTGGCCTCTATTGTCTGTATGTTTACTTAGCTTTTGATTTTTCTGTAGATAAACAACACCACAATCGCACCGATCACCGCCACGGCGAAACTGCCGAAGTTGAAACCATCGACTTTACCAAAACCAAATAAGGTGCTGATCCAGCCACCCACTACCGCACCGACAACCCCTAAGATAATGGTCATAAAGAATCCGCCGCCATCTTTACCCGGCATAATCCATTTTGCCAAAATCCCAGCAATAAGACCGAAAACCACCCATGAAATAATGCCCATAATTTCCCTCACTTATGTTTTTAAATTAACGATTCACTCGTCGTATAAAAGCATAGCATAGCGCTGAAAAATTAAAATTTGTGATCGCTATCACTTCTGTTTTTCATCTTTTTCCGATGTTTCATAAGGTTACACCGCTGACCGGCAGACTAATTTTGTCGCGCCTCGTCATTAATGTCGAATCGTCAGTCATTCTGCTTAACGCTTTGGCCGTCAGCCCCTGCTATTGCTGGGTTTTCACTTCTGGCACACTTTATGCTTAAACAGCCCGTCACTACGACACATCGTAGTCCGCGATGCGTATCGCGTGACTGCGTCTACAATTCGCGCTATTTCAGCATTTAACAGGTCTGTTATTGATGAAAAAAATCACCAGTGTATGCCCATACTGTGGGGCCGGGTGCAAGCTCAAGCTTGTTGTTGAGAATAACAAAATCATCCGCGCTGAGGCCGCAGAGGGTGTAACGAACCAAAATCAGTTATGCCTGAAAGGTTATTATGGTTGGGACTTTCTTAACGACACTCGCCTTCTGACTCCCCGTCTGACTCGCCCGATGATCCGTTATGAAAAAGGTGGAAAATTCACTCCCGTTAGCTGGGATGAAGCCATTCGTTACACCGCAAAACGCTTAACTGAAATCAAAAATACCTATGGCCCTCGTGCCATCATGACCACCGGATCTTCCCGTGGAACAGGGAATGAGACCAACTACGTGATGCAAAAATTCGCACGTGGCGTGCTCCATACCAACAATGTCGATTGCTGTGCCCGCGTCTGTCACGGCCCTTCCGTGGCCGGGTTACAGGAAACGTTAGGCAATGGCGCCATGAGCAATTCCATCAGCGACATTGAAAACTCAAAATGCCTGCTGATCTTTGGTTATAACTGTGCCGATTCACACCCAATTGTGGCCCGCCGGGTAATTAAAGCTCGCCAGAACGGCGCAAAAATCATTGTCTGCGACCCACGCCGGATTGAAACTGCCCGTATCGCTGACCAACATTTGCAGTTGAAAAACGGTTGCAATATGGCGCTGGTCAACGCGTTTGGCCATGTTCTCATCGAGGAGCAACTCTACGATCGCGAGTATGTACAAAAGCATGCGGAAGGACTGGAAACATACTGGGAAACCGTTAAGGAGTATGCGCCTGAAGACGTTGAACATTTAACCGGTGTTCCCGCACAGCAGGTTCGTCAGGCGATGCGTACATTTGCTGCGGCGCCATCGGCCACCGTGATGTGGGGGATGGGCGTCACCCAGTTTGGTCAGGCCGTTGACGTGGTTCGTGGTTTGTCGAGCCTGGCCTTGCTGACCGGAAATCTGGGACGCCCTAACGTCGGTGTTGGCCCGGTGCGCGGGCAAAATAACGTGCAGGGCGCGTGCGATATGGGGGTGCTGCCTAACCAGTTTCCAGGGTATCAGGACGTAACCGATTTCGCCGTCAGGGACAAATTTGCCACCGCATGGGGCATTGACGTTAATCAGATGGATGACAAGGTTGGAACCCGCATCACCGAAGTTCCGCATCTGGCTATCGAAGGCAAAATCAAAGCCTACTACATCATGGGAGAAGATCCGCTGCAAACCGAGGCCGATTTGGGTCTGGTCCGCGAAGGATTTAACGCGCTCGATTTTATCGTCGTGCAGGATATCTTCATGACCAAGACGGCGGAAATGGCCGATGTCCTCTTGCCAGCCACCTCATGGGGCGAACACGGTGGCGTCTTTACCTGCGCCGATCGCGGTTTCCAGCGTTTTGAGAAAGCGATTGAACCCACTGGTGATGTAAAGCGTGACTGGGAGATTATCAGCCTGCTGGCCAGCGAAATGGGCTATCCAATGCAGTATCAAAATAACCAGCAAATCTGGGATGAGATGCGCGAGCTGTGTCCACTGTTCTACGGCGTGACCTATGAGAAAATGGGTGAGATGGGTCATGTTCAGTGGCCATGTCCGGATCTCGATAGTCCTGGTACGCCCTACCTTTACGCGCACAGCCAGTTCGATACCGCCAATGGCAAAGGCAAACTGTTTGCCGCACCGTGGCGAGCGCCAGCAGAAGTTCCTGATGAGCAATATCCGCTGGTGCTGTGTACCGTGCGTGAGGTTGGGCACTACTCCTGCCGTTCGATGACCGGCAACTGCGCAGCGTTGCAAGCACTGGCAGACGAGCCAGGGTATGTGCAAATCAATACCCATGATGCTGAAAAAATGGGTATTCGTCATCGCGATCTGGTATGGGTCAGCTCGCGCCGCGGTAAGGTCATCAGCCGCGCGGATGTCTCCGAGCGCATCAATGTCGGAACGGTCTATATGACCTATCAATGGTGGATTGGCGCGTGTAACGAGTTAACCCAGGACAATCTCGATCCTATTTCGAAAACGCCGGAAACCAAATATTGCGCCGTAAATATTGAGCACATTACCGATCAGGGGTGGGCAGAAAAATATGCCGCACAAACGTATAGCGATATGAAGTCACGTCTGTGTGAGGCTATTGCGTAAGTCACCGCCATCATCGCCTGAGTCTGGCTTTCCAGACTCAGGCCTTGTCTCATGACTTCGCCAGCTGTGGTTCACTGAAGCGGATGGATGCAGCTTCCTCCTGCTTATCCCGCCGCATAAAGCCGAGGTTCATCAGAAACAATCCCGCCATAAACGGTAGTTCGTACAGTTCTTCAATCAGATCGCCATACTGAGCATTGTGCAGAAAGATGGGAGCCAGCAGACGATGATGCTCTACCGTATCGGAGATCAAAAATGCACAGGTGGTGATCGCTAACAGCCACAGAGGTAGCGGTTCATTGCGCAAGCGACGGGCAATATCCTGGCGTAAGCGCTTCGAAATCAGCACTGGCAGAATAATCATGGCAATCAATACCACTGAGATAGCCCGGAACAGGAGTTTGGGATGCTCAGGAAAATAATCGCGGCCCCAACTTGTGCTTCGGCCCAGTAATACCAGCCACCACGCTGCCGCCCAAAGCCAAAATTGCTTCTCGCCTTCGGGACGTGATAAGGGCCTGATGTAGCTGAGTGTAAATATGGCACCAAACAGCAGCCACAGCGCCTGGCCATTTTCAATCCAGCTGACGACAGTACCGTTGAGTAGCGGGAGATGCCAGTTCGCGGCGAACGGGATCGCCACGATGGCTAATCCGAGAATGATTGTGGGTAATGTAAGTCGGGTATTGAGTTTCATAAGCGCGATGTTCTGTTTTATATCTGTTTCGCGATCATAACCCCTGTGAATGATCAACTATTAGCAATCAATGCGAATCTCTTAAGGTATTCTTAAGGAATCCTTGCAGGATATTTCCCTGTTTCGCCCAGATAAAAAAACGCACTGCGCCGTCAAAGCGCAGTGCAGTTTTTAGATTAAAAACTAATATATTCAATCAGTAGCAGTGACTAATGCCTACCACCCGCAGACTTCGTGCTCATTTTCGGTATCGTACGAACGCACGGTATTGACCAGATCTTTGACCACTTCAGCTGCCACATCCGGCACCAGTAATGTCATTGGTGCCTCTGTTTCATAATCAACAGAAACACCGTTGCTGTTATTGGTCACGGTTACGGTATAGGTTGCTTTACCCATGATTTACTCCTTGCCGGTGCGCACGACTTTTCGTTGATTTGCACTCTCCATCAGAACTTCCGGGGCGACGAAAAAATCGATATTAAAGTAAGTGTCGTCGGTCATCACTTCGATGTTATGCCATTTTTCCGGTGGAAAAACGCCAAACTGACCGGCTTCAATAATCATCACCTCTACTGGCTCCGGACTGTGTTCGTCTGCGTATCCGAGATATTTGACCGCCCCCTGCATAACCGAAAGTCGAGGATAAACCCCGGCTCGGGTCCCTTTATCAAGGTGGCGTTCGAAAATTCCGGCAGGCGCCGTTTCTTTGTTCCAGAATGGCGTAGAGCGTGTATGGATATGATTCTGTGGAATTTGAAGCATTTTTCTTCCCTTTTCCAGTCGACAACCAGCGAGTCATATTGAACCGCTGCTGTACACAGGGTACGCCTCAAAATATATATTTAAAATACCATTTATTGGTTATAACCGTACGATTATAAATGAAAAGCAGAGCGCAATATTAAAGGCCCGCCGCAATCAGCGGGCCGATGACATCACGATTGAAGCGTGGCCAGACGGGCGGCAAAACCAACGAAAATCAGGCCGATAAGGGAATTCCCCACTTTGGCCAGTTTCTTCTTCGTACGGATATATTGCGTCACAAACGCGCCGGAGAAAATAAGGAAGCTCAGATAGAAAAAGCTCACTATCTCAAGCGTAATAGCCAGAATAAAGAATGACAGCCCTGAATGCGGCGCATTGACATCAATAAACTGCACGAAGAATGACACATAAAACAGAATAGCTTTGGGATTGGTCAGGCTCAGGATTAATGCGCGCTTAAAAATAGCGCCAAACGGGACTTCCTCAGGCGCGGCGTCGCTTGCTTTCGATTTCAGTGTTGCATACAGGATCTTCGCGCCAAGATACAGTAAATAGAAAGCGCCAAGATAACGAACGATATTGAACAAAACGGGCGTTGTTTTAATCAATGCAGCAACACCGGCATAGGCCAAAAACATCAACACGGCATCACCAATAAACACACCGCTGGCGGCGAGATACCCCCCCTTTACTCCCCTACCGACGCTGTTCTTCAGCACAAATATCGTATTTGGCCCCGGTACCAGCACGATAAAAATAGCCCCCACCAGATACGTCCAGTAATTCAGAACTCCATACTCTGCGAACACGTTAACCTCTTCCTGAAAAAACACATGCACTTGCTGCGATACAATATGCTAACGAATGCGACAGGTGATGGAAAGAGCAGGTTATTAATTAAAAAAACCCGCCACTGGTGGCGGGTGTGTACAGATAAGGTTAGCCCAGATTAATGGTGCAGCATCTCATCCACTACTTCTTCGCCCTTCAGCTGATAAGGGTAGTAGGTAGGCCAGTTTTCCATCTCCTCAAGCAAGGCAGCCTGCGAGGTATTTCCCATAAAGATATGGAAGTGGCTCGATTTACGCGGCGCGATAATATGATCGCTGAATTGCACGTATTTAGGCGCTTTGCTGTCAGCGGCTTTACACTCAAACAGATACCGTACACCTTTCTTGCCTGATTTATAGTGCAAGATTTTATACCCGGCATAATCGTATTTGCACGATGCGACCTGATTACCGGTGTGAAATTCCATCACGCCATCTTCGATGCCGATGGTGTCTACATTGGTTGCATAGCCTGTACGGTAATAAGCTTTAATTTGTTCTGCCGTTTTGCTTTTATCTTTCTCCGCTTTCTTTTTGAAAACCGGATCAAGTTCGCCACTGACCAGATACGGATAGACAGATTGCCACATGCCATCCCAGTCGGACAGCGCCCGGTTCTGCACCTGGTTATCATCAAATACCCCTTCCGACGCCTTTTGTTCTGCTTCACTCATCGGCGCACCATGGGAATGATGACCATGGGCCAAAACCTGCCCACTGACCAAAAGCATCCCCAGAGCGATTGTCAGTTTGTTAAAACGAATAGCCAAAATTTCACCCTCAAATCGTTTGCGAGTGAATTGTTATAATATAACGTAACATTTTAATCAATAGACATTACTGCACGTTATTGCCTCACGCTTCAATGAGTTTTCTGGAGCAAATCTGCTCAAGCAGAGCCTGCTGATGGCTGATAATGAGCATACCTAATGGCCGACGCTGGCACTCTTCAAGCAGCAATACCCAGATATCTTTTTGAATGGAAGGATCGAGCTGGGCGGTAATTTCATCGGCAATAAGAAAACGTGTCCGCGGATCCAGCGCGCGAAGTAAAGCAATTCGCGCCAGTTCACCGCCAGAAAGCTGTCCGGGACGGCGAGTTAACCACTCAGGGTTGATGTGAAGACGGGTAAGCAGTTCAGCATCAGGTCGCCAGGCATCATGAACCGCATCGCCGGTGCTGCGCCGCGGATTAAAGGTTAATTCCGGATGCTGTGGCACCAGTTGCACCGGGCAATACTGGTGCATTGGCAGCGGTTGGTCATCAACCAGAATGTCACCCGAGGTCGGTTTTTGCCAGCCCGCCAGTACGCGTCCCAGCGTTGTTTTGCCGGTTCCGCTGGGTGCACAAACCCCAATGCGTTCTCCGGGGCGCAGAGAGAAGTTCAGATTTTGCCAAAGCACCTTTCCTCCCTGACAAATCGTCACTTCACGACAGCACAGCATCGCGCTCTCCAAAAAGTTGATTTCTTTCAGGCAGGGCCCGCCATTGGCGTTGCAGATGCTCGCTGATCTCTCCGCGTAACAGCTGTTCCCGGCTGACGTTATCCGACACCCTTCCCTGGTGCAGCGCGACAATGCGGTCCGCGTGGCGAGCGGCAAGCGTGAGGTCGTGCGTTACCCATAAAACGCCAGCCCCTTGCTCACATTGCTCACGTAGCTGTTCAAGCAGTTGATTAGCCAGCGGTGCATCAAGCCAGGCGGTAATTTCATCCGCCAGAATATAGCGAGCCTGACTCAGCGACGCGTGACAGGCCAGAACACGTTTCGCCATCCCCCCTGAAAGCTGGCGTGGGAAGGCATCTAATACGCGACTTTCCAGTTGGCTACGCTGGAGCAATCGTTCAATTTTTCCGGCATTCCAGGCCTGGCCGGAGAGCTGACTTGCCCTGCGCAGATGTTTTTCAATCGAGAGCAGCGGGTTAAGCGCCTGAACACCTTGCGGGACATAGCTGAAAGTATTGCCACGACATTTGCGAATATCATCACTGTCCAGCGTTTTCCCCTCCAGGGTGATGGAGCCGTTGAAGCGCAAATTGTCCGGTAAGAGATCAAGCAGACATTGCAGCAACAGGCTTTTACCTTCCCCACTTCCCCCAACTAACGCCACCATCTGACCTGGCGCTACGTCGAAAGAGATATCCTGCAACAGCGAAGACCAGTTTCTCGCGCCGTACCAGCGATAACGCGCCACGTCCAGCGAGACCTGTCTTAAACTCAACATGCGTCACCTCGTAACCATAAACGATGCACTGCCCTTGCGAGCTGATCGAATAACATAACCAGACTGAATAGTATCAGCCCGGGAAACAGCACTAACCACCAGTCGCCATGACTGATAAACCTCAGCGCATCAGCCAGCAACAGGCCCAGCGATGGTTCATGCGGCGCCAGCCCAAAACCGAGGAAGCTCAACGCCGCGCTGTGCAACACCGCGTGGGGAAACATCAGCAAGGTTCCCGTTAACCACTGGGGTAACAATGCCGGGAGATAGTGATGCCGCCAGCAGTAAAAATGTCCGTGTCCCAGACGCCAGGTCAATGTCAGATAGTCACTGTGGGCCACGCGCTGCGCTTCGGCACGCAGGATTAGCGCCAGCCGCGGCCAGTGGGTCAACGCAACCGCCATAATCACCCCATTTTTTCCGCCGCCCAGCGTGAAACAGATCAATATGAGCAACAGCAGATGCGGCATTGACAGCATGGCATCGGTAATCAGACGCATTAGTACATCCAGACGCGGATGTATACGTGAAACCGCTGCCATCAGTAATGCGATGAAGCCGCTGCACAACGCCGCGCCAATACCAATTTGCAGACTGGTTAACGCGCCCTGAAAGCAACGAATCCACAGATCGCGACCGAGGTTATCGGTGCCAAACCAATACAGCGCATCAGGCGGTAAATGACGGGCAAGCAGATTAACGCTCAATGGGTTATCCAGCGTCGCTGCGCCATACACCGCAATGCATAGCAGGCAGCTAAAAGAGAGCAGAAGACGAATCAGCGTCGGCGTCGGATTATAGAGCATCAGGTCGCTCCAGAGCACGGTTCAACACATGGACAAGCCAGGTAGACAACGAGTTGCCAATGAACACCAGTACGGTACTGAACAACACAATCCCCATCAGTAACGGCAGATCGCCGCGTAATCCGGCATCAATAGTGGCCTGTCCCAGTCCCGGATAAGCAAAAACTTTTTCCGCCAGCAATGCGCCGCCCAGCAGTTCTCCCAACGAGGCGAACTGCAGGCACAGCGCGGGCGTGATAGCGTGGCGCAGAACCTGATGACGCAACAGCGACCAGCCTTTATCTCCCTGAGAACGCGCAAAACGGACAAAATCGCTTTTCATCACGCTGGCGATACTTTCCCGCGTATGAAGTGTAATTTGGCCAAGTCCCAATAAACTTAGCGCGCAAACGGGCAGCACTAAATGGCGCAGACGCTCAGCCAGCGTGGCCATATCGCCACTGTTGCCCGGCTCCCACGCGCAGCAGACCGGAAATACCGGCCAGCGCACGGCAAATAACGCCAGCAGCAGCATGCCAATCCAGAAGGTCGGCAACGACGAAAGCAGATAGCTGAGTCGACAGATTGCTTTATCCGGCCAGCGATTCAGATAACGACCCGCGACAAACCCCATTGCCGTTCCCAGTATGCCGGAGAGCAGCCACGCGCCGCCAAGCAAGGCAAACGAAGTTGCAAAGCGCTCCTTGATTACGCTGGCAACCGGTGCATTAAACAACATTGAGTAGCCGAGATCGCCCTGCAATACACGTATAAACCAGTGACCAAAACGCTCCCATAACGGCTGGTCTAATCCCCAGCGAGCAGCGATACGCGCATATTGTTCCGGTGGCACGTGCAGGAGATCGTTGCCAATATAGGCGCGAATCGGATCGACAGGAGAAAAGCTGAGCAGCGTAAAAGTGCCAGCCGCAACCAGCACTAATAACACTATCAGCCGTAGAAAATGGCCTACAACAGACTTCATCAACGGCAGGTCCAGGTCCATTCATCCAGATTATTGAGCAGGGACCAGCTACCGTGGATCTCCGGCGCGCCTTTGCCTAAGTCAATACACGGATTTGCCAGATAAGTGTGCTGAATGTTCAGCAGCCATGCCCAGGCGGCATCGCCCTGCACCCCAGCCCCTTGCTTGCCATCCCACTCCACCTGTTGCCAGAAAGGCAACGCTTTTTGCCAGTCCGGAGCATCAATGGCCTGTTTAAGATGTTGTTCAACGACGGGATTGCTGTAATAGCCTGGATTGTAGTATTCCACGCCCGCGGCCTGATTGCTGTAGTGATGGAAAAGCTCCATCGGATCCAGACTTCCCCAGCCAAACAGCGTCGGGTTCGCATGCATATGCCGCTCAACGGTTTCCCAGCTTCCGGATTGCAGCGAGACCTGAATACCCACGGGCTCCAGCATCGCACGTACGGCCTCGGCTAAATCCCGGCGCGTACTGTCACCGCTGGCGTACCATAGAGTCAGGCGAGCCTCTTTACCGTCTTTCACACGTACGCCGTCTTTCCCCACCTTCCAGCCGGCTTCTTCCAGAATCATCCGTGCTTTTTCGCTGTCGCCATCTTTGAACGCAACTGACTGTCCCTGCCATGGCAGGCCCTGAACCGCGCTATACGCTGGAATCGCATGACCTTCCATGACCTGATCGGCAAGTTGTTTACGATCGATGGCGTAGTTGATGGCGCGTCTGATGGCAATATCAGCCGTGATATCGTTGCCGACCGGATAACCATTGGCGTCTTTTTTACCCGCTGGAACCATCGGGAACACAATGCCACGGTTTTCCACGCTGTCGCGTACCCACAGCTTCAAATTCTGCTGTTGAGGGGCGACCGCCATCGAAGGCGCAATACGCACAAGTCCCAGTTGACCACTGCGCGCTGCGGCATAAGCGTTATCTTCATCAAGGAAGACAAACACCAGCTTACTGAAATCATTTTTCTTACCGGCATACCAGGGGTTCGCCTCCACGATCAGCTGCTGCCCCGGCTGAAAACTCACCAACCGATAAGGGCCCGCGCCAATCGGATTTTTGGCGAATGTTTTTTCGTCATACCGTTTTTCGGGAACAATACCCAAAGAGCCCAGCACGTTCACAAAGGTGCTCTGCGGGCTGCGCAGCGTGATTTCTACCGTGCGGTTATCTTTCAGGCTGGCATGAGTAAAGTTTCCCATGTCGATTTTGCCGCCGCTCTTTGCGGCTTTATTATAGGTGAACACCACATCTTCAGCGGTTAGCGGGGAACCATCGGAGAATTTAAGGTCGGGTTTTAACGTCAACGTCCAGGTTTTGCCGTCAGCACTGGTTTCAACTTTTTCCGTCAGCAGGTTACCCCAGCTCATATCTGCGTTTTGTTTTAATAATGGTGCATGCAAAAGCAAATAGCTGCCATGACTCCAGCCCAGCATCGGGTCAAACCCTTCCGTTGGCTCAGGTCCAATTGCCAGCTTCAACGTCTGCCCCTCGCTCACATTTTGCGCGGCGAGAAGTGGTGAGGTTAATGCGAGAGTCAATGCGCACGTAAGCAGTGCCAGCTTGCCTTTAATCATTATGTTATCCAGATTTGCGTTATTTTTATGCCGCTCAACGATTCATTGCCGTTAAACGGTCTCCTGGGGAAGGGATTATGGCGGACTGAAATGACGAAAAAAATGATGCGGCGCAGAAAAGTATGACGATTTTCTAAAATTATCATACTTTTTTCTGATACTCCTAATTGAGTACCCTCTGAATCACAGAAAATAGATTAAATGTTAGCCATTCAATTAATGGCAAATTAATTACAACCTAATGATTACAAATACTAATTATTGGTCATTTCCGCTATTTACTTAGCTAAAACTAATGACAATTTATGTATATTTATTCAAGAAAAACACCAGAAGTGATAAGTTATGTAAACATATAATGATAATTATTTTTATTATCATTCCCATCAATTATCTTACTTCCTTTGAATTTTTAACAAAGGAAGTTTGACTATGCGTTTAAAACCTGTTGCTTCTGTTGTTCTGTCCTGTTTAGGATTTTCCAGTCCCCTGGCCTTTGCTGAAGATGTTATGGTGGTAACCGCTTCCGGTTACGAAAAGAAAATCACCAACGCTGCCGCCAGCGTCTCCGTTATTTCACAGCAAGAGTTACAAACCAATAAATATAATGATTTAGGCGAAGCCTTGCGTTCTGTTGAAGGGGTGGATGTCGAAAGCAGCACCGGTAAAACCGGTGGTCTGGAGATCAGCATTCGTGGCATGCCCGCCAGTTATACCCTGATCCTGATTGATGGTATTCGTCAAAACGGCAGCAGCGATGTGACGCCAAACGGCTTCTCAGCTATGAATACCAGCTTTATGCCTCCACTGGCGGCAATCGATCATATTGAGGTGATCCGGGGCCCGATGTCGACGCTTTATGGCTCCGACGCAATCGGTGGCGTGGTGAATATCATCACCAAAAAAAGCACCGATAAATGGAGCACCTCCATCAATACCGGCGTTAACCTGCAAGAGAGTAATAAATGGGGTAACAGCACGGTCGCCAACTTCTGGTCAAGCGGCCCGTTAATCGCTGGCGTACTGGATATGCAGGTTCGGGGTAGCACCACCCAACGTCAGGGTTCCAGCGTTACCTCCCTGAGCGATACCTCCTCCACCCGCGTACCTTATCCTACCGAGTCAGAAAACTATAACTTCGGCACGCGACTCGACTGGAAAACGAATGAAAGCAATACGCTATGGTTAGATCTCGACTCCGCCAGACAGCGCTATGATAACGATGACGGTCAGTTGGGTAACCTGACGGGGGGTTACGATAAAACGTTGCGCTATGAGCGTAACAAAGTCACCCTCGGCCACGATACCGCCTTAACGTTCGGCACCTGGAAATCCTCCCTCGGCTGGAATGAAACTGAGAACAAAGGACGACAACTGGTCTCCTCCGCACTCACGCCAGAGAACGCAGGCCGGGCCGGTGACGCACGTGAACTGAAGAACACCAACGTCATTCTGGACTCAGTACTGCTGACGCCATTAGGTGATTCGCACCTCTTAACCCTCGGCGGGGAATATTGGGATGCGCGCATGAAAGACGGTGTGGTGCTGGCCAATACCGGCGAAACGTTCCATCAAAAAACGTGGGCGGCCTATGTAGAAGATGAATGGCATATTCTCGACTCGTTGGCCTTAACCGCAGGGACACGCTACGAGCATAACGATGTCTTTGGCGGTCATCTCAGCCCACGCGCGTATATGGTTTGGGACGTATCCGACGAATGGACGCTCAAAGGCGGCGTGACGACAGGTTATAAAGCGCCATCACTGAGCCAGTTACATAACGGGATCAGCGGCGTAACCGCGCAAGGAACCGTGAATACGGTCGGTAATCCGAACCTAAAACCTGAGGAAAGTATCAGCTACGAAACCGGGCTGTATTACGAGAACGACACCGGGCTGAACGCCAACATTACCGGCTTCTATACCGAATACAAAAATAAAATTGTCTCGTATTCTATCGATGATAATACCAACAGCTATACCAACAGCGGCAAGGCAAGGACCGATGGCGTTGAATTTGCCAGCACCTTCCCTCTGTGGTCGGATGTGCTGACTTTATCCCTCAACTACACCTACACCCAGAGCAAGCAAAAAGATGGTGACAATAAAGGCGCGCCGTTAAGCTACACGCCAAAACATATGGCTAACGCTCGCCTGAACTGGCAGGCAACGGAAGATATGAATGCCTGGCTGAGCGCACGTTATCGCGGTAAAGCTCCACGCTTTACCGAAAATTACAACAACCTCAGCGCAGTACAAAAGGCCGTCTATGACGATAAAGGCGCGGATTTAAAAGCCTGGACCGTTCTCGACATGGGAATGTCTTATAAGCTGACCAAAGATCTGACGCTGAATACGGCGGTCAATAACGTGCTGGATAAAGACTTTAGCGAGGTTAAACTTTACCAGGTGGGCCGTAATAGCACCTACGCAGGAGATTACTATCAGACTGCACAATCCACTACCGGATACGTAAACCCGGGCCGTAACTATTGGGTATCATTAAACTACCAGTTCTGATTTAGTTTTTTCCTACCAGACGGGCTGTCAATGATAGCCCGTCTACCACTGGGTTTCATCAAATGCCCGGCACTGTTCTTTTTGCCAGCCAGCGGGGCTCCAATGTTTTTACCAGAGATAAAGCGGCAAGGAATATTTTCGTCCCCGGCAGAGAAAAATGGCGAAATGAGAGATAAAGCAGAACTGGGACAGAATATGCTGGGTGAGGCTTTAATCGATAGCTTTAAATAGCCATTATGTTTTATGAGTCACGGAGCAACGGGTGCCCCGTGACAGTCATTAACTTACTTCAAATACTCTCCGCTGCGCAGCGCTTCAATACGTTTATCCAACGGCGGGTGAGTCATAAACAGCTCACTCAACGACTTGGATTTACCGTTGATGCAGAACGCCATCATGCTGGTCGCTTCCTGCGGCTCATAGCTGGTTTTCAGACGCTGCAGCGCGGCGATCATTTTCTCACGCCCCACCAGTTTTGCTGAACCGGCATCCGCATGGAATTCACGATGACGTGAGAACCACATGGTAATAATGCTCGCCAGAATACCAAACACCAGTTCCAGCACCGTCGCCACTGCGAAGTAGATCAATGGGTTGCCGTTACTGCCCTCACCCTCATCGCGGTTTCCGCCCATAAAGCCAGCGGCAATTTGCGCCAGAATACGTGAGATAAAGATAACGAAGGTGTTCACCACACCCTGAATGAGCGTCATGGTAACCATATCGCCATTAGCAATGTGGCTGATTTCATGCGCGATAACGGCTTCGGCTTCGTCCGGGCTCATGTTTTGCAACAGGCCTGTACTCACAGCCACCAGCGAAGCATCCCGGCGCGCACCGGTAGCAAACGCGTTAATATCTGGCGCATGGTAGATTGCAACCTGCGGCATAGCGATCCCAGCCTGGCGAGCCTGATTCGCTACCGTATTCATCAGCCAGCGTTCTCTTTCATTGCGAGGCTGTTCGATCACTTCCCCACCAACGGATTTTAACGCCATCCATTTGGACATCAGCAGCGAAATGAAGGAACCACCAAAACCAAACAGCAGTGCCATGATCAACAAGCCTTGAACGCTGCTTGACTGAATCCCTGTCAGGCTCAATACCAGCCCGAAAACGACCATCACAGCCAGGTTCGTCAGCAGGAAGAGCGCGATTCGCATCATAATTTTCTTTTAACCTCAATTTAACAAAACGCACTATGCGATTACCCATATCGTATGGGTCTTATGGCTATTTTCAAGCATCCATAGGTGCTAAGTCACCAGAAAGACACAACTTTACATTTTATCGTATCACACTGACGTCTTCATGCGTTTGTTAAAAAAAAAGGCACAATTTCTTGTGCCTGTTGGAGGTTATTTACTGGTTGCGGGCTGTTCCGCTGGCTTTTCTTTTTCAAGATGCGCCAGGTCAAGCGCAATTTTTACCGTTTCATCCAGGTAGGGATCTGGCTCCTGGTAATCCTTCGGTAAATCGTCCAGTTTTTTCAGCGGCGGCTTACCTTCTCGCTTAAACCGATCGTTGATACGCGCCAGACGCATTGCGTCATCTTCGTTATTCTCTTTCTCACGCTGAGCGTAATTGAGAGAAGCGATGTTGCGTTTATCCTTCATCGCATTGAAACGCGCAATATCCTTCATGATGTACTGGAACTCAGGATCGTTGGCAATACGTGCATTGTGCTCTTTTAACAATTCAGGTCCAAACGGCGTCAGATTCTCTGATTTGGTGTAAGTCGCAGCATCAATGCTATCCCATGGCAGCGCGTTATCTTCAAACTTCTCACCGGTTTCCGTTTCTTCATTACCTGTCGGCATGATGATGTCCGGCGTAACGCCCTTACGCTGTGTACTGCCACCGTTTACACGGTAGAATTTCTGGATCGTATACTGAACAGAACCCAGCGCCGGCCATTCCGGACGCAGCATCTGATCATAAATACGGTTCAGAGAGCGATACTGCTGTACAGTGCCTTTCCCGAAAGTCGGTTCACCAACGATCAGCGCACGACCATAATCCTGCATTGCCGCAGCAAAAATCTCTGATGCCGAAGCACTGAAGCGATCGACTAACACTACCAGCGGACCTTTGTAGTACACAACGCCGTCGGTATCGCTGTCTTCACGCACTTTACCGTTATTGTCACGAACCTGAACCACCGGGCCGGAAGGAATGAACAGACCGGAGAGCGAAACGGCTTCGGTCAGCGCGCCGCCACCGTTGGTGCGCAGATCAATAATGATGCTGCTGACGTTCTGTTTTTCCAGCTTCTGCAACTGAACTTTGACATCATCCGTCAGGCCAACATAGAAGCCAGGGATATCCAGTACGCCGACTTTTTCTTTGCCAACGGTTTTCACGGACATTTTCACGGCGCGGTCTTCGAGACGAATACGCTCACGCGTTAACGTGACGGTGCGCGTCTTGGTTCCTTTACCGGCAGGCAGGATTTCAAGGCGAACTTTGCTGCCTTTGGGTCCTTTGATCAGCGCTACAACGTCATCCAGACGCCAGCCAATCACGTCGACCATTCCCTTACCGGTCTGACCCACGCCGACAATACGGTCGCCAACGCTTATTGCTTTGCTCTTGGCTGCCGGGCCGCCCGCCACCATGGAGTTAATGACGGTGTAGTCATCGTCCATTTGCAAAACCGCGCCAATACCTTCCAGAGACAGGCTCATTTCAGTATTGAACTGTTCGGTATTGCGTGGAGAGAGATAGTTAGTATGCGGGTCGATCTCACGGGCGAAAGCCGTCATCGCCAGAGAGAAAACATCTTCGCTGTTGGTCTGTGCCAGACGGCGAATCGCAAACTTGTAGCGACGCGTCAGCGTTTCACGAATTTCCGCATCGGTTTTGCCGGTCAGCTTCAGGCTGAGTTCGTCAAATTTAACCTTGCCGTCCCACAGCGCGTTAAGCTCTGCTTCGCTCTTCGGCCATGGCGCTTTGCTCCGGTCGAGGTTAAAGGTGTCGGTACCGGTGAAATCCATTGGACGTGCCAGTACGCTTAAAGCGTACTGATAACGTTCAAATCGGCGTTTTTGCGCCAGATTATAGAGATCGTAAAAGACATCCAGCTTGCCGGTACGCAGTTCATCGCCAAGGACCGTTTTCTTTTTTGCATACTGTTCGATATCGCTCGCCAACAGCACGTTGTGGCTGTAGTCGAGCAGATTCAAATAGCGGTCAAAAATTTTTGCCGAAAACGCCTGATCCAGATCGAACTGGCGATAGTGCGAACGCGTAAAACGCGATGTCACACGTTCACTTACCGTCGCATGCTGGGTTTCTTCCTTTAAAACGGGGATTTGATCGGCACGCGTGATATCTTCCACAGCAAGTGCCTGGCCTGCTAATGCAAGCAGACCAGCTAACGCAGTAAGCCTAAAAAAAGTGTTCATGCCAGGCCTGGCCTCCGTTTCAGAACACCAGGTGTTCTGCGCGTACAATCAAAGACATACCCGAATTCAGCTGTACACGGACGCCATCTTTGGTGATTTCTAATACGGTGGCATCCATCGCATTATTACCTGCTTTCACCTTCAGAGACTGCCCTACCGTCAGTACTGAAATATCAGATACCGGGGTATGCTGTTCTTCACGAGGAGCACGCGGTGCTTTTGCTGCTGGTTTCTCAGCGCGAGGTTTACGCTCAGCGCCTTCTTTACGACGCGGTGCAGGACGCGGCTTACGCTCGCGACGCGGTGCGTCTTCTTTTTCACCGGCAGCAGCGGCTGCTTCGCGTTTTTTCGCCTGTTGCTCTGCACGTTGCGCCTGAACGCGGGCTTTAGCTTCTTCCAGCTGTTTGCGAGCATGTTCAACGTGCTGCTCATCCAGCTCACCACAAGGGTTGCCGTCGAGATCAACACGCGTTGCGCCCAATTTAACGCCATACAGATAGCGCCAGCTTGAAGTATAGAGACGTAAGGCAGAGCGGAGCTGCGTCTTGCTGAGGTTCATTTCGCCCTCAACACGCTCTACCAGATCCTGAAAAATGCCAATTTTCAGTGGGCGCGCTTCGCCTTCCGCACTAAAACACTGCGGGAAGCGTTCGGCCAGAAACGCGATGACTTCTTTACTGCTATTCAACTTAGGTTGATTTTCCATGAAATTTCCTGATTACAACGGACGTAGCCAACAAGCGCAGGCATGAACAGGCGTCATTATAATGACGCTACCAGTAAATGCTACGTTATCCGTTGATTATCCTGCGACGCTCGCAAAGAATTTTTTGTAATCCGTCGTTGCAAGCACTTTTTCAAGCTGTGCCACAAGCTGACGTAAGCCTTGCTCGTCCTCGTCTGTAAAGCGACCGAAGACGGTACTATCGATGTCAAGAACACCAATAATCTGATTTTTCACCACCAGCGGCAGAACAATTTCAGAATTACTCGCCGCATCACAGGCAATATGCCCGTCAAACGCGTGAACATCCTCGATACGCTGCACTTGATTGCGGGCAACCGCAGTGCCGCACACCCCGCGCCCGACGGGTATCCGGACACAGGCAATTTTGCCCTGAAATGGTCCGAGTACCAGTGTATCGTCCTCAAGCAAATAAAAACCTGCCCAGTTTACGTCAGTGAGACGCTCGTATAACAACGCACTGGTGTTCGCAAGCGTTGCCAGAAAACTGGTTTCTCCCGCCATCAGCGCGTTAAAGTCGCGATTTAAATCCGCGTAAAATTCTGTTTTGTTCATTATATAATCACTTGGTTGTCTTACCTGGAACTGCCAGCCTATTAAAATAAGCATTAAATGCGTTAATGCTCAAGATCATTCCAATCATGGGTTAATATTAATGTTAATTCTTATTACATTTGGCACGTCATGGCTCTTAACACACCACAAATTACGCCGACAAAAAAGATAACAGTGAGGTCAATCGGCGAGGAACTGCCGCGTGGTGATTACCAACGTTGCCCGCAATGTGACATGCTGTTTAGCCTGCCCGAGATAAATTCTCATCAGAGTGCCTATTGTCCGCGCTGTCAGGCAAAAATTCGCGACGGGCGCGACTGGTCGCTAACGCGCCTGGCGGCAATGGCTTTCACCATGCTGTTGCTGATGCCGTTTGCCTGGGGCGAACCGCTGTTGCATATCTGGCTGTTAGGCATTCGTATTGACGCCAACGTTATGCAAGGCATCTGGCAAATGACCAAACAGGGCGATGCGATAACGGGGTCGATGGTCTTTTTCTGCGTTATCGGTGCCCCCCTCATTCTGGTGACCTCCATAGCTTATTTATGGTTTGGTAACCGACTGGGAATGAATCTACGCCCGGTACTGCTGATGCTTGAGCGACTTAAAGAGTGGGTAATGCTGGATATCTACCTGGTCGGCATTGGCGTTGCTTCTATAAAGGTACAGGATTATGCCCATATCCAGGCGGGTGTGGGCTTGTTCTCTTTTGTGGCGTTGGTGATTTTAACGACGGTGACGTTGTCACATCTTAATGTCGAGGAGCTGTGGGAGCGATTTTATCCGCAGCGCCCCGCTACGCGTAGGGACGAGAAACTCCGTGTCTGTCTTGGGTGCCATTTTACCGGCTATCCTGATCAGCGTGGTCGCTGCCCGCGTTGCCATATCCCGCTACGCGTGCGTCGCCGTCATAGTTTGCAAAAATGCTGGGCGGCGCTGTTAGCGTCAATCGTTTTGTTGTTACCTGCCAACCTGTTGCCTATTTCTATCATTTATCTGAACGGAGGACGGCAGGAAGATACAATTCTTTCCGGAATTATGTCGCTGGCAAGTAGCAACATTGCGGTTGCGGGAATCGTGTTTATCGCCAGTATTCTGGTACCGTTTACTAAAGTGATCGTCATGTTCACTTTACTGTTGAGCATTCATTTTAAATGCCAGCAAGGTTTACGCACACGCATTCTGTTACTGCGGATGGTGACCTGGATTGGTCGCTGGTCGATGCTCGACCTGTTTGTCATATCTTTAACCATGTCGCTGATTAATCGCGATCAGATCCTCGCTTTTACTATGGGACCGGCTGCGTTTTATTTCGGCGCAGCGGTAATTTTGACTATTCTTGCTGTGGAATGGCTGGACAGCCGCTTACTTTGGGATGCACATGAGTCAGGAAACGCCCGCTTCGCAGACTGAAGCGCAGATTAAAACTAAACGCCGTATCTCTCCGTTCTGGCTGCTGCCGTTCATCGCGCTGATGATTGCAGGATGGCTTATCTGGGGAAGCTATGAAGATCGCGGCAATACCGTAACCATTGACTTTATGTCTGCTGACGGCATTGTACCGGGCCGTACTCCCGTTCGTTATCAGGGCGTTGAAGTGGGCACCGTGCAGGATATCAACCTCAGCGAAGATCTACGCAAAATTGAAGTGCGCGTCAGCATCAAATCGACCATGAAAGATGCTCTGCGCAAAGATACCCAGTTCTGGTTGGTCACGCCGAAAGCGTCGCTGGCGGGGGTTTCTGGTCTGGATGCGTTGGTTGGCGGCAACTATATCGGCATGATGCCCGGAACCGGCGAGCCGGAAGATCATTTCGTCGCCCTCGATACGCAGCCCAAGTATCGTCTGGATAATGGCGATTTGATGCTGCATCTGCGCGCCCCCGACCTCGGGTCGCTCAATAGCGGTTCGCTGGTTTATTTCCGCAAGATTCCGGTGGGCCGGGTATATGACTACACCATCAACCCAAATCATCAGGGCGTAACCATCGACGTGCTGATCGAACGTCGCTTTACCAACCTGGTGAAAAAAGGCAGCCGTTTCTGGAACGTGTCCGGTGTGAATGCGGATGTCAGCCTCAGCGGAGCGAAAATCAAGCTGGAGAGTCTGGCGGCGCTGGTCAATGGCGCCATTGCTTTTGATTCGCCCGAAGACTCTAAACCCGCGGTGGCCGATGACACGTTTGGTTTGTATCAGGATCTCGCGCACAGCCAGCGGGGAGTGATCGTCAAGCTTGAGTTACCCAGCGGTGATGGACTCAAGGCCGGCTCAACGTCGCTGATGTATCAAGGATTAGAAGTCGGGCAACTGACCAAACTGGATTTAAATCCGGGCGGTAAAGTGACCGGCGAAATGACGGTCGATCCCAGCGTAGTAACGCTGCTGCGCGACAATACGCGGATTGAATTACACAGCCCTAAATTATCGTTAAACGATGCCAATATCAGTTCCCTACTGACGGGCAAAACTTTCGAGTTGGTACCTGGCGAAGGCGAGCCGCGTAACCAGTTTGCGGTTATTCCTGCTGAGAAGTCGTTGTTACACGATCCGGGCGTCATGACGCTTACGCTGACCGCGCCGGAGAGTTACGGTATTGATGCCGGTCAGCCGCTGATTCTTCACGGCGTACAGGTCGGTCAGGTGATTGATCGCACGCTCTCTGGCAAAGGTGTTTCATTTACCGTTGCCATCGAACCACAGCATCGCGCCCTGGTGCAAGGTGACAGTAAGTTCGTGGTCAACAGCCGCGTTGACGTCAAGGTCGGGCTTGATGGCGTGGAATTCCTTGGCGCCAGCGCCAGCGAATGGCTCAGCGGCGGCATTCGTATTTTGCCCGGTACCAGGGGTGAAATGAAAAAAAGCTACCCGTTGTATGCCAACCTGGAAAAAGCGATTGAAAACAGCCTGAGCGATCTGCCAACTACCACGCTCAGCCTGAGCGCCGAAACGCTGCCTGATGTGCAGGCCGGTTCGGTGGTGTTATACCGCAAATTCGAGGTCGGTGAAGTGATTAGCGTTCGCCCACGCGCCGATGCGTTTGATATCGATCTGCATATCAAACCGGAATATCGCAACCTGCTGACCAGCAACAGCGTATTCTGGGCCGAAGGCGGGGCAAAGGTTCAGCTTAACGGTAGCGGATTGACCGTACAGGCATCTCCCCTGTCGCGAGCGCTCAAAGGGGCGATTAGCTTCGATAACCTAAGCGGCGCCAGCGCCAGCCAACGCAAAGGCGACAAGCGTATTCTGTATGCTTCCGAAACCGCCGCGCGTGCGGTGGGCGGCCAGATAACCCTGCACGCGTTCGATGCCGGTAAACTCGCGGCCGGCATGCCAATTCGCTACCTGGGGATCGATATCGGCCAGATCCAGACGCTTGAGCTAATCACCGCCCGTAACGAAGTTCAGGCAAAAGCAGTTTTGTATCCGGAATACGTGCAGACTTTTGCCCGTAGCGGTACCCGCTTCTCCGTGATCACACCGCAAATCTCAGCGGCAGGCGTCGAGCATCTGGATACGATCTTACAGCCGTATATTAACGTTGAACCAGGACGCGGTAACCCGCGCCGTGATTTTGAACTGCAGGAAGCCACCATTACCGACTCTCGTTACCTCGATGGTCTGAGTATTGTGGTAGAAGCGCCGGAAGCAGGTTCGCTGAATATCGGTACGCCAGTCCTGTTCAGAGGCATTGAAGTGGGGACCGTCACCGGGCTGACGCTGGGCTCGCTTTCTGACCGCGTGATGGTGGCGATGCGCATTAGCCAGCGCTATCAGCATCTGGTGCGGAACAACTCCGTGTTCTGGCTGGCATCAGGATACAATCTCGACTTTGGTTTGACCGGCGGCGTCGTGAAGACCGGTACCTTCAATCAGTTCATTCGCGGCGGAATCGCCTTCGCTACGCCACCGGGTACGCCGCTGGCCCCGAAAGCGCAGGCAGGTAAACACTTCCTGCTGCTCGAAAGCGAACCAAAAGAGTGGCGTGAATGGGGAACCGCCCTGCCACGTTAATCTCTCCCCTTGCTCCGGCGTACATACTCGCGCCGGAGCACTTATGCTACACTGCGCACCTGTTTTTTTGCCGGTGGTACCAAGTGGCTTATTTTCCCGACGCCTTTCTAAACCAAATGCGTGAAGCAATGCCTTCCACGCTCTCATTTGATGATTTTCTCGCTGCCTGCCAGCGTCCGCTTCGTCGCAGCATCCGCGTCAATACGCTGAAAATCTCCGTTGCCGACTTCCTCACTCTGACAGCACCTTACAGCTGGTCGCTCACTCCGATACCCTGGTGCGCTGAAGGTTTCTGGATCGAACGCGATGATGAAAAGTCAGTACCGCTCGGCAGTACCGCGGAACATTTAAGCGGCCTGTTTTATATTCAGGAAGCCAGCTCAATGCTGCCGGTAGCCGCGCTGTTTGCCGATGGCAATACCCCGGATCGCGTGATGGATGTCGCGGCAGCCCCCGGCTCCAAAACCACGCAAATTGCCGCAAAAATGAAAAATCAGGGTGCGATTCTGGCGAATGAGTTTTCCGCCAGTCGCGTCAAAGTCCTGCATGCCAATATCAGCCGATGCGGGATAGCCAATGTCGCGCTAACCCATTTTGACGGGCGGGTATTTGGCGCAGCGTTGCCAGAAGCCTTCGATGCCATTTTGCTGGACGCGCCGTGTTCCGGTGAAGGCGTGGTGCGTAAAGATCCCGATGCGCTAAAAAACTGGTCGCCAGAAAGTAATCTGGAAATTGCCGCAACCCAGCGCGAACTTCTCGACAGCGCCTTTCATGCCTTGCGTCCCGGCGGCACGTTGGTTTACTCGACCTGCACGCTGAACCGTGACGAAAATGAAGACATTATGCAGTGGTTGATTGAGACCTACCCGGACGCCGTCGAGTTTTTACCACTGGGCGATTTATTCCCGCAGGCTGAACGCGCCCTGACCCCGGAAGGATTCCTGCATGTGTTCCCGCAGATCTACGATTGTGAAGGTTTTTTCGTCGCGCGTCTGCGCAAAACTGCCGCGATCCCTGCACTACCGACGCCAAAATACAAAGTCGGTAACTTCCCGTTCACCCCGCTTAAAGGACGTGAATCCGCGCTTGTCACTCAGGCCGCTAACGCCTGTGGATTGCAGTGGGAAGACACTCTGCGCCTGTGGCAGCGTGATAAAGAGATTTGGCTATTCCCAACCGAGATTGAACCCCTGATCGGCAAAGTCCGCTTTTCCCGACTTGGCATCAAACTCGCTGAAACGCACAATAAAGGGTACCGCTGGCAGCATGAAGCCGTCATTGCTCTCGCCAGCACAAATCACAGCCATGCGTTCGAACTGACCCTTGCCGAAGCCGAAGAGTGGTATCGCGGACGGGATGTCTACCCGCAGACCGCACCGACCACCGACGATGTGCTGGTTACGTTCCAGCATCAGCCGATTGGCCTGGCGAAACGTATTGGATCGCGATTAAAGAATAGCTACCCGCGCGATCTTGTCCGGGATGGCAAACTCTTTACAGGATAACGCACGTTTTTACTGGCGCTTTTGCTAACGTTGACTACGCTGAAAAATGGACGGCCTAACTGGTCGTACCACAACCAGCAAATAAACGGAGAGCACGATGATGAAAACCAGTGTGCGCATTGGCGCTTTTGAAATCGACGACGCCGAGTTACATGGCGAATCGCCAGGGGACCGAACGTTAACCATTCCGTGTAAATCCGATCCGGATTTATGCATGCAACTTGATGCCTGGGATGCCGACACCAGCGTCCCGGCTCTTCTTAACGGAGAACATTCAGTTCTATTTCGCGAGCACTACGATCGTAAGTCAGATGCCTGGATCATGCGCCTTGCCTGATTCAAAAAGAACCCGTCGCCAGACGGGTTATTTCTTGGTTAATTTCCCTCATCTATCAACATCTTCTACACTACAGTCATGGCTTTACCATTTGAGGATGGAATGTTCACGCTGGTTCTTTTTGTGTGCTACCTGGGTGGCGGTTGTGAAGATATCGTTGTTGATGTCTACAAAACTGAGCAGCAGTGCCTGATATCGATGGACGATCAGCGTATTCGTAACGGCGGATGTTTACCCGCGGATGACTACATCGACAGCTTCTGGCGTCCGGCCCAGGAATACAGCGATTTTTGATTATTGCAGTTGCACCAGCGTCAACTCGCCGCCAAACACCGCACCAGTATCAATATAGTGCAGATTCTCGTGGTCCAGCCGCTGACGCAGAGGCGTATGGCCAAACCAAAAGTGATCCGCGCCGCGAATGCCGTTGCCTTTATTCATCAACCTTGTGCGATCCCACAGTACCCGCTGTAAATCGACCTCTTTTTGCCACTGATAATTATCATCAGGGTAATCTGCGTGAGCAATAACGTGTATGCCGTTCTGGCAACGCAGCTCCAGAACCCAGGGTAATTGCCGACACGTTTCAAGAGCGGCTGTCGCCGCTGGCTGCTCCGCCTGCGCAAACCACGAACCGCCATTCATAAACCACAGGAATTGCTCCCCGGTTGCCAGCGCGTCCAGCCCCATCTGTTCATGATTCCCTCTGACCGCGATAATCCAGCGTTTACGCAGTAGTTTCAGGCAACGCAGACTGTCTGGTCCGCGGTCGATAACATCCCCCACTGAAACCAGCAGGTCCTGCCACGGATCAAAATGACACAGGCGCAATTTCGCCATCAATAATGAGAAGCAACCGTGGATATCCCCGACCACCCAAACATGTCGCCAGCGCGTCGCTTCCACTCTTTGATAAGCATTGTCAGGCAGTCCCATTTGACCTCCTGTACACAAATATTGCCCTGTTCTAAATTAAACCATAGCAGTAAAAAACAGAGCGACCGAATCATACATCACGGTCCTACGCTATCCACGCGTCGACGAGGTACTAACGCAACAGCTTCCAGTTCTGCTTCCAGTTCAGCTACTATAGATTGCAGGTCATAAGTGGGTGCATTACGCGCACGAGCTCTTTCTTCTCTTTTCTGTTTACAACACAATTCCTGATAGAAATCATTAACCGCAGGGATATCCCCGGTAATTTTTATCACATCATGTTCATGATAAAACAGCAACGGCGGCCCACCTTTGGTATCAAATGCAACGGCCTTAAGCGGCGTGAGCTCCATCGCCTCAATAAAACCTTTGTCACAAGTCAATATTCCAGGGAAAAAATATCGCTCATCATTTCTTGTATTGAAGGTAAGTGCTTGCTCTAAATACCGACAATGAGTCAGATCCCAGGCCATACCATGTAATGCCGACCACATATTTTTCGACTTTTTATGTATTTTGTTAAAAAACCTAAATTCTGTCCCTCGTATAAAAAACTCACTCGCTAGAATTAACTCTCTTGTCGCCAAAAAGCATACTTTGGTGTGAGCAAAACTTAATAGATCGATCAATTTATTTTTGAGCGATCTGGCAGGCGATTTGATTTGGATGATACTCATCATAAGAACATAAGCGTAAATACTATCGTGCCTGTCTCTTAACGCACGCCTGAACTCAGAGTCTTTGTTTTTAGTGAGCAGTGAGCTAAAATGTCTGTCGGTATTAATAAAAAGCTCACCTTGCGATATTTTTGAGGTCAATATTCCGCTGGTTCCTGACTTAACGAGATCAACATCTTTTATAAATTCGTAACCCATCAACTTATCGAATATTTTATGGTGATTCTCTTTCTCATCCAGATTTTTAAGGTTCTCCAGCTCATATAACACAGAGTCTACTTGTGTATTCTGATGAGAAATAAATTTAAATATTTCTTCGATGTCATCATCCAGACCAGAACCTTTACCATTGATATATGGTCTGAGATAACTTAATGCCTGGCTATCAAGAGATATTGAGTAATCTATTTTAAATGTGGAGTGTCCTTTATCGCTGAACATTTCCTCTATGGTTTGAGGATCCATAACGAAAACATTTTCATCATTGAATAAAGAGCGTATAGACGCCCCATGCTTGAATTTCTTGTTAGTTTGAAACCCTGGATATGGCCCTTTAGGCGATGAAAAGACAAATTTATACTCTGGGATTAATAGATAGAAACTGGTGTATAGTTTTAATGCTGCAGAGAGATCTTCAGCATTACCAATCTCCATCACGAGTCTTTCTTTTAACTTTTCCATTTCTTATATCTCGTTATTGAGAAACTGAGTCCATGTATCAGGGGCCAGAACGGCATCAATTGATGGATAATTATACCGCTATTGATACAAGTGAGTCTAAACCTCTCGGCACTAGTGACAACTGAAATGCTGGCGCATAAGCAGACCATACGCCTGGAGAACAGGAAAAAATGGGCATCACGATCTGATCTTTTTCTGCGCAAATGAAGTGTAAATGTTAAAAGCAGTGTGGTATAAGGAAGAAATCCCGAATTGTGATATGCGGACAAATTTCGGAAACTTTCGGACATGATGTCCTAAGTGATTGAAATAAAATCCACACAAAAAGAGACCGAATACGATTCCTGTATTCGGTCCAGGGAAATGGCTCTTGGGAGAGAGCCGTGCGCTAAAAGTTGGCATTAATGCAGGCTAAGTTACCCTGCCATTTAAGAATAGATGACAGCGCCAGGTTTTCCAGTCCGCGACTAAAGTGGCCTGAAAAAAAGGACGATTGTCACACATCCAAACGTAAAAACCGCAAGTTCTCCTGAGAGAGACTTGCGGTTTTTTATTGGAAATCAGAACGCTACATCTGACAATTAGCAGAGCTTTTCTGCACGCTCCACAAACGGTGCGAGGCTCATTTTTTCGCCCGGTTTCGCCGGGTCGTCAATCTGGATAATCTCGATCGGCTTCGCCGTAGTTTTCCCACTCTCTACCTGCTGTCTGGCAACATCATTCAATGGGTATTGCACCAGCGTACTGGGATTGATGACATACAGCGCGTTACCAGGACGGCAGGTCAGCATCACCTCTTCCCGATTAAACGCCCACTTATCTTTGCCAACCTCAAAACGGCTGACGGTGATGACCTGTGGCGCAGCCAGCGCGGCCCCTGAACTTGCCAGTAGTAATAACGAGATAATGATTTTTTTCATGCGTTTCGCCAATCCATCAATCAGAAAGGTTCGAGGGTTGCAAACAGGCTGACAATCGCCAGCACAACGGCCCCAATTCCCCATTCCAGCTTAGTCATCCAAACAAAATAGAGTGTCATACTGCGGTTATCCTGCCGCATGCGTGGTACCAGAACATACCTATTCACCAGCGCAATCGCCACCATTAGCATCACCAGAGCACCTTTTAACAAAAGCAGTTGCCCGTAAGCCATGTGCCAGGGAACAGAAAAACCGACAATAAACAGCGCATTCATGATACCGGTAAGTAAAACTCCGATAACGAAAAGATGCCCGTAGCGGGAGAAACGCATCATAGTATTGATGGCCTGTTCCCGCCAGCGGCCTTGCGCCATTTGCATACAGTAAAGTACGGGCAGCAAACCGCCGAACCAGGCGGCAGCGCATACCAAATGCAAGGCGTGGTTAACCTGCTGGATTGCACCAGCGATACCGCTATGCAGCGTCGCGTGTCCGACGCCAGCCAGCAAAATAAACTGCGCAATCGTCAGCATTAACAGCAGTCGCGGCATGCTGCGCGGTACTATAATTACCACCACCAGCGTGACCAGCGCGAGGATAATCTGCCATAACCAGACGCCGCCAAACTGCGTTTGCAACACGGCGCCCCATACGTCACCAGAGATAACATCCCGCCAGCCTGAGCCCATTAAACCACCCTGGATCGCCAGCATCAGCGTCGCGCTAATAAAGCTCCACGCTGCGGCATGTCGTTGTAGACGCAAAAAACGACGCATCATTAAACGACGAACCGAAACGGGAGCCAGCCATGCGCCGTAGAGCGCACAGCCAAACACCAGCATCAACGTGGTAAAATGGATAAACCGTAGTGCAACCCAGGTAAATTCCAGCATCGGTTATTTCACGCTAAAGGTATATTGCCCCTTTGTCTTATGGCCATCCACGGAGACGACGTGCCAGTCGACAGTATATTTTCCGGCCTCAAGCGTTTGAGCAAGCGGAATAATCAGTTGTGTTTTGTCCTGTTCACTGCGTGATGCCTTGCCCGTTTTGATCTGTTCTTTGTTTGGGCCTGTTAGCGTTGCGCCGCTGAATCCCGGCTCGACACCTTCAGAGAAATTCAGCGTCAACGCCTGAGGAGATACCGCAACATCGGCATTAGCCGCCGGGCTTTGTTTCGTCAGGTGAGCATGAGCCAGGGCGGCGGGAGTTGCCAGAAGGCTGGCGAGTACGATGAGAGCGTTGCGAAGCATAGATGCAGATGAAGCCATTTCAACTATTCCTTTTTGTTATGTCTAATCTATAGAGAATAACCTTCTACAATGATCGAGTCGAGAATCATCATTTCGGTCTTGCCATTAATGCACACTCTTAGTAACTTTGCGCGCCGAAAGACAGAGAAAAGGAGAAGCCCATGAACATCAATCTGGCCAAACTTGAGCAAGCTGAAATGGATAAGGTCAATGTTGACCTGGCCGCGGCGGGTGTCGCATTTAAGGAGCGATACAACATGCCGGTTGTTGCCGAAGTCGTTGAGCGTGAACAGCCCGAACATTTACGCGACTGGTTTCGGGAAAGACTGATCGCGCACCGCCTGGCATCCGTTTCCCTTTCACGTTTACCCTACGAGCCTAAAGTTAAATAAAACTTATATTACGTTACGATTCCTTACATGATGCCTGCTACAGTATAAGTATATTCTTAATCTATACTTTAAAGATGGTTGTAGACACTATGAAAAGGAAATCATTATGTCGCACTGGAAAATCGCAGCAGCACAGTACGAACCTCTTCAAACCTCAGTTACCGAACATGTCGCGCATCACCTGCAATTCATTCAGGCAGCCGCTCAATGCCAATGTGAATTGCTGGTTTTCCCCTCCCTTTCCCTGTTGGGTTGTGTTGATGAGAATGACGCGCTCCCTGCCCCACCCGATGAAGCGTTGTTAGAACCTCTCGCGCATGCAGCCGTGACTTATCGCATGACGATTATTGCGGGGCTATCGGTAGAACATAACAATCGGTTCGTAAAAGGTATCGCGCTTTTCTCTCCCTGGATGACCTCCCCCTTAATGTTTCATCAGAGCCACGGGGCCTGTATCGCCAGACAGCAAAATGCCATCAGTGTTGTGGATAGCCAGCCGGAAGGTATCGATATCGACCCGGCGTACTCGCTATTCACCAGCAGTCAGTCTGTCAGTGAGCCCGAATTGCTCTCCTCCACATCTCGTCTACAGAGTTTCTCGCATAAATTTGCCATTGCGGTATTAATGGCCAATGCGCGTGGCAGCAGCGCGTTATGGGATGAGCAAGGTCGATTGATTGTTCGCGCAGACAGCGGTTCCTTACTCTTAACCGGTCAACGCACGCCACGGGGTTGGCAAGGTGATATCATTCCTTTACGCTAATCGTTTTGGGTCAGGAGCATGGCATGTTGCGCATAATAGATACGGAAACCTGTGGTCTGCAGGGAGGCATTGTTGAGATTGCTTCTGTCGATGTGGTTGACGGAAAAATAGTCAACCCCATGAGCCACCTGGTGCGTCCTGACCGCCCCATCAGCCCTCAGGCGATGGCAATTCATCGCATTACGGAAGCGATGGTGGCCGATAAGCCGTGGATTGAAGATGTCATCCCCCAATATTACGGCAGCGAATGGTACGTGGCGCACAATGCAAGTTTTGATCGCCGCGTATTACCCGACATGCCCGGGGAGTGGATTTGCACCATGAAACTCTCCCGTCGTTTGTGGCCAGGAATCAAATACAGCAACATGGCGCTGTATAAATCGCGCAAACTGAGCGTGCAGACTCCAGCTGGCCTGCATCATCACCGTGCCCTGTACGACTGCTACATCACCGCGGCACTGCTGATCGACATCATACAAACGTCAGGCTGGTCAGCAGAACAGATGGTCGATATTACCGGCCGTCCTGCGTTACTCACTACTTTCACTTTTGGTAAGTATCGCGGAAAACCTGTATCAGAAGTGGCTGAACGCGATCCGGGCTATCTGCGCTGGTTATTTAATAACCTCGACAGTATGAGCCCGGAGCTGCGCTTAACGCTGAAGCACTATCTGGATAACGCCTGAGCAGACGCCTGCCCAGGCAGTGTCCCCTGCGCCAGTCCGATCAAAAACGCGTATTCCAGGGCCACGCCTTCGTATGATTTAAAACGCCCGGATTTTCCGCCATGCCCGGAATCCATATCCGTGCAGAGTAACAGCAGACGATCGTCCGTTTTCAGCTCACGCAGTTTTGCCACCCATTTTGCCGGTTCCCAGTATTGCACCTGGGAGTCGTGTAATCCCGTCGTAACCAGCAGATGAGGATAAGCCTGCGCTGTAACATTGTCATACGGGCTGTAGCTTTTCATGTAGGTGTAATACTCTTCGTCCTGCGGATTCCCCCACTCTTCAAACTCACCGGTCGTCAGGGGAATGGACTCATCCAGCATCGTGGTCACCACATCGACAAAAGGCACTTGCGCAATGACGCCATGGAAGAGTTCCGGGCGCTCATTAATGGCAACACCCATTAACATTCCTCCGGCGCTCCCCCCCATGCCATAACACAGCGAAGGCGCGCCATAACCCATTTTTAGCAGCGCGTCGCAGACGTCGAGGTAGTCATTGAAGGTATTTTTCTTGAGCAGAAACTTACCGTCTTCGTACCACTGCTGTCCTAACTCGCCGCCGCCACGCACATGAGCAATGGCATAAACAAAGCCGCGATCCAGTAAGCTCAAGCGGCTGCTGCTGAAATCGGCGTCCATGCTGGCGCCATACGAGCCATAGCCGTAGACCAGTAACGGGTTTTTCCCTTTCAGGAAATACTTTTGATGGTAAACCAGCGAAACCGGAACCTCGGTGCCATCACGCGCGGTGATCCAGACGTGTTCGCTACGGTAGTTCGCCGCATCAAACCCTGGGACCTCCGTCTGTTTGAGTACGCGACGTTCTCCGGTGTCCATATCCAGTTCAAACAGCGTGTCCGGTGTGGTCATGGAGGAATAGCCATAACACAGACGCGATGTCTCAGGTTCTGGATTATAGGCAAGCCATGTCACATACGCCGGATCATCAAAAGCGATGCCGACCACTTCGCGCGTTTTACGATTAATCTGTCGCAGGCTGGTTAAGCCCCGCTGACGCTCTTCCACCACCAGCCAGTCTGTGAACAGCGTAAAGCCCTCCAACATGACGCTGTCGCGCGGCGGGATCAGCGTCTCCCAGGCTTGTTCATCACGCACACGGGTACGGTACAGGCCGAAGTTTTTACCCTGACGGTTGGAACGCAGATAAAACGTATGCTGATAGTGATCGAGGCTGTACTCGTGATCTTTGCGTCGCGCTAAAAAGACTAACGGCTCGGCATCCGCCAGTTCTGCGTCAAGCAGCAAAACCTCACTGGTGGTCGCGCTGGCGATATGAATAACCACATAATGTAACGAGGTCGTTTTATGTAGACTGACATAAAACATGTCATCGGCTTCTTCATACACCAGCTCATCCAGTGATGACGGCGAGCCGACGGTATGCCGCCACACTTGATACGGGAGCAGCGTCGTTGCGTGTTTGCGCACGTAATAGAAGGTTTGCGAGTCATTCGCCCAGACCAGATCCGCTTCAACGTTTTCCAGCACTTCCGGATACCAGTTGCCGCTTTGCAGATTGCGAAAACGCACGCCATATTGTCGACGAGAGAGATAATCTTCGGCCAACGCCATGATGGAGTTATCCGGAGATATCGCCAGTCCCCCCAGCGTATAAAACTCACTGTGGGCCGCGCGCTGGTTACCATCCAGCAAGGTGTCCCATTCATCCCACTCTTCACTGAAGGCAGACTGACGCTGATAAATGGCATATTCGCACCCCGGTTCATAAATATGCCGGTAGCGATAACCATTCTTCACATAGGGGGCGGAAGCATCCTGAGGCGGGATACGGTCGATAATCTCTTTCAGGACGCGATCCTGCAATGCCTGCTGCGAGGCCATGATCTGGCGGCCATACGCATTTTCTTGTTGCAGATAATCCAGCACTTCTGGCTGCGAGCGGGTGTCATCTCGCAGCCAGTAATAATTATCAACGCGGGTATCGCCATGATTTGTCATGGCGTGGGGAATACGAGAAGCTTTTGGTAGCATGTCATTGTTCTTTTGCTTAAACATCCTATAAGGGTGGCAAAAGACAGCAATGATGCAAGCGAAACATGCGCCTTAACGGTAAGTAATTAACCCGGTAAAGCCTGTTTTTGTTCCTTGAGATCCTGTTCAATGCCTTCACGAACATCCTGCGGGATCTTCAACGCATCGCCCAGCGCGTTCAGATAGCTACGCTCCATAAAGTGGTCGATATCAATCGCCGCACAGCTCAGGAAGTAAATTTCCAGCGCCTCTTCTTCGTTGCGGATCCCTTGTGCCAGGCGCTGAGGATCTAACGGTTGTTCAATGGCGCGTTCGATCAGAACGCGGCCCTGCTCTTCCACGCCTGCTTCACGGAGCTGCTGCTCAATGGCGGTACGTTCTTTGGCATCAATATGACCATCGCTTTTCGCCGCAAAAACCAGCGCCAGGATCAGTCGTTCGGTTCGCTCATCCAGCGGCGAGCTTTGTGCACCGAACTGCGGTTCACCCTGATGCGCCGCGCGAACCTTATCCTTGTATTTGTTCCATAACACGGTACCGGCAACCGCACCGCCGCCCACCAGAAGCGCGCTGGTGCCGTATTTACTCAGTAATTTACGTGAAGATTTGTTGGCAACCAGTAATCCTGCCAGACCGCCTAACGCGCCGGGAACCAGAAGTTTACTCAGCCCTTGCTCACCAGAAGATGACGCGGAAGATCCTTTTTGCCCAAGAAGAGATTGAAGTTGATTCAGCCAGTTAGCCATGTTGCCCCTCAAGTACAGACGAATAATCATCAAAGCGTACCCGAGGGGATGTCAGGAAGTGTTCAGGTCATCAAAAGAAGTGCAAATACCTTCTACCTTCGTTACTGCGACTGATACTCCGCCGTTCCGGCTTTGCAGTCGACTTTTACCTGGTAGTGAATATCCGCGCTTTTACCGCGAACCGTGAGGGGAACTGACCATTTCCCATCTTTGCCCGTAATATCGGGCGTGTTGACCCAGGCGACAGGATCAGCTTGCCCGACACGTTTTTGATCGTCAGCCCAGCGCGCGATGCGATTTTGCTGATAATCACGTTTCACGCTCGCCGCGATACCGTCAGCATTCAGTCCTTCGCACTTGGGGAACTGAACTTTCTTGCTTTCCATATTTGCCGCAAATACAGCTACGCTGGCAGACAACAACAGCAGGCTCAACAACGCTCTTTTTTTATACATTCTTTTCTCCTTAACCTCCCCTTCGTCCTTCAGGTTGCCTGTTGCAACGTGAAAAGACGTCAGGGAATGCACAATGATTCAGGGAAAAGCATGGTACAAAACGTCAGGAGCGCAAGTCGTTTCAGGCAGCCTGAGTATCATCCTCAGCGTGCGCATCGTTTTCGACCGCCTGCGGAGAGGGCAGCTTGCCGTTTTTCAGAATGGCGCTCAGCACATCTTTCTGCTCAGCCAGCCACAGGGAAAGCGCTTCGCGCTGCTCGTCTTCGAGCGCTACCGGCGATTGCTCCAGCCATGTGTCGAGCAAATCTGCTGTATCAAGCATTTTGTCATACGCATCGGCTTCCTTTTTGCTGGTAAACGACATTTTTTCCTCACCTTCCCGAATGACTACGTATTTAACTTCAACCGCCATTTTTGCAGCCTCTTAAATTACCTGTATTTATGTACAGTATATTCTTTTTGCGCCTTGAAATCAACCTGGTAATAAAGACAGACGCAAACGTTTTCGTATATACTGCGCCCAGATAAAACAGGGGATTAATTTATGACGTTATTAGGCACAGCGCTGCGTCCCGCAGCAACGCGAGTGATGTTATTAGGTTCAGGTGAACTGGGTAAAGAGGTGGCGATTGAATGCCAACGCCTGGGTGTGGAAGTCATTGCCGTGGATCGTTACCCCGACGCGCCAGCCATGCACGTTGCCCATCGCTCATACGTAATCAACATGCTGGATGGCGATGCTTTACGCCAGCTCGTCGAGCGTGAAAAACCACATTATATCGTGCCGGAAATAGAGGCGATTGCCACGGATATGCTGGTAAAACTGGAACAGGACGGTCAAAACATCGTGCCGTGCGCCCGGGCGACGCAGTTGACCATGAACCGCGAAGGAATCCGTCGTCTCGCCGCCGAAGAATTATCTCTACCGACCTCTTCTTACCGCTTTGCTGACAGCGAAGCCCGCTTTCGCGAGGCCGTCGCCGAAATCGGCTATCCCTGCATCGTGAAGCCGGTAATGAGTTCCTCCGGTAAGGGACAGAGCTTTATCCGTTCCGCCGATCGACTCACTGAAGCCTGGAATTATGCTCAACAAGGCGGCCGAGCAGGTGCCGGACGCGTTATCGTCGAAGGCGTAGTGAATTTTGATTTTGAAATCACCCTGCTTACCGTCAGCGCCGTTGATGGCGTACATTTCTGCGCACCGGTAGGACATCGTCAGGAAGATGGCGATTATCGCGAATCCTGGCAGCCGCAGCAGATGAGTGAACTGGCGCTGGCTCGAGCGCAGGAGATTGCCCGTAAGGTGGTGCTGGCGCTGGGCGGCCACGGTCTGTTTGGGGTAGAGCTATTTGTCTGCGGTGATGAGGTGATTTTCAGCGAAGTTTCCCCTCGCCCTCACGACACGGGTATGGTGACCTTGATTTCGCAGGATCTGTCTGAGTTTGCCCTGCATGTACGCGCATTTCTCGGTCTGCCGGTTGGCGCAATCCGTCAGTATGGGCCTTCTGCTTCCGCCGTTATTCTGCCGCAGCTTACCAGCCAGAATGTCACGTTTGATAACGTACAGGCCGCTGTGGGCACAGGTATGCAAGTCAGATTCTTCGGCAAGCCAGACATCGACGGGAGCCGTCGTATGGGCGTTGTGCTGGCAACAGCGCAGAGTATTGAAGACGCGGTGACACGCGCGAAAGACGCGGCGGCACAGGTGAAAGTCGCAGGATAAAAAACGGGCCAGATGGCCCGTTTCAGACTCGCAGGCCCGGTAATGATTACCGGGCATTTTGCGTTATTACAGCTTCGCGCCTTCGACTGCTTCACGAGCCAGCTTAGTAATGCGTGCGTAATCACCAGCTTCCAGCGCATCTGCCGGAACCAGCCAGGAACCACCGATGCACAGCACGCTTTTCAGTGCCAGGTAATCACGGTAGTTCGCTGGAGAGATACCACCGGTTGGGCAGAAACGGACCTGAGAGAACGGACCCGCAATTGCCTGCAGCGCTTTAGTACCGCCGTTTGCTTCTGCCGGGAAGAATTTGAACTCTTTCAAACCGTAGTCCATACCCAGCATCAGTTCAGAAACGGTGCTGATGCCTGGGATCAGCGGAATAGTGCCTTCAGTTGCAGCTTTCAACAGCGGCTCGGTCAGGCCCGGGCTGATAGCAAACTGCGCACCCGCTTCAGTGACTTCAGCCAGCTGTTGTGGATTCAGTACGGTACCCGCACCAACGATAGCGTCGGGAACTTCTTTTGCGATCGCGCGAATGGCATCCATCGCACATGCGGTACGTAAGGTCACTTCCAGAACGCGCACGCCCCCTGCAACCAGCGCTTTTGCCATTGGCACCGCGTGTTCCAGTTTATTAACCACGATAACCGGTACAACCGGGCCAGTGGTCAGGATTGCTTCTGCACTTGTCTTCCAGTTTTTCATCAGAGTTTTCTCTCGCCTGATTACAAAATAAGTCTTAAAAAGTGATACAGGTTGCGCCCTGCTCCGCACCGGACAGCTTTTCACGCAACGCGCTGAACATTTCACGTCCCGTACCCACGCGCGATGCGCTGAGATCGGGAATGTGTGGCTGACGGGAGGCAAGTTCCTCTTCATCCACCAGCAGCGTCAATTCACCTGTCTGTCCATTCACACGAATGATGTCGCCATCGCGTACTTTTGCCAGCAGCCCGCCATCATAGGCTTCCGGGGTTACATGGATTGCTGAAGGCACTTTACCTGAAGCACCTGAAAGTCGTCCATCGGTAACTAACGCAATTTTGAAACAACGGTCCAATAATACACCAAGTGGCGGCATGAGTTTATGTAATTCTGGCATTCCGTTCGCTTTTGGTCCCTGATGGCGCACAACCACCACGCAATCCCGGTCAAGCAGACCCGCATCGAACGCGGGTAACACATCATGCTGACTTTCAAAGACAACTGCCGGCGCTTCAATAATCTGGTTTTCTACCGGTACCGCCGACGTTTTCATCACCGCACGCCCGAGGTTACCGCTCAGCACTTTGGTGCCGCCGTGGTGGGAGAATGGTTGGTCAAAGGTGGCGATCACGTTGCTGTCCAGAGACTTCGCCGCCCCTTCGCGCCAGTCCAGTTCACCCTCGTTAAGCCACGGTTCCATGGTGTAGCGGGATAAACCGAATCCGGCAACGGTGTTTACATCTTCATGTAGCAGACCCGCATTAAGCAGTTCACGCATTAACACCGGTACGCCACCCGCCGCCTGGAAGTGGTTAATATCTGCCGGACCATTCGGGTACAGACGCGCCATCAGCGGCACGATATCGGACAGATCGGAGAAATCATCCCAGTTAATCAGAATCCCGGCCGCACGCGCCATAGCCACCAGGTGCATCGTATGGTTGGTAGAGCCCCCGGTCGCCAGCAGCGCCACAATACCGTTCACTACCACTTTTTCATCGATCATTTTACCGATCGGCATCCATTCATTACCGTTGCCGGTCAGGCGTGTTACCTGACGGGCTGCAGCCGCGGTCAGCGCTTCACGCAGTGGCGCATCAGGATGTACAAATGAGGAGCCAGGCAGTTGCATACCCATAAACTCCACCACCATCTGGTTAGTGTTCGCCGTGCCGTAGAACGTACAGGTACCCGGAGCGTGATAAGACGCCGCTTCGGATTCAAGAAGCGCCATGCGATCGACTTTACCTTCAGCATACAGCTGACGGATACGCACTTTTTCTTTGTTCGCCAGACCGCTCGCCATCGGACCGGAAGGAATAAAGATTGACGGCAGATGACCAAATGACAGCGCAGCCATTACCAGGCCCGGGACAATTTTGTCGCACACGCCGAGGAACAACGCGCCGTCGAACATGTTGTGGGAAAGGCCCACTGCAGCAGACATCGCAATCACTTCACGACTCAGCAGCGAAAGCTCCATCCCATCCTGTCCCTGGGTCACACCGTCGCACATTGCAGGTACACCGCCAGCAACCTGGCCTACTGCATTGGCTTCATGCAGTGCTTTACGAATGATGGCCGGATAGTGTTCATACGGCTGATGCGCGGAAAGCATGTCGTTATAGGAGGTAATGATCGCGATATTGTTACGCAGCATGCTTTTCAGCGAGGCCTTATCGTCCGGCTGACACGCAGCAAAACCATGCGCCAGGTTACCGCATGCCAGTTGCGAGCGATGAACGGTAGTTGATTTCGCTTGTTCAATACGGGCGAGGTAGGCGGAACGTGTGTCACGAGAACGTTCGACGATACGTTGTGTTACGCGTAACAAATTCGGATTCATAGAGGCTCCTAAAATTTATCTGTCAGAGCGTTGGATCAACAATGTGTTTCAGTTGGGTAAAAATAGCTGAATCGCTTGTTGGCCGTAGCTCAGGGGCGAAATCGTTTCAGGCAGTGTAATAAAAAAAGCCCCGCGGGTGAATCCACGCGGAGCTTAAAAGTGCAAAAATTATTCTACAATCTGTGTTAGATCATGTTACCGGTAAAATAACACCTATGGGCTAGATGATATTTTACTCGAATTCGTTCCAGGAACGACCATCTCGGGTAATCATCGCCACAGAAGCAACCGGGCCCCAGGTCCCTGCCTGATACGGCTTCGGCGCGTCGTTGTCCATCGCCCAGGCTTCGGTAATTGAGTCGACCCACTTCCATGCTTCTTCAACTTCATCACGACGCACAAACAGCGCCTGAATTCCGCGCATTGTTTCGAGCAGCAGGCGCTCATAGGCGTCGGCAAGGTGCGTCTGGTTGAAGGTTTCGGAATAGCTCAGATCAAGCTTGGTAATTTGCAGATTATGCTTGTGATCCAGACCCGGCACTTTGTTCAGTACCTGGATATCGACACCTTCATCAGGCTGCAAACGGATGGTCAACTTGTTCTGCGGCAGATCCTGCCAGGATTCTCTGAACAGATTCAGCTCAGGCGTTTTGAAGTAAACCACCACTTCAGAGCACTTCGTCGGTAAACGTTTACCGGTACGCAGGTAGAACGGAACTCCCGCCCAGCGCCAGTTATCGATATCCACACGGATCGCCACAAACGTTTCCGTGTTGCTGCTCTTGTTCGCGCCTTCTTCTTCCAGATACCCCGGCACTTTTTTGCCCTGGGCAAAACCCGCGGTGTACTGACCGCGAACCGTTTTTTCACGTACGTTCGAACGATCGATACGACGCAGCGATTTCAGTACCTTCACTTTTTCATCACGAATGCTGTCGGCGCTCAGATCGGACGGCGGAGACATCGCAATCATGCACAGGATCTGCAGCAGGTGGTTCTGAATCATGTCGCGCATTTGACCTGCCTGGTCAAAATAGCCCCAACGGCCTTCAATACCCACTTCTTCCGCCACGGTAATTTCTACGTGATCGATAGTGCGGTTATCCCAGTTGTTCACAAACAGGGAGTTGGCAAAACGCAGTGCCAGCAGGTTCAGGACCGTCTCTTTGCCAAGATAGTGGTCGATACGATAAACCTGACACTCTTCGAAATACTCGCCGACCTGATCGTTGATTTCACGGGATGTTGCCAGCGACGTACCCAGCGGTTTTTCCATCACAACACGGGCTGGTTTAGCATTCAGCTTTGCTTCACCCAGGCCTTTGCAGATCGCGCCAAAGGTGCTCGGCGGCATCGCGAAATAGTTAATGGTGGTACGTGATTTTTGATCCAGCATTTCGCCCAGACGGCTAAACGCGGCGGTGTCATTGACGTCCAGATTACAAAACTCCAGACGACCGCTGAGAGTCTCCCACAAACCTTCGTCGATTTTTTCTTTCATGAAGGTTTCGAGCGCTTCACGCACAACCTTGGTATAGGCTGCTTTGTCCCAGTCGGCACGCCCTACCCCAATGATACGGGTTTCCGGGTTAATCTGGCCGGCCTTTTCCAGTTGATACAGGGAAGGCAGCAATTTCCGCCGCGCCAGGTCGCCCTTCGCGCCGAAAATGACCAGATCACATGCCTGGGCTGTTTGCGTTACCGCCATGTCATTCTCCTCAATTAAGTGCCTGGTGCTTTTGCCAGACACTGGTTGTAATTTTATTACAGTGCACTGTACTGCTTTTACGTGAATCCGGAAACCGTAAACGCTTATCCAGCCGTGCTGTTACCGCGAACAGTCGCTTTATGGGCGTTTGCCGTCGCAAATTGGACAAAAAAGTCGTCTTTTTTCGTACCCCTGAAGACGTAAGAAAACCCGACTCCGATCATGTAATGAAAAAAAACAACAACTATTCTGTCCATTTTGCCCCGTTGCTGCATTAGCAGGGGTAATATCTATACACGAAATTATGCCCCGATTTCTCCGTATCATTGAAATCGTTTTTGCCCATGACCCATGAGTCTACCTACATCATGAATATGCTGGAAAAAATCCAGTTAAAACTGGAACAGTTGAGCAAGTCAGAGCGTAAAGTCGCCGACATTATTCTTGCCTCTCCCGAGCGGGCAATCCATTCAAGCATCGCCACACTTGCTGTGGAAGCCAATGTCAGCGAACCGACGGTGAACCGTTTCTGTCGCAGCATGGATACCCGCGGCTTCCCTGATTTTAAACTGCATCTGGCGCAAAGTCTGGCAAATGGCACCCCATATGTTAATCGCAATGTGGATGAGGATGACAGCGTAGAATCTTACACGGGGAAAATCTTCGAGTCAGCGATGGCAAGCCTCGACCACGTCCGCCAGTCTCTGGATAACGCAGCGGTAAACCGGGCAGTAGATTTATTAACTCAGGCGAAAAAAATTGCCTTCTTTGGCCTCGGTTCTTCTGCCGCAGTGGCGCATGACGCAATGAATAAATTTTTCCGGTTTAACGTACCGGTAATCTATTCCGACGATATTGTTCTGCAACGCATGAGTTGCATGAATTGTAGTGACGACGACGTCATTGTGCTTATTTCTCATACCGGAAGAACCAAAAGTCTGGTGGAACTGGCGCAGTTGGCGCGGGAAAATGACGCCATGGTTATCGCCCTCACCTCTCCCGGCACGCCACTGGCGCGTGAAGCAACGCTGGCAATTACCCTCGATGTACCGGAAGATACTGACATTTATATGCCCATGGTCTCTCGACTTGCTCAACTGACCGTGATAGATGTGCTGGCTACAGGATTTACTTTGCGCCGTGGGGCAAAATTTAGAGATAACTTGAAGCGTGTCAAGGAAGCGCTCAAGGAATCGCGTTTTGATAAAGAATTACTCATCAAGAGTGATGACCGCTAAAAGCAATAACAATGTTCTACCCTTTTATCATCCGGGTCGTTCATTTACCGTTAATATTTGAGAACGACCGGATTAATGTTCACGCAACACCAAGTTGTTTCAGTCAACGGAGTATTACATGTCCAGAAGGCTTCGCAGAACCAAAATCGTTACCACGTTAGGCCCGGCAACTGACCGCGATAATAACCTTGAAAAAATTATCGCCGCGGGTGCGAACGTCGTACGTATGAACTTTTCTCACGGCTCTCCAGAAGATCACAAACTGCGGGCGGATAAGGTCCGTGAAATTGCCGCAAAACTGGGACGTCATGTAGCTATTTTGGGTGACCTGCAGGGACCTAAAATCCGCGTATCAACCTTTAAAGAAGGTAAAGTATTTCTTAACGTTGGCGACAAGTTCCTGTTAGACGCCAACCTCGGCAAAGGCGAAGGCGACAAAGAAAAAGTCGGTATTGATTATAAAGGACTGCCTGCTGACGTCGTCCCGGGCGATATCCTGCTGCTCGACGACGGTCGCGTACAGCTTAAAGTGCTGGAAGTTCAGGGCATGAAAGTCTTCACCGAAGTTACCGTCGGTGGCCCGCTGTCCAACAATAAGGGCATTAACAAACTGGGCGGCGGTCTCTCTGCTGAAGCCCTGACCGAAAAAGACAAAGCCGACATCGTCACCGCTGCGCAAATCAGCGTTGACTATCTGGCCGTCTCCTTCCCGCGCTGCGGCGAAGATCTGAACTATGCCCGCCGTCTGGCGCGCGACGCTGGCTGCGATGCGAAAATTGTCGCCAAGGTAGAACGTGCAGAAGCCGTCTGCGACCAGAATGCGATGGATGACATCATCCTTGCCTCCGACGTGGTGATGGTGGCGCGTGGCGACCTGGGCGTTGAAATTGGCGATCCTGAGCTGGTAGGTATTCAGAAAGCGTTGATTCGCCGCGCACGTCAGCTGAACCGTGCGGTCATTACCGCCACGCAGATGATGGAGTCGATGATCACCAACCCAATGCCGACCCGTGCGGAAGTGATGGACGTGGCTAACGCCGTCCTCGACGGTACCGATGCCGTTATGCTCTCTGCAGAAACTGCAGCAGGTCAGTACCCGGCTGAAACCGTCGCGGCTATGGCACGCGTCTGTTTGGGTGCTGAGAAGATCCCGAGCATCAACGTCTCTAAACACCGCCTTGACGTGCAGTTTGATAACGTTGAAGAAGCGATTGCCATGTCAGCGATGTATGCCGCTAACCACCTGAAAGGGGTCACCGCTATCATCACAATGACGGAATCCGGTCGTACTGCGCTGATGACTTCACGTATCAGTTCTGGTCTGCCGATTTTCGCGATGTCTCGTCATGAGCGTACGCTAAATCTGACTTCCCTGTATCGCGGCGTCACCCCAGTTCACTTTGACAGCGAAACTGACGGCGTCGTTGCCGCCAATGAAGCAGTGAATCTGCTGCGCGATAAAGGCTATCTGGTTTCCGGCGACCTGGTCATTGTGACGCAAGGCGATGTCATGAGCACCATTGGCTCAACGAATACCACGCGTATTCTGACCGTCGAGTAACGCCCCGTTTGATGTAAAAAAGCCTCTCGTTTGAGAGGCTTTTTTTTATTTCTTCGGATAAAGATCTTTACGCTTATAAGGCTCAATTTCACCCGGTTTACGCGTCTTAAGCAGTTTTAAAATCCAGGTGTATTGCTCGAGATGCGGCGTCACAAAGATTTCCACTTCTTCGTTCATTCGTCTGGCAATGGTGTGGTCATCCGCCGTCAGGATGTCATCCATCGGAGGACGAACCTGAATCGTTAAGCGATGCGTTTTCCCATTGTATACCGGGAACAGCGGCACCACACGGGCATGACACACCTTCATCAGGCGGCCAATCGCCGGTAACGTGGCTTTATAGGTAGCAAAAAAATCCACAAACTCGCTGTGCTCAGGGCCATGGTCCTGATCCGGCAGGTAGTATCCCCAATATCCCTGACGTACAGACTGAATAAACGGTTTGATGCCATCATTACGCGCATGCAAACGACCACCGAAACGACGGCGTACCGTGTTCCACACATAATCGAATACCGGATTTCCCTGATTGTGGAACATCGCAGCCATTTTCTGTCCCTGGGAAGCCATCAGCATCGCTGGGATATCTACGCCCCAACCATGAGGAACCAGAAAAATCACTTTTTCATCGTTGCGACGCATCTCTTCGATGATTTCCAGCCCCTGCCAGTCAACCCGATGCTGAATTTTTTCCGGGCCGCGTATGGCGAGTTCCGACATCATAACCATCGCCTGAGGCGCAGTCGCAAACATCTCATCGACAATAGCTTCACGCTCAGCTTCGCTGCGCTCAGGAAAGCAGAGGGATAAATTGATCAGTGCTCTGCGACGCGAGCTTTTTCCCAGCCGCCCGGCCATTCTTCCGAGCTTTGCCAGAATTGGATCGCGAAATGATGCTGGCGTTAACGAAATGCCTGCTATCGCCGCCACACCAAGCCATGCACCCCAGTAGCGCGGATGGCGAAATGATTTGTGAAACTCGGGGATATATTCAATATTCTTTTTTTTCGTTTCCATGCTCTTCCAGTGTCTGGTGCGGCGAAAAGTAGATCTGCTGATAGTGTAGCGGCGCGCGATGCGCCGTACAAAATAAAAAAGCCGGCACGCATAGCGTACCGGCTCTGTCAGCGTGTTAATTAATCGAAACGCAACTGAGGAACAACCTCTTTCACCTGTGCCAGGTAATCGGTACGATCCGACCCGGTCAGACCTTCTGTGCGCGGCAGTTTCGCCGTCAGAGGATTCACTGCCTGCTGGTTGATCCAGACTTCGTAGTGCAGATGCGGACCCGTTGAACGCCCGGTATTGCCAGACAGCGCGATACGATCGCCACGTTTCACTTTTTGTCCTGGTTTGACCAACAACTTACGCAGGTGCATATAACGTGTGGTATAGGTGCGACCATGACGAACCGCAACATAGTATCCGGCTGCGCCGCTGCGCTTCGCTACAACCACTTCGCCATCACCCACCGACAGCACCGGCGTCCCCTGCGGCATCGCAAAGTCGACACCTTTGTGCGGCGCAACGCGTCCGGTCACCGGGTTCAGACGACGCGGGTTAAAGTTGGAAGAGATGCGGAACTGCTTAGCCGTCGGGAAACGCATAAAGCCTTTCGCCAGTCCGGTACCGTTGCGGTCATAGAACTTACCGTCTTCAGCACGGATTGCGTAATAATCTTTACCTTCAGAACGCAAGCGTACGCCCAACAGTTGGCTTTGCTCACGCTTACCGTCCAGCATTTCGCGAGACATCAGTACCGAGAACTCATCGCCTTTTTTCAGTTTGCGGAAATCCATCTGCCACTGCATGGCCTTAATCACTGCGCTGATTTCAGAGCTGGTCAGTCCGGCATCTTTGGCACTGGCGACAAAACTTCCGCCCACGGTGCCTTTGATTCGGCTGTTAACCCAATCGCCCTGCTGCATTTCGCTGCTCATTTTGAAACCCGTCGCGGTGCGATCGTAAGTACGGGTTTCACGTCGGGAGACTTCCCAGGTCAGGCGCTGCAAATCACCTTCCGCGCCTAACGTCCAGGAAAGTTGCTGACCAATTTTCAGGTTACGCAGTTGTTTGTCGGAAGCCGCGAGTTGGCTGATGTCACCCATATCGATGCCGTACTGATTCAGAATACTGCTCAGCGTATCGCCCGTGGAGACGACATACTCATGCACGCCGGCTTCACCAGACGTTTTGTCATCCAGCTCGTCCTGTGGGATAGCTTCGTCTTCCTGAGCGGCCTGATCGATAGGTTCGCTGGCCTCAGGCAATAGTGAGCGAATCTCGCTTTTTTCCAGCTCGATAGTTTTGACGATGGGTGCAGAATCAGGATGGTAAACATAGGGCCGCCAGACAGCGACGGCCAATGTCAGTACGGTAAGCGACCCCAGCATAACGCGATGGGGCCGCGGCAGATTATTAAATGCCAGAGCGACAGAGCGGGCTATCTGTTGCACGTAATCACTTCCTCATTAATCTCCTTTCAGGCAGCTCGCATACTGGTTGGCTAATTGACTCAGGAATTCTGAATAGCTTGTTTTACCCAGTTTGATATTCGTCCCCAGGGGATCCAACGTTCCCATACGAACGGATGTCCCTCGTGCGACGCTCTCAACGACCGCTGGCCTGAACTGTGGCTCAGCAAAAACGCAGGTTGCTTTTTGCTCAACCAACTGTGTTCTTATTTCATGTAAACGCTGCGCACCAGGTTGAATCTCAGGGTTCACGGTAAAGTGACCAAGCGGTGTTAGTCCGTAGTGTTTTTCGTAGTAGCCATAGGCGTCATGAAAAACGAAGTAACCTTTTCCCTTGAGCGGCGCGAGCTCGTTACCTACCTGCTTATCGGTTGCGGCTAATTGTGCCTCAAAATCCTTCAGGTTGGCGTCAAGTTTGGCTCGACTTTGCGGCATAAGTTCCACTAATTTTTCATGGATTGCAACCGCTGAGGCCCGTGCTATCTCTGGGGAAAGCCAAAGATGCATGTTGTAATCGCCGTGATGGTGATGCTCGTCACTTTTTTCACTGCCGGCATCATTATGTCCATGATCGTCATCATCGTCATCAGCACCTTTCATGAGTAACGGCTTCACGTCATTGAGCTGCGCAATCGTTACCTGTTTTGCGTTAGGAATATTCTTGACTGATTTTTCCATAAACGCTTCCATCTCAGGTCCAATCCAAACGACTAAGTCCGCGCCCTGTAAGCGTTTTACGTCTGAAGGACGCAATGAGTAATCGTGTTCGGAAGCCCCGTCAGGCAGCAGAACCTGGGTGTCAGTAACCCCGTCAGCAATGGCTGAAGCGATAAACCCCAGCGGCTTAAGAGAAGCCACGACAGCGGCATTTGCCGACTGTGTTGCACTACCCCAAAGAGCAGCGGATAATGCTGCGAAAAGAAGCGTATTTTTATGTAACATAATGCGACCAATCATCGTAATGAATGTGAGAATTGTGATATTATAACATTCTATAACTTCTGCAAGACTAAAATTGATATGACGACTTTGGTTTCACTGGAAAATGTCTCGGTCTCTTATGGTCAACGCCGCGTCCTCTCTGACGTATCGCTTGAACTTCGACCCGGTAAAATATTGACGCTTCTCGGCCCAAATGGTGCCGGGAAATCTACGCTGGTGCGCGTTGTATTAGGGCTGGTAGAGGCTGATGAGGGGGTTATCAAGCGTAATGGTCGATTGCGGATTGGCTATGTGCCGCAAAAACTGTACCTCGATACGACGCTTCCGCTGACGGTAAGTCGGTTTATGCGCCTACGTCCCGGCACCAAAAAAGAAGATATCCTTCCGGCACTGAAGCGTGTTCAGGCCGGACATCTGATGAATGCGCCGATGCAAAAACTCTCTGGCGGGGAGACACAACGCGTCCTGTTGGCCCGTGCTTTATTGAATAAACCTCAGCTACTGGTGCTTGATGAGCCAACCCAGGGCGTGGATGTCAATGGGCAAGTCGCACTGTACGATCTTATCGACCAGTTGCGACGTGAACTGGATTGCGCCGTACTGATGGTTTCTCATGACCTGCATCTGGTGATGGCAAAAACCGATGAGGTACTGTGCCTGAACCATCATATTTGTTGTTCTGGTGCGCCGGAAGTGGTTTCCATGCACCCGGAATTCATCTCAATGTTCGGACAACGCGGTGCCGAACAACTCGGAATTTACCGTCATAATCATAATCACCGCCACGATTTACAGGGTCGTATCGTCTTACGCCGGGGAAATGGTCACTCATGATTGAATTGTTATTACCCGGTTGGTTAGCCGGGATCATGCTGGCCTGTGCCGCTGGCCCGCTCGGCTCGTTTGTGGTCTGGCGTCGAATGTCTTATTTCGGTGATACGCTGGCCCACGCTTCGCTACTGGGGGTCGCCTTTGGCCTGCTGCTGGATGTAAACCCTTTCTATGCGGTCATCGTCGTCACCTTGATGCTGGCAGGCGGTCTGGTATGGCTGGAAAAACGCCCCCACCTCGCGATCGATACTTTATTGGGCATTATGGCCCACAGTGCGCTGTCATTAGGGCTGGTTGTCGTCAGCCTGATGTCCAACATCCGAGTGGATCTGATGGCCTACCTGTTTGGTGATTTGCTCGCCGTGACGCCAGAAGATCTTATTTCCATCGCCATTGGGGTGGTTATCGTTCTGGCGATTTTGTTCTGGCAGTGGCGCAACCTGCTGTCGATGACCATCAGTCCGGATCTGGCATTTGTGGATGGCGTGAAGCTGCAACGCGTTAAGCTACTGCTGATGCTGGTCACAGCATTAACTATTGGCGTGGCGATGAAATTTGTCGGGGCGTTAATTATCACCTCGCTGCTTATTATCCCTGCGGCAACCGCCCGTCGCTTTGCCCGTACGCCAGAACAGATGGCAGGGGTTGCCGTTGGTGTGGGAATGATATCGGTTACAGGCGGGCTGACCTTCTCGGCCTTCTATGACACCCCGGCAGGTCCTTCCGTGGTGCTGTGTGCTGCGCTGCTGTTTATCTTCAGCATGATGAAAAAACAGGCGAGCTAATGCGTATTTTAGCCGGATGGAGGCTATTGCCTTATCCGGCTTTTTATTTCATGAGCGAAATGCTTCCCTTCCCGCGGTTTATTAAATGTTTATCCCCACAGCCACATAATCAGCGTTAAACTATTTATACCGTTATTTTAGGGAGAAACGATGATGCGCGTACTGGTTGTCGAGGATAATGCTTTATTACGCCACCACCTCAAGGTTCAGTTACAGGATTTAGGGCATCAGGTGGATGATGCAGAAGATGCGAAGGAAGCGGACTATTATCTGAATGAACATCTGCCGGATATCGCGATCGTTGATTTAGGACTCCCCGATGAAGACGGTTTGTCATTGATCCGCCGTTGGCGCAGCAATGAGGTTTCGTTGCCGATTCTGGTGTTAACCGCGCGTGAAGGCTGGCAAGACAAGGTGGAAGTACTCAGCGCCGGAGCCGACGATTACGTCACAAAACCGTTTCATATCGAAGAGGTGGCTGCACGCATGCAGGCACTGATGCGTCGCAACAGCGGTCTGGCATCGCAGATTATCTCTCTTCCTCCTTTCCAGGTGGACCTCTCTCGGCGCGAGTTATCCGTCAATGATGAAGTTATCAAGCTCACGGCGTTCGAATACACCATTATGGAAACACTTATCCGTAATAACGGCAAAGTGGTCAGTAAAGATTCGCTCATGTTACAGCTTTACCCGGATGCCGAGCTGCGTGAAAGCCACACCATTGATGTTCTGATGGGGCGTCTGCGTAAAAAAATACAGGCGCAATACCCGAATGATGTCATCACCACCGTGCGTGGCCAGGGATATCTTTTTGAACTGCGCTAATGAATAAATTATTGCGTCATTTTTTCCCGTTATCACTGCGGTTGCGCTTTTTACTGGCAACCGCGGGCGTGGTATTGGTGCTTTCGCTGGCCTACGGCATGGTTGCCCTGGTGGGTTACAGCGTCAGCTTTGATAAAACAACGTTCCGCCTGCTGCGGGGTGAAAGTAACCTTTTCTATACCCTGGCAAAATGGGAGAACGGCAAGATAAACGTCGAGCTGCCTGAGAATCTCGATATGCAAAGCCCAACAATGTCGCTAATCTATAACGAAGACGGTGAGTTGTTGTGGGCGCAGCGCAATGTTCCCTGGCTGACGCACAGTATCCAACCGGAATGGCTAAAAGCGAACGGTTTTCATGAGATTGAAGCCAATGTAGATGCCACCAGCACCTTACTGGGCGAAGATCATTCCGCTCAGCAGCAGCTAAAAGAAGTCAGGGAAGACGACGACGATGCCGAAATGACCCACTCGGTCGCCGTGAACGTCTACCCCGCCACTGCCAGAATGCCACAGTTGACCATTGTGGTTGTCGATACCATTCCTGTTGAGCTAAAGCGCTCGTATATGGTATGGAGTTGGTTTATTTATGTGCTGGTCGCCAATCTGTTGCTGGTCATTCCGCTGTTATGGGTAGCCGCCTGGTGGAGTCTGCGGCCTATTGAATCGCTGGCGCGTGAAGTCCGTGAGCTTGAGGAACATCATCGAGAGATGCTAAACCCCGCCACCACGCGCGAACTGACCAGCCTGGTCCGCAATCTTAATCGACTTTTAAAAAGCGAACGCGAGCGCTACGACAAATACCGTACGACGTTAACAGACCTCACCCACAGCCTGAAAACACCGCTGGCGGTATTACAGAGTACGCTCCGCTCGATGCGTAATGAAAAAATGAACGTGAGCGACGCGGAACCCATTATGCTGGAACAAATCAGCCGTATTTCCCAGCAGATTGGCTATTACCTGCATCGCGCCAGCATGCGTGGCAGCAGCGTGCTGCTTAGCCGCGAACTGCATCCGGTCGCGCCGTTGCTGGATAAACTCACCTCGGCGCTAAATAAGGTGTATCAGCGTAAAGGCGTCAACATAAATCTCGATATCTCACCCGAAATCAGTTTTGTGGGCGAACAGAACGATTTTGTCGAAGTGATGGGCAACGTGCTGGATAACGCATGTAAATATTGTCTGGAGTTTGTCGAGATTTCAGCGCATCTGTCCGAGGATCAGCTACACATTCTGGTTGAAGATGATGGTCCTGGTATTCCGCAAAGCAAACGGGAAGTGGTGTTTGACCGTGGACAGCGTGTCGATACGCTACGACCAGGGCAAGGCGTTGGACTGGCGGTGGCACGAGAAATCACCGAACAGTATGACGGGCAGATTATTGCAGGCGATAGCCTGCTGGGTGGCGCGCGCATGGAAGTTATTTTTGGCCGCCAGCAGCCGGGGCAGATAGACGAGTAATCGCCGCATGTAATAAATATGTACTGATTTCCCGCTTGCGGTTAAGTATCCGTTATAATCGGTTGCAGATACCAGCCTGCGGGATGCTCATTATGGAATACCAACTCACACTTAACTGGCCCGATTTTCTTGAACGCCACTGGCAGAAACGCCCGGTGGTCTTAAAACGCGGGTTTAACAACTTTATTGATCCACTCTCTCCTGACGAACTGGCTGGACTGGCAATGGAAAGCGAAGTCGACAGCCGACTCGTCAGCCACCAGGACGGTAAATGGCAGGTTAGCCACGGTCCGTTCGAAAGCTATGATCATCTCGGCGAGAACAACTGGTCGCTGCTGGTACAGGCGGTCAATCACTGGCATGAACCCACCGCCGCGCTGATGCGTCCGTTTCGCGAACTGCCGGACTGGCGGATTGACGATCTGATGATCTCCTTCTCCGTACCCGGTGGCGGCGTTGGCCCACATCTTGATCAGTACGATGTGTTTATCATTCAGGGAACCGGGCGACGTCGCTGGCGCGTGGGCGAAAAACTGCAGTTGAAGCAGCACTGCCCTCACCCGGACCTGCTGCAGGTCGCCCCGTTTGAAGCCATCATCGATGAAGAGCTGGAACCCGGCGATATCCTGTACATTCCACCAGGATTCCCGCACGAAGGCTATGCGCTGGAAAACGCCATGAACTATTCGGTCGGTTTCCGCGCGCCGAATACTCGCGAACTGATCAGCGGCTTCGCCGATTACGTTTTGCAACGTGAGCTGGGCAGCACGTATTACAGCGATCCTGACCTGCCGCCGCGCGATCATCCGGCTGACGTTCTGCCGCAGGAAATGGACAAGCTGCGTGAAATGATGCTTGGACTGATTAATCAGCCGGAACATTTCCAGCAGTGGTTTGGCGAGTTTATTTCTCAGTCTCGTCATGAGCTGGATATTGCTCCACCGGAGCCGCCGTATCAGCCAGACGAAATTTACGATGCCCTGAAGCAAGGGGATGTGTTAGTGCGTCTGGGCGGATTGCGCGTATTGCGCATCGGCGATGACGTCTACGCCAACGGTGAGAAAATTGATTCACCGCATCGCCCTGCCCTGGAAGCGCTTGCCAGCCATATTGTTCTGACGGCCGAGAACTTTGAGGATGCGCTGGAAGATCCGTCTTTCCTTGCCATGCTTGCCGCACTGGTAAACAGCGGATACTGGTTCTTCGAAGGATAATACGAACGGTGCCTGATGCGACGCTAGCGCGCCCTATCAGGCCTTCTGGAGTGAAATACTGTAGGCCGGATAAGCGAAGCGCTATCCGGCATCTATCGATAAATTTACTGCTGCTTTGCGGTTAACTCCGCAATACGTACAATCACCCGCACCGCTTTTTCCATTCCTTCCAGAGTTACAAACTCATGTTTACCATGATAGTTGTAGCCTCCGGTAAACAGATTCGGACACGGTAACCCCATAAACGACAGCTGCGCGCCGTCGGTACCGCCACGAATAGGTTTCAGCACCGGCTCAATATCGCAATCGCGCATCGCCTTCTGGGCGATATCCAGCACATGCGGATGCTCAATCACTTTTTCGCGCATATTGTAGTAGCTGTCTTCAATCACCAGTTCGATATAGCAATCCGGGTGTAACCCTTTACCGACCTTTTTGGCGATCTCCATGATCTTGCGTTTGCGCGCTTCAAACTGCTTGCGGTCAAAATCACGGATGATGTAGTGCATATCCGCCCGATCAACCGTCCCTTTCATGCTCGCCAGATGATAAAAGCCTTCGTAGCCTTCCGTCGTTTCCGGGCTTTCGTCTGCCGGAACCTCAGCATGAATACGAGCCGCCAGCGACAGCGCATTCACCATCACCCCTTTTGCGGTACCGGGATGGACATTGTTGCCGACAATTTTGATATTAACCGACGCGGCGTTGAAGTTTTCAAATTCCAGCTCTCCCACGCCACCGCCGTCAACGGTATAGGCCCACTGCGCATCAAATGCCGCAACGTCAAAATGCTTCGCCCCTTTACCAACCTCTTCGTCCGGCGTAAAGGCCACGCGGATATCACCGTGCGGAATATCTTTTTGGATGAGCACCGCCAGCGCGGTCATGATTTCCGCTACGCCTGCTTTATCATCCGCACCCAGCAGCGTTTTACCGTCTGTGGTGATCAGCGTCTGACCCAGAAGTTGATGCAGCACCGGGAACATCACCGGCGACAGAACTTCATCACCAATGCCTAACGCAATATCGCCGCCGCGATAGTTTTCAACGATTTGCGGATTAACGTTTTTACCGCTGAAATCCGGTGAGGTATCCACATGGGAAATAAAGCCGATCGCGGGAATATTGCCAGCAACGTTAGCGGGCAACGTGGCCATCAGCGTCCCCTTTTCGCTCAGTGAAATGTTAACCAGCCCCATCTCTTCGAGCTGTTGTTTGAGCAGTTGTAATAATTTCCACTGTCCTTCGGTGCTGGGTACCTGCCGCACGCCCGATTTTGATTGGGTGTCCAACGACACGTAGTGTAAAAAACGCTCAAGTAGTTTATCCATGCAGTCACCCTCACTTTTTGTGACAACATTATCAATAAGCAACAAAAGACAAATATTGCGTCAGGTCACTTTTATCCCCGCAAGTGAGAATATTTCGCCCTGACATCCCCTCTGACTATAGGGCTAAGTCAGTAATTCGCAACAAGGATTGGCGATTACCATGGTTTGCCGTAGAATAACGGCCCTCATTAAGAGTCATCAAGGTGGTTAACCACGAACCCCGCAGCGGTCAGCCATCCGTTGCGTTTACATGGGACAGAGTAAAAAATTGAATAAACAACCGCGTTCGCTTTCTCCACTGGTGCAATTAGCGGGAATTCGCAAAAGTTTCGATGGCAAAGAGGTGATTTCCAGCCTGGATTTGACCATCAATAATGGCGAGTTTCTCACGCTGCTTGGCCCCTCTGGCTGCGGTAAAACAACCGTTCTTCGCCTGATTGCCGGTCTGGAAACGGTTGATTCCGGTCATATCATGTTGGACAACCAGGACATCACTCACGTTCCTGCGGAAAACCGCTACGTGAACACCGTCTTCCAAAGCTATGCGTTATTTCCCCACATGACCGTTTTTGAGAATGTGGCCTTTGGCTTACGCATGCAAAAAACGCCCGCAGCCGACATTCCTCCCCGCGTTACCGAAGCTCTGCGCATGGTGCAGCTGGAAGAGTTCGCCCAGCGAAAACCGCATCAACTCTCCGGTGGACAGCAGCAGCGCGTGGCGATTGCCCGAGCGGTGGTCAATAAACCCCGTTTACTCCTGTTAGACGAATCTCTCTCTGCGCTGGACTACAAACTACGCAAGCAGATGCAGAACGAACTGAAAGCGCTGCAACGTAAGCTTGGTATCACCTTTGTCTTTGTCACTCACGATCAGGAAGAGGCGCTGACCATGTCAGACCGTATCGTGGTGATGCGCGATGGCAAGATTGAGCAGGACGGTACGCCGCGCGAAATCTACGAAGAGCCGAAAAATCTGTTCGTCGCTGGGTTTATCGGTGAGATCAATATGTTTAACGCGACGGTGATAGAACGTCTGGACGAACAGCGCGTTCGTGCTAACGTTGAAGGTCGTGAGTGCAATATTTATGTCAACTTCGCGGTGATTCCCGGACAGAAGCTGCACGTCCTGTTACGCCCTGAAGATCTGCGCGTTGATGAAATCAACGACGACAATCATATCGAAGGCCTGATCGGCTACGTGCGTGAACGCAACTACAAGGGCATGACGCTGGAGTCGGTTGTGGAACTGGAGAATGGCAAGATGGTGATGGTCAGTGAATTCTTCAACGAAGACGATCCTGACTTTGACCACTCTCTCGACCAGAAAATGGCGATTAACTGGGTAGAAAGCTGGGAGGTCGTACTGGCTGATGAAGAACACAAGTAAATTCCAGAGTGTGGTGATCGTCACCATTGTCGGTTGGCTTGTGTTATTTGTCTTTCTGCCCAACCTGATGATCATCGGCACCAGCTTTTTGACCCGCGACGACGCCAATTTCGTCAAAATGGTCTTTACGCTGGAAAACTATACACGCCTGCTCGATCCGCTCTATTTTGAGGTACTGGTTCACTCCCTCAATATGGCGCTGATTGCCACGCTCGCCTGTCTGGTGCTCGGCTATCCGTTTGCCTGGTTTTTGGTGAAACTGCCGGAAAAAGTGCGTCCATTGCTGCTGTTCCTGCTGATTGTTCCGTTCTGGACCAACTCGCTTATTCGCATCTACGGACTCAAAATATTCCTCAGTACCAAGGGCTACCTCAACGAATTTCTGTTGTGGCTCGGCGTTATCGATACCCCCATTCGCATCATGTTTACCCCCAGCGCGGTGATTATCGGCCTGGTGTACATCCTGCTGCCGTTTATGGTGATGCCGCTCTATTCCAGCATTGAAAAGCTCGATAAACCGCTGCTGGAAGCCGCGCGCGATTTGGGCGCCAGTAAACTTCAGACCTTCACCCGCATCATTATTCCGTTAACGATGCCGGGAATTATCGCCGGATGCCTGCTGGTTATGCTGCCCGCAATGGGGCTGTTTTACGTTTCCGACTTAATGGGCGGGGCGAAAAACCTGCTGATTGGCAACGTGATTAAAGTTCAGTTCCTGAACATCCGCGATTGGCCGTTCGGTGCTGCCACCAGCATTACGCTGACCATCGTCATGGGTCTGATGCTGCTGATCTACTGGCGCGCCTCCCGCTTGCTGAACAAGAAGGTTAGCGACATTGATAGTTAACCGATATTACTCAAAAAGTTAAAATGATCATGGCATGCTTTTTACCCTCAAGTAAACTGCATGCCAGGTCACGAACGGGGATAAGATTTGTAAAATCAGAAAGGAATTGTAAACCCGCAATATTATGCCGTCATGATACTCATGAATTTATTATCGATATTCAAGAAATTGTCTTCTGGATTCATCATCTTCAAGGTACTCAAATGAGAGAAGGCGAATTTTGGTAAGGTTATAAAACCACTCGCAATCGTTTCGTTGAATAATTTCGCCAGGCTTGAAACATATTCCGGATGCTTCCCGGATAATCGCATATTTACCATTATTAAACCTGGCCCTGTGGATACAGAAAGATTGGCCAACCTGCCCATGACAGCTGTTCGAAAGGATATGTCCTTCAATAAAAATAGATTTTTTAGATTTCATCATCATATCCTCTCAAACTACAGTACAGGAGCAATATTGTCATTTCCCAACATCACTCACGTTAGGTGGCAGAAGCCGATCAGCCGCCGATACACCAGCATTCTGATGGTCTGAACAACAGCCCGCAGGCAGGGCACTCCAGAACCGCATCTTTTCTTAGTTTACCTGCTTTCTGATCGGCTCTGTATGCGCATACCGGGCAGGCAACATGCACCGGTCTTTCTTTAAAGTGCCTGAGTCCTTTTGTATAAGACATAAATAATTCTCTGAGGAACACAGTAATTATTATACGCCTTAATATAAAAATAACTGGCTTAAGTTATGTTAATTTATGATTAAATCAGGATATCAGATATTGAAAATTAAACGTCTGATTTATGATATAATACCCTTCCGTGAGAAATTTATCATGAAATCAGAAGACACCCTTGACTGGTACCCGGCCCAGTTGCCACCAGTGAAAATTATTCTTGGCGAAGCCGTGCTGGCAGTGGGCAAACAGGGCCGACCTATTAATACCCGAACTTTGCTGGAATACCTTCAGGTCATGCAGGACAAGCAAAAAAAACGAGATGACAAAATCGCCATGCAGACAGCGATTGAGGTTCTCAGGGATAATCAGCGCATTAACGGCAGACGTTAATGCGCGTCCGGACTCAGTGTCAGTTCTGAATAATCTCAACCGTATGGTTTTGTCCATCATCCCGCAGCGGTATTCTGTCATCAGGGAGGAGAACACCATCCAGTGTAACGCGATATTCTCCATCGCCGCGTGAGACACTAATCTGATAATGTCTTTCACCATATTGATAAGTCATAGAAAAAGACGGCCAGCCATCCGGCAACCGGGCATGAACCGTAAGGTCAGCACCGGAACGTTTTATCCCCAGTAATTCCTCGGTAAGTAAACGCCAGGCCCAGCCTGATGAACCGGTATACCAGCTCCATCCGGCACGTCCGATATGGGGAGCAACGCTGTAGACATCAGCGCTCATGACATAAGGCTCGGCTTTATAGATCCCGACGGAGTTCACATTCAGAGTATGATTTATCGGGCTGAGCATGGACCAGAGTTGCCAGGCACGTTCGGCATTCCCCATTCGGGCAAATGCCATCACAGCCCAGATAGCGCCATGTGTATACTGCCCTCCGTTTTCCCGCACACCAGGCAGGTAGCCCTGTATGTAACCCGGATTTGGACCGTGCCCATCGAAAGGCGGCGTCAATAGTTTTATCAGTCCCCCCTCGCTATCCACAAGGTGCTTATCCAGCGCCTGCATGGCCTTTGCGCACCGTCCCGGGCTAGCGGCCCCGGACAATACTGACCAGCTCTGGGCAATCGCATCAATCCGGCAGTCCTGTGAGGCTTTCGACCCCAAGGGAGTACCATCGTCAAAATATCCACGCCGGTACCATTCACCATCCCAGGCGTGGGCTTCGAGATTGCTTTGCAGGCGTACAGCCTGTGAACGGCACATTGAGGCGACGCTTTCATCCAGCCTGCGATCAGCCAGCGCCGCAAACCGCTGCAAAATGTCGAACAGGAAGAAGCCCAGCCAGACGCTTTCACCCTTGCCGTCGATCCCCACCCGGTTCATGCCGTCATTCCAGTCACCCGCCCCCATCAGCGGCAGACCATGCTCCCCGAACTGTTGTCCATACTTAATGGCTTTGACGCAGTGTAACCAGAGTGTCTCTTCGGTACCGCTGATGACCGGCGTATCATAGGCAGACTCTTCACCAGGCTGAAGCGGACGTCCCTCCAGATAAGGAATACGTGTTTCCAGTACATCCATATCCCCCGTCGTTTCAACATAGTGGCAAACGGCAAGCGGAAGCCACAGATAGTCATCGGAACAGCGCGTGCGCACCCCGTTGCCGTGTGGCGGGTGCCACCAGTGCTGTACATCACCCTCAATAAATTGCCGTGATGCACACAGGATTATCTGTTCTCGCATCCGGTTCGGATCAGCATGGCTCAGCGCCAGCGTATCCTGCAGTTGATCGCGAAAACCAAATGCGCCGCCGGACTGGTAGTAACCGCTGCGAGCCATCAGGCGGCAGGCTACCGTCTGGTACAATAGCCAGCCATTCACCAGTAAATTTACCGATGTGTCGGGGGTGTTAACCACAATTTTATCGAGCACATTGTGCCAGTGGTTGTGAACCCGGTTCAGCTCCTGGCGGACCGTCTCCTCATTCATATAACGGGCAAGCGTCTCCTGAGCTCGAATATGATTCTCCTCTGCGCCGAGGATAAAAATAAACGTCCTCTGATCCCCATCAATTAATGTTACCGCCGATTGTACTGCCCCGCAGGGATCCAGACCGGCGCCCGTTTTACCAGAAAGCCTGCGTAGCTTCATGACCGACGGGGCGTGCAGAGAACCATTACGACCGATAAATTCCCGGCGGTCCCCGGTCAACGAACAGTCATTACCGCTGACGGCAAAAAAGGCAGTACGACCGCTACCGTTATCACCATAAAAATTGTTCGCCAGCACTCCGCAGCCGCCAGGCGGTCTGGCCGCATGTGTCACAATGTGAGGGGCTGAGCGAGTTCGTGTTCCTCCGAGCGTCCACTCCACATAGCCGGTGACGGAAAGTTTGCGTGTCCGACCCGAAGAGTTACTGAGCGTCAGGAGCGCTAGCTTAACCGGTGCCTCTTCGGCAACCAGGACCGTCAGCTCGCTGTCTATACCACTCTCTCGATGGGCAAACACGCTGTAACCGAAACCATGGCGGGTCAGGTAATCACCATGTCCGCGAACAGGTAAAGCCGTCGGTGACCAACACTCACCGCTCTCTTCATCGCGCAGATAAAACGCCTCGCCGCTGCGATCGCTCACCGGGTCGTTCTCCCACGGTGTCAACCGGTATTCATGTGCATTCTCATACCAGGAGTAGGCCTGTCCCGCCTCTGAAATCACAGTGCCAAAACGGGCATTTGCCAGTACGTTTGACCAGGGTGCCGGTGTCTGCGCATCTTCCCGCAGGACAATCTGATATTCCCGACCATCCTGAGAAAATCCACCGTACCCATTGAAATGGCATAACTGACTGATATCGGGACTCCAGTCCGTATGTTGATTACGCTCGCGTACAGCCCGTGGAATGAGTGCTCTGGCCTGAGGTTTAAGGGTGTGAGTACGCTGATTAAGCTGCTCATTAATACTGCCTGTGCGGTCATCAAGATAAAGACAGGCCACGCTCATCAAAAGCAACTTATCCTCAGCAGAGAGATGCTCGCCATTACGAACAAAAATACCGCCCGTTTTGTCCAGCAGGCTGGCTTCAGACCCGGCATAAATTAAGTCCATAATCTGATTTTGTAAGCCCTGCTGGTAGCCGCCGGGACTGTTATTCAGGATAACCAAATCAACATCCAGTCCTTTCTGTCTCCAGTAACGGTGCGCCTGAATCAGTGTGGTCACTGAAGCAATACTTTCCTCGCTGGTAATACTGAGAAGCACTATCGGCAGATCGCCAGAAATTGCCCAGCCCCACAGACCGGACTGACCACGCCGGTTGCGGCTGATCGCCTGGCCTTCGGCGCGCAGCTCCTGGACAGGGTAAAGCACCGCGCTGGCAAGACGATTAAACAAAGTGGCATCATCTTCACTGGCGTTCATCTGGCGTAACACCACCAGACTGTGAGACCAGGCCAGTTCAAAGACGCGATCAGCGATAGGGTAATCGCGGTATTTTTCCAGCAACGCCAGGCTCTGCTGGCGGGTCTCGCTGATGCCATAAATGATATCAATCGTGACCGGCTGCCCCGGCTGCAGAGTGATGGTGTGGCGTATTGCCAGGATCGGATCCAGCACTGACCCCGACGTGTTGCTGAGCGCCCCGCCTGCCTTTATTGCCTGGGCATCCGCAGGGTTTCTGCCACGACCAAGAAATTTTGCCCTGTCTGTTTCAAACGAAACGTTATGAAGGTTATCGCCATGCACCACCATCATGTGAAACAGGCAGGGACTCGCTTCACCCGGGGAACGCGGGCGCCGGTGGCAAAGAATAGCGTCACGCTCAGGATCCAGTTCCGTCTGAATAAACAGATTGCTAAATGCCGGGTGTGCCAGATCGCTGGCTTCAGGCGCCAGTACTACTTCGGCATAGGTTGTCAGTTCCAGAGAGCGGGGCTGGCGACCACGATGAATCAGTGTGAGCCGTCGCAACTCAATATCATCCTCCGGGGAGATCACAACCTGAGTTTTGACGCTGAGCCCATCGAAAGTGCGTCTGAATTCAGCACTCGCATCGGTGAATATCACTTCCTCGTCATGCCCGCTGGTGTGGGCTGTTGGTTGCCAGGTATTGCTCGACACATTCCCCGTCTGTATATCGCGGATATAGCAGAATGCTCCCCAGTTATCGCGGGTGGTATCACTGCGCCAGCGCGTAAGCGCAATATTATTCCAGCGACTGTAGCCGCCGCCGCCCGTGGTCAACATCAGATGATAATGGTTGTTGGACAGCAGTTGAATATCCGGGGCCGGCGTGTCCACGCCATAGAAAATACGGGGTTCATAGCGAACGGGTTTGACCCTGCCCTCATGAGATTCAAAATGACGGCGCGGACTGTACAGATCGACTGCATCCGGCACGCGTTCCTGTAACAGCAGGCTCGCAGACCGGAAGACCGTACTGGACATGAAGCGTTCAGTCATCGGGGCGTCAAGTAGCACATGAGCCAGCGCCTGAAACGCCATGCCCTGGTGATGCGCCATCCAGGACTGAACCACCGCATAGAGCTGACCGGTTGCGAGGCGTGAGGGAGTATAGTCCAGCGCTTCATAAAAACCGTATTCACCATGTGCGCCATTTTTTTGCAGCCTGATCAGGTTCTCACAGGCTTTCTGTGGCGAGACCATCAACGCCAGCAGTGTGGCGTAAGGGGCGACAACCATGTCATCAGCAAGCCCCCTGCGCAGGCCGAGACCCGGCACACCAAATGCCTGATATTGATAATTATGCTGAACATCAAAAGCATGATAACCAGACTCTGAAACGCCCCACGGTACTCCGCGTTCTTTCCCCCAATGAATCTGGCGCATAACCGCCGACTGACTCATTTCATCGAGCAGGCTGCCAGGCCAGGTGGGCATTACCAGATTCGGCATCAGGTATTCAAACATTGACCCGCTCCATGACATCAGGGCGGTTTCATTGTCAATGGTAGTGAACAGTCGTCCCAACGCGTACCAGCTTTTAAGAGGTAGCTGATTAGTGGCAATGGCAAGAAAGCTGGTCAGGCGGATTTCAGACGGCAGAAGATCGTAGTGGCTCTTGTCAGGCATATTCGTGTCACAGTTATAGCCAACACTGAGCAGACTGGTTGCTTCGCTGTACAGAAAGGCGAAATCCATCCGGGCATGCTCATCCAGCCGTTGTTCAAGTTCAGTGATAATATTGAGTCGCATCCGGGCCTGCTCCGTCGCTGACGCCGGGGGGGTTCCTACACCAGTAAATGTTGCGCGGGCAAGCTCGCACAAAGTCGGCAGCGTCTGTTCGTTCCAGGATGCAGGTAACCAGCCAAGCAGCAGCGACCACTCATGGCAAAGCTGAACCAGTTGATGCTCCAGATGTCCTGCCCAACGCATCTGAAGAGGAGATCCCTGATGGCATAGCGTGTTCAGGTGGTTGCACTGGGTGCGCATATTTATCAGCTCGCTGAAAAATGTCTGCGGAGAGAGCGACACCGCGCTCAGGCAGTGTTTTCGCAGCAACCGCAAGCTGTCAGGCGGGTTCTGACCCCACTGTTTTTCCAGAATATCCAGCGTATCGTTCAGTCCTGCCAGTATCTGTTGGCGGTTTAAAACTGGCTGATGACGCATGGCGGACAGCCCTGCACGCAGGGTCAACAAATGCCCTGCCATGTTGCCGCTGTCGACGCTTGAGATATAGCGTGGGCTGAGGGGGGCCAGCGTACGAGTGTCATACCAGTTGTAGAGATGGCCCCGGTAGTGCTCCATTTTATCCATTGTGTCGAGCGTGAGCGACACGCGCCGGAGCACTTCCCCGCCGGGCAGGTAGCCAAAGTCCCATGCCGTCAGGTTAGCCATGAGGGAAAGGCCAATATTGGTAGGAGAAGTTCGATGGGCCACCGTCGGCTGCGGTATTTCCTGGTAGTTATCAGGCGGAAGCCAGTTCTCTTTTTCTGTGGCAAAGGTTTCAAAAAACGCCCAGATTTCACGGCTTGTCTGGCGCAACAGCTGTTTTTGTTCCGGATTGGGCGAAAACACCTTACGCGCAGGCTGGCGACTCAGCCAGCTCATCAGCAGCGGAGCCACACACCATAACAAACCGGTCGGCAACGCAATCCCCAGCAGTTGTGGAGCAAATTGTCCGGTCAGTATTATCAGCATCACACCACATGCAACATTCAGCCACATCGCCTGATAAAAACGCGCGACAGTGGGTCCGGCCTGATTGCTGTCCTGGCTGTGGCTGACCCACTGGCTGAGGTGACGCCTGCTGATCCCCAATCGCCATAGCGTCACGGCGATCGCTTTTAGCGAATATCCGGCTTCGTGCGGCAGTATCGCAAAATTAAGGCCGATACCTGACAAACGCTTCAGCGCGCCCGCCCCTACCAGTAACAGATGCGGCTTCAGGCGGCGACGCAGAGGTTTATGCAGCAGGTCATGGGTGATGCAGAGGATGGTTGGCAACAGCCATATCAGCGACAGTACGCCCAGCCAGTAAACCGGATTAGGTACCCCGAGCAGGGTGAAGAACAGCAATACCAGTAATGAGGGGGCGACCAGACTGCGACGCAGATTATCGAGTAATTTCCAGTAAGAAAGCGCAGTCAGCGGATTCCTGGTCCGGGTTCCATCGGCTCTTCTGACACGTGGTTTCAGCCAGTTAAGCAGTTGCCAGTCACCCCGGATCCAGCGTGAACGGCGTGCAACATCCGACAGATAATTATTCGGGTACTGTTCATAGAGTAACACCTCACTGAGCAGACCCGAACGTGCATAGCATCCTTCGAGTAGATCATGGCTGAGAACCAGGTTTTCCGGGCAGGTGTTGGCCGTGGCCTGCATAAAAATGTCAACATCGTAAATCCCTTTGCCCACGAACGATCCTTCCCCAAAAAGATCCTGATAGATATCCGAAGACATCATCGAATAGGGATTATTGCCCGGTATGCTGCTGCGCATGGCGGCGTAACGTCCCTGGCCGTTGCGTGGTATCTCCTCCGCAAGACCGGGTTGTAAAATGCCAAATCCTTTGACAACCCTCTGGCGTACCGGATCATACTCTGGCGTATTCAGCGGATGCGCCATCGTCGCGACCAGTTTGTGCGCCGTATCGCGCGGCAGCACCGTATCACTGTCCAAGGTAATGACGTATTTAATGTGGCCCGGTAAAAGGTTAGCAGGCATGTCTGCAACGCTGACGAATTGTGTCCCCGGATGGCGCAACCAGCTGTTCAGTAACGCCAGCTTTCCCCGCTTGCGTTCATAGCCCATCCACGTTCCTTCAGCGGGGTTCCATTCAGGCTGGCGGTGTAGCAGGTAAAAACGCGGGCGGCTGGAGGGATAGCGGCGATTCAGCACCTGCGTATCGGCGATCGCCTGTCTGAGCAGCATCTGGCTTTCCGGCGAGGGTTCATTTACAGAATCAGCGAAATCAGTGAGCAGCGCAAACCTGAGATTTTCGTTTTCATTCCCCAGCCAGCAGACTTCAAGACTGGTGAGGAGTTGGCTGAAACTTGCGTGGCTGGTCAGCATGCAGGGGATGACTAACAGGGTGGCGCTGTCAGGGGGAATGCCGGTTGAGAAATCCATCCGCGGCAAGGGGCGAGGAACGCGAAAACGGGTGGTGGCGTCACTGAGTAGATCGCTCATCAACTGAGTTACAGCGATAATCAGAGGGAATATCACCGCGATCAACAGCCAGTCTGCGCCCTGCATGGCTGTTTCGTGCAAAATTGCCGCGGTCGTTGCGGTTGTCAACAACGCCAGGCTTCCAAGCCATGACAGCAGGGTTATTCTGTTGAAACTGTGCCGCAAGCGCATGAGCCTTGAGGTGTCTGCTAACAGATGAATTTCCAGCGCCTGCCGACCTTCGCCTGCGAGATAATAACCAACATGATGTTCCAGTGTATCGGGAGCACTGTTTCCTGAAAGCGTCAGCACCCTGTCAGCCACTTCAGGCTCGCTGAGACCACTGTCTCTGGCCAGGACCTCAACAACGTGCCGGTAATGATCCCGGGTATTGAAGTGCATCCGAGGATAGATACCGGCAGGATCATTGCGTAATGCCTGTTCGACGACACTTATCGTTTCGGCGAAATCAGCCCAATCCGTTTCACTCAGTAATCGCAGACCCGCGATACTGTTACTGACAGATAGCTGGCTGGCGGCAAGCTGTTGATTGAAATTATGTATGAGAACGTCGGTGGTGATCCCCTGTTCCCGAAGGCACTGATCAACCCAGGTCAGAGGTAACGACAGCGCATTGCCATGCCCCTGCAGGCGCCGCACCAGCTCTGCGACAAACGCACTGGTTAACGTAGGTCGGGAGCGTGCCATATCGGCAACCACCATGATTAAATCGCCAGGGGCATTCTCTGCACATCCGAAAATCTTTGTTATCCACATATCAGCCAGCGTTCTGTCCTGCTGCGCTTTGATCACTTCGATACTGATACGACGAAGATTTTCAATCAGCGCCAGGCGCAGCATTCCCGGTAACGCCCAGACTTCACCTAATGTCAGCGGGGTCACCTGTTGATAGGCGGTGAGATAGCTGGTCAGGCTGGCAGCATCCCAGCGCCCGTCACCGTGAGCAATGGCCTCTGATGCAATATTGTAAATTCGTGGGCAATTCAGCGGCGACATCAGCGACGGGAGACCTTTACCAAAGCTTTTCGGCAAGTGCTGACGGACAGTGCGGATTTGTTCCTCAATCAGATAATAATTGTCCAGCAACCACTCCCCGGCAGGCATGATGCTGGTCTTTTTACCCGCGTTAAGCTCATAACAACTTTGGGTAATGATGGTCTCATTCTCGCCGAGTCTTTTTAGAAGATAATAAGGATGTTTATCCGGCGATAATTTATGGGTCCGTGCGAGCTTCTGACCGTAGCGTTCCATCTGAGCGGTCGAAAAGAGTTCTGACTGCAGCGTGCTTTCACCGGCAGGATCGTTCGCCGAAAACGTTACGCTTTCGGTAGCATTCATCGGAATATGGGAGCGGTTAAACCACGCCCTGGGGTTCATTTTCATAGCATTGCTCTGATGCAGAGTTAGCATGCAGGAGCAGTTGCGAAATCAGTTCAGAAACGTTCTCTCAGGATGGGCGTAAGGCATCAGGGATTTAACAGCTGCCGGGATTTGACTTAAGTATAGAACACCGGGTTTAGGTGCAACTAAGTGTCAGGGTTATCGTGGTGAAACAAACAGTGTTTTACAGCCAGGGCACAGCATTGTCTGCTTAAGGCGAATTTTAGAAATAGATTGGGATGAACGTAAGCCGCAGGCCGGGCAGATGACAGTAGTCGTCGATACGCCGCCGAGGTACTTCATTGCGTAATCGATGAGAGACATGGTGATTACCCTTTCGATGAATGAGATTCACTGTACCACGTTTGGATAAAATTTAACCATTTAATTTATCGTCCTATTCTTTATCCAAAAGGGGGATATCACAGGGTAGATGACGACGTTTGCCAAGATAGATATTTGCAGCCACAGGGGCCGTTGAGACCGTTAATCAGCCACTCTTCGACACGGCTCCCTGCAGTCCGCTCTGGTATACAATGACCCGCTTCGATATTTTTCCGGGAAATACTATGATATTTACCCTGAACTTTTCCTTTATGTCTTAGTCTAATAATCAAATCCATCTGAAATGAAGAAAATTTATGATTACCAGCCTTTCATTGGTATTTACCGTCATTACCGCTCTGTGCATTATGTTGTTTGCTGCGGTAAAAGTAGGAGTTGGGTTATCTAACAATCCCGACCGAAATGATAATTAACCCATTCGCAGGCTACTACGTCACCCACTCCCCTCAATGTGATACCCACTGACCACGAAATATTCGACAAGTGCATTCCCTGCCCTGAGCCAGCAGTAGCCCGATAGCGCGGGCTGGCATCGGAAAGGCCCCATTAAAAAGTCAGGCCTTGTCTCTATGATTAAAAATGAAGGTTTTGACAACATCCAAATTTTTTGACAGCAATAAAAAAGCATTACCTTTTAAGATAATGCTTTTCATTCAAGCTGGGTATTTTAACAATTAGATCAATGTAATTTTAATATCATAGCTTTCAAGCCCAGTCATTTTTTCACGAGCAGTAAACTGGATGTCGGAAACTTCTTTGCCTGTCTTTTTTTTGAGTTCAACAATTTTTTTTGTAATGAATTCAGAAATATCCGCTTCAGTTTTTGTTTTTAACTCTTCGACGTTCATTATTTACCTCTCTTGATCTCTAACGTATCAACGCCAAGTATGTAACATTCCCCGTGGAGCACTTATAACAGCGCTGACATGTTTAAAAGATAGAATGGAAAGACTCAATAATCAAGAGGTTGCAGTACAATCTTCATACAAGAAAAGCGCAAAACATCTGCAAACCACTGGACTACTATCTTGGTCGGTAAAGAAACAATCAGATGTCACTTCAAAAGCTTCGATGCTGCCTCGAGAATCTCTTCGGAACTGACATCGCGATCAGAGGCAACATAAACTATTTTATGGTCTCCTGTCAGAGATGGAAATCCTGCTGACATCACGGACAGGTGTGCTTTTTCCCCATTGGGAAACTCACGCATTATCGAAGTAATTCCCTTCATTACGGATACAACAACTGCCGGTTCTGAGTTAAAAAAAACGATTACTTTTTTCATAATGATACCGTGATGGTTCGTACAGAGATGAACGGTTTAGCATACAAAAAAGGCTCCATAAGGAACCTGAACTTTATTTTCTAAAATCTAACGAAGTCTGACCAGAACGAATGTATAGCGCAACATTGTCAAATGTAATCATTCCCGATTTGCAAAAAATACATTTTGCTCCGAAAGGATTTTTTTCAGTAACATCAAAGCTCGACGTTCTGTACTGAGATCCGTGGCAACACGGGCATCTGAAGTGAATATGATGTGTAATAACAGTTACCTTATACAACCACGACATTAACTGCTGAGGGGCCTTTAGGTCCCTGTTCAACACTAAACTCAACTTCCTGATTCTCATTCAGTGTCTTGAAATCGTTACTCTGGATAGCATAAAAGTGGACAAACACATCTTTACTGCCATCTTTAGGGGTGATAAAACCAAAACCTTTTTCAGGATTGAACCATTTAACTAAGCCAGTCATTTTATTAGACATAATTATTACCTTTCTTGAGTAAGCACTTGGGCAGAATGGTCCGAAAAAAATCATCAGAGAGAAAAGCCAGCAAGGAAATCTCAACAGGAACAATAAATAAAACTAATACAGCACTTGCTTTAGATAAATTCGTTACAAACCAAGAATTCATTAACGCATGATTAACCAAACATAGCAAGATTTAGTTTTATAGGGAAATCGCACATGATTCTTATCATAAAAATGAATTTAAATAGCTTAAATCGAAAATTATGTCATGCTGCTTAAGACCTTTATCTATCACCCTAAGTTTTCAGGGATTTTGACTCACGGAAGAGTCGTATTTCCTCCATCTCAGCATAATATTTAGCTTCTACCACGAAATTTCCGAGCATATCAGAGAGGATTACAACGTCAGCTCCTGCTGTTTTGCTTTTGGCAGGAACGGCAAGATTTCCGGTGTGCTTTGCGGCATTCAGGCGGCGGGCAAGCTTTGTTGCATCGGTGCGCAGCCGGTAAAGAGTGACAGAAAGGATAGAAAAAGCCGCATATGGCTGCCTGGGTTATATTTATCAGTAGATTGATCGCGTCTTAATGCCCGGCTGACACTAAGCTCACCATAACAATGCAAGAATCCTATTGTTGGTGCAAACGCACCGTCATAGCGCATCACTGAAACAATATGAAACAATCAAACAATCAATGCCCATGCTTTTTTGTTTGTTGTTGACATTTAAATCTGCCATTAATTAGGAACTGAATCTGTGGAGGATATTTATGCTCAAACTTTTCCATTACCATTCTCAATACTGGATATTTCTCGCACTTGCACTTTCTGTTTACGTAGTTGCTTTTCGATAACACATGAATAGGTTGTGTACTGCTTCCATCTAATGTAGCCAGAACTTATATTTCATGAGCTTTGGTCCGGGCCTTAGCTCATCAAAGTGCATTGTTATTAATATAATGATACCGTTGCTGATATAAAGCCGTGCACAGACACCATCTGACCTGTTTTGCTTAGCCTTATAACAACCTGTAAAAGAAAACGTTTTATACATGCTAACCAGTATTTTGGAAGTCCACAACTTTTTAATATCTGTCAAAGTCAACATGTTGAATTTAAGTCAGGGGCCACTCAAGATGTGTAGAACCGCATACCACCATAATGGCAAATCCAAAGATAATGTGGGTATTAAAAATTACGTCTTCTTTCGCTACTGCATTAGCAATTGATTAACAATAACCTATATCAGGCATCGCCCTCCTTTTTTATAAGTTAAAAAAGTAAGACGAGATTATTTTTTCAGTGTATATCTGAACATTCTTTATAATTCTGTCTATGTTAAAGATTTTAACTAATGAAAAACAATATTTTTTCCATTGAACGGAATAAACCGATAAGTCCTTTAGAACTTAAGATTTACCGCAACTATCGCGTAGTTCATGGGATCCGTATTGCTTTAGCATTTGTTATAACTTTCTTACTAATAAGAATGTTGAATTTACCAGACCACTCCTGGCCCCTGATTACACTGATTGTGGTCATGGGACCAATTAGTTACATGGGCAATGTGATACCTAGGGCACTTGAACGTATGGCGGGAACTGTAGGAGGTGCGATTTTGGGGATCATCGCATTACACATTGAAATGTACTCTCTCACTATGATGATGCTGTGGTGTGGATGCGCAGCTTTCCTTTGTGGTTTTCTGGCCATGAGTAAACGTCCCTATGCCGCATTATTGATTGGTATCACGCTGGCGGTTGTCAGCAGCGCTCCTGCAGGAGACTTACAAACAGCATTGTGGCGAAGCACCAACATTATTATAGGATGCATTCTGGCGATGTTGTTTACCAGCATTTTTCCCCAAAGAGCATTCATTAACTGGCGTATACAACTTGCTGACTTTCTTTCTGATTATCTAAAAATAACAACTGCGGGAGTATCCCGAAACGTTCTTGCGCCCCCGAGAATGACCAAACTTCAAACGCGTGCGTTGAATAATGTAGTAAAAATGCGCAGTCTTATTACACCAGTAAATAAAGAAACAAAGATTGCGAAGAGTCTACTTGAAGATATTCAATCGATAACCCGCGATATGATAGCGGCACAAAAATTTCAGATAAATGCCCACTGGGCATCCCGTGGCAGTCGATTTCTCATTTTGAATACTCACACGCTGTCAGATATGGAACAAATGACCCGTAGCACCCTCAACACCCTCGCACATGCCTTGCATGAAGGAAACCCAACGCCGATAGCATCAAATAGCGAGCATCTTCTCGAAATTACTAAAGAGTTGCATTGTCTTTTGCTCGCCAATGAGGGTGAGGAAATCATTGAAAGCGCCGTTCACGGATATGTTTGGTTGAGCATTCAGCTTGCTATCCAACTTGAAGCACTATCAACCTTAATCACAAAAGCGCTTACAGAACAGATTTTTTCCTGATAAATATCAATATTTCTCTTATCTCATCGGCCTTTTGACCGTGCAAGGCATGACTTTTCCGTTCGAGCAAATCAATGATATTCCCTGTCGTAACCCTTTTGCCATTTTCAAGTAGCTGGATAACTGTTTCACCAATTTCCTGGGCCATAATATGGTTTTGTATGATTCTCAATGCGTTGCCCTTTATATGGTTATTAGTAATACCGTTACACATCAGACATGATGTTAATAGCAAAACAAAAAATACAATTCTTTGCCCAACTTACTTGTATGTTGCACGGATAACCCTGAAATGACAAAACCCCGTTAGAACGAGGTTTTTATTCATGGTGTAACCATAGAGGATCAAACCCTCGTCTCCTGCAAGTTCAAAAGTCGCCCGCTCAATTCGATGAGGTAGTAGCTGACTGGTGGCCCTTGTTGGACTTAAACCAGTGCCCGGCCATAATGAATCTTGCCGCCTTAACTGGAAGGTCAGAGCCAAATGTTACTTTCGCAACACCTGTTCATTTGATTTACTGGAAGTATATGGCGCATAGTTATCAGGTGTGATCATTGATGATTTACAAAAAATACACTTTGCACCAAAGGGATTTTTCTCAGTCACATCAAAATGGGAAGTTCTGTACTGTGACCCATGACAACAAGGGCACTTAAAATAAATATGGTCGGTCATGATGTTAGCCTTTATTTGCTACAACACTCACTACCGCAGTGATATCCAAAAGATCTATTTAACTAATAATTTCTCTTGGTTTTCAGTATCAGGTTACAACTCACTATTAAAAGCAATAAAAAATAAATATTTCTTATCAGTTCACATGAGGAATCTAAAATAATATAATTTTCTTTATATTATAGCACCAGCGATTTTTGGGATGTTGTTAGCTTTTACGAATGCACTTAAGCGTGCAAGAAAAACTACAGAGGTAAAACAACAAATGACATTTATAAAATAATCATTTCAACTATTCTACCCAATGATTAGACTCAGACATCTGTTCAGCTTTATGTTGACAGATGTTGAGTTTCTGAAAAACCAATATATCTACTCAGGCATTCACCGTCTTCGCTATCGTATATTAGTTTACATCAGGAAAAATATCAGGCAGCTACAACGTTTTCAGCTGACGGCCCTTTTGCACCAGCAGTAATGCTGAACTCAACTTTTTGGCCTTCATTCAGCGTTTTAAAGCCACCACTCTGAATAGCAGAGAAGTGTACAAACACATCTTTACTACCATTGTCAGGGGTAATAAAACCAAAACCTTTAGACTCGTTAAACCATTTTACTAAACCAGTCATTTTATTAGACACAGGTAATTCCTTAAATTCTATGTAGCCTTACGGCGAAAAGGGCTTCGCACACAATCTAATTAGTAACGATAAGAAGGCTCAAAAGAAAGGATTATCTGTGGATAACGCTTGAGATGAGAACTGCTTTACTAAACCGCTTTAATGGGTCTGTGTACCTAACCAACCCCTCATTAATCACACACCCCACAAACAATAGCAAGTTATTTTTTCATTTAATTTTTCGCAAAATCTTAGAAATGGAAACTGAGACAGCATAATCAATGAGTTCTGTTCACCAGCAATAACATACAGCCGGTCGTCCCCTGGATAACGAAAAATAAAATAGAATATATTTATCAGTTACTTAAAGGAAATCCCGTGTCAATCCGTAAAAATCCAGCAACGAATTTTCGTGCTATTTTTCGCAGTTCAGGAAATTAAAGCAACAAAGAAAATCATTTCATCCAACCAGTAAACTCTGAAACAACCATAACATTTACAAAACTATGCTCCTTTTGTTTCATATCAGTGTATTATCAGAGAAGGAAAATTAAAAAAATTGAAGGAGAAAAAATGCAACGACAGGCAATGATTTCATCAAAAATAAAATTTATTGGTTACTACCCATTAGAAAAGATTCTGGAGATAGGGTTCGTAAATTCTTCAACTTTCCAGTATGTGGGCGTTCCAGAAAGCATCTATAACTCTTTTCTCACGGTGCAATCTAAAGGCCGTTTCTTTGACGGTGTCATTAAAGGTAAATTCTTGTGTCGTAAAACAGGGTGATTCAAGAAATTTACGCTGTAGATAGCGTAAAACGCCGTTCTGGTGTTTTCTGTTTTTTGTTACCATCGGGCCAGGAAATTGATATCCAAAAAACCACTATTCCCGTCAATTTCGTTACCCTTCGTTAAGCATGCTCCCTGCAGCGTTCACAGGTTTCAAACACTGGGACGCCATGCCCTTTCGTGGCTTTGCAGTCAAGTACCTCCCCTTTTCCACCACAGTAGAAGTGCGCGCTAATTGCTCCCTGAACCAATTGCTATACCGACACTCGCAGTCAGGAATGGGTAAAGCGGGTCATTTAAATGGCCTTTTTTTCCCGATCATCCTAAAAATTGTTGTAAAATTCGCGGCCTTAGTGATAGCTGCTTCTTTTTTGGCTATCTGTTTTGGCGGGAAGTTTTGGAGAGATTTTGGAGAAGAGAAAAAGTTGATTATTTTCAATACTCTGAAAACATCGCGCCTTCTGAACAAGAAGGTGAAACGCGAATGATCGGTCGGCTGCTCAGAGGCGGTTTTATGACCGCCATCTACGCGTATCTGTATATTCCAATCATTATTTTGATTGTGAACTCCTTTAACAGCTCGCGCTTTGGCATCAACTGGCAGGGTTTTACCACCAAATGGTATAGCCTGCTGATGAACAACGACAGCCTGTTACAGGCAGCGCAGCATTCACTAACAATGGCGGTGTTTTCGGCGACGTTTGCTACGCTTATCGGTTCACTGACGGCAGTTGCGCTGTACCGTTATCGCTTTCGCGGTAAGCCGTTCGTTAGCGGAATGCTGTTTGTGGTAATGATGTCACCAGATATCGTGATGGCAATTTCGCTGCTGGTGCTGTTTATGCTGCTGGGTATTCAGCTTGGCTTCTGGTCGCTGCTGTTCTCGCATATCACCTTCTGCCTGCCATTTGTGGTGGTGACGGTGTATTCGCGCCTGAAAGGTTTTGACGTGCGGATGCTGGAAGCGGCGAAAGATCTCGGTGCCAGCGAATTTACCATTCTGCGAAAAATCATTCTGCCACTGGCAATGCCAGCGGTGGCGGCGGGCTGGGTGTTAAGCTTTACCCTGTCGATGGACGATGTGGTAGTTTCTTCGTTCGTCACCGGACCAAGCTATGAAATTCTGCCGTTAAAAATTTATTCGATGGTCAAAGTCGGCGTATCGCCGGAAGTTAACGCGCTGGCAACCATATTACTGGTGCTGTCGCTGGTGATGGTTATTGCCAGCCAGCTTATTGCTCGTGATAAAACGAAAGGTAACACAGGGGACGTTAAATGAAAAAATGGTCACGCCACCTGCTCGCGGCGGGTGCTCTGGCACTGGGCATGAGCGCCGCTCACGCTAATGACAACAACACGCTCTATTTCTATAACTGGACCGAGTATGTCCCGCCTGGACTGCTGGAGCAGTTCACCAAAGAGACCGGCATTAAGGTTATCTATTCGACCTACGAGTCGAACGAAACCATGTACGCCAAGCTCAAAACCTATAAAGACGGCGCATACGATCTGGTGGTTCCGTCCACCTATTACGTCGATAAAATGCGCAAAGAAGGCATGATCCAGAAGATCGACAAGTCGACGTTGACCAACTTCCACAACCTCGATCCGGAAATGCTCAACAAGCCATTCGACCCCAACAATGACTACTCTATCCCGTATATCTGGGGTGCGACGGCCATTGGCATCAATAGCGATGCCATCGACCCGAAAACAGTAACCAGCTGGGCCGATCTGTGGAAACCGGAGTACAAAGGTAGCCTGCTGTTAACGGATGATGCGCGTGAAGTGTTCCAGATGGCGCTGCGCAAGCTGGGATACTCCGGCAATACCACCGATCCTAAAGAGATTGAAGCCGCCTATAACGAGTTGAAGAAGCTGATGCCTAACGTCGCGGCATTTAACTCTGACAACCCGGCCAACCCGTATATGGAAGGCGAAGTCAATCTGGGGATGGTGTGGAACGGCTCCGCGTATGTGGCGCGTCAGGCAGGTACACCGCTTGAAGTGGTATGGCCGAAAGAAGGTGGGATTTTCTGGATGGACAGCCTGTCTATTCCAGCAAACGCAAAAAATAAAGAAGGTGCGCTGAAGCTGATTAACTTCCTGCTACGCCCGGACGTGGCGAAAGAAGTCGCGGAAACCATCGGTTATCCGACGCCAAACCTGGCAGCACGTAAGCTGTTAAGCCCTGAAGTCGCGAACGATAAAACCCTCTACCCTGATGCAGAAACCATCAACAAAGGGGAATGGCAGAACGATGTCGGTTCCGCCAGCGCTATCTATGAAGAGTATTATCAGAAGCTGAAAGCAGGACGTTAATTCAGCGTTGTAAGGAATGCCCGATGGCGCTGCGCGTATCGGGCAAAAAAATCACAGTCCTTTCAATAATTTCTCAACAAACTCAGGCACCACCTGGCTTGCCGGACCGTAATACTTCTCTTCAAACTCGCTTCCTACCTGGCTCGGTTCGAGATTTAGCTCTACCGTATGCGCCCCATGTAGTCGAGCTTCATGCACAAACCCCGCTGCCGGGTATACATGGCCCGATGTACCAATCGCAATGAACACATCGGCCATTGCCAGTGCCATATAAATTTCATCCATGCCCAGCGGCATTTCACCAAACCACACCACGTGCGGGCGCAGCGGCGCCGGAAACTGGCAACAATGGCATTTATCTTCCGCAGTCACATCGCCAGTCCACTCCAGAATCTGCCCGCTTTGCGAACAGCGAACCTTGAGCAGTTCGCCGTGCATATGGATTACGTTCTGGCTGCCCGCACGTTCATGCAGGTTATCAATGTTCTGCGTCACCAGTAAAAAACGGTCGCCCAGCTCGGCTTCGAGTTTTGCCAGCGCGATATGCGCCGCGTTAGGCTGGATTTCTGACTGCTGCAACTGATGACGACGGGCGTTATAAAACGACTGGACCAGTTGCGGATTACGACTAAATCCTTCCGGAGTCGCAACGTCCTCTACCCGATGTTCTTCCCAGAGACCATCCGCCGCGCGAAAGGTTCGAATTCCTGACTCAGCGGAGATTCCCGCTCCCGTCAGTACCAGCACTCTTGGTTTTTCCATCAATTCAGGCACCACTCTGTCTCTGAAAAAGATTCGTTGACGCAGGCGATCGCGCATATGGCGTTTATTTTTACGAAAGCGGCTTAACCGATGACCCCGGCGCGACAGCATAACAACCTCTTTGTATTAATCGGTAAGATGTAGGAAAGCGGCTCCGCGCATCCCGCCCGCATCACCGTGTCGCGCCTGCTCAATACGCGGCACCCGGGCAACCGGCAGCAGATGACGTGGCAGTCGGTCCGCCAGTTGCGTCGTAATAGCGGTAAAATTCGACAAGCCTCCGCCAATCACCACCAAATCAGGATCGACGATAGTCAAGATATTCCCAAGGCACACCGCCAGCAAATCCAGATAGCGTTCAACATGGGCACGTGCTTGTTCATCACCCTGCTCCCACAGGGCGATAATTTCCCGGGCATCCAGCGATTGATGGTAGTAATGCTGATACAACCACGCAAATCCACCGCCGGAAAGATAGCTTTCGATGCATCCCAGTTGACCGCACCCGCAGCGGCGCAATGGGAAATCAAAGCCCATCAACGTCAGCGCATCGACTGGCAAACGGATATGACCAAACTCGCCGGTGATATAACTGCGCCCGGTGATGGATTTCCCGTTAAGCACCAGACCGCCGCCAACACCGGTGCCGAGGATCAACCCCATCACGAGCGGATATTGGGTGAACTCGTCATCCCAGGCTTCGGAAAGAGCAAAACAGTTAGCATCGTTATCCAGACGCACATCGCGGTCAAGGCGAGCGCTGAGATCGGCTCGGAGCGGCTTACCACTGGCAGCAGGAACGTTGGCCGCATACAGCGTGCCGTCTTCCGTTTCTGGCATACCAGGAATGCCGATGCCTACCGAACCTTTAACGCCGAACCGCTGGTCCGCTTCCGTCACCAGATTGCAGACCGCATCAAGGAAAGCGTCATAGCTGTCGCGAGGCGTAGGGACGCGTGTTTCCCATTGCAAACGACGTTGCTTATCAAACACGCCCAGCGCAATTTTGGTCCCGCCGATGTCAAATCCGTAATACATCACCGCTCCTTGATACACGTCATCCTTCAAGATGCCTTGGGGTTGGCTGCGCACTCACCCTCCAGTCACATCGTTATCTATGCTCATGGAGATTTCGATTTGCCGCCTTACCGCCGCATGAATGCTTTCGTGTATATATTGTTATTGGCCGCTAAGTACTCTCGCAGGATCAATATTGCTGGCGCGACGCGCCGGATACCAACTTGCCAAAAGACTCAGCACGAGTGCTGTCACCAGCACGTAAATCACATCCAGCCAGTGTAATTCCGATGGCAGGAAGTCAATGAAATAGATATCGCCGGACAGGAACTGATGGCCGATAAGCGCCTCAATACCGTTAATGATCGGCGTCAGTTGCAGCGAGACAACCACCCCAATGACGACGCCTATCAGGCTACCGAACAGACCCGCCAGCAGGCCGTACCAGACAAAAATGGCACGGATAAGGCCATCTTTAGCCCCCAGGGTTCTTAATACCGCAATATCGCCGCTCTTGTCTTTTACCGCCATCACTAACGTGGAAACGATATTAAAACAGGCCACGCCAATCACCAGCACCATCGCCAGATACATAATGGCGCGGATCATCTGGATATCGCGATACATATAGCCGTATGTACCGATCCAGCTCTTAATGTACACATAGTTATTGGTGACTTCACCCGCGTCTCGCACCAGCTTATTGGCGTTAAACACGTCGTTCACTTTCAGCGCGATCCCGGAAACGCTGGATCCCATATCCAGGTATTGCTGCGCATCTTCCATTGGGATCATGGCAAAGCTGTGATCGAGCTGACCGCTCAGTTGCAGGATCCCCGTGACGTGCAAACGCACGCGTTTAGGCTGCTGTAACTTATGATCCGCACTGGCGTTAGGGATCATAATCGATACCCAGTCGCCCTGCTTCACCTTCAGCGCATCGGCAATTCCCTTACCAATAATGATTTGTTGCTCACCCGCTTTGAAATTATCCCATGCGTGGTTTTGCACAAACGAGGGTAGCGCGCTTAAACGCTGCTCCTGCTGCGGATCAACGCCCTTCACCTGCACTGCGCGTAGGTTCGCCCCACTCTCCACCAGCCCGGTAAAGTTAATATAAGGCGCCGCAGCAGCAATGCCTGGTACCTTCTGTACCTTGTCGAGCGCTTCCTGCCAGTTGTTCCACGGCTGATTCACGGCTTCAATCTCACCGTGCGGCACCACGGCCAGAATACGGTTGTTAAGCTCACGCTCAAATCCGTTCATGGCGCTTAAGCCGACGATCAACACCGCGACGCCCAACGCAATGCCAACGGTGGAAATCACGGAAATCAGCGAGACCATGCCACCGCGCCGCCGACCACGGCTAAAACGCAAACCAATCAATAACGATAAAGGCGAAGCCATTACTCAGCTCCCATCAGGCTCAGTTCAGCCGTCAGGCGACCATCGCGCATTTCAAGCTGGCGGCTCATGCGCTTCGCCAGTTGCAGATCGTGTGTCACCACCAAAAATGCCGTGCCCTGAGAGCGGTTCAGCTCACCCAGAAGCTCGAAAATGCTGTCCGCGTTACGCGCATCAAGGTTACCCGTTGGCTCATCCGCCAGTACCAGGCGCGGGTTATTCACCAGCGCACGAGCGATGGCCACGCGCTGGCGTTCACCGCCTGAAAGTTCAGACGGACGATGGCTGGCACGATGGTCCAGCCCTACTGCTTTCAGCATATCCCGTGCGCGCTCGGTGATTTCAGCCGGTTTTTTCTTGCCGATCAGCAACGGCATCGCCACGTTTTCCAGCGCGGTAAAGTCCGGCAGCAGATGGTGGAACTGATAAATGAAGCCCAGCTTCTGATTGCGCAGTTCCGCTTTCGCCGCCGACGAGAGTTTGCTCATCGGCTGACCGCTAAAAATGACATCGCCGGAAGTTGGCGTATCCAGCCCGCCTAACAGATGCAGCAACGTACTCTTACCGGAACCGGAGCTGCCGACAATCGCCATCATCTCACCTTCACCGACGCAAAAACTGACATCGTGCAGTACATCGGTCTGCACTGTGCCTTCCTGATAGCGTTTGCACAGGTTGTCGCATTGCAACAGGATCTTATTCATAACGTAAAGCCTCAGCGGGTTGAGTGGCGGCAGCGCGCCAGGAAGGATAAAGCGTAGACAGCAGCGCGATGGCCATCGCCACCAGCGCAATGACGATAACCTGCAGCGGCTCAATGGCGACCGGCAGCGCAGCCCCATCCAGAAGTACACCGATAATTGGCATCAGGTTGTTCAGTTGACTGGCGAGTAATGCGCCCAGCACCGCGCCCAGCAGCGCGCCGATAATCCCGGCACTGGCCCCCTGAACCATAAACACCATCATTATCTGCCGCGGCGTCAGCCCCTGCGTTTGTAGAATCGCCACTTCCCCTTGCTTCTCCATTACCATCAGACCCAGCGAGGTAATAATATTAAATGCCGCCACCGCCACGATCAGGCTAAGCAGCAGCCCCATCATGTTTTTCTCCATACGCACGGCCTGGAACAATTCCCCTTTGCGCTCGCGCCAGTCCTGCCATTTGGTACCTTGCGGCAGCGTTTGCTGGCTCAGCGTATCAACCTTTAACGGTTCGTTGAGCCACAGACGCCAGCCGGTAATATTGCCCACCGGGTAACGCATCAAACGTGACGCATCCTGGATGTTGGTCAGCATCTGGTAGCCGTCGACTTCGCTGTTGGCGGCGAAGGTGCCAATTACCGTAAACAGACGCTGGCTCGGCAGACGCCCCATCGGGGTAAACTGGCTGGCTGAGGGCACCATCACGCGAATTTGATCGCCACGATTAACACCCAGTTGCCCGGCAAGTTGCTCTCCGAGGATGACATTATACTTACCCGGCTGCAGATCTGTTTGCTTCACATTGACCAGATATGGCGTTAATGGATCTTTTTGCGCCGGGTCAATACCCAGCATCACGCCGACTGCCACGCTACGCGCACTTTGCAGTACCACATCCCCCGTGGTTATCGGTGCGACGCGGTTGACGCCGTTCAACACCACCGCTTTTTCCGGTAGCTGTTGCGGGTTTAGGGAACCCTGTTCAGACGAGAGGACGGCCTGAGGCATCAGGCCAAGAATATTGTTTTGCAGCTCGCGCTCGAAACCGTTCATCACCGACAACACCGTAACCAGCGCCATTACCCCGAGAGTAATGCCAATGGTGGAGAGCCAGGAAACGAAGCGACCGAAGCGATCTGCTGCACGCCCACGCATATAACGCAGGCCGATGAATAGAGCGACAGGTTGGTACATGAAATCCGTCTGGTTGCTGTTAGCAAAGTCACGAGTATATAAGCGAAAGCGGAATGGGTAAATGACTGAACCGTAAGTGTTCGTCAGCACTATTCTTAAAAGTATAAATAAATCAAACCGCTAAAGTTGTCCCTCTCCCCTGCAACCCTGAGCCCTGACCTTTATCCTAAAAAAACAAAATGCAGACAGTTACGCATTACAGCGCACAGCGGGTTGCGCAGGATGGCAGGCTATTGCAATCAATATGGATGCGCCGTCTCAATGAATAAAAAAGAACTATGGATTAATCAAATCAAGGGGTTATGCATTTGCCTGGTGGTGATTTACCACTCAGTGATCACATTTTACCCGCACCTCACCACCTTTCAGCATCCACTGTCAGAGGTGTTGAGCAAATGCTGGATTTACCTCAATTTGTACCTCGCACCGTTTCGCATGCCGGTGTTTTTCTTTATTTCGGGGTATCTGATCCGCCGCTACATCGATAACGTCCCGTGGACAACCTGCGTGGATAAACGGATCTGGAGTATCGCCTGGGTGCTGGTGCTTTGGGGAGTGGTGCAATGGCTGGCGTTGGTGGTGCTCAATAACTGGCTCGCCCCGCAGCGCGATCTGACCCATGCCGCCAACGCCGCTTATGCGGATTCGATTGCGGGTTTTACCCACGGGATGCTGACCGCCAGCACCAGCCTGTGGTATCTGTACGCGCTGATTGTCTATTTTGTTCTGTGTAAAATTTTCAGCCGTTGGGCGATGCCGCTGTTAGCGTTATTTGTGGCGCTGAGCGTGGCGATCAATTTTTTCCCGACCCCATGGTGGGGAATGAACAGCGTGATTCGCAATTTGCCCTGGTATAGCCTCGGCGCATGGTTTGGCACAATGTTGATGGCGTGGATCAAGGAGGTGCCCCTGCGCCGTCATGCGGTCATTGTTCTGGGTAGCACAATCGTCGCCATCATCGCGTGGCTGGCAAATGTCTCGCTATTGCTTTCTCTCCTTTCCATTGTGCTGATCATGAAGCTGTTTTATCAGTTCGAGCTCCACTTTGGCATGCGCGCGTCCAGTCCGTTAAGCGTGATTGGCGCCAATACCATCGCCATCTACACCACTCACCGTATTCTGGTTGAGCTGTTCAGCTTAACGCTTATCCCCAAAATCAATCATGCCGCCTGGCCTGCATACGCGGAGCTGGCCCTGCTACTGGTGTATCCGTTCGCCTGTCTGCTGCTGTGCACCCTGTTTGGCCTGCTGGTGCGTAAGATTTCACAAAAAACCGTGGCCGATCTGCTCTTTTCCCCGCCCTCTTTATCGCTCGCCTCGCGCTAACCCCTACGCGCTTTTTGCCCCCATTCGGGGGCGAATCAATTTGCTTATGAGAAACGATCACGGATAATAAAGAACATTGCTTATCAGATGTATATCTAAACGAGATCCTGACAACCGAATGCCTGAACAACATCGTTACACGCTCCCAACGGGCGCTTCCGATCAGCGCCAGTTGGGTGAGCTTACGGGTGCCGCCTGCGCAACGCTGGTCGCCGAAATCGCCGAACGTCACGCGGGTCCAGTGGTGCTGATCGCGCCGGACATGCAAAATGCTTTGCGTCTGCATGATGAAATTCGTCAGTTTACTGACCAGATGGTGATGAACCTGCCCGACTGGGAAACGCTTCCCTATGACAGCTTTTCTCCCCATCAGGAGATTATCTCCTCACGGCTCTCCACGCTGTATCAACTGCCCGCCATGCAGCGCGGCGTGCTGATCGTTCCGGTAAATACGCTGATGCAGCGTGTCTGTCCGCACAGCTATCTGCACGGTCATGCGCTGGTCATGAAAAAAGGCCAGCGGCTTTCGCGCGACGCCTTGCGCGAACAACTGGACAGTGCTGGCTATCGCCATGTTGATCAGGTCATGGAACACGGCGAATACGCCACGCGTGGCGCATTGTTAGATCTGTTCCCGATGGGCAGCGAATTGCCTTATCGTCTGGATTTCTTTGATGACGAAATCGACAGCCTGCGTCTGTTTGATACTGACACTCAGCGCACGCTGGAAGAAGTCGATGCCATTAATTTGCTGCCCGCACACGAATTCCCGACTGACAAAACGGCCATTGAGCTGTTCCGTAGTCAGTGGCGTGATACGTTTGAGGTAAAACGCGACGCCGAGCATATTTATCAACAGGTCAGCAAAGGCACGTTACCTACGGGGATTGAATACTGGCAACCGCTGTTTTTCAGCGAGCCGCTGCCGCCGCTGTTCAGCTACTTCCCCGCCAATACGTTATTAGTAAATACCGGCGATATCGAGACCAGCGCAGCACGCTTCCAGGCCGATACCCTGTCACGCTTTGAGAATCGCGGCGTTGATCCGATGCGCCCGCTTCTGCCACCGGAATCGCTGTGGCTGCGGGTTGATGAGCTGTTTTCTGAACTTAAACGCTGGCCGCGTGTTCAGCTGAAAACCGAGAGTCTGCCGAAGAAAGCGGCGAATACCAACCTCGGGTTCCAGAAGCTGCCAGATATCGCCGTTCAGGCACAGCAAAAAGCACCGTTAGATGCATTACGTAAATTCCTGGAGGGCTTTACCGGTCCGGTAATTTTCTCGGTGGAAAGTGAAGGACGCCGGGAAGCGCTAGGCGAACTGCTCGCCCGCATCAAAGTCGCGCCGAAGCGGATATTGCGACTCGACGAAGCCGTAGACAACGGTTGTTATCTGATGATTGGCTCAGCCGAGCACGGCTTCATCGATAGCAAACGCAATCTGGCGTTGATTTGTGAAAGCGATCTGCTCGGTGAACGCGTGGCGCGTCGCCGCCAGGATTCTCGTCGCACCATCAACCCGGACACGTTAATTCGTAACCTCGCGGAGCTGCATCCCGGTCAGCCAGTGGTTCATCTGGAGCACGGCGTGGGTCGCTATGCCGGTATGACCACGCTGGAAGCGGGCGGCATCACCGGTGAATACCTGATGCTCACCTATGCCAACGACGCCAAACTGTATGTGCCGGTGTCGTCGCTGCATCTGATAAGCCGCTACGCCGGCGGCGCGGAAGAGAATGCGCCGCTGCATAAACTGGGCGGTGATGCCTGGTCACGCGCCCGACAGAAAGCCGCTGAGAAAGTCCGCGATGTCGCGGCAGAGCTGCTGGATATTTATGCCCAGCGCGCAGCGAAAGAAGGCTTTGCCTTTAAGCATGACCGTGAACAGTATCAGCTGTTTTGCGACAGCTTCCCGTTTGAAACCACGCCGGACCAGGCGCAGGCGATCAACGCGGTACTCAGCGATATGTGTCAACCACTGGCCATGGACCGCCTGGTGTGTGGCGATGTCGGCTTTGGTAAAACCGAAGTCGCAATGCGTGCCGCCTTCCTCGCCGTAGAGAATCACAAGCAGGTTGCCGTGTTGGTACCGACCACTCTGCTCGCTCAGCAGCACTTCGACAACTTCCGCGACCGCTTTGCCAACTGGCCGGTACGCATTGAGATGCTGTCCCGTTTCCGTAGCGCCAAAGAGCAAGCGCAGATTCTGGAGCAGGTTGCCGAAGGTAAAATCGATATTCTCATCGGCACTCACAAACTGCTGCAAGCGGATGTGAAGCTAAAAGATCTGGGTCTGCTGATTGTCGATGAAGAGCACCGTTTCGGCGTTCGCCACAAAGAACGTATCAAGGCAATGCGTGCGGATGTAGATATTCTGACTCTGACAGCAACGCCAATTCCGCGCACGCTCAACATGGCGATGAGCGGCATGCGCGATCTGTCGATCATCGCCACACCGCCCGCTCGTCGTCTGGCGGTCAAAACCTTCGTGCGCGAATATGACAACCTGGTGGTACGCGAGGCTATCCTGCGTGAAGTTATGCGCGGGGGACAAGTTTATTATCTCTTTAACGACGTCGAAAATATCCAGAAAACCGCTGACAGATTAGCGGAACTGGTGCCGGAAGCGCGCATTGGTATCGGCCACGGGCAAATGCGCGAGCGCGAGCTGGAACGCGTGATGAACGATTTCCACCACCAGCGTTTTAACGTGCTGGTGTGTACCACCATTATCGAAACCGGGATCGACATTCCCACTGCCAACACCATCATCATTGAACGAGCTGACCACTTCGGTTTAGCGCAATTGCATCAGCTACGGGGTCGTGTGGGACGCTCACACCATCAGGCATACGCCTGGCTGCTAACGCCGCATCCAAAAGCGATGACCACCGACGCACAAAAACGCCTGGAAGCCATCGCCTCGCTGGAAGATTTAGGTGCAGGTTTTGCGCTGGCGACCCACGACCTCGAAATTCGTGGCGCTGGGGAACTGCTGGGCGAAGATCAAAGTGGCTCCATGGAAAGCATCGGCTTCTCACTGTATATGGAGCTGCTGGAAAACGCTGTCGATGCGCTCAAAGAAGGGCGTGAACCGTCGCTGGAAGATCTCACCAGCCAGCAAACCGAAGTCGAACTGCGCATGCCATCGCTTCTGCCGGATAACTATATCCCGGATGTCAACACGCGACTGTCGTTCTACAAGCGCATTGCCAGTGCGAAAGGCGAAACCGAGCTGGAAGAAATTAAGGTCGAGCTGATAGACCGTTTTGGCCTGCTGCCCGACCCGGCCCGGACGTTGCTGGATATTGCCCGTTTACGCCAGCAGGCGCAGAAACTGGGGATCAGAAAGCTCGAAGGCAATGAAAAAGGCGGTACTATTGAGTTTGCCGAGAAAAACCACGTTAACCCGGTCTGGCTAATTGGTTTACTGCAAAAACAACCGCAACACTTCCGTCTGGATGGTCCAACACGCCTGAAATTCATGCAGGAGTTGGGCGAGCGTAAAGCACGGATCGACTGGGTTCGCCAGTTTATGCGCCAGCTTGAAGAAAACGCCGTAGCCTAGCGTCAAGCCGGGTGAGCCCTCCGCTCACCCGGCCTGATGAATTTACAAACTCTTTGCACTTCCCTGCACTTCCCGACACTGCAAACCGCCATAATTCTTGTTTACTTTTACATAATAAAAACCACGTAAAAACAATGGATTTATGGTGATGTTAAACAATAAACGACTCTCTCGCTGGTTAGCATTTTTTACGCTTGCCGCGACCTTCGCGTTAGCACTTCCGGCCCAGGCAAATACCTGGCCGCTGCCGCCACCGGGAAGCCGCGTGGTGGGTCAGAATGCCGTTCACGTTGTCGAAGACAATGGCGGTTCTCTGGAAGCGATTGCGAAAAAATACAATGTCGGCTTTCTGGCGCTGCTACAGGCCAACCCCGGCGTTGACCCTTACGTACCACGACCTGGCAGCGTGCTGACTATTCCGTTGCAAACCCTGCTGCCGGACGCGCCGCGCGAAGGCATTGTTATCAACCTCGCCGAACTGCGTCTTTATTATTACCAGCCGGGGACAAATTCGGTGACCGTGTATCCTATTGGTATTGGCCAGTTAGGCGGTGACACGCTGACGCCCACAATGGTAACCACCATCTCTGATAAACGTGCCAACCCGACCTGGACGCCTACGGCAAATATCCGCGCGCGATACAAAGCGAACGGAATCGACCTTCCTGCCGTGGTGCCTGCCGGGCCGGATAACCCGATGGGCCATCATGCCATTCGCTTAGCGGCATACGGCGGCGTGTACCTGCTGCACGGAACTAATGCTGACTTTGGCATCGGAATGCGCGTCAGTTCCGGCTGTATTCGTCTACGCGACGGTGATATCGAAACCCTGTTCCGTCAGGTGAAGCCAGGGACCAAGGTCAATATTATCAATACGCCAATCAAAGCATCTGTTGAACCTAACGGCGTGCGCCTGGTTGAAGTACACCAGCCGTTGTCCGAAAAAATCAATGACGACCCGCAATTGCTGCCGATCGTGCTGAACGCATCCATGCAGACGTTTAAGAATGCGGCGCAAACGGACTCTGCCGTCATGGAACATGCGATGGAGATTCGCTCAGGCATGCCGGTCGATGTCACCCGTCATCACGACGTTGCTCAACAACCGCTGTAAACTCAGCGCATAAAAAACCCCCGCTGGATTTTATTCCAGCGGGGGTTTTTTATTTAACTCGCAGTGGCATTGCGATGGGTTAAATCTTATTTGTAGATAACTGCAGTCCCGTGGAGGGTGTTAGGACCGGTAACGGAAGTAATACGGAAAGACTTCGCCCCCATCTCATCCGCTTTCTGCGCCAGTTGATCTTCCAGAGAACCTAAGTTAGTCCCCGCATTCGCAGAAATAGTACCGACTTTCTGTTGGCCCGCAGGTGTGGCCTGAACTTCAACGGCAGCAAAGCTTGCAAATGAGAGTGAGCTAAGAACAGCAGCAACAAACAGAGTTTTTACGTTTTTCATGATAGTGACCTTTAGCAGATGAATGTGTGTCGCAAAGATTAACTTAACGATCGATAGGTAAATCATAGATGTGATCCAGGTCACACGTCAACACTTTTTTGTAATGATCGTTATATAAAATACAAAGACCTTATTTTTCATATCAATAGCGTTAAATTATTTTTATCGCTAATCCGCTGGAGTGTGCAGTCGAATATTTTTATAATGGTTATTCAATAAACCCAACAAAGGTACATCGGCGCCATGACAACTGAAATGACAGGTTGTGCTAAAAAAAGCCGTGGCCGACCAAAAGTGTTCGACAGGGAAGCCGCGCTTGATAAGGCCATGACACTCTTCTGGCAGCACGGGTATGAAGCGACATCGCTCGCCGATCTCGTAGAAGCAACTGGCGCAAAAGCGCCCACGCTGTATGCGGAGTTCACCAATAAAGAGGGGTTGTTTCGTGCCGTACTGGACCGCTACATCACTCGCTTCGCGGCGAAACATGAAGCCCAGTTATTTTGTGAAGAAAAAAGTCTTGAGTGCGCGCTGGAAGACTATTTCACCGCAATAGCGACCTGCTTTACCAGTAAAGACACCCCGGCGGGATGTTTCATGATTAACACATCTGCGACACTGGCGGCCTCTTCCCGGGATATTGCGCACACGGTGAAATCCCGCCATGCAATGCAGGAACAGACGCTTACCCAGTTCCTTCACCAGCGCCAGCAACGAGGCGAAATTCCGGCCCATTGCGACGTGCAAAAACTGGCCGAATACCTGAACTGTATTTTACAGGGTATGTCGATCAGCGCCCGTGAAGGCGCGACGTTTGAAAAACTGATGCAGATCGCACACACGACTCTGCGACTGTGGCCTGAACTTATCAAAGTTTAACCCTTTCCCGCTATTTCCCCGCAGTACTGACACCACCGGGAGCTGATTAAGCCCCCGGTTAGATTCCCGCGGATTATCCCTACATTATTCAGTGTTTTCAGCATCTTATCCGATCATTTTTTGTAAAATGTATTGATAACAACAATTATTATCAGCAATATTCGCATTTGTTTTAACGCCTGTTTCACAATGTAACCATCGGTTTCTCTACCGCCATAACAAAAACAGATCGACTCTTTTTAAAAGGAATACAAATGCATAAGCGTCTCTGGGTGCTCAATCCTCTCTTGTTGTCTTTAACTCTCCCAGCCATCGCGGCTGAGGAAGATAACCTCATCGTCAGTGCCAACCGTAGTCAACGCACCGTGGCAGAAATGGCGCAAACGACCTGGGTTATTGAAGGAAGCGAGATTGAACAGCAAGTTCAGGGGGGGAAAGAGTTCAAAGATGTTCTTGCTCAGTTAATCCCAGGAATCGATGTCAGCAGCCAGGGGCGCACAAACTACGGCATGAATATGCGCGGTCGTGCCATCGTAGTACTGATAGACGGTGTCCGTCTGAACTCCTCGCGTACTGACAGTCGCCAACTGGATTCTATTGACCCGTTTAACATCGCACACATTGAAGTCATCTCAGGTGCAACCTCACTGTATGGCGGCGGCAGTACCGGTGGGTTAATCAACATTGTCACCAAAAAAGGCCAGCCGGAGCGTGAAGTAGAACTCGAACTGGGGAGTAAAAGTGGCTTCAATAACAGTAACGATCATGATGAACGCGTTGCCGCGGCGGTGAGCGGAGGAACCGATCGCGCTTCCGGGCGCATGTCCGTCGCGTATCAACGGTTTGGCGGCTGGTATGACGGCAATCACGATGCCCTGCTGCTGGATAACACCCAAACCGGTCTGCAGCACTCCGATCGTCTGGATGTGATGGGCAACGGAACGATTGAGCTTGACGACAACCGTCAGTTACAACTGGTTACGCAGTATTATAAGAGCCAGGGGGATGACGATTACGGACTGGATCTTGGCGAGAACATGTCCGCCGTGACGGGAAACGGTAAGGCTTATACCAGCAGCGGACTGAATTCCGATCGTATTCCCGGCACCGAGCGTCATCTGATCAGCCTGCAGTATTCAGACGCGGATTTCTTCGGCCAGAACCTGGTCAGCCAAATCTATTACCGTGACGAATCGCTGAAATTCTACCCCTTCCCTACGCTGAGCAAAGGTAAGGTCACCAGTTTCTCCGCATCGCAGCAGGACACAGACCAGTTTGGTGCCAAAATCACCCTCAACAGCCAGCTGATGGACAACTGGGAGCTGACGTGGGGTGTCGATGCCGATCACGAAACCTTTGATTCCAATCAGAAATTCTTCGATCTGGCCTGGTCCCTGCCCTCCGGCGGTATGGACAACCGAACCGCTTATACCACCGGGCGTTACCCCGGTTACAGCATCACCAACTTCGCGCCTTTCCTGCAGAACAGCTATGACATTAACGACATCTTTACCCTCAGCGGCGGTGTGCGCTATCAATGGACCGAAAACAGGGTGGATGATTTCGTGGGCTATGCTCAACAACAGGGAATTGCCACCGGTCTGGCAAACTCCGCCGATACCATTCCTGGCGGTAAAACCGATTACGATAATTTCCTGTTTAACGCCGGTATTCTCGCCCACCTGACCGACCGTCAGCAGACATGGTTTAACTTCTCTCAGGGCGTGGAGCTTCCGGACCCGGGGAAATATTACGGTAACGGCACCTATTCCCTGGTTGGCGATCATTACCAGCTCCAGCGCAGCGTCAACGTGGCGGATTCACGCCTGGAGGGGATTAAAGTTAACTCCTACGAACTGGGATGGCGCTACACTGGCGACAGTCTGCGCACGCAGTTGGCCGCTTACTACTCTACTTCGGATAAATCGATCGTTATCAACCGCAGCGATATGACCATTAACGTCCAGCCCGACGATCGCCGTATTTATGGCCTTGAAGGTGCGGTGGATTATTTCATTGCGGATACGGACTGGAGTCTGGGCGGCAACTTCAACGTCATTAAATCGGAAGTGAAGCAAAACGGTAAGTGGCAGAAATGGGATGTCACCCTGGCTTCCCCGTCCAAAGCCACCGCGTGGGTCGGCTGGGCACCTGAACCGTGGACATTGCGCGTACAGAGCCAGCAAACATTTGATCTGACGGACGCCAGCGGCAATAAGCTGGACGGCTATAACACGATGGACTTTATCGGCAGCTATCAGCTCCCGTTGGGTAAACTGACCTTTAGCGTGGAAAACCTGCTGAATGAAGAGTACACCACTCTGTGGGGACAACGTGCGCCACTGCTGTACAGCCCAACCTACGGTAGCCCGTCACTGTATGAATACAAAGGCCGGGGCCGCACCTTTGGTCTGAACTACGCCTTAACCTTCTGATAAAAAAAGCCCCCCAGCCTGAGCGAATGGGGGGCTAATGTTCAGGATAATGCTATTTTACGCTTTGTTATTCAGTACCAACTGTCCGTTGTTATCCAACGGAATTTGCGCGCCGGGGTCCTTATCCATACGGATTTTCCCCTGCTGATCGCCAATTTTGTACGTCACGTCGTAGCCCAGCATTTTTTCAGATTTGTCATACACCGTTTTACAACGCTGCTGCGTGGTAGTGTACGTATCATTTTCTTGCATCGAACCCTGGATCTGGTTACCTGCATAACCGCCGCCTAAAGCACCGGCCACGGTAGCAATATCTTTACCGCGTCCGCCGCCAAACTGATGGCCGATAACGCCACCAGCAACCGCACCCAGCACGGATCCCGCGATACGGTTTTCATCTTGTACCGGCTTACGGTGCGTGACCGTCACGTTCCGACACTCCTGGCGCGGTGTTTTTACCGACTCTTTAATCGGTGTTGCAGAGACAACTTGTGCATACTGTGGGCCACGCTCGAAAACGTTAAGACTGGCCACCGCTGCAACACCCAGCGCAGCAGCTACGCCAATCCCTATACCCGCCAACATAGATTTATTCACGGGACTTCCTCCTTTTTTGCTATTAGCAACAACTTTGCAACAGAAGGTAAGGAATGCCAATCAGATTACGGATGAAAATAGCACGAGGAGGAGCGAAGGCAGGATGATTCGGAGAACTCTGAAGGAAGGCGCCGGATAAGTATAAACATCCGACGCCATAAGCCGTATTAATGCAGTTTCAGACGCGGGCGGATCACCCGGTTAATGCTGCCAACCAGCATCATCAGACCGGTTTTAAAGTAACCGTGCAGAGCAATCTGGTGCATGCGGTACAGTGAGATGTACACAAAGCGCGCAATACGCCCTTCTACCATCATCGAACCACGGGTCAAGTTGCCCATCAGGCTACCCACGGTAGAGAAGTTAGAAAGTGAAACCAGAGAGCCGTGGTCTTTGTACTGATACGCTTTCAGCGGCTTGCCGTTCATCTGCGCCAAAATGTTGTTCATTGCGCAGCTTGCCATCTGGTGCGCAGCCTGAGCGCGCGGCGGCACAAAACCACCTTCCGGGCGAGCGCAGGAAGCGCAGTCGCCAATCGCGTACACGTCGGGATCGCGCGTGGTCTGCAGAGTCGGCTCAACCACCAGTTGGTTAATACGATTGGTTTCCAGACCGCCAATGTCCTTCATAAAGTCTGGCGCTTTGATCCCCGCAGCCCACACCATCAGATCGGCTTCAATGTACTCACCATCCTTGGTATGCAGTCCGCCTTCATCAGCGCTGGTTACCATCGTCTGGGTCAGTACGCGTACGCCCAGTTTGGTTAACTCATTATGCGCAGCACTGGAAATACGCGGCGGCAACGCAGGCAGAATACGCTCACCGGCTTCTACCAGCGTAACGTTCAGCGCTTCGTTGGTCAGCCCTTTGTAACCATAGCTGTGCAGCTGTTTTACCGCATTGTGCAGCTCGGCTGAGAGTTCAACCCCCGTCGCACCGCCGCCGACAATGGCGATATTTACTTTGCCGTTAGCGCCCAGATTCGCGGAGTACTTCAGGAACAGATTCAGCATCTCCTGGTGGAAACGACGCGCCTGATGCGGGTTATCCAGGAAAATGCAGTTTTCTTTGACGCCCGGCGTATTGAAATCGTTGGAGGTACTGCCCAACGCCATCACCAACGTGTCATACGGGACTTTGCGCTCAGGAACCAGCAGCTCGCCCTTCTCATCGCGCAGCTCGGCAAGAGTAATGGTTTTCGCTTCGCGATCGATATCCACCACCGAACCCAACTGAAACTGGAAACCGTGGTTACGGGCATGCGCCAGATAGCTCAGCGCATCCACGCCTTCGTCCAGGGAACCCGTCGCGACTTCATGCAATAACGGTTTCCATAAATGGCTGTGGTTTCTGTCCACCAGCGTGATTTTGGCCTTTTTCTTGCGCCCCAGCTTTTTACCCAGCTGCGTCGCCATTTCCAGTCCGCCAGCACCGCCGCCGACAATCACGATTCTTTTTAATGGTGTAGTCAACGTGACCCCCTTAAATTTATTAACCAATTGTTAATTAAAAGTTATAGGTATAGCCTTTAATTAACAACAAGTTACGATAATGAAAATGTTCTTCGAGAGTGAGAATAACACGAACGGTGCATTGGTCATACCAAAATTGATGTGTATCAAGTTTTGATGCTGAAAAGATAGACAACACGAACTTTAAGAACAAAAAAACCAGCCCGAAGGCTGGTTTTTTACACGTTCATTGAGGATTAACCTAACGTCTTGAACGCTTTGATGCGCTGCAAATGCGGGGAGATATTCTTAAACTTGTGCGTCTGCTCTTCGTCCCAGACTATCTCGTAAAAGTGATGCAGCTCTTCTGACGAACGCTGACTATTGAGCGCTTCATCATGACGTGACAGGATCACCAGGCAGCGATCGCGATTCTTTTCGCGGAAATTGGTCACGCATTTTGTCGCGATATCGGCATACTCTTCAGGCCTGTCGATTTTTCCTTCCATGTTCTCATACGGGAACAGGTTGGGATTAAACACTACCTGACGAATATCACACAGGAAACCAATCCGTTCAGCCCAATATCCCCCGAGCCCCACGCCACAAATCAGCGGACGGTCGTCCACATTAAGCTGCAGCATTTTGTCCACTTCTTTCAGTAGATGCTGCATGTCATGTTTAGGATGCCGCGTACTGTAGCTAATCAGCCTGACATCCGGGTCGATGAACTGCAGCTGCAACACCTTTTCGTGGTTGCCCGGGCTGTTAGAGTCAAAACCGTGTAAATAGATAATCATCGCATCCTCGCCAAACTTGCGTTAATGACCTGCTTTCTCTTCCTGCCAGCGCTCATGAAGCTGGTTGAGCTGGGCGCTTACCGTCTTCCAGCGTGCCGAGTCCATCAGTTCCTGACGTGAAAATGAACCTTTATGATACAAACGTGTAACACGTTCTGCATTGATCGGCGACAGATTATCTAACACACTGACCGCGCCTTTACGATTATTGCAGACCAGGATCATATCGCAACCCGCATCCAGCGATGCCTGACCACGCTCAGCATAGCTTCCCATAATCGCCGCCCCTTCCATCGACAAATCATCGGAGAAAATGACGCCATCGAAACCAAGCTCCTGACGCAGCACCGTTTTCAGCCAGTGTGGCGAACCGCTCGCCGGACGCGGGTCCACGTCACTGTAGATGACATGCGCAGGCATAATGGCATCGAGTTTGTTTTCCGTAATCAACGTCTGGAACACGGACATATCTTTTGCACGAATTTCGGCTTCTGAACGTGGATCGGTTGGGGTTTCTTTATGCGAATCCGCCGTCACAGCCCCATGCCCGGGGAAATGTTTACCGGTAGTTTTCATGCCAGCAGCATGCATACCGTCAATGAAGCGAGTCGCCATAGCCAGCGCTTTCCGCGGATCGGCATGGTAAGAGCGTTCGCCAATCGCCGCGCTGATATGCCCCACATCCAGCACCGGCGCAAAACTGATATCTATATCCATTGCGATCATTTCGCTGGCCATTAGCCATCCGGCGTCCTGAGCCAGATTGCCGCCTTCTTCCAGACCGTGCAGTGCTGCAAAGGATTGGGCCGCGGGCAGACGCGTAAATCCTTCGCGAAAACGCTGTACCCTGCCGCCTTCCTGATCTACCGCCACCACCAGATGATTGCGTGATGCCGCGCGAATCTGGCGCACTAATTCACGCAACTGTTCCGGGTCATGATAATTTCGGGTAAAGAGGATCAACCCACCTACCAGCGGATGCGCCAGAATCTCGCGCTCTTCAGCGTCCAGCTCATACCCTTCGACATCCAACATTACTGGGCCCACACTGCTCTCCTTATCCTTTCATTATTAGCTGCCGCCAGGTTTCATCGGCCAGCCTGATAAATTGTCGATCGCCGGTTTGTCGCCAGCGATACTCAAACCACCCCGCTTTCAGCATTATGACCCAAGGCCGCCATCGTCTGACCTGCCGCCACAGCGCGTTTTGTTCAATGTGCGCTCGTTGGGCGTAGGCGCTAACCAGCCGTTGGTGCTGAGATTCGTCCTTGACCCAAACCGCCGCCAGCTCCAGAGCGATATCACCGTCTCCGGCATATTCCCAGTCAATCAGCCGCAGCCCTGATGCTGTACGAACGATGTTGTCACCGTGGATATCCATATGCAGAGGCCCCAGACGCAAAGGTCGAGGCTCACCGCTTTTCCTGAGTCGCTTCAACGCTCGCAACCAGCATGGCGTACGACGCGCCGGATCGCCACACTGCCAGTACTGTTCGAGTAGCGGCAGCAGACTGATTCGCCAGCCCAATTGGGGTTGTTGGTGCAGATGATACAATAAGCCAGCGAGTTCGTCGGCGTCCGGTAATCTGGATTCAACCTTACCGTGAAAAAAGTCGACCGCCATCCACCCACGTATATAAAAGCGGGGGCGCGGCGCAAGGCTTTCAGGCAGGTGCTTTAACGCGTGATAGTGGCGTAAGAAATGCGATTCCGGCGCGTCAGGGTCGTGATGACAGCGCAACACTAAGCGGTGGGTATCGTGTTCGATGATGCAGCTCCCGCCGCTCAGGCCGCTCTGGTTGGCTACGACGGGATAATACTGCGGGAAATAGCGCGACAACACCTCGTCGCGCCTTAGCCGGTTATTGTTGCTGTACGGCACCTTTACCTGACCAGATTATCTCGCCAGTTTGTACCAGCATTAATTGCATTTGCAGGGCCGGCGAATTGACGTTGCCGGAGGCGCTGGAATAGAGCACATACTGTGCGCCAACGTTACGGGCGATACCAATCGCTTTGCTGCGCGTTCCCAGACTGTCGTTCGGCGACAGACCTAACTGCTGTTTGGCGACAGCCAACTGCTGGGCGGAAACCAGGGTAAACTTGCCGTTATTCGCCAGCGCGTTCCTCAAGGTCTCGGTGGCTTCACCAGCATTCAACGAGCCGTTGGTCCGGTTATTCACGCTATCAACCAGCAGAACGCCTCCCGCTTTGACGCCGTCAGCCTGCAGCATTTTACCGACCATCGGCTGCATAGCCCCATTCCAGTCATAGTGACGTTGACGTGGCGTCGGCTGCGCCGTTTGGTCCTCGTGCTCAATCGGACCCGGCTGCTGCGGTATGCTTGGCACCGTTGGTACAACCGGCACCGGTTGTTGCGGCTGCGCGGGCTGTTCCGGCACTGGCTTTACTTCCTCTACAGGTGCGGGCTCACGTTGCGCCACACAGCCAGAGAGAAACATCGCCAGCGCGGCAATCAGTGCGTAGCGATTCATTTTGATCATCAAGATTCACCCCTTACAAATAAAGATAAAGTCTAACCTTGTGCGCCCCCAGAAAATTGGCGCTGCCGTACAGCGTCACCGACGAATGAGCCGGGATAGTCACGCTGCGTGGCGCTTCCAGAGGATGCATTTCCAGTCCTCTGGCGTCATACCAGTAAAACCGATAATGAACGGTAACGGGTTCTTGTCTTTCGTTATAAAGTCGCGAGGATGCTGAGGCCTGAATATCAGACGTGGTTAACGTCGGCTGTTCTGCTGTAATGCCCGACGCCAGAATCGTTGATTCCATCACCAGCGACTGTTCATCACTTACCGGGATTTCAGGATGTGCCCGACAGCCAGCCAGTAGCAGCAAGCTCAGTGAAAGTGCAATGCATCCTCTGGTCATGCTTAGAGACCTTTATGCGCAAGCATTGGACCCAGCGCACGTCCACCCAGCAGGTGCATATGAATGTGATACACCTCCTGACCGCCGTGACGATTGGTATTCATAATTAAACGATACCCATCCGCAGCAATGCCTTCCTGCTCGGCGATTTTCGCCGCTACGGTGATCATGCGACCCAACGCCTGCTCGTGTTCCGCTGTCACATCGTTGACGGTCGGGATCAGGACGTTAGGAATGATCAGAATGTGCGTAGGTGCCTGAGGGGAAATATCACGAAACGCAGTGACCAGTTCATCCTGGTACACGATATCTGACGGAATTTCACGACGGATAATTTTGCTGAATATAGTTTCTTCTGCCACGACGTTTTCCTTTTTCATTAACAGCCCAAGCGTTATGCCATGCTACGCCGGGTCACTCTGCGAGTATAGAGTATGAGCGAGTTACTCACGCTCTTTCAACTTTAACCCTCGATTTTTTAAGCAAAAAGCCCTGCCACTGCTGTTCTTATAACCATTTCCCGTCGCTATTGCTTAAGCATAGTACTGAAACAACATTTCACTTATGCCGTAGCATCTGTTTACACATTGAATGTGAATGCGTATATTTCGCATTTGCATTCATATGCAAACTTAATAATTTACAACCAAAGGGTTCATCACAACCTCAGCGATTCGAACTTAATATTAATAATTATCAAGGACTTTTCGATGTCTTTCACAACACACAACGGGGATGACCAGCGCCAACCGGGGCTTGCCCCTTCTGTACTGGCAGCCTGCATCACGTTAGCACTATTGCCTTCCACCGGCCTCGCAGCCCCTGCTGAAGAGACGGTGATCGTTGAGGGCTCTGCTCCAGCCACATCCAGCGAGGAGCAGGATTACAGCATCAAATCAACGACTGCTGGCACCAAAATGCAGATGACGCAGCGCGATATTCCGCAATCAGTCAGTATTATCAGTCAGCAGCGCATGGAAGATCAGCAACTGCAAACGCTGGGCGATGTGATGGACAACACGTTGGGGATAAGCAGAAGTCAGGCGGATTCAGATCGCAGTAGCTATTACTCTCGCGGATTTCAGATTGATAACTACATGGTCGATGGGATTCCGACCTATTTTGAATCCCGCTGGAATCTCGGTGATGCCCTTTCCGACACGGCCCTTTTTGAGCGTATCGAAGTGGTCCGTGGCGCAAACGGGCTAATGACCGGGACGGGTAACCCCTCAGCCTCGATTAATATGATCCGTAAGCATGCCACCAGCCGCGAGTTCACCGGTAATGTTTCTGCGGAATATGGCAGTTGGAATAAACAACGATATGTGACCGATCTTCAAAGCCCGCTCACGGCAGACGGCAACGTGCGCGGGCGCATCGTGGCGGGCTACCAGAATAACGACGCCTGGCTTGATCGCTACAATAGCGAAAAAATGTTCTTCTCCGGGATTGTCGATGCCGATCTGGGCGACACCACCAGCCTGTCTGCGGGTTATGAATACCAGCGCATTGATATCAACAGTCCAACCTGGGGTGGATTGCCGCGCTGGAATACCGACGGCAGTAAAAACAGCTATGACCGCTCGCGCAGCACTGCGCCGGACTGGGCGTACAACGATAAAGACTTCAACAAAGTGTTTGTCACCATCAAGCAACGTTTTGCCGATACCTGGCAGGCGACAATGAATGCCACCCACTCCGAGGTCAAGTTTGACAGTAAAATGATGTACGTCGATGCCTATGTCAATAAAGCCGATGGCACGCTGATTGGCCCGTATGGCAGCTATGGTCCGGGCTATGACTACGTCGGAGGTACCGGCTGGAACAGCGGCAAGCGTAAGGTGGATGCCGTCGATCTGTTCGCCGACGGCGGTTACGACCTGTTTGGTCGTCAGCATAATCTGATGCTGGGCGGCAGCTACAGCAAACAGAATAACCGTTACGAAAGCGCGTGGGCGAACGTATTCCCCAACGAAATCGGCAGCTTCTATACCTTCGATGGTAACTTCCCGGAAACCAACTGGAACCCGCAGTCATTGGCTCAGGACGATACCACGCACATGAAATCGCTCTACGCCGCAACACGTATTTCGCTGGCCGACCCACTGCATTTGATTGTCGGCGCGCGTTATACCAACTGGCGTATCGACACCCTCGCCTACAGCATGGAACAAAACCATACCACGCCGTATGCGGGCCTGGTGTATGACATTGACGATAACTGGTCTACGTACGCCAGCTATACCTCAATCTTTCAGCCGCAGAACAAGCGCGACAGTTCCGGTAAATATCTCTCCCCAATTACCGGCAATAACTATGAACTTGGCCTGAAGTCCGACTGGATGAACAGCCGTTTAACCACCACCCTCGCGGTCTTCCGCATTGAACAGGATAACGTGGGCCAATCAACCGGCGTACCAATTGCCGGTAGCAATGGCGACACGGCCTATAGAGCGATGGATGGAACGGTCAGCAAAGGGGTCGAATTCGAAGTTAACGGTGCGATCACCGATAACTGGCAGATGACGTTCGGCGCGACACGCTATGTTGCTGAAGACAACGAAGGCAATGCGGTAAACCCGAACCTACCGCGTACCACAGTAAAACTGTTTACCCGTTATCGCCTGCCAGCCATGCCGGAACTGACCGTGGGCGGTGGGGTTAACTGGCAGAATCGTGTTTATAGCGATACGGTCACGCCGTTTGGCACATTCCGTGCGGAACAGGGAAGCTACGCCCTGGTCGATTTATTCACTCGCTATCAGGTGACGAAAAACTTCTCTGTGCAGGGTAACCTCAATAACCTGTTCGATAAAACCTACGACACCAATGTCGACGGTTCTATCGTCTATGGCGAGCCGCGCAACGTCAGCGTCACCGCCAGCTATCAGTTCTGATTCGAAACACATCACGCTCCACCTGCTCGTCAGGTGGAGTGATATTGATACATTGCGGCGAAAACTCCCCCCTTTTTTACACCACAATAGAGGTATCTCCTGCTACGACCAAGCGCAAAAAATCATCCCGACGATGATTTTTTATTTTTGGGTTCCACACCACACCTATATCCCAGCGTATTTGCTTTTCCATAGGCATTAATAAATTAACATTGGCGGGCAAAAAAGTACGAACGCTTGCGGGTAAAAAGGCAACGCCGTTACCACCAGCAATTAATGCCAGTAACGACGTCATATCATCCGTAGCGGACACCGTAACAGCCTTCAACTGGTTACTTTGGAGAAAATATGCAGTTTGTTCAGCAAGGCAAGGGCTGGTAGACGGATCGAGTTGGAGTAAGGGATATGCCGATAGTGCACTCTGAATATTCATATTGTGTATATCGCTATTCGCCGGCATAGCAAGCGCCAGCGTTTCCTCATAAAGAATATATGAAACCAGACCTTTACTTACAGGTGCCCGCACAAAACCAATATGCAACCGCCCCTCCAACAGCATTTTCATTTGAACACTAGAAGGAAGATGATTAATAACAACCTCACACTCAGGAACTTGCTGATGAAATTGTCTTATCCACTTTGGAACTTGCTGAAATGACGAAATCCCAAAGCCCATAAATAACTTTTCACGATTTTTCGAATTTACCTCTCTCGCATAGTTCAGAAATTCAATATGGGATTGTAAAAGCTCATTTGCTTTAGAAAAAAGCTGCTGCCCCAATACAGTTAAACTTGCGCCATGACGTCCGCGCAAAAAAAGAACGCCACCTGTCAAATGTTCCAGCGTCTGTATCTGCTTTGATAGTGCTGGTTGCGTCAAGAAGAGTTCTTTTGCAGCATTGCTGTAACTTCCTTTCATCGCCAAGGTAACAAAAGCTCGAAGCAGTTTTATATCTATTCCTTTCATTTATTGAACCCTGAAAAAAATGGAATTATACAAATACCTATAACAGGCCCATGATAGCAAGGGATGGCAATAAAGAAAAATAACTGACCAGTAGAAAACTGTAAAAAAACTATCAATTAATATTTAATTATAAAGGAATATAAATATGCCAAATGTAGCCGTGCTAACAAATGATTTGCAATATGAGTTTACGTATAAAATCACCCGATCGGCTCAGGAATTAGAACAAAAACTAACAGCATTTAATCAATTTCTTGATGGTGTCAGAAACCAAAACCAGGCCGTCATCCATTTGCAGTTAATAAACGATCCCGACGACCCCGCAGTACAGCGCCGCTATAAAAATCGCGCTGCGGGTATTCCAGCTTTGGCCGGGCGGCCAGAAAACCAAATAATCGACAGTATTTACCACCCTTCTGACCTCATCGTAGTAAAAGGGAGAGACAGTGGTTTCTTTAACAATAACCTCGATGAAACGCTGCAAAATCTGGGCATCAAAACGGTTATCGTGACCGGTTTGCAAACGCACGTCTGCGTTCAAACCACCGCTGCAGATGCTTTTTTCCGCGGATACAATGTGTGGGTGCCAGAGGACTGCGTTTTTGCCCCTTCCACAGATGACACCACTCGCGCCTTAGAGTGGCTTGCCAACTATTGCGCAACCGTTGCCCCTTCAACTGAGATTTTATCGCTGTTGGCAAAACATAGCGATCTTCCTGAGCGCAATGAAGGGAAATCCGCATGAAAAATCCATTAATACAGGAACTGGAACCGACAGATACCGTTGTTCTGGACCATGGGACAGGCGCTCGCCTTAGTCGAGAACTTGTCGAACTAATTGCGGAAATTCTCGGCGATACCTATCTGGGTACCATGGAAGACAGCGCCTTACTCGACCTACCGTCGCGACAAATTGCATTTACTACCGACTCTTTCGTTGTTACACCACTGATCTTTGGTAATGGGGATATCGGTAAAATTGCGGTATGCGGTACCGTCAACGATCTTGCTGTGAGTGGTGCACGTCCGCTGTATCTGACGCTGAGTCTTATTATTGAGGACGGCATGCCCATATCCGAACTCGTCACTGTTATTGAATCGGTCCGCGATACTGCTATTGCGGCAGACGTCAAAATCGTTGCCGGGGACACCAAAGTTGTTGGGAAGGGAGAAGCCGATCGTCTGTTCATTAACACGGCTGGCTTGGGCGTTCTTGAACAGTCCCCTGTTTCAATTAAAAACGTTCGTCCTGGGCAAAAAATAATACTGAGTGGCTATATTGGAAATCACTCTATCCACCTGCTATCCCTGCGAGAAGGACTAGGATTTGAACGAAATATCCTCAGCGACTGCGCCCCACTCAACATGATGATTCGCCAACTTCTCGATACCGTTCCTGCCGGAAAAATTACCTCAATGAGGGATGTAACTCGCGGTGGCCTCTCTGCAGTGCTTCATGAATATGCGCGTGCAGCAAAACATGAAATGCGTTGCGAGCGACAATCTTTGCCGATCCAGCCTGAAACAGCGATGGCGGCAAATATGCTGGGCGTCGATGTCATCAATCTTGCTAACGAGGGATGCCTTTGCTTGTTTGTAGAATCGGATAGTGCAGAAGAAGTGCTCAAACTCTTACAAGCGCACCCGCTTGGCCAAAAGGCCGCGATTATTGGCGAGGTATTAACAATCCCTCAAGCCAAAGTCAGCATGCTTGAACAGGATGGAACCGTATCGACTATAGAGGAGCTCTACGGTGCAGAATTGCCACGACTCTGCTAAGCAATGCGACGCAGTGGAAACCCGGCGTTACCGCATTTGCGGTATCGTCCAGGGGGTAGGATTTCGTCCTTTAGTCCATCGACTGGCTCGCACCTTCGAAGCCACAGGCTGGGTACTTAATGATTCCGAAGGCGTATTGCTGGAGCTACAGGCCACGTCCAGACATATCGCGCAACTCATTGATGAGCTAGTATCTAAACCGCCACCAATGGCCCGCATCAATAGTATTGTGGAAGTACCACGAGAAAATTCGGTTCAACAATACGCAGAATTTAGTATCCGTAAAAGCCGTCAGTTGGCGCGGATGGATACTATTATCCCACCAGATTCAAACGTCTGTCAGGATTGCCTTAATGAAATGTCTGACCCGCTAAACCCGAGGTATCGGTACGCTTTTATTAATTGCACCAACTGCGGGCCACGATACTCAATTATCCAGGCAATGCCTTATGATCGTTCACAAACAACAATGCAAGCCTTTGCAATGTGTCCTGCCTGTCAGCGTGAGTATGATGACATCAATAATCGCCGTTATCACGCGCAGCCCAATGCTTGTCCAGAATGCGGACCAAAACTGGACCTAAGGTCTTGCAACGGCGAAACGATAATCACAAACGATATCGTCAAATTTGCCCTAGCAAGGCTACAAGAGGGCGCGATTATTGCGATGAAAAGCCTTGGTGGTTTTCATCTGGTTGTTGATGCGAATAATGAAAATGCCGTTTCGCAACTGCGAAAGCGCAAGCACAGAGATGCCAAAGCTTTTGCTATTATGGTAAGGGATTCAAATCAGGCAGCTCGCATAGCCCGTGTCAGCGCGCATGAAAAAAAAATTCTGGAAAGTGTTGAGCGCCCAATCGTATTACTGCGTAAACGTAAAAATACACTGCCGGAAATTATCGCACCGCATAACCCCAATATTGGTGTCATGCTCCCATCCACACCACTTCAGTATTTAATGCTAGAAGATACCACAATGCCAGCCCTGGTGATGACCAGTGGTAATCTCTCAGGCCATCCAATCGTATTTGATAATACGAGTGCTATTGTGCAGTTGGGTGAAATCGCAGACTATTTTATTCTTAACGATCGTGACATTCATACTCGTGTCGATGATTCCGTTGTCCGTGTCATGACCCATGGTAATAACCTTTCATTCCTTCGGCGCTCACGAGGTTATGCCCCCTATCCTGTACACCTTACTTCCCGGGTTGATCCGATCATCGCTCTTGGCGCAGAACTAAAAACAACCGTGAGTATAGCGAAGGGTAATGAGGTGTTTATGAGCCAGCACATTGGCGATCTCAAAAATGATCTTACGTTTACATCACACCTTACGTGCGTTAATCATCTGCAAAAGCTTCTTAATATTGAGCCGAAGGTTGTGGCTTGCGATCTCCATCCAGCGTTTCGCTCGACGCGTCGTGCACTGGAACAATCGCAACTGCGGGTTATTCAGGTGCAGCATCATCATGCACACATGGCATCGTGCATGGCTGAAAACGGACTCAGTGGAAAAACTATTGGCGTTGTGTTCGACGGTACGGGCTACGGCGTTGATGGCACTATCTGGGGTGGCGAATTTCTTGTAGGGGATACCAGAAGCGTTAAACGTGCAGCACACCTTCGTTATATCGGCCTACCAGGCGGTGATAGCGCGGTTAAAGAACCCATTCGGATTGCTATTTCGTTATTAACGGAAATCTACGGGGAATATATTCCTGAGCTTTCTATTCCTGGCCTACAAACATTGTCGGCTGTCCAGAGGGACGTTTTCGCCAAAATGACTTACCGAAGGATCAATACACCAGTGACCAGCAGTATCGGCCGACTTTTCGATGGCATTTCCGCATTAATGGGCATTTGTACACATATTGAATATGAAGCACAGGCCGCCATTGAATTGGAAGCATTATTGCAGAGCGATCTTCATATGTCGCAACCTTTTTCTTTCTCGATTGTCGAGTCAGAAGACCATCTCGAGGTGGATTATCGCCCGATGGTTCATGAGATGATTACAGCATTAACAGTACACTCCCTCGATTTACCTGAATTAAGCAGGCGCTTTCATTCAACTATCGTAGAGATTATTACCGCAGTCTCTACCCGTTTATCTGCCCTTGCCATGACACGGCAAGTTGTACTGAGTGGAGGTGTCTTTTGTAATGCGTTCCTTCTCTACAATGCCCTTGACAGACTGCAAGCGGCCGGACTTAAAGTTTACTGCCATCAACTCGTCCCCACTAATGATGGTGGCATCTCTTTAGGGCAAATTGTCGTTGCATCCAGCCTAAGCCAAACGAATTAACTTAATAATAAGGAAATAAAATATGTGTAATGCCATCCTGAAAGCTGCTGCCGTATTATTTGATATGGACGGTGTGCTTATTGATTCAAATGAAGTGATTGAAAGAGCCTGGCATGAAGCGGCTGCAATGTATGGTAAAACAATATCGGAACAAGAAATTATTAAGCATATCCACGGACAGCCTGGTCCGCATACTATTCGGGCGCTCTTCAGTGACCTACCGCTCGTTGATCAGCAAAAGGTTCAGGCTCATATTATTCATGTTGAAAATACTGCGTCTTATAATCCTATCCCGGGAGTCGCAGAACTTATTACCGTACTGGATGCTTCAGGTATTCAGGTTGGCATTGTAACCAGCGGCTGGCGTGAGAAAATCGACCGTGTGACGGCGATGCTTCAGATTCAGTCCTGCATTTCTGTGATTGTTGAGCGCGATGACGTCGCCCGAGGGAAACCTTTCCCAGACCCTTATCTTCTTGCAGCCGAGCGTTTTGCTATTCCCGCGGAGAAAACAATCGTCTTTGAAGATTCCAAAAGTGGCGTCACGTCTGCTGTTGCAGCTGGAGCTTTTTGCGTCGGGATCGGTAGCGCTGAACTGATTTCCTGCGGAGCTCGGCTTACTATTTCGGACTTTACCGGTGTTGAAGTCATATCACGACTGGATGGAAACATCGCGATTTCATTTTGCCCAGGGCATGTTTTGATGATCGATAAAAAAGACGCATCTCAAGAAACAAAGTAGAGTTAAAAGGGCCATCAATGGAAATCGCGCAAAAAGGACGCTGGGCTGTTACAACATTATTTTTTGTTAATGGATTAGTTACCGGTGCCTGGGCTGTGCAAATTGCCCAACTGGTTTCACGTTTTCACATTACTGATAAAGTAATAGGCCATTTGATACTTATTTTCGGTCTGGGTGCATTATTTATGATGCCGCTATCCGGCATGGCGATGGAAAAATATGGCTCACAACGCATCGTGCGTATTTTTTCCATCGCAGCCTCGCCTGCTCTTATTCCCGTGGGACTCGCACCTGATATCTACCTGTTAACACCGATACTCTTTTTTCTTGGTGCCATGATCGGGGCAATGAACGTTGCGATGAATTCGAATGCAGTTGCCGTCGAGAAAGCCTTATCACGCACAGTGTTATCTTCATGCCACTGTTTTTGGAGCATAGGGCTTTTCACTTCAGGCCTGATTGGGGGGTATCTGGTTAAGCAGTTCGGTTTTCTCACGCACCTTTTTTTGATTGGCACGTTTTCCTTAGCGATAACATTGTCGGTATGCCCACATGTCATCAAAGATAAATCGATAAAAATTAAACGTTCAATTAAAGAAAAACAGCCTCATCATTCGAGCACCATCTACGTTATCGGTGTTATTGCCCTGCTGGCCATGATCCCGGAATGTGCGGTCGTTGACTGGTCGTCACGTTATTTACTGAAAAACCTTAATGCAACTACGGAAACGGCAAGTCTTGCTTTTGCCTGCTTCGCGGGAACCATGGCGATTTTTCGCTTTTTGGGGGATTTCATTCGCAATCATTTCGATGCCATTTTTGTAATGCGCACATCCAGTCTGGTGGCTGGAATCGGACTGCTGGCAGCGGCAGCGGCAAATACCCCTTGGCAGGCTACCGTTGGTTTTGCTATTGCTGGTATCGGTATCGCCAATCTGGTACCGATTGCTTTTTCCGCGGCCGGAAACCAGCCTGATATCTCAACCAATGCAGGAATGGGTATCGTTACCACCATTGGTTATCTGGGCACGTTGCTGGCACCTGCTCCTGTTGGTCTGGTCGCTGAACTGACGGGATTTCCTGTCGTATATATAGGGATGGCCGCCATGATGGGCGTGATTATGCTGCTTGCCCCTCTCGTTCGGGTAAAACCCTGCGAAACTTGAGGCAAGCTGGATGGGAAAGCCATTGGCAAGCCTGATGTCGCCTAACGCATTGAAAACAAAAAGCCCGCTTAAGTTTCCTTAAGCGGGCTTCTTAAATATGGCTCCTCTGACTGGACTCGAACCAGTGACATACGGATTAACAGTCCGCCGTTCTACCGACTGAACTACAGAGGAATCGTTGTGGAGGCTTATCTTAGCGGCGAAAAAATTTTTGTCAAACCCCATTTCCCCGAATAAGTTTCAATTGATGCTTCTCTCGACAGTTTGTTGCATTTCCAGACATTTTAAATGGAAAAAACTTTGCAGCTTTTTGGATTCTCCCTCATCATTTGAAATGAGGTTTCAACTTTCTTCTTTAAGGTCCACTTTGAACGTCTCCGCTGCCTTACGCCAGGTCGCTTCCCGCACGCCCTGGTATGCCAAACGCAAGAGTTATAAGGTTCTCTTTTGGCGCGAAATCACTCCGCTTGCGGTCCCCATTTTTCTGGAAAACACCTGTGTGCTGTTGATGGGCGTACTGAGTACCTTCCTTGTTAGCTGGTTGGGAAAAGAAGCAATGGCTGGCGTTGGTCTCGCCGACAGTTTCAACATGGTCATCATGGCGTTTTTTGCCGCCATCGATCTGGGAACCACGGTGGTGGTAGCATTTAGCCTGGGAAAACGAGATCGTCGACGGGCAAGGGCAGCAGCCAGACAATCGCTGGTGATCATGACGATTTTTGCTACCGTGCTGGCAGCGGTCATTCACTATTTTGGTGAACAGATTATTGACGTTGTCGCCGGTGAAGCCACCCCCGATGTTAAGGCTTTGGCACTCACCTATCTGGAACTAACGGTGCTCAGCTACCCGGCGGCAGCCATTGCTTTGATCGGTAGCGGCGCACTCCGCGGAGCCGGAAATACAAAAATTCCGCTGTTGATTAATGGCGGTATGAATATCCTAAATATCATCATCAGTAGCATCCTGATCTACGGGGTCTTTTCCTGGCAAGGGCTGGGATTTGTGGGGGCAGGACTCGGGCTGACCATTTCACGCTACATCGGTGCGTTCGCCATTATCTGGGTGCTGATGATTGGTTTTAATCCGGCACTGCGTATTCCCTTCAAAAGCTATTTTAAGCCGCTCAATCTCGCCATTATCTGGGAAGTTATGGGGATCGGTATTCCGGCAAGTATTGAGTCAGTGCTATTTAATGGCGGTAAACTGTTAACGCAGATGTTTGTCTCCGGCATGGGAACCAGCGTAATTGCCGGAAACTTCATTGCATTTTCCATCGCCGCGCTCATCAACCTGCCGGGGAATGCTTTAGGCTCCGCGTCGACAATCATTACCGGCAGGCGTCTGGGAAATGGTCAGATTGCCCAAGCGGAAATCCAGTTACGCCATATATTCTGGCTCTCAACAATCGGCTTAACCGCCATCGCCTGGCTAACCGCCCCCTTTGCCGGCGTTATGGCCTCATTTTATACCCACGATCAGGATGTAAAAGAGGTCATAGTCATCCTAATTTGGCTCAACGCAGCGTTTATGCCGATATGGGCAGCATCCTGGGTGCTACCATCAGGGTTTAAGGGCGCGCGTGATGTGCGTTTTGCGATGTGGGTATCGATGTTGGGCATGTGGGGCTGTCGTGTTGTGGCGGGTTACACGTTGGGAATCGTATTAGGATGGGGTGTAGTCGGCGTTTGGTTAGGGATGTTCTTCGACTGGGCCGTGCGCGCCGCGTTATTTTACTGGCGTATGGTCACAGGCCGCTGGTTATGGAAATACCCTCGTCCCGAGCGTGAAAAGTGCATAAAACAACCGGTTGCGTCTGAATAAGCGGCGAAATGGGGAATATTTCAGCAAACGATCGCATTTATCTATTCAGGCTTTGACAACGCTGAGTGGCATCGCTAATATTCGCCTCGTTCACACGATTCCTCTGTAGTTCAGTCGGTAGAACGGCGGACTGTTA
>OGSM01000010.1_pt1 | contig 149285 bp, 139 predicted proteins | sample 1573871 | NCBI WGS metagenome assembly OGSM01 (sample SAMN03295848, study PRJEB24534) | human gut metagenome | isolation source: fecal sample 1 from infant 7 | host: Homo sapiens | place: USA: Pittsburgh, PA | collected 2014-07
GCTCACCGAAACGCACGATGGTCATCATGCCGACAATCAGGATCAGAGACAGGATTGCGCGCGGCGGCGGCGTAATTGCCAACTGGTGGGTCAGGAAGCTTTCGACGGTGTTGGTGATTGCTACGCTGTAGACCAACAGAATTGGGTAGATAGCGAAGAAGTAGAGCAGGGTAATCAGTTTTCCTGCGCCTACACCAAAGTGTTCTTCTACAACTTCAGTAATGTCTTCACCCGGATTTTTACCGGACAGCACGAAGCGAGTCAGGCCGCGGTGTGCAAAGAAGGTCATTGGGAAAGCAAGGATCGCCATGATGATCAGCGGAATCATACCGCCTACGCCTGCGTTAATCGGCAGGAACAATACACCCGCGCCAATCGCCGTGCCGTAAAGGCCCAGCATCCACATGGTATCTGTCTTGCGCCATGCGCTGCGGGTCTGGCCCGTAACGATAGTGCTGGTTTGAGTGTTTTCCATCTATTTCTCCTGGAGGAAGCTTAAAAAGTCGGGTTTGGGATCAATCCAATGAGAAAATACCCGACTGTAAATCGAAATTCGTTGAGCGATTTTTTATATAATTTTTCGCCGTAATAATTTGCGGGCGGAAAGATACATTTTAGTAATGAATGTATCAGTGATCGCGATCCCAAATGCAATAATCCACCTTTTATGTGGATAAATTTGGACCATTAATCTGTTAAAAAATAGTCAAAGCGAATTTACGGGCGCGAAGGCTAACATTAACGACATATATCATGAAAGCGAAGGCGCGAAGATACGAGCGTTACGCTGTAAAAACTGTTGTTTTTAGAGGATTTTGGCGACTAATAATAATTTCCTAAGATAAATCACGGTTGGGTTTTAAAGGTAATCGTTTGCGTAGCGCGTTATTTTTAATGAAACATCATCGGTATTTATATGATCGTCTGAGCTATGTGACTGGTATCACTAAAAAAAGCCGGGAGGCTGATGCGCCAAACCCGGCTTTGATATGGACAAAACTGTCACCGCGATAGCGTCTGCTGGCGGCTGTTGGAGGTTAGGCGCAAATCTCGTAGCAAGGGATATACGCGGAGCCTGGTAACTTCATACGATGCTGTGCAACAAAGCCCTGCAGGAGATCGTCCATGCGGCGCATCATTTCGCGGTCACCGTGGATTTTGTACGGGCCAAACTCTTCAATGGCGCGGATCCCGACTTCCTTCACGTTACCGGCTACAATCCCCGAGAACGCACGGCGCAGGTCTGCCGCCAGTACTTCCACAGGTTGGTCCGGGTACAGCTTCAGGTTAGCCATGTTTTCATGGGACGGCTCGAACGGCATCTGCAAATCAGGCGCGATACGAATCGACCAGTTAAAGCTGTAGGCATCACCGGTGTCACGGCGGTTCTCTTTCACCAGCGGCATCGCTTTTTTCATCAGACGAGCCACTTCTGCTGCATCGTCTATGATAATGCGATAGTGGCGACGCGCATCTTCCCCCAGCGTGTGCACGATAAATTCGTCCAGCACGCGGAAGTAATCGGCGCTCTCTTTTGGTCCAGTCAGGATCAGCGGTAAAACCTGATCTTTGTTGGCCGGGTTCATCAGGATCCCCAGCAGATACAGCAGTTCTTCTGCTGTCCCTACGCCGCCTGGGAAGATGATTATACCGTGGGCGATACGCACGAACGCTTCCAGACGTTTTTCAATGTCCGGCATGATGATCAGTTCGTTAACCAGCGGGTTAGGCGGCTCAGCGGCAATGATTGACGGTTCGGTCATACCGATAAAGCGGCTGTCTTTGTATCGTTGCTGGGCGTGACCGACCGCAGCGCCTTTCATTGGCGCTTCCATCGCCCCCGGACCACAGCCGGTACAGATGTTCAGTTCGCGCAGGCCCAACTGGGTACCAACGCGACGGGCGTACAGGTACTCATTTTCGTTGATTGAGTGACCCCCCCAGCAGACGACCATGTTCGGCGCTTCACCCACGTGTAGCGCCCGGGCATTGCGCAGGATCGAGAATACCAGGTTGGTAATATGCACCGAGCTTTCAAGATCCAGATGCTGAAAGCGACCGGCGTTATGGATCTGGCCATTGACGAACAGAATGTCGCGCAGCACAGCAAACAGGTTGGCCTGCAGTGCGCGAATAATGCGTCCATCAACAAACGCATCTTCAGGTGGGTTGATCAGTTCCAGCTTCACGCCCCGTTCGCGGCGCAGCACGTTAATGTCGAAACTTTCAAAGCGTGACAGCAGCTCTTTGCTGTTGTCGGTCAAACTGCCGGAGTTCAGAACGGCAAGCGAACAGTTACGAAACAGTTGATACAGGTCGCTGCTGGCCGTGCGTTTAAGCATATCGACTTCCAGCTGCGACAACATGTCCATTGAGCCAAGCGGGCTAATATGTGTAATCAAGTAAACTCCTTATGGGACGCAACACGTCATTCCCTGTTGATTACAATAGCCCTGGCTTATGACCTTTCACAACCTTGCGCGCGGAATCCGGCACGCAAAATTGAGAAAAAAGATTACTGACGTACCAGGCGCCCCGTTGCTGGGGTGAAATCGGTGTTGGTGCGCCATGGGTTAATGTCCAGGCCGCCACGTCGCGTGTAGCGTGCGTAAACGCTCAGTTTCTCCGGCTGGCAGAAGCGCAGAATGTCATTGAAAATGCGTTCCACGCACTGCTCGTGAAACTCATTATGGTGACGGAAGGAGACCAGATAACGCAGCAGCTTCTCGCGATCGATTTTCCGTCCGCGATACTGAATCTGTATGGAGCCCCAGTCCGGCTGGTGGGTGATCAAGCAGTTAGACTTCAGCAGATGGCTGACCAGCGTCTCTTCCACCGCTTTTTCACCGCCAACGGCATTTTCCAGATACTCTGTGCTGAACTGGTAGTTATCGATGACGATATCCTGATTGTCGATACAGGTGCCGTTAAAGTGGGCTATCGGTTGTCCTTCCAGTTCGTCAAGACGGTACAGCGCTACGCTGACATCACCCTGAGCACAGGCGCGCAGATCGTTTTCCAGCGTCTGGCGTACCGCATCCCAGGAATCAAAACGCGTCTGGTTAAAACTGTTCAGGTAAAGCTTAAAGCTTTTCGATTCGATCAGATTTACGCTGGTGTAATCCAGTTCTACATGACCGACCGCTACCTGCGGTAAACCGTTGGCATTCAGCCAAGACAGTTCATATAGCGTCCAGATATCGGCACCGTGAAAAGGCAGATTATCGGCCTGTAAATCCAGCGGGTCGCGGTTCAGGCTGCGTGGAACGCCCTGCAGCAGGCTGGCATCGTAATTGTCACGGTAATCTGTTGATTTACCGAGAGTCAGGCCGTCAAGCGCCTGATGATTTTCATAAGAGGACATGTTTCACCGTCATAAACCAGATACACTATGCGACAAGTGTATCCTGGCTTTTGTGAAGAGAGAAATCAGTGGACGAATTGACAGCGCAGGCGTTGACAGCCTTTACGACACGTTATTGCGACGCATGGTACGAAAAAAACAACAGTTGGCCCCTCAGCGAAGAGCTGTATGGCGTACCTTCTCCGTGCATCATTTCTTCCACAGACGATGCGGTATTCTGGCAACCTCAGCCTTTTGTCGGCGAAAAAAACCTCAATGCGGTTGAACGCGCCTTTGATATCGTGATACAACCAGCCGTTCACGCTTTTTACACCACCCAGTTTGCCGGGGACATGCACGCGCAGTTTGCGGATGAAAAGCTAACACTGCTGCAAACCTGGAGCGAAGACGACTTCAGGCGCGTTCAGGAAAACCTGATTGGTCACCTAGTTACGCAAAAGCGCCTCAAGCTGTCGCCTACGCTTTTTATTGCCACCCAGGACAATGAGCTTGACGTCATTTCGGTGTGCAATCTCTCCGGTGAAGTGTGCAAAGAAACGCTGGGAACCCGTAAACGAACGGTGCTGGCGGACTCACTTGCGGAATTTCTCACTCAGCTTAAGCCAGTTCTGTAATCCAGATTGCCCTGAACCTTGTGAGAGATCTCTTACAAACCCTGTAGGACATTGCCAGGTGATAAGTAAAGACTTAATGAACGGATAAAATAATTATTCCTTATTATTCATGAATTTAATGTTTTATTGTCAACTTTCATACGAAAATAATCTTAAGGGAGTGTCTCTAAGCATCTTGTAAGACAAGGCGAAACAGGCGATTCTATATCTGTCGACAAGGAGTCGCACAACGAAGAGAACATCAGGATGATGGCTCTTCGGCAGGACACACCAGGACGGTGTTACAAGGACAGGCTTCAGGATGAAGCAAAGCGGAAAGCGCTGGATGCGTTAAGGGACACCTCCAGGATGGAGAATGAGAGCCGGTCAGGATGTTCGGCGGGTCAGGATGGCCAGGACACTTCAGGATGAAGTTTTCACATCGGGGTGGTGTGAGCAGGATGCACAAGTTCAGGATGAACAAGGTCGCAAGACCACAGGAAAAGTTGTCACGGATGAGCAGGGAGCACTAAAAGTAGCTGGAACGCTGCGAAACGAACCGGGAGCACTGTTTTTACAGTGCTCCCTTTTTTTATTTCCCTTCACTAGTGCTATTCTTCGCGCCAGATTTTTCATCATTGAGGTTAATTTCATGACGACTCATGACCGTGTGCGCCAGCAGTTACACGCGCTTGAAGCGCTACTGCGTGAACATAATCACTGGCGGTTGGATGAGCCTGCAGAGCATCTGTTTACCAGCACGCAGCCTTTTTGTATGGATACCATGGAGCCGGTTGAGTGGCTGCAATGGGTATTGATTCCCCGCATGCATACGCTGATTGATAACGCTCAACCGCTTCCGCAGGCTTTTGCCGTCGCACCGTATTACGAAATGGCGTTGGCAGCCGATCACCCGCAACGCGAAATTCTGCTGACGGCATTGCAGGAGTTGGATGCACTGTTTACAAGTGATAACGCCTGATGCTGGAGATTCTGTATCAGGACGAATGGCTGGTCGCAGTTAACAAACCTTCGGGCTGGTTGGTTCACCGCAGTTGGCTCGACCGGGATGAGAAAGTGGTGGTGATGCAAACGGTACGCGACCAGATTGGTCAGCACGTTTTTACCGCCCACCGACTCGACAGACCGACTTCCGGAGTACTGCTGATGGGACTGTCCAGCGAAGCCGGGCGGCTGCTGTCCCAGCAATTTGAACATCATCAAATTCAGAAACGCTATCATGCGATTGTGCGTGGCTGGCTGATGGATGATGCCGTGCTGGATTACCCGCTGGTCGAAGAACTGGATAAGATCGCCGATAAATTTGCCCGTGATGATAAAGGCCCGCAGCCTGCCGTCACCCATTATCGCGGTTTGGCGACGGTTGAGATGCCGGTAGCGACCGGGCGTTATCCGACGACCCGTTACGGATTGGTGGAACTGGATCCTAAAACCGGTCGAAAACACCAGCTCAGACGCCATCTGGCGCACTTACGTCATCCAATTATCGGCGACAGTAAGCACGGTGATTTGCGGCAAAACCGCAGCGCCGCTGAGCACTTTGGCTGTCAGCGTTTGATGCTTCATGCCAGCCAGCTTGCGCTGACTCATCCTTTCACCGGCGAACCGCTGGTTATTCGCGCCGGGCTGGATGATGTCTGGATGCAGGCGCTATCACAGTTTGGCTGGCGTGGACTTCTCCCTGAGAATGAAAGGGTTGAGTTCAGCGGGCTGTCAGGTCAGGATGAGCAGATAGATTCTTAAGTCCCAGGAGATTACGGTTATGGCGGAAATTGGAATTTTTGTCGGCACGATGTACGGAAACGCGTTGCTGGTTGCCGAAGAGGCCGAAGCTATTTTGACGGCGCAGGGTCATAAAGCCACGGTGTTCGAAGATCCCGAGCTCAGCGACTGGCAGGCATATCAGGAAAAATATGTGCTGGTGGTGACCTCAACGACCGGGCAGGGCGATCTGCCGGATAGCATCGTGCCGCTGTTTCAGGGGATCAAAGATAATCTCGGTTTCCAGCCAAATCTGCATTACGGAGTAATTGCGCTGGGTGACAGTAGCTATGTTAATTTCTGCAATGGCGGCAAGCAGTTCGATGCACTGTTGCAGGAACAAAGCGCCCAACGTGTAGGGGAAATGCTGCTGATTGACGCCAGCGAGCATCCTGAACCGGAAAGCGAATCCAATCCCTGGGTAGAAAACTGGGGAACCTTGCTTAAATAACCTTGCGCCCGGCAGCGCTTTGTTTGCACGGGCCTGTTACTCTCTTTTGGATCGTAGGCCGGGTAAGGCGTTGCTACCCGGCAACAAAACGCCCACCAAACGCCAATTTCGTGAAGCATCTTCCATTCCCTTAGGCTTATGCCATAAACAACCTCATTCACCTCCCGCAATGTTGTGTTTTTGCACGGTGAGGGTAAGAGGCACTCCTTCATATACTTTTCCCGTCAGTTCCCGAAAAGGCAGCGAGTCAGAATAAAACGGCCCTGAGCTGTACCAAAACTGCCACACACTAACCTCTCATTCTGATCACCCTACAGGTGCTGTACAGAATGAACTGGCGAAAGCCAAGATTCAGGAGTGCAACAATGAGTTCATTAAGTCAGGCGGCGAGCAGCGCGGAAAAACGCACTAACGCTCGCTACTGGATAGTGGTGATGCTGTTTATCGTCACATCCTTCAACTACGGCGATCGCGCCACCTTATCCATTGCCGGCTCGGAGATGGCCAAAGATATTGGTCTGGATGCGGTAGGGATGGGGTATGTATTCTCCGCTTTTTCATGGGCCTATGTTATCGGTCAGATCCCCGGCGGCTGGCTGCTCGACCGCTTCGGTTCAAAACGTGTTTACTTCTGGTCCATTTTTATCTGGTCGATGTTTACCCTGCTGCAGGGCTTCGTCGATATCTTCAGCGGCTTCGGCATTATCGTTGCGCTGTTTACCCTGCGCTTCCTCGTGGGGTTAGCCGAAGCGCCATCCTTCCCTGGCAACAGTCGTATTGTGGCGGCGTGGTTCCCGGCGCAGGAAAGGGGCACGGCGGTCGCTATTTTTAACTCGGCGCAGTACTTTGCCACCGTGATCTTCGCGCCAATCATGGGCTGGTTGACCCACGAAGTGGGCTGGTCGCATGTGTTCTTCTTTATGGGCGGTCTCGGGATTGTTATCAGTTTTGTCTGGCTGAAGGTGATTCATGAACCGAACCAGCATCCGGGCGTAAACCAAAAAGAGCTGGACTACATTGCCGAAGGCGGAGCGCTGATCAATATGGATCAGGCGGCAGCCAAAGCCAAAGTGCCGTTCAGCGTGAAGTGGGGGCAGATCAAGCAACTGCTGGGCTCACGGATGATGATCGGTATTTACATCGGCCAATACTGCATAAACGCGCTGACCTACTTCTTTATTACCTGGTTCCCGGTTTATCTGGTACAGGCACGCGGTATGTCGATTTTGAAAGCCGGTTTTGTTGCCTCGGTCCCGGCCATTTGCGGATTCGCAGGCGGCGTGCTCGGCGGCATTATTTCCGACTGGCTGATGCGCCGTACCGGTTCGCTGAATATCGCCCGTAAAACGCCAATCGTACTGGGTATGCTGTTGTCGATGGTGATGGTGTTCTGTAACTACGTCAACGTAGAGTGGATGATCATCGGCTTTATGGCGCTGGCCTTCTTCGGCAAAGGTATCGGTGCGTTGGGATGGGCGGTGATGGCCGATACTGCGCCAAAAGAGATCAGCGGTTTGAGCGGCGGTCTGTTCAATATGTTTGGCAACATCTCCGGTATCGTTACGCCAATTGCTATCGGCTACATCGTAGGTACCACTGGCTCGTTTAACGGTGCGTTGATTTACGTCGGGGTGCATGCGCTGATTGCTGTAGTGAGCTATCTGGTGCTGGTGGGTGATATTAAACGTATCGAACTGAAACCTGTCGCAGGGCAATGATGATGACAACACAATCGAGTCCCATTATTACCGATATGAAGGTCATCCCGGTGGCCGGTCATGACAGCATGCTACTCAATATTGGCGGGGCGCATAACGCATACTTTACCCGCAATATCGTCGTGCTCACCGATAACGCCGGAAATACCGGCGTCGGTGAAGCGCCGGGCGGTGAAGTGATTTATCAGACGCTGGTGGACGCGATTCCACAAGTGTTGGGTCAGGAAGTCGCGCGCCTGAATAAGGTGGTTCAGCAGGTGCATAAAGGCAACCAGGCCGCTGATTTTGACACCTTTGGCAAAGGTGCCTGGACCTTTGAACTGCGGGTTAATGCGGTGGCCGCGCTGGAAGCCGCACTGCTCGACCTGCTGGGCAAGGCGCTGAACGTGCCGGTCTGCGAACTGTTAGGGCCAGGCAAGCAGCGCGATGCGGTCACCGTGCTCGGCTATCTGTTCTACGTGGGAGATCGCAGCAAAACCGATCTGCCGTATCTGGACAGCACGCCGGGTAACCATGAGTGGTATCACCTGCGTCACCAGCAGGCGATGAACAGTGAGGCGGTGGTACGTCTGGCTCAGGCTTCGCAGGATCGCTACGGCTTTAAAGATTTCAAACTCAAAGGCGGTGTGCTGCCTGGCGAGCAGGAAATCGACACCGCTCGCGCGTTGAAACAATGCTTCCCGGATGCGCGTATTACGGTCGACCCTAACGGTGCCTGGCTGCTGGATGAAGCTATCTCCTTGTGTAAAGGGCTGAACGATGTTCTGACTTACGCCGAAGATCCGTGCGGCGCAGAACAGGGTTTTTCTGGCCGCGAAGTGATGGCCGAGTTCCGCCGTGCAACCGGTCTGCCGGTAGCAACGAATATGATAGCCACCAACTGGCGTGAGATGGGCCATGCGGTGATGCTCAACTCGGTAGATATTCCACTGGCCGATCCGCACTTCTGGACCCTTTCCGGCGCGGTGCGCGTGGCACAGTTATGCGATGACTGGGGACTGACCTGGGGCTGCCACTCTAACAATCATTTTGATATTTCCCTGGCGATGTTCACCCACGTCGGTGCCGCTGCGCCGGGCAACCCAACGGCGATCGACACCCACTGGATCTGGCAGGAGGGCGATTGCCGCCTGACCAAAAATCCGCTGGAGATTAAACACGGAAAAATTGCGGTACCCGACGCGCCCGGCCTGGGCGTGGAACTGGACTGGGATCAGGTACAGAAAGCGCATGAAGCCTATAAGGCGCTGCCCGGCGGCGCGCGTAATGACGCAGGCCCGATGCAGTATCTGATCCCTGGATGGACTTTTGACCGTAAACGTCCCGTTTTCGGCCGCCACTAATTTTGAATAAGGACTTAATTATGAGCGCACAATTTACTACTCCAGTCGTAACCGCGATGCAGGTGATCCCGGTTGCGGGCCATGACAGCATGCTGATGAATCTGAGCGGCGCACATGCCCCGTTCTTCACGCGTAATATTGTGATTATCAAAGATAACTCCGGTCATACCGGCGTGGGTGAGATTCCCGGCGGCGAAAAAATTCGTCAGACCCTGGAAGATGCCATTCCGCTGGTGGTGGGCAAAACGTTAGGTGAATACAAAAACGTACTGAATGCGGTCCGCAATACCTTTGCCGAGCGTGATGCCGGTGGACGCGGTTTGCAGACCTTCGATTTACGTACCACTATTCATGTGGTTACCGGGATCGAGGCAGCCATGTTGGATCTGCTGGGTCAGCATCTGGGCGTTAACGTCGCATCTCTGCTGGGCGACGGTCAGCAGCGTAGCGAAGTTGAAATGCTGGGTTATCTGTTCTTCGTCGGTAACCGTAACGCGACGCCGCTGCCGTATCAGAGCCAGCCGGATGAGAAATGCGACTGGTATCGCCTGCGTCATGAAGAGGCGATGACCCCGGATGCAGTGGTGCGCCTGGCGGAAGCCGCATATGAGAAATATGGTTTTAACGATTTCAAACTGAAAGGCGGGGTGTTGGCCGGGGAAGAAGAAGCGGAATCTATTGTGGCGCTGGCGAAACGCTTTCCACAGGCACGTGTCACGCTCGATCCCAATGGCGCGTGGTCGCTGAATGAAGCGATTAAAATTGGTAAGTACCTGAAAGGATCGCTGGCTTATGCGGAAGATCCGTGCGGTGCCGAGCAGGGGTTCTCAGGCCGTGAAGTCATGGCGGAATTCCGTCGTGCTACCGGTTTGCCGACCGCCACCAACATGATCGCCACCGACTGGCGTCAGATGGGACATACGCTGTCGTTGCAGTCCGTGGATATCCCGCTGGCGGATCCGCACTTCTGGACTATGCAGGGTTCTGTCCGCGTTGCGCAGATGTGTCATGAGTTTGGGCTGACCTGGGGCTCGCACTCTAACAACCACTTTGATATTTCGCTGGCGATGTTTACTCATGTTGCGGCGGCGGCTCCGGGCAAAATTACCGCTATCGATACCCACTGGATCTGGCAGGAAGGCAATCAACGCCTGACCAAAGAGCCGTTTGAAATCAAAGGTGGCATGGTGCAGGTACCGGCGAAGCCGGGTCTGGGCGTGGAGCTGGATATGGATCAGGTTATGAAAGCTCATGAGCTGTATCAGCAACATGGACTGGGAGCGCGCGATGATGCCATGGGAATGCAGTATCTGATCCCGAACTGGACGTTTGATAATAAGCGTCCGTGCATGGTACGCTAAGCGAACTGGGACCGCTCCCATAAAGGGGCGGTTTTTCTCCTGGTGTATGCTTAACACAGTCAACATGCGTAAGGATGCTTTATGAAAATAGTAATCGCACCGGATTCCTATAAGGAAAGTTTGAGTGCGCTTGAAGTGGCAACGGCTATTGAGCTGGGATTTCGTGAGATCTGGCCTGAGGCGAATTACGTGAAGATCCCGGTCGCGGATGGCGGTGAGGGAACGGTCGAAGCGATGGTTGCCGCAACGCAAGGCCACCTTGTGCATGTTGATGTTACCGGCCCTCTGGGTAAAACGATTCAGGCATTTTATGGTTTATCCGGGGATGAGCGTTCGGCGTTTATCGAAATGGCGGCCGCCAGCGGACTGGAGCAGGTTCCCGCAGGTTTACGCGATCCGCTGAAAACGACCTCCTGGGGAACCGGGGAGCTAATCCGTCATGCGCTGGACGCGGGCGTTGAACATATCATTATCGGCATTGGCGGCAGCGCCACCAATGATGGCGGTGCCGGGATGGTGCAAGCGCTGGGAGCAAAATTACTGGATGCGCAAAATAACAATATTGCTCATGGCGGGACTGGCCTTGAATCACTCGCCCGGATTGATATTTCTCAGCTAGACCCGCGCCTTGCCGCGTGCCGTATTGAAGTGGCCTGCGATGTGACTAATCCGTTGACCGGTGAAGAGGGGGCCTCTGCGGTCTTCGGTCCGCAAAAGGGGGCGACGCCGGAGATGATTCTTCGTCTTGATCGGGCGCTCACGCATTATGCGCAACTCATTGCCCGCGATCTGGACGTCAACGTGCTGGAACTGGCGGGTGGTGGCGCGGCTGGTGGTATGGGGGCGGCACTGTATGCGTTTTGCGGTGCGCAGTTACGCTGCGGTATTGAGGTCGTGACGGATGCGTTACACCTCGACGACTGCGTTGCGGATGCGGATTTAGTGGTCACGGGTGAAGGACGTATCGACAGCCAGACCATTCACGGTAAGGTTCCGGTTGGCGTGGCGAAGGTGGCAAAGCGTTACAACAAACCGGTTATCGGCATTGCTGGCAGCCTGACGGCTGATGTCGGTGTTGTACATGAGCATGGGCTGGATGCGGTTTTTAGCGTTATCTATACCGTTTGCACACTGGATGAGGCGCTGAAGAACGCGAGTGAGAACGTGCGAATGACGGCGCGAAACGTGGCCGCGACCCTGAAAGCGGGTCAGCAATTACGTTGAATGATGTGGCATGAAGGCCGGATAAGACGCGTGAGCGTCGTCATCCGGCAATCAGATCTTTACCCTAACAACTTCTTCGCTTCGCGCGCAACGTTATCCATTTCATCCAGAAGCTCTAAAAACTCAGGCTCCAGCTCTTCTTCTTTGCTCCCGCTACGTAATTGCTGCTCAATCAGCTGACACAGGTTTTTCATGCGGGGAACGCCGCTATAACCGCAACTGCCATGCAGTTTATGGATCATATCCACCAGTCCTTCAGGGTTTTCACCTACCAGCTGTTCTTCAATTTTGTTACGCACTTCGGGCAGAAAATCGAGCAGCATTTGCAGCATATCCCGCGCCAGATCGTTTTTACCGGCGGCTTGCCTTAACGCCAGTTGCCAGTCGAGTGTGGTATTCGGATTGACGACCGGTTCAACAGCGAGCGCCCTCAGCGATGTGCTCGCGCCGGGTTTGTAGCGTAACAGCAGATTATGCAGCTTATCTTCTTCGATAGGCTTCGCCAGGTAATCGTTCATCCCGGCGCTGAGCAGCTTCTCTTTTTGCCCGGCCATGGCATGCGCGGTGACCGCAATGACCGGCGTCTGTTGTTGATGAGGAAGCTGGTGGATCAGTTCGCAGGCGCGAATACCGTCCATGTCTGGCATCTGAATATCCATCAGGATGAGATCAAACTGCATCTGTTTGGCGCGATCCACAGCCTGATGTCCGCTGTCGCAGAGCACGACGTGCTGCACTTTATCTTCCAGCAGAGCACCAATCAGCTTGAGGTTCGCCGGGTTGTCGTCCACCGCCATGACGGTCATCGCAATTTTGCTCTCGTCTAACAGTAGCGGAGCCGCGCTGTGGTTCAGTTGACAATACTCTGTCAACGCTGGCAGTAAGCGGGTTGAGGTAAGAGGTTTCAACAGGCACGCCGCCGCGCCGCCCTGCTTTAATTTCTCAGCGTTGATCTGCGCATGGCAAGGCAGAGCCAGTAACAAAAAGTCGGTCATCGCCGCTGCGCTTGCCAGCCGCTCATGCTGCATGGTGAGCGGTTCGCGTAAAGTGACCGGTATGCCAAGCAGCAGAATATCGTAGTGATCCTTCGGCAGCCCGGAGAATGAAGGGCTGTAAATCACTTCCAGCGGCGTTTCACTCAAGATATCTAACGTGCATTGCGCCGCTGTGGCGTTAGGTTCAACGTAGGCCAGCCGCTTTCCGGCCAGACAGTGCGTGGTTGAGCGATCCACGAGAACGTTAGGGTTGAGATCGAGGCTGATATGGAACCAGAACGTGGAGCCCCGGTTCGGCTGGCTGTGGAAGGAGATATCCCCGCCCATTTCATTGACCAGCTTTTGCGTAATGACCAGGCCCAGTCCTGTCCCGCCGTGGCGGCGGGAAATACTGGCATCGGCCTGGCGGAAGGCCTGGAACAGGCGTGACTGATCGCGCTCAGGGATGCCAATTCCGGTATCGCGGATTTGCACTTCAATTTGCACTTTCGTGTTACTGAGGGCGCGTTTCTCGACCAGAATGTCGATATTGCCACCTTCGGTAAATTTGATGGCATTGCCAACCAGATTAGTGATTACCTGCTGTAAGCGCAGCGGGTCCCCGATGACGTTGTCCGGCACGTCATTCTTAATATTTAGCGTCAGCTCAAGCCCTTTATCATGGGATGAGTGCGCTAACAGCGTGACGACGTCATCCAGCGTGCTACGTAGCGGGAATGGGATGCTTTCCAGAATCAGTTTGCCCGCCTCAAGTTTGGAGAAGTCGAGCACATCATTGATGATGGCCAACAGATTGTTGGCCGAGCGTTCAATCGTATTCAGGTGATCGCGCTGCGTCGTGTTGAGCTCGGTTTTAAGCGTCAGGCGGGTGAAGCCAATCACGCCATTCAGCGGCGTACGCAGCTCATGCGACATGTTAGCCAGAAACTCAGACTTAATACGCGCCGCTTCCTGGGCGCGTTTCTTCGCCAGATCCAGTTCGACGTTCTGGATTTCCATCTGCTCCAACGTTTCGCGCAGGTCAGAGGTGGCCTGGTCGATGTTGTGCTGCATCTCTTCATGGTAGGCCGCAAGTGACATCGCCATCGAGTTGATGCCATTTTTGAGCATATCCAGCTCGCCCAACATGAAACCTTCGACGCGGCTGTCGAGCTGGCCTCTACGTATTCGGTCAACGGTATTCACCATATTGCGAATCGGGCCAGTCACGTCGCGCATCAGACGCCAGCCAAAAATTAACGCAATACCGATACAAAACAGCATCATTACGCTGGAGATAAAGATCTCTTTATACTGCTGCAATCTTACTGACTTAAGGTCCAGTTCAAGCGCCACATACCCCAGCATATTTTCCGTATTTTTGGCGTCGCTGACGGCAGATTCATCCGGCGAATAGCTTTCCGATATAATTGGCGTTCGCAGGATCATGATATCCCCGAGCCGGGTGACGCTCAGCTTTCGGGGAAATGGTGAACCTGTTGCCAGCTGCATTTCAGACGGATCGAGATGAAAATTGGATGTGACAAACAGCCGGTTATTCTCGTCATAGACAGAAATTGCCCGCACGATATCGGAATGGCGACGATGCAGCACGCTGATAAGTTGGCCGATGGATTCTCTGTTTTGCAGATTCATGCCATATTCGCTGGAGACCGCGAGTGGCTCAATGATGCTGGCGCCAGCATCTTCCAGTTGACGCTGCAAGTCGTTATAGCGATGCACAACAAAAAAGATACTGAGCAGCAAACCAATCAGGACGGTCGGGGCCAGGATCAGAATCATCATGCGTGCGCGCAGGCTGTAGTTGGTCATGGAGTTCCGTTATGGGACAATTAGGGTCACACTGTTAAATAGAGAAATATCTCGTCGATGGCGCAATTCTACTCTGCAAAACGACGCGTGACGACGCGTCAGATCATAACCGTTACCGTCAATGACCTTGATCCTTTCGGCCAGGGCGTTGCTCGCCATAACGGAAAGGCGTTGTTTATACCGGAATTGCTACCTCAGGAAAGCGCCGAGGTGGTGATTACCGAAGATAAAAAACAGTTCGCCCGCGCGCAAGTAAAACGACGTTTAAACGACAGTCCGCAGCGTGAAGTGCCACGTTGCCCGCATTTTGGCGTGTGCGGCGGCTGCCAGCAGCAGCATGCCAGCATCTCGTTGCAGCAGCGTAGCAAAAGCGCGGCGTTGTCGCGTTTAATGAAATGTGAAGTGTCGGATGTTATAGCTGATACCCCGTGGGGCTATCGTCGTCGCGCCAGGTTGAGCCTGAACTATCGGCCAAAAGAACAAAAATTGCAGATGGGGTTTCGCAAATCCGCATCCAGCGACATTATCGATGTCAAACAATGCCCTATTTTGGTGCCCCAGCTTGAAGCGCTCTTGCCCCACATCCGGGCGTGTCTGGAAAGTCTGCAAGGGTTACGCCATCTTGGTCATGTCGAGCTGGTGCAGGCGGGGAGCGGAACCCTGATGATTTTGCGCCACACGGCGCCATTAAGTGTTCAGGACAAAGAAAAACTGGAATGCTTTTCGCATTCTCAGGGGCTGTCTTTGTTTCTGGCCCCACAAAGCGAGATACTGGAATCAATATCAGAAGAGTCGCCCTGGTATGACTCAAATGGACTACGGTTAACCTTCAGCCCGCGTGATTTTATTCAGGTCAATGAAGGGGTAAACCAACAAATGGTGGCCCGTGCGCTCGAATGGCTTGATGTGCAACCTGAAGATCGCGTACTCGATCTGTTCTGTGGAATGGGTAATTTTACCCTGCCGCTGGCAACCCGGGCTGCAAACGTGGTGGGGGTGGAAGGGGTACCGGCGCTGGTGGAAAAAGGCCGGGAAAACGCGCTGAATAACGGATTACACAATGTGACATTCTTTCATGAAAACCTTGAGGAAGATGTTACCCGGCAGCCGTGGGCGAAAAACGGATTCGACAAAGTATTGCTCGATCCTGCGCGTGCGGGGGCTGCAGGTGTGATGCAACATATTATAAAATTAGAACCTATACGCGTTGTTTATGTATCCTGTAACCCGGCAACGCTGGCTCGTGACAGCGACGCTTTGCTCAACGCGGGATATGTCATACGGCGACTGGCGATGCTCGATATGTTCCCGCACACTGGACACCTGGAATCAATGGTCCTGTTTGAGCGTATGTAATAAATTTTGTACCCATTGGATTTCGGGTGGTAATGCAGCGTGAAAGACGAAAGACAATGGGTATGGCTTGTCGACTTCGACAGGCCAGGCCCCTTAAGGAGAGGACAATGGTTGCGGTAAGAAGTGCACATATAAATAAAGCTGGTGAGTTTGATCCAAAGAAATGGATCGCGAGTCTGGGGATCTCCAGCCAGCAGTCGTGTGAACGCTTAGCCGAAACCTGGGCGTACTGCCAGCAGCAGACACAGGGACATCCGGATGCGGATCTGCTGCTGTGGCGTGGCGTAGAGATGGTAGAAATACTCTCCATGTTGAGCATGGATATCGACACGCTGCGCGCAGCAATGCTGTTCCCTCTGGCAGATGCCAACGTGGTCAGTGAAGACATCCTGCGCGAGAGCGTGGGCAAATCCATTGTTCATCTTATCCACGGCGTGCGGGATATGGCGGCAATACGCCAGCTTAAGGCCACTCATACCGATTCAGTCTCATCCGAACAGGTCGATAACGTTCGCCGCATGCTGCTGGCTATGGTGGACGATTTCCGCTGTGTGGTCATCAAGCTGGCCGAACGAATTGCACATCTGCGTGAAGTGAAGGACGCTCCAGAAGATGAACGCGTTCTGGCGGCAAAAGAGTGCACCAATATCTATGCGCCGCTGGCCAACCGTTTGGGTATCGGGCAATTAAAATGGGAACTGGAAGATTACTGCTTCCGTTACCTGCACCCGGCTGAATACAAACGTATTGCCAAGCTGCTGCACGAACGTCGCATCGATCGCGAGCATTACATTGATGAGTTCGTCGGTCATTTGCGCTCAGAGATGAAAACGGAAGGCGTCAAAGCCGAAGTGTACGGACGTCCGAAACACATCTACAGCATCTGGCGCAAAATGCAGAAAAAGCAGCTGGCCTTCGATGAACTTTTCGACGTGCGCGCGGTGCGTATCGTGGCGGAGCGTTTACAGGACTGCTATGCCGCGCTCGGGATAGTGCATACTCACTATCGCCATCTGCCGGATGAGTTCGATGACTATGTCGCTAACCCGAAACCCAACGGCTATCAGTCAATTCATACGGTTGTGCTGGGACCGGGCGGGAAAACCATTGAAATTCAGATCCGTACAAAACAGATGCACGAAGATGCCGAACTGGGCGTTGCGGCACACTGGAAGTACAAAGAGGGCACCGCTTCAGGCGTAGCGCGTTCTGGTCATGAAGATCGTATTGCATGGCTGCGTAAGCTGATCGCCTGGCAGGAAGAGATGGCGGACTCTGGCGAAATGCTGGATGAAGTCCGTAGCCAGGTCTTTGATGACCGAGTGTACGTCTTTACGCCAAAAGGCGACGTTGTGGACTTACCTGCGGGCTCCACACCGCTCGATTTTGCTTATCATATTCACAGTGATGTGGGGCATCGTTGCATTGGCGCGAAAATTGGCGGGCGCATCGTACCGTTTACCTACCAGCTGCAGATGGGCGATCAAATTGAAATTATCACCCAGAAACAGCCTAACCCAAGCCGCGACTGGCTGAACCCTAACCTCGGTTACGTAACCACCAGTCGGGGGCGTTCGAAGATCCACGCCTGGTTCCGTAAACAGGACCGCGACAAAAACATCCTTGCTGGCCGCCAGATCCTCGACGATGAGCTGGCGCATTTAGGCATTAGCCTGAAAGAAGCGGAAAAGCACCTGCTGCCGCGCTACAGCTTCAATGAGCTGGATGAGCTGCTGGCGGCGATTGGTGGGGGGGATATTCGCCTCAACCAGATGGTGAACTTCCTGCAGGCGCAGTTTAATAAGCCAAGCGCAGCCGAACAGGATGCCGCCGCGCTGAAACAGCTTCAGCAGAAAACGCAGGCGCCGCAGAGTCGCCGTAAAGACGACGGTCGCGTGGTGGTGGAAGGGGTGGGTAACCTGATGCACCACATCGCGCGCTGCTGCCAGCCGATTCCAGGCGATGAAATTGTCGGGTTTATCACTCAGGGCCGCGGTATTTCCGTGCACCGGGCGGATTGCGAACAGTTGACCGAGCTGCGCTCCCATGCGCCGGAACGTATTGTTGATGCGGTTTGGGGCGAAAGCTACTCGGCAGGATATTCGCTGGTGGTTCGCGTCCAGGCTAACGATCGCAGCGGCTTATTACGTGATATCACCACGATTCTTGCCAACGAGAAGGTGAACGTGCTGGGGGTTGCCAGCCGGAGTGATACCAAACAGCAACTGGCTACCATCGATATGACCATCGAAATCTATAACCTGCAGGTGCTCGGGCGCGTGCTTGGCAAGCTGAACCAGGTGCCGGATGTGATCGACGCACGTCGTCTGCACGGTAATTAATTATTTAATAGGCCAGATAAGTTTGCATGCCTGGTGAGGCGCGTTAGCGTTGCCATCAGGCATTGCCATGTTGCCGGATATCGGCTGTCGTCTTATCGGGCTTCGCGTATTGAAATTTCAGGATATTCCAATGAACCAAATCGACCGACTGCTCGGTATTATGCAGCGCCTGCGCGACCCGGAAAACGGTTGTCCCTGGGATAAAGAGCAGACATTCGCCACTATTGCCCCTTACACCCTCGAAGAAACCTATGAAGTGCTGGACGCAATTGCGCGGGAAGACTTCGACGACCTGCGTGGAGAGCTGGGTGACTTGCTGTTCCAGGTGGTGTTTTACGCCCAGATGGCGCAGGAAGAAGGACGTTTCGATTTCAATGATATTTGCGCCGCCATCAGCGATAAGCTTGAGCGTCGCCACCCACATGTTTTTGCTGATGTTTCTGCCAGTAACAGCACTGAGGTGTTGACCCGCTGGGAGCAAATCAAAAGCGAAGAACGCGCCCAGAAGGCGCAGCATTCCGCACTCGACGATATTCCCCGTAGTTTACCGGCGTTAATGCGCGCCCAAAAAATCCAGAAACGCTGCTCTAATGTTGGCTTCGACTGGAAAACATTAGGACCGGTTGTCGACAAGGTTTATGAAGAGATCGATGAAGTCATGTTTGAGGCGAAGCAGGCTGTTGTCGACCAGGCTAAACTGGAGGAGGAAATGGGCGACCTGCTGTTTGCGACGGTCAATATGGCTCGGCATTTAGGTACTAAAGCAGAGACCGCATTGCAAAAAGCGAACGAGAAATTTGAGCGCCGTTTTCGTGAGGTTGAGCGAATTGTAGCGGCTCGGGGTCTGGAAATGACTGGTGTTGATCTGGAAACTATGGAAGAAGTCTGGCAACAGGTAAAACGGCAGGAAATTGATCTCTAAGGGATTTCGTCGGTCAAGGGCGATTTGTGTGATTTTTTAAATAACAAGCGCTTGATTTACGTCAAAAACATTTACCCCAAAGGGGCTATTTTCTCACTCCCGATGTTTATGTGAGCCTGGTGAAGAGGAGGAATAATGAAAGTTTGTGGCGCTCGTCATGTTCGGGTATACTACTTTCCCGTCTTGGTAATTCCATCGTTTCACCCTAACTTCTCAGGTCCAGCATGACAACGAACTATATTTTTGTGACCGGCGGGGTCGTATCCTCTCTGGGTAAAGGCATTGCCGCAGCCTCCCTCGCAGCCATTCTTGAAGCCCGTGGCCTCAATGTGACCATCATGAAACTGGATCCGTACATCAACGTCGATCCAGGTACTATGAGCCCAATCCAACACGGGGAAGTGTTCGTTACTGAAGACGGCGCTGAAACCGACCTGGACCTGGGTCACTATGAGCGTTTCATTCGTACCAAAATGACTCGCCGCAATAACTTCACTACCGGTCGAATTTACTCCGATGTCCTGCGCAAAGAGCGCCGTGGCGACTATCTGGGTGCAACCGTACAGGTTATCCCGCACATCACCAACGCGATTAAAGAGCGTGTCCTTGCCGGTGGCGAAGGTCATGACGTCGTTCTGGTTGAAATCGGCGGTACGGTCGGTGATATCGAATCCCTGCCATTCCTGGAAGCGATTCGCCAATTAGCGGTAGATATCGGTCGTGAACACGCGCTGTTCATGCACCTGACTCTGGTTCCTTACCTGGCCGCTGCCGGTGAAGTCAAAACTAAACCGACTCAGCACTCGGTAAAAGAGTTGCTGTCTATCGGTATCCAGCCTGACATTCTGATCTGTCGTTCCGATCGCGCGGTTCCGGCCAACGAACGTGCAAAAATTGCATTGTTCTGTAACGTGCCAGAAAAAGCCGTTATTTCAATGAAAGATGTCGATTCCATCTATAAAATTCCAGGCCTGTTGAAATCCCAGGGCCTTGACGATTATATTTGTAAACGATTCAGCTTGAACTGTCCGGAAGCTAATCTGTCAGAATGGGAACAGGTTATCTACGAAGAAGCGAATCCGGCAGGCGAAGTGACTATCGGTATGGTCGGCAAGTATATTGAACTGCCGGATGCCTATAAGTCAGTTATCGAAGCATTGAAGCACGGTGGTCTGAAGAATCGTGTCACCGTCAACATTAAGCTGATCGATTCGCAAGATGTCGAAACGCGCGGCGTTGAGATCCTGAAAGGTCTTGATGCAATCCTGATCCCTGGCGGCTTCGGCTACCGTGGTGTTGAAGGTAAGATCGCGACAGCGCGCTTTGCGCGTGAAAACAATGTTCCTTATCTGGGTATTTGCCTGGGTATGCAGGTTGCGTTGATTGAGTTTGCACGTAACGTAGTGGGTATGGATAACGCCAACTCCACGGAATTTGTGCCAGACTGTAAGTACCCGGTGGTGGCCCTGATTACCGAATGGCGCGATGAAGACGGCAACGTTGAAGTCCGTACCGAGAAGAGCGATCTGGGCGGCACAATGCGCCTTGGCGCCCAGCAGTGTCAGTTGAGCGACGATAGCCTGGTTCGTCAGCTGTACGGCGCGCCGACAATTGTTGAACGCCATCGCCACCGTTACGAAGTCAACAATATGCTGTTGAAACAGATTGAAGCTGCGGGTCTGCGTATTGCAGGCCGTTCCGGTGATGATCAGTTGGTCGAGATCATTGAGGTACCGAATCATCCGTGGTTCGTGGCCTGTCAGTTCCACCCGGAATTTACTTCCACGCCACGTGATGGGCACCCGCTGTTTGCCGGCTTTGTGAAAGCCGCCAGTGAACATCAGAAGCGTCAGGCGAAGTAAGAAGTAAAAAAGTTAGAACGGCAATGCACCCATCCGGGTGCATTGTTTGTCTGGAGTTTTAGTTTAACTTGTACTGAGGAAAATCTAATGTCCAAAATCGTTAAAGTCATCGGTCGTGAAATCATCGACTCCCGTGGTAACCCGACTGTTGAAGCCGAAGTACACCTGGAAGGTGGTTTCGTTGGTATGGCAGCAGCTCCGTCAGGTGCTTCTACTGGTTCCCGCGAAGCACTGGAACTGCGCGACGGCGACAAATCCCGTTTCATGGGTAAAGGCGTACTGAAAGCTGTTGCAGCTGTTAACGGCCCAATTGCTCAGGCTCTGCTGGGTAAAGATGCTAAAGATCAGGCTGGCATCGACAAGATCATGATCGATCTGGACGGTACTGAAAACAAATCCAACTTCGGTGCAAACGCCATCCTGGCTGTGTCCCTGGCGAACGCCAAAGCAGCAGCTGCTGCTAAAGGCCTGCCGCTGTATGCACACATCGCTGAACTGAACGGTACTCCGGGCAAATACTCCATGCCGGTTCCGATGATGAACATCATCAACGGTGGTGAGCACGCTGACAACAACGTTGACATCCAGGAGTTCATGATTCAGCCGGTTGGCGCTAAAACCCTGAAAGAAGCCGTACGTATGGGTTCTGAAGTGTTCCACAACCTGGCTAAAGTTCTGAAAGCTAAAGGTATGAACACTGCAGTGGGTGACGAAGGCGGCTACGCGCCGAACCTGGGTTCCAACGCTGAAGCTCTGGCTGTAATCGCTGAAGCGGTTAAAGCAGCTGGCTACGAGCTGGGCAAAGACATCACCCTGGCGATGGACTGTGCAGCTTCTGAATTCTACAAAGACGGTAAATACGTTCTGGCTGGCGAAGGCAACAAAGCATTCACCTCCGAAGAATTCACTCACTTCCTGGAAGAACTGACCAAACAGTACCCGATCGTGTCCATCGAAGATGGTCTGGACGAGTCTGACTGGGACGGTTTCGCATACCAGACTAAAGTTCTGGGCGACAAAATCCAGCTGGTTGGTGACGATCTGTTCGTAACCAACACCAAGATCCTGAAAGAAGGCATCGAAAAAGGCATCGTTAACTCCATCCTGATCAAATTCAACCAGATCGGTTCTCTGACCGAAACTCTGGCTGCAATCAAGATGGCGAAAGATGCTGGCTACACTGCAGTTATCTCTCACCGTTCTGGCGAAACTGAAGACGCTACCATCGCTGACCTGGCTGTGGGTACCGCTGCAGGCCAGATCAAAACCGGTTCTATGAGCCGTTCTGACCGCGTTGCTAAGTACAACCAGCTGATTCGTATCGAAGAAGCGCTGGGTGAACAAGCGCCGTACAACGGTCGTAAAGAGATCAAAGGTCAGGCGTAATCCTGTTCTTTAACTCTTAACGTAAAAACCCGCTGCGGCGGGTTTTTTTATGCGTTCAGCGGAACTTGAAGCAGATAAATCTGCTGGCTGTTTTTATCGGCAAGTTTCTGAAGGAAGCAAAATAGCGCATGATTAGTTCGCAGATTAAACTTTTTGCGGATGATGTATTTATGCACATAGAGCGTTTTCTCTGAGATTGACATGTTGTGGGCAATCTCAGATGTCGTTATCCCCTGATAGATAAAGGACATAATACGCCTTTGCTGCCTGGTCAGGACTTTATGTGGACAATGAAAACATAATGTTTTCCCCGGCTGTATTTGCTTTTTTCTTGATTCCCGCCAGGCGGTTAATACTTTCTCTTTGACTGTCGACAGTGAGTCCTGTCGGTGAATAAAAATGATCCGGGCAATGCAAAAGGGCAGATCGGAAGGGGAGTCAATCACCTCATCGGTTAAGCCAATAATAATGCCTGTTGTCCTGTTTTGCAGTTCAGGAAAACACATGAGATGCTCTCCTGGAGCCAGAGAAATAACGACGATATCTGCCTTATCAAAGTTTTGTTGGGAGTAAGATGTTAAAAAAATGATGTTATTGGCGGTTCTTCCAAAGAATATCTCTATAAAAAAATGTTTCAATCCATCGCAATAAAATTCGTAAGGGTCCTGTATAAGTATTTTCATATTTAATATACCAGAAGCCAGCAGAGGCATTTATTAATAATAAGGGTATTTTTTATTAATTAAAATTCATTTGTACCAAAGAGTTAAACGTATTGGGAAGGGGGTAGATACCTGCCAGTAAAAAGGTCGCTGGACACAGGGGACAAAGTGCCAGGATAGAATAATTCATTTGTTGCACCATGATAAATATCCTTTACACAGAAATAGTTCGGTTTACTGATGAGTCATTGTGAATTGCAAAAGGGTCACTTAATTGTAGGTAAAGTTGGCCTGAACGATACCAGAGATCGTCCCCGGCATCACATTACCTTTGGAATAGGTCCGGGCACGTAAATTGTATGTAACGGTACGATCGGCGAGGACTGATTGAGTAATATTTGTATTATTTCCTTTCAGGTAACCGGTGCTGACCTGGATCAGTTCTATCGCAACGTTCGCCGTTCCGGTATTTTTATAGCGTACCGGAAAGTCGGGATCTTCCGTTCCGGTAAACGTCACGACTACGCTGGTGGTTCCCACCGGGCAACTGGCAAGGTTAATGGTAAAATTAACCGGGGTAGATGTTGTACCTGCCACTGCAATATCTGCAGCCGGGATGTCTCCTAAATTAACATTGATATTGCTGCCACTGGCTACGACACACGGGGACGCAATAACTTTCCCGGTAATATTAATATTGGTGGGTTCGGCCCCGGCAATACTGATTGTCGTCCCCAGATACAGTCCTGCCAGCGCCAGATGAATGTACTTTTTATGAATATTCATTTTAATTCTCTCCTTGTATAACTCTGATGGCGAAGTTGCCTACTGATAAGTAATATTGAGCGTCGCAGTGGCGTTAGCGCTGCCTGCGGTCACGTTGTTTTTCGTCTGAAAATAGCGTGCGGTAAAGGCTCCCGGAGGAAATTCCTGCCCGCCTGCTGAGGTTTTCAGCACGATGTTGTTATCCAGCTTCAGGGGCGTATTGCCATACAGCAGTTGGATCCCGATTCCGCTCGCAACTCCTGACATTCCTGCTCCCGATAACGCCAGGATACTGTCATTGGCGGTCTCTGCACTTTGCGTCCCACTTAACGATGCGTTAATGCGGGCGCCCGCATCACAGTTCAGGTCTATCGTGAAGGTCCGATCGCCTTTGGTGGTTCCTGCTCCGGTAAAACTATCCGCTAATACCGGATCCAGGGGAACAGCGATACTCGAGTTATTTATTGCACAGGCCTGGACCGTTACCACCACTGACCCCGCACCTGACCAGATGGGATTTAAATCCCACTGCCCGCTTTGATTATTTAACGAATAGCTTGAGGTTACAGACGGTATTGTCGTTATTGCTCCTGAGGCGACATTGGGCTTTGTTTTCACAAATTGCAGTGATGCTCCCATGGATAAACCCTGCGTGTCCTTGTTAAGTATATGGCAGGTGTAAGTCCGGGTTGAGTTTGAAATATGATCGTCAAACTGCACCGGGCAAAAGGACAGTGAGCCTGAATTCAGGGCGAAATTATAACGAACGCCAATTCCGTCGATATTCGTGGGATAGACATCGGTATAACCTGCAACGGGTGCTGAATTAACCTGTAAACGCAAGTACACATCTCTGTCGGCGTCAGGATCCCCGGTGCAACCTAGCCCCCATACTTCGCTGCTAATAGATCCAAACTTATGGCTGAAAACATTCATGGTGGCGTCATCACGTTGATAATTTAGCGCTCCTGAGAACGTATAATATCCGCCGGAATTAACACAGCTGGCCGCTTCAACAGGGGCAGTAAACGCACTGGTTAACCCAAATACCAAAGTGAATATATAATTCTTCTTTTTCTGTAACATAACGCATACTCTCACCGCTATTTCAGGTGACTATTCTCAGTAACCCATTTAGAGCAGGGTAGTTTTGTTTATCGGTAAGTAAAATTCATTTGTACCAGGGAATTAAACGTACCGGGGAGGGTAGTGTCAGAGACGATCACCCGACCAGCCAGTAAAAAGGTTGCCTTGCGCTGAGCGTCAACGGGGACGCTCATGCTGCTGCCGTTGCCCTGCACCTGCGCCTTGTTCGTGTCCCGGGCCATTTGCACGGCGGCGTTGGCGGCGGTCCCCGTATTGGCATACAACGTGGGATCTTCTGCTGCCGGTTGTCCGTTGAACGTCACGTCCACCGATGTCGTTCCTGCCGGGCATTTGAAAAGCCTTACCTCAAACGATTTCCACGCGGAAGCATTTCCGTCGGCGCGCATTTCATTTAAGCGGAGCTGGCCGAAATTAACGCTCTGGTTTTGCGAGGCGATATCGACTACGCAGGGAGAAGCCACAACATGACCACCGATATTGATTTCCGCAGCATATGCAGGGCACGCCAGACAAAGCGCCGGGAGAACATATTTCATTTGTTGCTGCATGATAAACACCCGTTGAGCAGAGAAGTCAGGTTTACTGATAGGTGAAGGTGACTTGTGAAACAGTCACTATCGTGCCGGGCATAACGTCTGCCGCTGCGGCAATGGCACGCGCGCCTATCGGGAAGGAGACTGTGCGGTCGGTTGCAACATTACGCTTTAATGTGGTTCCCGGACCTAAAAACTTACCGTTACCGGAACCCAGACTCTCTTTAAGCTGTACGTTAACATTGGTTGCCGTCCCGGTATTGGCATACTCCCCGGGGCTGTTCGCTGCTGGCGTTCCGGAAAAGGCCGCCGTTACCGATGTTGTGCCGAAAGGACAATCTTTTAAGATTAAATAAAAGATTTTGAATGTTGTGACGTTACCAGGCTGTGCCAGGGCGGTGGCCTGAATATCATCACCCAAATTAACATTGAGCTGTGATTTGGTGGTGTCAACGGTACAAGGTGAGGCGACGACTTTGCCGGTAATATTAATATTGACCGGATTGGCCCCGGCAATATTGATTGTTGCCGCTAAATACAGCCCCGCCAGCGCCAGATGAATGAATCTTTTATGAATATTCATTTTATTCCTCTCCTTGTATAACTCTGATGGCGGAGCCGTCTACTGATAAGTAATATTGAGCGTCGCTGTGGCGTTAGCGCTGCCCGCGGTCACGTTGTCTTTCGTCTGAAAATAGCGTGCGGTAAAGGCTCCCGGAGGGAATTCCTGACCGCCTGCTGAGGTTTTCAGCACGATGTTGTTATTCAGCTTCAGGGGCGTATTGTCATACAGCAATTGGATCCCGATTCCGCTCGCAACCCCTGACGTTCCGGCCCCTGATAACGCCAGGATACTGTTATTGGAGGTCTCTGCACTTTGCGTCCCACTTAACGATGCGTTAATCCGGGTGCCCGCATCACAGTTAAGATTGATGGTAAAGGCAGTATCGCCTTTAGTTGTACCTCTTCCTGTAAACGCACTGCCTAAAGCATCAGGCAACGGTACGGTAATCGTTGAACTGTTTAGCGAACAGGCTAACTGAATAACCTGACCTGCGACGATACTTCCCCTGACAACCTCAAGGTTGTCATAGGTTTTTTGAAAATACAGTCCGCTATCAATATTTTTTGATGTTATCGGTCCGGTCTTATATAGCTCCACCGTTACGCCCTGACCCAGCCCGGAGCCATCGACAGGGATTGCACCCTGTCCCATTGTTCCTGTCCTGGGTGGGTTATCAAATGTATCTTGCGTGAACGCCGTATAATAGACCTTTATCCCGACGCCGGGGATGCCCGTATTATAGATATGGGGAAAACCGCTGATTGCATCGCGAAACATGGATACTGAAATTAATTCTCCCCCCTGACAACCGAACCATGGGCCAGTAAAGGGCGGAAATAATTTTATCGTACCGATCTTCTGACCCACAGGAATATCACGTTGCGCATAGATTGTACCAATATCTATATTATCCCAGGCCATAACCCCCTTTTGTTGTTCGATACTGCAGGTGGCAAGCGCAGGAAATGAGCTGCATATCAGAAAAGCAGCGCTCCAGATAATTTTCTGAAATTTCATTTTGCTCATTGGTATACCTCAATACGCAACAGGTATCAGATAAAAAATTAATTTTTTGAACGGCTAAGTTATTTACTTAATGACATCGCTCGCTAATGATCAGAATATCGCTATTTTCCGGCGGCGCTTTATCCAGGGAATAATTCACCTGACACTGCTGCTCTGCACCGTTCCCCCATTTCACTCTTAGTTCGCCGCGGTCGGCCAGACCGGTCAGATACACCTGTCCGCCATCGCCAACGATAAATGCCTGGGCGCTTTTCTGCGCGGTATCGCTGACCGTCGCGCCAAATGGCACCGGCATTCCACCCTGTCGCAATAGCGTCATCATCACGCGCTGGCCCACGCTGGCGTTAAAGCTGGCCTGCACCACGGCTCCCCGCGTCGGCACCACGTTGCGGGTGGTCTGCGTCAGCTCTACGTTATCGGGCAGCGTCAGCGTATTCAGCTGCACCTGGTTTTTACGGTAGGGCGAGGTATAAGGCACGATGGCATAGCCGCGCCAGTCGGTTTTCACCCCGCTCTGATTGCTCACGCCAACCCCGGAGGCTCCCGGTGCCTGAACCAGTGCCATGGTTTCACCCAGCGGTTGGCCGAAGGTGACGCCGCTGGCGTGCGCGACTATCCCGCCCTGTAGCCCGTAGTTCAGCCGCTGGCTGTTTTTGTCGTAAGCATATCCTGCAGTGACTTCAGCATAGGTTCCGCGATAGTCGGCGTTCAGATTGCCGCCGTTGCCCGTCCCCTGGCTGCCGTAACCCTGCTGGATGCTCCAGCTCAGGTTATTGCCCTCAAGCGTCGTACCATTGAGACCCACGGTGTGATTGGTGCTCCCTTTCTGGCTGCTGCTGACGTTCCACGACGCGTGGGTATTACTCAACCAGTGGCTCAGTGGAATGCTGACGTTCAGTGAGAACACCTGGTCGCGCTCATAGACCTTTTCTTTGCCGGAGCCCCCGCTGCGCGACGTCGAGTTAATGTTATAGCTGTAATTAAGCCCGTAGCTGATGCCGTTCCAGCTATTGTTGTAACCGGCGCTCATCGACCGCAGGGTCCGGCCGCTGTTCCAGTAGTCTTCGTTTATCAGGCTCAGCGACAGCGAACCCGCTCTTTCCCACAAATTCTGGCTCAGCGACAGTTCAGTACGGTTTCGTCTGCGCTCGAAAAACGTCGGGGTATTCCCGCCGCGCCAGGTATCCATGACTTCTGCCAGCGTGTAATAGCCGTCGGTCGAGTAGCGATAACCGGCAATGGCGAAGTTAGTCCCGGTTTCGACAATATTTTTGCTGTAGCGGATCCGCCATGACTGGCCTTTCTCCTTCGGCTGGCTCTGTATCTTCGACCAGCCCTGGGTGACGTCCAGCGAAAGCGCGCCAATTTCCCCCAGATTTTTACCGACGCCCAGCGCCAGCGACTGATAGTGGTCCGCGAACTGGCCGCCGCCATAGAGGGTAAAACCCCGGGGCAGGCCGTAGATCAGCGTCGCCTGGCTAAACGGCGTCTTTTCCACGCTGCGGTCATACGAACGATACTGGCCGCTGGTCAGTGAATATTTCAGCCGCTGTTCACGCTGGAGCACCGGCAGTGAGGCAAACGGTACGACGAGATTCTGCTCGCTGCCGTTATCTTCTTTAATCGTCACATAGAGATCCCCGCTGCCGCCGGTGGCGTACATGTCGTTGATTTCAAATGCGCCCGGCGCCACATAGCTCTGATAAATAACATACCCGTTCTGCCGGATAATCACCTGCGCATTGGTTCGCGCGATGCCTTTGATCGCCGGTGCATAGCCCTTCATGCTGTCGGGGATCATCTCCTCGTCGGACGCCAACTGCGCGCCGCGAAAAGGAACGCTGTCGAAAATATCGGACGGGGAGGCGCTGTCTCCCAGCACCAGCTGGCTCTTCAGGACACGAATATCACGGGACAAATAGGTATAGACGGTGTCCCAGCTGTCGCGACCGTTATTCTCCCGCTGAAAAGTCGTGTAATTACGCAGCCGCCAGGGACCGATATTCATGCCGGGACGCAGGTTGGCGTACTGGGTCGTACTGTCCGTGCCGCTACGATCCCGTGCCCGGGTACTGGCACCGTTCACGCTGTAATTAAGCAGCAGGGCGGTGATCCCATCATCCCACTGCGTTTCAGGAACGTAATCGCGTGGATTCATCACAATGGCGGCCTGCGGAATGCTCAACAGCAGTTGCTGCGCGCTAAAGCGAAACTCTGCGCGAGCATGGGGGATCGCGTCCAGCCTGGCGCACGGCGCGGCGGCATCGCCCAGATCCGGGAACAGGTCGGTTTTTACTCCCATCGCGTTAAGCTGGCTCACGCTCAGGCATGGCGACAGGAGCGCTTTCCCGTCCGGGCCGGGCTGCATGCTGAACTCCACTTCCCGGGTTTCCTGAAACTGGTTGTTAACAGATATATCGACCCGGTAAACGCCCGGAGCCTGGCCGTTTTCCTCTTCAAATACGCTAAGATCGGTCTTTTCCTGATGCGGGTTGTCAATTTCCAGCATCAGCGGATTAAAATATTCCCTGGCGTGTGAGGCAAAAGTCGTTAAATTTAATAGTAAAAAGGGTGTCGAAAAAAGATAAATCAGCCTGCGGATATTATTGGTTTGTGGATATTCGCGCAGGTTTTTTGGGCTCCCCATCTGTGTAGTCCTTCCCTGAAGGGTAAATAATTAACGCCGGATTCCTGTGCTGTTATTTATCAGAACGAAGCACGATGAAGCTCGCCGATTCCGCCGTAATCATTAATAATTTTCCAGCTCACGCTATTACCCGCACCGCTGGGTAATTCAAAAATGGCGCTACTCTGCGGCGCAATATACCGGGCATCTTCCAGCTCTTTACCTGCAACGGTAACGCTCTGGAAATTCATATAAAATGAGGTCGGGTTACTCACCTCCAGCCGGTTGCCGCGGCGCTGCCAGGAAAGCTTATGGGTTAACACTTCCGCGGAGCCTGTTAAACCTTCAGGGCGATAGATCAGTTTGATGCGCGTCTTGACCGCGATCTGCAGCAGGTTTTTACCCTGATCTTTTTCTATCGAGGGGATACTCTTAATATTCAGCCAGTACAGCGATTCCCTATCCTGCGGTAGATTCCCGCCCGCCCGCACGACGCGCAAGACATTTTCCTGCCCGCCGTCCAGACGAAATAACGGCGGGGTGATCACAAACGGCGTTTTCTCTGCGCGATTAATTTCGGGCTCGACCCAGCTTTGTACCAGATAAGGTGCATGGTCCGGGTTGCTCACATTAATTGAAGACTCTTTCTTACTCCCATCGTAAATTAAGCGGGTGCCACCCACAATCAGGCCAGCCTGGGCTAACCCGGAGGTTATTATTAGTGCAGTCAGCAAGGTGAGAGGAATAAGTTTCATCATTAGTCATTCATTAAAATAGTGAGGACGGACCGACAATAATCCATCGGTCCGAATAACAATTTCGTTATGCAGGTATGACGGGCTATTAATTATAAACAATGGTGAAACTTGCCATTGAATTAGCCTTGCCTGCGGTCACCGTTGTCGATGTGGCGATATAGCGCGCAATAAAATCCAGATTATTCACCACGCCGGTACCTGACGTCAGAGGGTATTGTTTGGATGCGTTATACAGCGGAATCGCGGTATTGGCATCGTCGTATAATTGAATCCCCACGCCGCCTGCCACGCCAGTTTCTGCGGTCAGGGCCAGCACGCCAGGACTCCCTGCTACCGGGGAGCCGTCAAACTTCACGGCCGCCTTGGTTGCGCTTACCGGGCAATCCGTGAGCTGCAACGTGAATTTGGTCGGTGCAGCAGTAGAGCCTGCGTTGGTAAAGGCGCTCTTACTGACCTGACCTAATGTCACCGTCAGCGGACTGGCCGGACTATTGGTGACTTTACAGGCAGCATCAATAATTTCGCCGTTAAAATTCACCTCTCCGTCAGCTGCCATCGCTGAAACTCCAGCCAGAGACGAAATCAGCACTCCCAGTGGCAGTAATTTGCTTTTCATGATCTATTCCTTGAGTATATTCAATTTATTAGTATTAATGTATTGCCAGGCAAACGGCAGCTTTTTGAAATTTATCAATAGAATATCGTCCCGTTTCCAGGCTCACAGATCTCTAATGATAATATTAATAAGAATGACAGTTCCCTGCTTTTATATTTAAAACGGGTTTGTCAAACGTTATAATTTGTATGAGATTATTCTTGTACATTTCAAAATATCCGGAAACACTTTTTTGGGTGTAATTTTACACCCTGTGTGTTTTCCGCGATAAAAGGGTTATGCCAGAGGGGTGGTAAGTCTTGGGAAAATAGCGACTGTCAGTTAACAAAACAAGAACATATTATAAGGGTAAACATTTCATCGAAGAGAGTACGTTATTTTTCTTCGTTGATACAATAGGTTAGTACTTTAACGGAAGATGCTCGATTGTCAAAAGGATGCCGTTTTCAATGCTGATATAGCCCCCCTTTTTAAGCTGTGCGAGGATTTTCATAATGCTGCTACGTGAAAGGCTGGTTTTCTGCTGGATATACTGCGCGGCAGAAACATCATGTCTGTATTCCGCTGGTTCACTCATCAACTCCTGTAACTGAACGCGGACAATTTCATAGGCACAGGTGGCCATGAGCCTGGTATTTATCGTATACAGTCGTGAGGTGACTCTGAGGCTATGGCAGGCCAGCAGCCTCCAGAGATTGTGCTCGGTGACGAACTGGTTGACCTTATCGGTACGGGTAATGGCGATCTCAGAGGTACTGTGGGTCTGAATAAACATCCCCGCCTCGGCGTAAAGTGTTCCACTGAGACCCATGATCCCTGGCACATACAGCGTGCCCAGCAGAATTTCACTCGTCTGATGATAGACGTTGCACACGCCGCTTCGTACCAGATAGCAGTACGCAACGCCATTATTATAAAGATATAACCGGGTGTTGGGAGGATACATAGCAAAAGTCGCCAGAGGAGCCAGGCTTTCCAGCAGTTCGGCGGTAGCGGAGAGGATCAGACTGCGATCCGGATGTTCGGTATCCATAACATACTCCTCATGTTGATTGACGCTCACTTAAAATTTGATTCAGAATTATCCGATAGATCTTAATCTTATTTCTTTTTAAATCAATATCTTCAAAGTAATATTTAATCTTGTTTATATAACAAAATAATTCTGATAAGTAATTTATGGTTTTATTACTTATTTCCTTTTACTAAAATGGCTGTAATATCAAATTGGATGATTTTTAAGAAGAATGAATTCATTACCCATAATAGTATTATGGATATTTATGCAAGTTGTTTATGGGTGTAATTTTACACCCATAAACAACTTTTAAAAATCTAAAACAATTATCATAATTATCGTTTATGTGAGGGGAGTGCGTTAGGGGGATGTTCATAAGCCTATGGAGGGATTTATTTGTGAATAATAAAAAAAGAGCCACCTCAATAAGTTACAGCATCAGACACAAAAAGCCTCTGGCTGATATCAATCAACTGATAAGCATCCTTACACCTTCAGCCAATAAGTTGACGCTCGCCAATAAGCAGTCACTTAACTTTAGAGTGGAAGGGGAGCATAAATGTTTTTTACTTCATCACGGTAACATTACGCTTTATCGCCATGCCGACGGTATTGCCTTAAATTCAGAATCAGCTCCCTACATATTTGGCTTAAGTACGCAGTTGCTGGAGCATGATTATTTCTATATCAGAACGAATGAGACTTCTGATATTAGCGTTCTTTCTATTGCCGATGCCAACCGGATTATCGACAGCAGTAACCTGTGGAAAGGCGTAGCCGCGCTATTAATTTATAGTGCGACAAGAATGTTCGATCACTGCACGAAGATCTCGGCATTATCTTCTTATGAGATTATATGCTATCAGCTCTATGAACTGATGGATGAAACAGAAGAGGTGAGAAATAATGTCAGCATTGTTTCTTATATTTTAAGTCGTACCTTTCTGTCACGCAGCAGCATCATGAAGATACTGGCTCAGCTGAAGACCGGAAATTATATCGAGACTGAAAAAGGCCTGCTCAGAGCGATAAACAACATACCTTCAAAATATTAAATCATCACCGCTGGCGATGGCACCTGAAGCCACAGAGGCGCGGCGGCTCCCGTACATGACCTGATGACCGAAATCTGCGATACTTATGCTTTATCCCCCTCACAGAGATGACTATGCAGTACCCGATTAACGAGATGTTCCAGACCCTGCAAGGTGAGGGTTACTTTACCGGCGTCCCCGCCATTTTTATTCGTTTACAGGGATGCCCGGTTGGCTGTGCCTGGTGCGATACCAAACACACCTGGGATAAGCTTGAGGATCGGGAAGTTTCCCTGTACAGCATCCTGGCTAAGACCAAAGAGAGCGATAAATGGGGCGCGGCGAGCAGCGAGGATCTGCTGGCGGTCATTGTGCGTCAGGGCTATACCGCCCGTCACGTGGTGATAACCGGTGGCGAGCCCTGCATTCATGACCTGATGCCGCTGACAGACCTGCTGGAAAAGAACGGCTTTAGCTGCCAGATTGAAACCAGCGGTACCCACGAAGTGCGCTGTACGCCGAATACCTGGGTGACCGTATCGCCGAAGGTGAATATGCGCGGCGGTTATGATGTGCTGTCGCAGGCGCTGGAGCGTGCGAATGAAATCAAACATCCGGTTGGTCGCGTTCGCGATATTGAAGCGCTGGATGAACTGCTGGCTACGTTGAGCGACGACAAACCGCGCATCATCGCCTTACAGCCAATCAGCCAGAAAGAAGATGCCACGCGTTTGTGTATTGATACCTGTATCGCGCGTAACTGGCGTCTGTCGATGCAGACCCATAAATATCTGAATATCGCCTGATGATAATGGGTTTATCGGCCTGCATTGAGTGCTACATGCAGGCCGGATAACCTTATGCGTTAGACCAGCTCTGAATCGAATTAACGTTATCCAGGCCGCCATGCAGTACTTCATACGACTTTTTCAGGATCACATCGGTGTGCTGGGTTAAATCGCGGAAAATCCCTTTGTTCAGCGCCAAAGTCTCTTTAATGCCATTGCGGTTGTCGAGGGACGAGGCAGGAATCCATAACGCTCGGCCAGCAGGTTGTTGCCCCTTCCGCCAGTACCACATAGCGGGCACGCAGCGTAAAGCACAAGCGGTGCCCGCTATCCCTGCACCGATAATAATAATATCGAAATCGTCAGACATATTGTGCTCCAGATATCCAGAGCACATAACCCTAACAGAGTGTTAGTTAAGGAAAATTGACCGTTGCCACAGACGATACAATCATTCCCCGCGATACACGCAGCCTGCTGTGCAGGTCTCTTTCACCATTACGGCACTCAGCAGAGGGACAACTGGTTTAACCTGATCCCAAATCCATTTGGCCAGAACTTCACTGGTTGGGTTTTCTAAGCCAGGAATATCGTTCAGATAGTAGTGATCGAGTCTGTTGTAAGTTGGCTTAAACGCGGCTTTTAACTCAGAAAAATCCATGATCCAACCGGTATGCGGATCGACTTCACCGGTAATTTCAAGACGCACCATAAATGAGTGACCATGCAGGCGGCCACACTTATGCCCTTCCGGTACATGCGGCAGGCGGTGAGCGGCTTCGAAGGTGAAATCTTTAAACAAGGTGGTGGACATTTTTTACTCTCAAGAATGCGAAAAACCGCCGTAGGGTACCGTAAAGAGCGAATTTTATCATTAGTTAAAAGGGCGCTGAGTATCAGAACGACCGATTCATGATGGTAATATTTAATAATTATTGATATATCATATGGTTATCCAATCTGTTTTGCTGTTAATAACTATAACTAAAACAGGTTAGTTCATTTGGTTATTTGTTATTTCTATCCCTTCTTTAATTGTTACTATCCCCGCCGTTAACCTTATCTTCAGTTTGGGTTTTATTGCTGAAATCCGCTTTGCTTACTGGAACATGACAACGCATGACGACACAGGCCCCACCTTCCGCTCTGCTACCGCTAAACCCGGAGCAACTGGCACGCCTTCAGGCGGCCACGACCGATTTCACTCCCGCACAGCTTGCGTGGGTTTCTGGCTATTTTTGGGGCGTGCTGAATCAGCAGCCAGGCAGCAATGCGGCGACTCCTGCGCCTGCTGCTGAAATGCCTGGCATTACGCTTATCTCCGCCTCGCAAACCGGTAATGCGCGTCGTGTGGCGGAAGCCCTGCGCGATGATCTGATCGCTGCAAAGCTCAACGTCACTCTCATCAATGCTGGCGACTATAAATTCAAACAAATCGCCAATGAGAAATTGCTGATCGTAGTGGCGTCGACGCAAGGGGAAGGTGAACCGGCGGAAGAAGCCGTAGCGTTGCATAAATTCCTGTTCTCGAAAAAAGCGCCGAAGCTTGATAACACCGCTTTTGCCGTGTTTGGTCTTGGTGACACTTCTTACGAGTTTTTCTGTCAGTCAGGAAAAGACTTCGATGCAAAACTGGCTGAGCTGGGCGGTGAACGCTTGCTTGACCGCGTGGATGCCGACGTCGAATACCAGGGCGCGGCAGCCGAATGGCGTGCCCGTCTGGTTGATGTCCTGAAAGCGCGTGCGCCTGCGGCATCGTCTGTGCAAGTTGCTGCGAGCGGTGCGGTAAACGAAGTACACACCAGCCCGTACACCAAAGAAGCGCCGCTGACGGCGTCACTTGCGGTGAATCAGAAAATCACCGGTCGCGACTCGGAAAAAGATGTGCGCCATATTGAAATCGATCTCGGCGATTCCGGCCTGCGCTACCAGCCGGGCGATGCCTTAGGAGTCTGGTATCAGAACGATCCGGCACTGGTCAAAGAGCTGGTTGAATTGCTGTGGCTGAAAGGAGATGAGCCGGTCACGGTTGACGGCAAAACCCTGTCGCTCACCGAAGCGCTGCAGTGGCATTTCGAGCTGACGGTTAACACCGGCAATATCGTCGAGAACTATGCCACTTTAACCCGTAGCGACTCTCTGCTGCCGCTGGTGGGCGACAAAGCGCAATTGCAGCATTACGCCGCAACCACGCCAATCGTCGATATGGTGCGCTTCTCTCCAGCGCAACTGGACGCCCAAACGTTGGTTGATCTTCTGCGCCCGCTGACGCCGCGTTTGTATTCTATTGCCTCTTCCCAGGCGGAAGTGGAAAGCGAAGTGCATGTCACCGTGGGCGTGGTGCGTTATGACATTGAAGGTCGGGCCCGTGCTGGCGGTGCGTCCAGTTTCCTCGCCGATCGCGTGGAAGAAGAGGGCGAAGTGCGTGTGTTCATCGAACACAACGATAACTTCCGCCTGCCGGCTAACCCGCAGACACCGGTGATTATGATTGGACCGGGCACGGGGATTGCGCCATTCCGTGCATTTATGCAGCAGCGTGCGGCTGACGGAGCCGAAGGCAAAAACTGGCTGTTTTTTGGCAACCCACACTTTACCGAAGATTTCCTGTACCAGGTGGAATGGCAGCGTTACGTCAAAGAGGGCGTACTGAGCCGCATCGATCTCGCCTGGTCGCGCGATCAAAAAGAAAAAGTCTACGTACAAGATAAACTGCGCCAACAAGGTGCGGAACTGTGGCGCTGGATAAACGACGGTGCCCACATTTATGTCTGCGGCGACGCCAATCGCATGGCGAAAGACGTTGAGCAGGCTTTGTTGGAAGTGATTGCCGAATTCGGTGCTATGGATATCGAAGCGGCGGATGAATTTTTAAGTGAGCTGCGCATTGAGCGCCGTTATCAGCGAGATGTCTACTAATGAGCGAAAAATACCCAGGACCATTGGTGGTCGAAGGCAAGCTGTCCGACGCTGAGCGTATGAAGCTGGAAAGCAACTATCTGCGCGGTACGATTGCCGAAGATTTAAACGACGGCCTGACCGGCGGCTTCAAAGGCGACAACTTCCTGCTGATCCGTTTTCACGGTATGTACCAGCAGGATGACCGCGATATCCGCGCCGAACGAGCCGAGCAAAAGCTGGAGCCGCGTCATGCGATGCTGCTGCGCTGCCGTCTGCCGGGTGGGGTGATCACCACCAAACAGTGGCAGGCGATCGACACGTTCGCCCATGACAACACGATTTATGGCAGCATTCGTCTGACCAACCGTCAGACCTTCCAGTTTCACGGCATTCTGAAGAAGAACGTTAAGCCGGTACACCAGATGCTGCATTCGGTCGGGCTGGACGCGCTGGCGACCGCCAACGACATGAACCGTAACGTTCTGTGTACCTCTAACCCGTACGAGTCCGAGCTGCACGCCCAAGCCTATGAATGGGCGAAGAAGATCTCCGAACATCTGCTGCCGCGTACTCGCGCCTATGCAGAAATTTGGCTGGATCAGGAGAAGGTTGCGACCACCGACGAAGAGCCGATCCTCGGTCAAACCTATCTGCCGCGTAAGTTTAAAACCACGGTCGTAATCCCGCCGCAGAACGACATCGATCTGCACGCGAACGACATGAACTTCGTAGCGATTGCCGAAAACGGCAAGCTGGTGGGCTTTAACCTGCTGGTCGGCGGTGGTTTGTCGATTGAGCACGGCAATAAGAAAACCTACGCCCGCACCGCGAGCGAATTCGGCTATCTGCCGCTGGAGCACACGCTGGCGGTGGCGGAAGCGGTTGTTACCACGCAGCGCGACTGGGGTAATCGTACCGATCGTAAAAACGCCAAAACCAAATACACGCTTGAACGCGTTGGTATCGACACGTTCAAAGAGGAAGTGGAGCGTCGCGCGGGTATTAAATTTGAGCCGATCCGCCCGTACGAGTTCACCGGTCGCGGCGATCGTATTGGATGGGTAAAAGGGATCGACAATAACTGGCACCTGACGCTGTTTATTGAAAACGGCCGTATCCTGGATTATCCGGGCCGTCCGCTGAAAACCGGCCTGCTGGAGATCGCGAAGATCCACAAAGGGGATTTCCGCATCACCGCCAACCAGAACCTGATCATTGCTGGTGTGCCGGAAAGCCAAAAAGCGAAGATCGAGAAGCTGGCGCGCGATCACGGATTGATGAATGCGGTGAAGCCGCAGCGTGAAAACTCGATGGCCTGCGTGTCGTTCCCGACCTGTCCGCTGGCGATGGCGGAGGCCGAACGTTTCCTGCCATCGTTCACTGATAAAGTGGAAGCTATTCTCGAAAAACACGGCATTCCTGACGAGCATATCGTGATGCGCGTTACAGGCTGTCCGAACGGCTGCGGCCGCGCGATGCTGGCGGAACTGGGCCTGGTGGGTAAAGCGCCGGGGCGCTACAACGTACACCTTGGCGGTAACCGCATGGGCACGCGCATTCCGCGTATGTATCGCGAAAATATTACGGAATCGGAAATTCTCGACTCCGTTGACGAACTTGTTGGTCGCTGGGCGAAAGAGCGCGAAGCGGGTGAAGGCTTCGGTGATTTTACGGTGCGTGCGGGCATCATTCGCCCGGTGCTCGATCCCGCGCGGGATTTCTGGGAATAACCACGAGAGGTAATTATGTCCGTACTCGATCTAAACGCCCTTAATGACCTGCCAAAAGTCGACCGCATTCTGGCGCTGGCGGAAACCAACGCACAGCTCGAAAAGCTGGACGCCGAAGGGCGCGTGGCGTGGGCGCTGGAAAACCTGCCTGGTGAATATGTACTGTCATCAAGCTTTGGTATCCAGGCGGCAGTAAGCCTGCACCTGGTGAATCAGGTTCACCCGGATATCCCGGTGATCCTCACCGATACCGGCTATTTGTTCCCGGAAACCTACCAGTTTATTGATGAGTTAACAGACAAACTCAAGCTTAATCTGCAAGTCTACCGGGCGAAGGAGAGCGCGGCCTGGCAGGAAGCGCGCTACGGCAAACTGTGGGAGCAGGGCGTTGAAGGCATTGAGAAATACAATGAGATCAACAAAGTCGAGCCGATGAACCGCGCGCTTAAAGAACTCAATGCGCAAACCTGGTTTGCCGGTCTGCGCCGCGAGCAGTCGGGCAGCCGGGCGCATTTGCCGGTGCTGGCTATCCAGCGCGGCGTGTTTAAAGTGCTGCCGATCATCGACTGGGACAACCGTACCGTTTACCAGTACCTGCAAAAGCACGGCCTGAAATACCATCCACTGTGGGATCAGGGCTATCTGTCAGTGGGTGATACCCATACCACCCGCAAATGGGAGCCGGGTATGGCGGAAGAAGAGACGCGGTTTTTCGGATTGAAGCGCGAGTGCGGATTGCACGAAGGGTGATAAATAGCGGACACCAAATCAATAATTCTACTCCCGGCGTTGCCGGGATTTTTTTATATTTTAGCCAAGTTTGTTATTAATTATATTAAAATTCAATGTAAGTTAGAATATACATCATATTATCTAATTAATTGAATTATAAGATATATTGAGCCGTGTCACGAATTGTTTTCTGTAAATACGTAATGATACGAAGACAATTCCTGATTAGCTGGATACGCGGTGTCGATATATTTTTATTGGGGAAAAAGCCGGCAAGTTGAAAAAGATGGTGGCGACGATTACCACCTGCTGTGCTGGCATTCACTGGACGTAGCGGCAGTAGGCTACTGGATGGTGAAAAATAATCTCTACGGGCTTGCTGTTTATTTCCAGAGATTGGGAATAACGAATGTTGAGCAAGCCGCACAATTTTTTGCCTGGTTATTGTGTTGGCATGATATCGGTAAGTTTGCCAGTTCATTTCAACGGCTGTATAGCCATCCCAACCTGCCCGTTCCTTCCGAACGGCGAAAAAACTATGAATCAATCCACCACACGACGCTGGGACACTGGTTATGGAACAGTTGGTTAAGCGAGTTCCCTGAACTATTGCCGGGCTCTCCACTTTCTTCCCGCAAGTTGAAGCGGGTTATCGGTATGTGGATATCGGTGACTACAGGCCATCATGGGCGCCCGCCGCAGGGGATTCGCGAGCTGGATAATTTTCTGCCGCAGGACAAAGATGCGGCCCGGGAATTTTTAACGCGTATTAAATCGCTGTTTCCGCTGATTGATATTCCGCTATTCTGGGATGAAGACGAAGGTATTGTGTTGTTCCAGCACCTCTCATGGCCGATTTCTGCTGCGGTAGTTCTGGCGGACTGGTGTGGTTCGTCCTGCCGTTTTTTCCCTCGCATCGCCTGTTCGATGCCCATCGAAAAATACTGGCCGCTAGCGCTGGATAAAGCGAAGGCCGCGCTTGCTACGATACCGCCTCCTTCTGCGGTTGCTCCTTTCTCCGGTATTCAAACGCTTTTCCCCTTTATTCAGCAGCCCACGCCTTTACAGCAAAAGGTACTTGAGCTGGATATTGATAAAGACGCGCCGCAACTATTCATTCTGGAAGACGTAACGGGCGCAGGTAAAACCGAGGCCGCGTTAATTCTCACCCATCGATTGATGGCGGCAGGAAAAGCGCAGGGGTTGTATTTTGGATTGCCGACGATGGCAACCGCGAATGCCATGTTTGATCGCCTGTCGGAGAGCTGGCTTTCGCTGTACAGGTCGGGTTCTTGCCCCAGTCTGGTGCTGGCGCACAGTGCGCGCGGTTTAATGGACAAATTTAATCAATCAATTTGGTCGACTGAGTCGTCAGGTTCGGAGGAGCTGGATGATAAGCAGCCCTTAAGCCAGGGCTGCGCCGCCTGGTTTGCCGACAGTAATAAGAAAGCGCTGCTGGCTGAAGTGGGCGTCGGCACGCTCGATCAGGCCATGATGGCGGTGATGCCGTTTAAGCATAACAACCTGCGGTTGCTGGGCCTTAGCGACAAAATTCTGCTGGCCGATGAGATCCACGCTTACGACGCCTATATGTCGCGGATTCTGGAAAGTCTGATTGAGCATCAGGCCCGCAGCGGCAACAGTACGATCCTGCTTTCTGCCACGCTCTCACAACAGCAGCGCGATCGGCTGGTGGCCGCATTCGCGCGCGGGGCAGGAAGCCGAGCTGAAGCGCCTTTATTGAGTTATGACGATTATCCCTGGTTGACTCAGGTTATAGGGCAGGAGGTGGTTTCTCAGCATGTGGCGACGCGCAAAGAAGTTGAGCGCAGTGTTAATGTCGGTTGGCTCTATAGCGAGGAATCCTGCATCGCGCGAATTGAACGAGCGGTAAGCAAAGGCAAATGCATCACGTGGATTCGCAATTCGGTGGATGATGCCATTCGGATTTATCGCCAGCTACTCGCCAGAGGCCGTGTTCAGGCCGAACATCTCTCATTATTTCATAGCCGATTTGCTTTTTATGACCGGCAGCGGATTGAGACGCAGACATTGTCGCTATTTGGTAAAGGGGAGAGTACGCAACGTGCCGGTAAAGTTCTTATCGCCACTCAGGTGATTGAGCAGAGTCTCGACATCGATATGGACGAGATGATCTCTGATTTAGCGCCAGTGGATCTCCTGATCCAGCGAGCGGGGCGGTTACAGCGCCATATCCGCTATCGCAACGGCAGAGTGAAAGGTAGTGGTCAGGATGAACGCGATGCGCCGGAACTGGTGATCTTCGCACCAGAGTGGGATGGCGCCCCGCAAGAAGATTGGTTTTCATCTGCCATGCGTAACAGCGCCTATGTCTATCCCGATCATGGCCGCCTATGGCTGACACAGCGCGTGCTGCGGGAGCAGGGAGCCATTCGGATGCCGCAATCTGCCCGGTTGTTGATTGAGTCGGTATACGGTGAAAATGTGGTAATGCCTGACGGTTTTGCGAAAACAGAGAATGCGCAGGAAGGAAAATATTATTGCGATCGGGCGTTTGCCGCGCAGATGTTGCTGAACTTTGCACCGGGATACAGCCCTGAAAGTAGCGACTTCCTTCCGGAGAAGTTGTCGACTCGTCTGGCGGAAGAGTCCATCACGCTATGGCTGGCGAAAAGGGTTGATGGCAACGTCACTCCTTATGCCTCTGCTGCTCATCCCTGGGAGATGAGCGTGCTGCGAGTGCGCCAGAGCTGGTGGGAAAAGCATAAAGATGAGTTTGAACGGCTGGAGGGAGAGGTGCTGCAGAAATGGTGTGTGGAGCAACATCAGAATATGGAGTTTGCCGTGGTGATTGTTGTGTCGGAGGATGCAAACAGCGGCTATACGGCGAGTGAAGGATTGATTGGTAAAGTTGATTACCTCTCCATAAGAAGAGATGCCCCGAAGCCCAATCACGTTTCTCAGCTTGATAGCGTTCTTTCAGGGATTGGTTGTTTCAATAGTAAATAAGGAATCTGTCATGGAAGAAAAATCAAACCGATGCAAACGGTTGTTCTGTCGGTTGAAGATTCAGTTAGGTAATAAGCTGTCAGCAAGCTTTCAACTGTCAGTTCATTAACACTCCAGGGAACATTAGCGCTATGGATGGCGCATCGTAAGGAAAAGGTATGTTTCCAATAAATTTACTAACAACGCCCTGGCTTCCCGTGCGCTTTAATGACGGCTCGCTGGGCAAGTTGGCCCCCGCCAATCTGGCGGATGAAAACGTGGTGGATATCGCCGCAACGCGAGCTGATTTACAGGGGGCGGCCTGGCAATTTCTGCTGGGATTGCTGCAATGCAGCATTGCGCCAAAAAATAGCGCCCGCTGGGACGATATTTGGGTGGAGGGATTAACGGAAGAAACGCTTCGTGAGGCGCTGACCCCCTTAGAGCATGCCTTTCAGTTCGGTGCTGAATCGCCCTCTTTTATGCAGGATTTTGAACCGTTAACCGGCGAAAAAGTTTCTATAGCTTCGCTGTTGCCGGAAACACCCGGGGCGCAAACCACCAAATTTAATAAAGACCATTTTATCAAACGTGGCGTCACAGAACGTTTTTGCCCGCATTGCGCGGCGTTGGCGCTATTCTCACTGCAACTCAACGCGCCATCCGGCGGTAAAGGCTATCGTACCGGTCTGCGCGGTGGTGGGCCGATGACCACGCTTATCGAGTTACAGGAATATCATGGTACCCGGCAAACGCCGCTGTGGCGCAAGCTGTGGCTTAACGTGATGCCGCAGGACGCCGCAGAACTTCCTCTGCCAGATTTATATGATGCGTCGATTTTCCCGTGGCTCGCCGTTACGCGCACCAGCGAGCCGCCAGCGAATAGGGTGACGACGCCGGAGCTGGTTAATAAGCTCCAGGCGTACTGGGGTATGCCGCGCCGTATCCGTCTGGATTTTGCCACCACGCAGTCTGGTTTCTGTGATATGTGCGGCGCTGACAGCGACGAGTTGCTCAGCGCGATGACCGTCAAAAACTACGGCGTTAACTATGAAGGCTGGCGACACCCGCTGACGCCGTATCGTCTGCCGATAAAAGAGAGCGATGGATTCTTTTCCGTGAAGCCACAGCCTGGCGGGCTTATCTGGCGGGACTGGCTGGGGTTAAGCCAGGACAACCAGACGGACACGAATAAAGAATATCCGGCGCTGGTAGTCAAAGTGTTTAACGCTCGCAGCCTGAAGGACATCAAGGCGGGTTTGTGGGGCTTTGGGGCGGATTTCGACAATATGAAAATACGCTGCTGGTATGAACATCACTTCCCGATACTTATGACGGAAAATTTGATCCCTCATTTGCGTAAAGCCATGCAAACGGCTACCCGACTCCTCAGCCTATTACGTAACGCTTTAAAAGACGCCTGGTTCGCCGATGCCAAAGGCGCGCGCGGCGACTTCAGTTTTATTGATATTGATTTCTGGAATCTGACGCAGGGACGTTTTTTGACCCTGATTCACGATCTTGAAAATGGCCAGGAGCCGGGTGACAGGCTGAATAAATGGCAAAGGGAGCTGTGGCTATTTACTCGCCGTTACTTTGACGATCGTGTCTTTACCAACCCCTATGAAGATAACGACCTGAAGCGCAGCATGATGGCACGCAAAAAATATTTTACGACATCGGCGGAAAAGCAAAGCGCAAAAACCGTCAGGGACAAAAAGCAGGAGGCTGCTGAATGAGTATTGTGAAAGAAGATCACAAAGCCAGGCTGCGCAAATGGCATGAGGAGTTGCAGGAGAAGCGCGGCGCGCGTGCCAGTCTGCGGCGCAGCATAACGGTAAACGATGCCTGTCTGTCTGAAGGATTTCGCTCCCTGCTGATGCAGACCCATACGCTGTGGAAAATTGAAGGGCAGGAGTGGCGGGTTACCGCGCTGGCGCTGGTTGCTGCACTGGGCGCAAATGTGAAAACGATTGATGAACGCCTGTGTTTTGCCGCGCAGCTTGGGCAGGTGACGGGCAATAACCCGGTCATGTCGGAGAAGCGGTTTGCGATATTGTCTGCGGTAAAAACGCCGGATGAACTGCTGCGTCAGCTGCGACGTGCGGTGAAGCTGTTAAAAGGCTCTGTAAACCTGATTTCGCTGGCGGAAGATATTTTCCGCTGGTGTCAGGAATACGACGATTTGCAAAACCATCATCGCCGTCAGCAGCGACCCACCGAATTTATCCATATCCGCTGGGCGCTGGAATACTATCAGGCTGGCGAAACCGATAACGAAGAAAATTAATAGGGACTCCAAATGACAACGTTTATTCAGCTCCATTTACTGACCGCTTATCCTGCTGCCAATCTGAACCGTGACGATACCGGTGCGCCGAAAACGGTAGTGCTTGGCGGAGCAACACGTTTGCGTATTTCTTCCCAGAGTCTGAAACGCGCATGGCGCACTTCTGAATTGTTTGAGCAGGCGCTGGCCGGGAATATTGGTATTCGCAGTGGGCGTATTGCGCGTGAGGCGGCGAATATCTTGATAGAAAAAGGTATTGATCCGAAAAAAGCGGTTGAATGGGTAGAGGGTATCGCAAACTGCTTTGGCAAAGTAAAAGCAGATAAGAAAGCGAAAGATGTACTGACCAACGCCGAAACCGAGCAACTGGTGCACATTAGCCCGGCAGAGTTTGATGCGGTAATTACCCTGGCTCATCGTCTGGCAGAAGAAAAACGTGCGCCAAAAGAGGAAGAGCTGGCGCTGCTACGTAAAGATCGCATGGCCGTCGATATCGCGATGTTTGGCCGCATGCTGGCCAATAAACCAGAGTTCAATATAGAAGCAGCCTGCCAGGTTGCGCATGCCTTCGGCGTCAGCGAAACGATCGTCGAAGACGATTTCTTTACTGCCGTCGACGATTTACGCGCTTCTTCAGATGATGCGGGCGCAGGTCACTTGGGAGAAACCGGTTTTGGTTCAGCGCTGTTTTATACCTATATCTGCATCGACAAAGATCTGCTGGTGAAAAATCTCCACAGTAATGAAGAGCTGGCTAATAAAACGTTGCGGGCCTTTACCGAAGCGGCGCTGAAAGTCTCGCCAACCGGCAAACAAAACAGCTTTGCCAGTCGCGCTTATGCCTCTTGGGCGTTGGCGGAAACGGGAACCGATCAGCCTCGTTCCCTGGCTGCGGCATTTTATAATCCGATCAACGGCACCAACCAACTGGATGTGGCGGTAAAACGCATTACCGAACTGCGTGAAAATATGAAGAAAGTCTATGGTGAGCAAACCAAATCAACCCACTTTGATGTTATGCAGCAACAGGGAAGCATGAAAGACGTCCTGGACTTTATCTGCGCGTAAGGGGCGGCTATGAGCCAATATCTGGTTTTTCAGCTTCATGGGCCAATGGCTTCCTGGGGCGTCGATGCGCCCGGTGAAGTTCGCCATAGTCACGAGCTTCCCTCTCGTTCGGCGTTACTGGGGCTGCTCGCGGCAGCGCTCGGTATTTGTCGTGATGAAGAGGAGCGGTTAAACGATTTCAATCAGCATTATGCTTTTCTGTTGTGTGCCAGCCCGGAACCCCGCTGGGCACGAGATTATCACACAGTCCAGATGCCAAGAGAGGTGCGTAAAGCGCGCTATTTTAGCCGCCGGGAAGAGCTGCGCGATCCTGAGTTGCTCAGTGCGCTGATTTCCCGGCGAGACTATTACACCGATGCCTGGTGGATGGTTGGCGTTGCAATGACGCCGGACGCGCCTTATTCGCTGAAGCAGATCCGGGAAGGATTGCAACATCCGGTATTTCCTCTGTATTTGGGGCGAAAAAGCTATCCGCTGGGGTTGCCGCTCGCGCCGGTACTGCTGGAAGGAAGCGCGCCGGATGTCTTACGTGAGGCATATCGTCAGTATGAGAGTAAATTCAAAGCGCTGAAACTTCCTCTGGCGAAATTACAGAATGAATGCTGGTGGGAAGGGGATCACGACGGCTTAACCGCGAATAAAATTTTGCGCCGCCGTGACAGGCCGTTGAGTCGCCAACAATGGTTGTTTGGCGAACGTTCCGTGAATCAAGGGCCATGGCTCAGCAAGGAGGAATAGTGTACCTCTCAAGAATAACGTTACATACCAGCCAGCTTTCGCCTTCACAACTGCTGCATCTGGTGGATCGTGGCGAATACGTTATGCATCAGTGGCTGTGGGATCTTTTTCCTGGTGGAAAGGATCGGCAGTTCCTTTATCGTCGTGAGGAGTTACAGGGTGCTTTTCGCTTTTTTGTTTTGTCACAGGAACGGCCAGCAGAAAGCGCGATTTTCGACGTGCAGTGCCGCTCGTTCAGCCCAGCGTTAAGCGTTGGTCAGACGTTGCGATTTAACCTGCGTGCTAATCCGACAATTTGTAAAGCAGGTAAACGTCATGATTTGCTGATGGAAGCAAAGCGCCAGGTCAAAGCGCAGATGGGTAGTCAGGACATCTGGCTCTGTCAGCAGCAGGCGGCGCTGGCGTGGCTGTCTCGCCAGGGGGAGCAACATGGATTCTCATTGTGTGAGAGTAATGTTGATGCCTATCGGCAGCAGCAGATACGGCGCGAGAAAGCCCGCCAGATGATTCAGTTCAGCAGCGTGGATTATAGTGGCGTGCTGGTGGTCAACGATCCTGAACGATTCCTGCAACGTCTGGCGGTGGGATTCGGTAAAAGCCGGGCGTTTGGCTGCGGCATGATGATGATCAAACCGGGAGATGGTGAGTGACGTTTGTCCCGCTAAGCCCGATTCCCTTAAAAGATCGTACCTCAATGATCTTCCTCCAGTATGGTCAGGTTGACGTACTGGATGGCGCGTTTGTCTTGATCGATAAAAGCGGTATTCGCACGCATATTCCGGTGGGGTCGGTAGCCTGCATTATGCTGGAGCCGGGAACGCGAATCTCTCATGCCGCAGTGCGACTGGCATCAATAGTCGGGACATTGCTGGTGTGGGTTGGGGAAGCGGGTGTGCGCGTTTACGCTTCCGGCCAGCCCGGAGGGGCACGGGCTGACAAGCTGCTCTATCAGGCCAAATTAGCGCTGGATGATGATTTGCGGCTGAAAGTCGTGCGAAAAATGTATGAATTGCGTTTTCGCGAGCCGCCCCCAGCGCGTCGTTCAGTTGAACAGTTACGCGGTATTGAGGGGGCCCGTGTGCGGCAGCCCTATGCCCTGCTGGCAAAACAATACGGCGTAAAATGGAATGGTCGCAACTATGATCCTAAAGACTGGGAAAAAGGCGATGTAGTCAATCGATGTATTAGCGCCGCGACGTCATGTCTTTATGGGATTTCAGAAGCGGCTATCCTGGCGGCTGGCTATGCACCTGCCATTGGTTTCATTCACAGTGGTAAACCGCTTTCTTTTGTTTATGACATTGCCGATATCATTAAATTCGACTCTGTCGTGCCGAAGGCATTTGAAATTGCTGCCCGCCATCCTGTAGAGCCAGATAGAGAGGTGAGATTGGCCTGTCGCGATATATTTCGTAGTTCTAAGCTGACGAGCAAACTGATACCTCTGATTGAGGAAGTCCTTGACGCTGGCGAAATAGACCCTCCGCAGCCTGCGCCAGATATGTTGCCGCCTGCAATACCGGAACCGGAATTGTTTGGAGATGGTGGTCATAGGGGGCGTGGTGGATGAGTATGGTTGTCGTTGTAACGGAAAACGTTCCGCCGCGTCTGCGAGGGCGTCTCGCCGTCTGGCTGCTGGAAATCCGTGCGGGTGTTTATGTTGGTGATACCTCTAAGCGAATTCGGGAAATGATTTGGCACCAAATCATACAGTTGGGCGGAGCGGGAAACGTTGTGATGGCCTGGGCGACAAACACGGAGTCAGGTTTTGAGTTTCAAACCTGGGGAGAAAATCGCCGTATTCCGGTAGATTTGGATGGACTTAGACTAGTGTCTTTTCTTCCTTTTGATAATCAATAGGTTGAGTGTTCTTTAATAAAACGGAATTGTTGTTCCCAAGTTGGTAGATTGTTACTTGATGAAAATTGCAATAGAAAACAGTTATATATATTTAGTATGTTCCCCGCGCCAGCGGGGATAAACCGGGTGACTGGCGATTCTTTATCAGTGAACCAGGGTGTTCCCCGCGCCAGCGGGGATAAACCGTAGTGCTTCTCACCGTTGACCATGACCGGCAAGTGTTCCCCGCGCCAGCGGGGATAAACCGCGTGGTTGTCGCAACTTCAGCGGCACCAATACGTGTTCCCCGCGCCAGCGGGGATAAACCGCGCTGGCATCTGATTTGATTTTCCCGGTGGCAGTGTTCCCCGCGCCAGCGGGGATAAACCGCTACTTATTGCGCTATCTGTCAGCGGCTAACCGTGTTCCCCGCGCCAGCGGGGATAAACCGTCGTGACGACACAACTGGCGAGATCTACTTTCGTGTTCCCCGCGCCAGCGGGGATAAACCGTCGCCGCATGACGGTAACGGCATCCAGGCAGGGTGTTCCCCGCGCCAGCGGGGATAAACCGAACAACATCGCATTGTGGTGTTAAATCGTCCGCGTGTTCCCCGCGCCAGCGGGGATAAACCGTCTGAATCTTCAACGATACCGGTGATACTGTGGTGTTCCCCGCGCCAGCGGGGATAAACCGCGGTGATTTCCGGTAAATAATGGGGGAGGTTGGTGTTCCCCGCGCCAGCGGGGATAAACCGGCAGATTTAACTGGGCGGCGATTTCTTTCGGGGGTGTTCCCCGCGCCAGCGGGGATAAACCGATCGCGCCGTTACAATGTTAATCTCGATTGGTGTGTTCCCCGCGCCAGCGGGGATAATCCACTTTGAAAGCAGAAATATTATGGAGCTGGATGGGTTACGAGGATTTACCCGCCTTTGCCAGTTCTTTTACCAGCGGGAGCATAATGCGTACCACGTCGCGGCTACGGTGCTCTATCCTGCCCGGTAAGGCTTTATCGATATGCTGCTGGTTATCCAGTCGCACATCGTGCCAGCTGTTGCCTGCCGGGAACGAGGCGCTTTTGGCGCGCTGTTGATAGCCATCTTTCTTGCCCAGATTCCAGTTGGTTGCTTCAACGGAGAGCACGGCAATGCCTGCGTTGTCGAAGACCTCTGCGTCGTTACAACATCCAGTACCTTTCGGATAGTTTTTGTTCAGTCCCGGATTGGTGCTGGCTACGATACCGCGGCTGTGCGCGATGGCCAGCGCCCGGTCACGCGTCAATTTTCGCACCGCTTCCGGGGTTTTCTTACCGCTATTGAAATAGAGCTTATCGCCGACGATCAGGTTATCGAGGTTGATAACCAGCAGCGTATTTTTCTTCTCGGCGGCGCTCATTCGCTTCAGGATGTTCTCCGCGCCCAGTTTGCCTTCTTCCTCGCCGCTGGTGGCGATAAATCGAATGCCGTACTGCGTCGGCACGTCTTTGAGTTTTTCCGCCAGTTCCAGCATCACGCCAAGTCCTGCGGCGTTGTCATCAATACCTTGCAGGGTCAATCCACCCAGATTGGCATCGGAATCGGCGTCGCTCTGTGCGGCGTAGGTGTCGAGGTGCGCCATGATAATAATCTGCTGTGGCGCTTTACCCTCATGTGCGGCAATAACGGTACTTCCCGTGACGTTATGCCAGTTTTTACGGTTATTTTTGGCGGTATAAACATAACGGCTATTAAACGTGCGAATATCACTGCTGTAGCCCATCTGCTGAAATTGCTGGCGAATATAATCAGCAGACAACATTTCTGCCGGAGAGCCCGTTACGCGGCCTGGGAAAAACGTTGCGATATATCGAGCCTGGGTATTTGCGATATCTCCAGGTTTGGAAGATGTTGCCTGTGCGGGAAGGATAAAGCACGCGCCGAGCGCCAGGATTGCAAGAAGGGGGCGCGTTGCGGAAAACATAATGAGTCCTTAAATACCAAGCAGAAATTTTTAGCCGCTAGTATGAAACCGTGATCGAGGTAAAACAATTTCATTTGCTCCTAAATGCCCGAAATTCGGTAGCTTAAGCACTTTTTGATATTTGCTTTTCCGGATCGTTATTCCTTTGAGGAACTACTCATTCCAATTCGTAATTTCATTCGCCCTCTTGCCCTCCCTATAGTCAGGTTATCTGAGCATCGTTAGCAAAATAACGGCATTACATAGGAACGGTTATGGATCAAAAACGACTTACCCACCTGCGGCAACTGGAAGCGGAAAGCATCCATATTATTCGTGAGGTGGCCGCCGAGTTTTCGAATCCGGTGATGATGTATTCCATCGGCAAAGATTCCAGCGTAATGCTGCATCTGGCGCGCAAAGCGTTTTATCCGGGAACCCTGCCGTTCCCGCTGCTGCACGTCGATACCGGCTGGAAATTCCGTGAGATGTATGAGTTCCGCGACCGGACCGCTAAAGCCTACGGCTGTGAACTGCTGGTGCATAAAAACCCGGAAGGGGTGGCGATGGGCATCAACCCGTTTGTTCACGGTAGCGCCAAGCATACCGATATTATGAAAACCGAAGGGTTGAAGCAGGCGTTGAACAAATACGGTTTCGACGCCGCGTTCGGTGGCGCTCGTCGTGACGAAGAGAAATCGCGTGCCAAGGAGCGCATTTATTCTTTCCGCGATCGTTTTCATCGCTGGGACCCTAAAAATCAGCGTCCGGAACTGTGGCATAACTACAACGGACAGATTAACAAAGGCGAAAGCATTCGCGTATTCCCGCTCTCCAACTGGACTGAACAGGATATCTGGCAGTACATCTGGCTGGAAAATATCGACATCGTGCCGCTGTACCTGGCGGCGGAGCGTCCGGTGCTGGAACGCGACGGCATGCTGATGATGATTGATGACGACAGAATCGATCTGCAACCGGGCGAAGTGATTAAAAAACGTATGGTGCGTTTCCGTACGCTCGGCTGCTGGCCGTTAACAGGCGCGGTGGAGTCGAATGCGCAGACGCTGCCTGAAATCATCGAAGAGATGCTGGTCTCAACCACCAGTGAACGTCAGGGCCGCGTGATTGACCGCGACCAGGCGGGCTCCATGGAGCTGAAGAAACGTCAGGGGTATTTCTAAGGAGCCGCCATGAACACGACACTTGCACAACAAATTGCTAATGAAGGCGGCGTTGAAGCCTGGATGGTCGCCCAGCAACACAAAAGCCTGCTGCGTTTTTTAACCTGCGGTAGCGTGGATGATGGGAAAAGCACCCTGATTGGTCGCCTGCTGCACGACACGCGTCAGATTTATGAAGACCAGCTTTCATCGCTGCACAACGACAGTAAACGTCACGGTACTCAGGGCGAAAAGCTCGATCTGGCGTTATTGGTTGACGGCTTGCAAGCCGAGCGCGAGCAGGGTATCACCATCGACGTGGCTTACCGTTATTTCTCTACCGAGAAGCGTAAATTTATTATTGCGGATACTCCCGGCCATGAGCAGTACACTCGCAACATGGCGACCGGTGCGTCGACCTGCGACCTGGCGATCCTGCTGATCGATGCGCGTAAAGGCGTGCTGGATCAGACCCGTCGTCACAGCTTTATCTCCACGCTACTTGGGATCAAACACCTGGTGGTGGCGATCAACAAAATGGATCTGGTGAACTTTAGCGAAGAGACATTTAACCGCATTCGCGAAGACTATCTTACTTTTGCTGAACAGTTGCCGGGCAACCTGGATATCCGGTTTGTGCCGCTCTCTGCGCTGGAAGGCGACAACGTGGCTTCACAAAGCGCCAGCATGTCGTGGTACAGCGGTCCGACGCTACTGGAAGTACTGGAAACCGTTGAGATCCAACGCATAGTTGATACTCAGCCGATGCGCTTCCCGGTGCAGTATGTGAACCGACCGAATCTGGATTTTCGTGGTTATGCCGGGACGCTGGCCTCCGGTAGTGTGAAGGTAGGGCAACGCGTCAAAGTGCTGCCATCCGGCGTTGAGTCGAGCGTGGCACGGATCGTAACCTTTGATGGCGATTTACAGGAAGCACATGCGGGTGAAGCGATCACCCTGGTATTGAAAGATGAGATCGATATCAGCCGGGGCGACCTGCTACTTGATGCCGGTGAAGCGTTACCTGCGGTACAAAGCGCTGCCGTTGATGTGGTGTGGATGGCGGAACAACCGTTGTCGCCTGGGCAGAGCTACGACATCAAAGTCGCCGGTAAGAAGACCCGCGCACGCGTTGATAACGTGCAGTACCAGATTGATATTAATAACCTGACCCAACGTGATGTTGAAGCGTTGCCGCTAAACGGCATCGGTCTGGTTAATCTGACCTTTGATGAGCCGCTGGTGCTGGATACCTATCAGCAGAACCCGGTTACGGGCGGGCTGATTATCATTGACCGCCTGACCAACGTTACCGTTGGCGCGGGGCTGGTACGTGAGCCAATCGTCCAGGAGCACACCGCGGCTTCTCAGTTCAGCGCGTTTGAGCTGGAGCTTAATGCGTTAGTGCGTCGCCATTTCCCGCACTGGGGCGCGCGCGATCTGCTGGGAGGAAAATAATGGCGCTGCATGACGAAAACGTCGTCTGGCATGCCCATCCTGTTACACCGCAACAGCGGGAACAACGCCACGGTCATCGTGGTGTTGTGCTGTGGTTTACCGGGCTGTCTGGTTCCGGTAAATCCACGGTAGCAGGGGCGCTGGAAGAGGCGTTGCACAAGCTGGGAGTGAGTACCTATTTGTTGGATGGCGATAACGTGCGCCACGGCCTGTGCAGCGATCTTGGGTTTAGCGATGCCGATCGTAAGGAGAATATTCGTCGGGTTGGCGAGGTGGCTAACCTGATGGTGGACGCGGGCCTTGTGGTGTTGACCGCCTTTATCTCTCCGCATCGCGCCGAACGCAAAATGGTCCGTGAACGCGTTGGCGAAGGGCGTTTTATTGAGGTTTTTGTCGATACGCCGCTGGCAACGTGCGAATTACGCGATCCAAAAGGGCTGTATAAAAAAGCGCGGGCGGGTGAGTTGCGCAATTTCACCGGAATTGATTCGGTATACGAAGCGCCTGAATCGCCAGAGATTCACCTTGATGGTGAACAATTGGTAACAAATTTGGTACCCCAATTATTAGACCTGCTGAGGCAGGAAGATATTATCAGATCCTGAGACACCCGAGCTTGTATGCCCGGTCAGTCACGGTCACAGGATTAGATATGCGTAACAGCCATAACATTACTATTACAGAGTCAGATACCTTCGCCGCCGACGATGAAACCACCTGGTCACTACCGGGTGCCGTGGTCGGTTTTATCGCGTGGCTGTTGGCGCTGGGGATTCCGTTTCTGATTTATGGCCCTAACACACTCTTTTTCTTCATTTATACCTGGCCCTTTTTCCTCGCATTGCTGCCCGTGGCGATTGTCGCGGGTATTGCGCTGCACTCCCTATTGAAGGGGCTGTTGCTGCTGAGCATTACCTGCACCCTACTGGTGGTTGGGGCGATGTTTGGCGCGCTATTTCTGTGGTTGTTGGGTTAGGCAAACGCCTTTTTTTAACAATCGCTGATGTTGTTCACTCTCTGGTCATAATTCAAACCGTAACCAACAATGAGATTATGTTCTCCTTACACGGGGTATACGTAACAACGGGCAAATGTGGTACATTTGCCCGCGTTGTCGCGGCATTCCCGACCGTTGATGTAAAGTTGTCTGCGGAAGTTATGGGATGTTAATGCCGTTTTTCAGGGGGCAGGATGGGTAAACTAACGCTGCTGTTGCTGGCTTTATTGGTCTGGCTGCAGTATTCGCTGTGGTTCGGTAAGAACGGCATACATGACTATAGTCGCGTCAACGATGATGTTGCTGCGCAGCAAGCTACGAACGCGAAACTTAAAGCACGTAACGATCAGCTCTTTGCCGAAATTGACGATCTCAATGGCGGACAAGAGGCTATTGAGGAGCGCGCGCGCAACGAACTCAGCATGACTAAGCCGGGCGAAACCTTTTATCGTCTGGTGCCTGACGCGTCTAAACGCGCTCAGACTGCAGGGCAAAACAATCGATAAACCGTCCAGGGATTTAACATGGCAGCCACTTTATTGGACGTTTGCGCTGTGGTGCCGGCTGCCGGGTTTGGCCGCCGAATGCAAACAGAGTGTCCTAAGCAGTACCTCTCTATTGGCAATAAAACCATTCTTGAACACTCGGTTGATGCGCTGCTGGCTCATCCCCGGGTGACGCGAGTCGTTATCGCTATCAGCCCAGGCGACAGCCGCTTTGCCCAACTTCCACTCGCCGCACATCCGCAAATTACCGTAGTGGATGGCGGCAACGAGCGTGCCGATTCTGTCCTTGCCGGTTTGCAAGCCGCAGGTGAGGCCAGTTGGGTACTGGTGCATGACGCCGCGCGTCCGTGTCTGCACCAGGATGATTTAGCCCGTTTGCTGGCAATCAGTGAGACCAGCCGCACCGGCGGGATCCTGGCGGCACCAGTACGCGACACAATGAAGCGCGCGGAGCCGGGCCGAACAGACATTGCCCATACGGTCGATCGCACCGATTTATGGCACGCGTTGACACCGCAGTTTTTCCCTCGCGAGCTGTTGCACGACTGCCTGACCCGTGCGCTCCACGAAGGCGCAACCATTACGGATGAGGCCTCGGCGCTGGAATATTGCGGCTTACATCCTCAGCTCGTTGAAGGACGGGCTGATAATATTAAAGTAACGCGTCCAGAGGATTTGGCGTTGGCCGAATTTTATCTGACCCGGACTACCCACCAGGAGAAGACATAATGCGAATTGGACACGGTTTCGACGTACACGCTTTTGGCGGAGAAGGCCCAATTATCATTGGTGGTGTGCGCATCCCGTATGAAAAAGGATTGCTGGCGCATTCTGATGGCGATGTGGCGTTACACGCGCTAACCGATGCTCTGCTGGGCGCGGCTGCGCTGGGGGATATCGGTAAACTCTTCCCTGACACCGACCCGACCTTTAAAGGTGCCGATAGTCGTGAATTATTGCGAGAAGCCTGGCGGCGTATTCAGGCCAAAGGCTATACGCTTGGTAATGTGGATGTGACAATTATTGCTCAGGCGCCGAAGATGCTGCCGCACATTCCGCAAATGCGCGTGTTTATTGCCGAAGATCTCGGCTGCCATATGGATGATGTTAACGTGAAAGCGACCACCACGGAAAAACTCGGTTTTACCGGGCGTGGGGAAGGGATTGCCTGTGAAGCGGTGGCGTTACTCATTAAGGCACCGAAATGACTGTGTTTGACGATCTGACGTATCTCCATGGCAAACCACTGGGCCATGGCGTCCTGAAAGCGAATCCGGAAGACTTTGTTGTCGTCGAAGATTTAGGCTTCGAACCGGATGGCGAAGGCGAGCATGTTTTGGTGCGCATCCTGAAAAACGGTTGTAACACCCGTTTTGTGGCTGACGCGCTGGCGAAATTCCTGAAAATTCACGCCCGTGAAGTGAGCTTTGCCGGGCAGAAAGATAAGCATGCGGTCACGGAACAGTGGCTGTGCGCGCGTGTACCGGGCAATGCAATGCCTGATCTAAGCAAATTTGAGCTCGAAGGCTGTAAAGTTCTGGAGTACGCGCGCCACAAGCGTAAGCTGCGTTTAGGGGCGCTGAAAGGCAACGAATTTACGCTGGTGTTGCGTGAAGTGAGCGAGCGAAATGACGTTGAAGCGCGTTTGCAGGCGATTAGCGAACGCGGCGTACCGAACTATTTTGGCGCTCAGCGTTTTGGTATCGGCGGTAGCAACCTGCAAGGGGCGCTGCGCTGGGCACAAAGCGATGCGCCGGTGCGCGATCGCAATAAACGCAGTTTTTGGTTGTCGGCGGCCCGTAGCGCGTTGTTTAATCAGATAGTCAGTGAACGCTTGAAAAAAACAGACTTTAATCAAGTTGTTGACGGCGATGCGCTACAATTATCCGGACGCGGAAGCTGGTTTGTCGCCACACAGGAAGAACACACTGAATTACAGCGTCGCGTCGATGAGAAAGAATTGATGATCACAGCGGCATTACCGGGCAGCGGTGAGTGGGGAACTCACCGCGACGCACTGGCGTTTGAAAAAGCCGCTGTTGCTGATGAAACCGCGCTGCAGTCTCTGTTATTGCGCGAGAAAGTCGACGCGTCGCGTCGCGCTATGTTGCTGTATCCACAACAATTAAGCTGGAACTGGTGGGATGACGTAACCGTCGAGTTACGCTTCTGGCTACCGGCAGGTAGCTTCGCCACCAGTGTTGTAAGGGAACTTATTAACACAATGGGTGATTATGCGTATATTGCTGAGTAACGATGATGGGGTCCACGCACCCGGTATACAAACGCTGGCGAAAGCGCTGCGTGAGTTTGCTGACGTACAGGTGGTTGCCCCGGATCGTAACCGCAGTGGCGCGTCTAACTCGCTGACGCTGGAATCCTCACTTCGCACCTTTACCTATGATAACGGCGATATCGCCGTACAAATGGGTACGCCCACCGACTGCGTCTATCTGGGCGTGAACGCATTAATGCGTCCGCGTCCGGACATTGTCGTTTCTGGTATCAACGCGGGTCCTAATCTGGGTGATGATGTTATCTATTCCGGTACCGTTGCGGCGGCAATGGAAGGCCGTCATCTGGGATTCCCGGCGCTGGCTGTCTCACTTGATGGCCATAAATACTACGATACTGCTGCCGCAGTAACCTGTCGTATCTTACGGGCGCTGAGTCGTGAACCGCTGCGCACCGGTCGCATTTTGAATATCAACGTGCCGGATTTACCGCTGGATCAGATTAAAGGTATTCGCGTCACGCGCTGCGGCAGTCGCCATCCGGCGGATCAGGTTATTCCACAGCAGGACCCACGCGGTAATACGCTGTACTGGATCGGGCCACCGGGCGAAAAGTGCGACGCCGGGCCGGATACGGATTTTGCCGCCGTCGATGAAGGCTATGTTTCTATCACGCCGCTGCATGTCGATTTAACCGCATACGGCGCGCATGAAGTGGTTTCTGACTGGTTAGACAGCGTGGGAGTCGACACGCAATGGTAAGCAGACGCGTACACACTCTTCTTGAACAATTACGTGCGCAGGGCATCAGAGATGAGCTTGTCCTCGATGCGCTCGCCGCCGTGCCGCGTGAAAAATTCATTGATGAGGCGTTTGAACATAAGGCCTGGGACAATATTGCCCTGCCGATTGGTCAGGGGCAGACGATTTCGCAGCCTTATATGGTTGCGCGAATGACCGAACTGCTTGAGCTAACGCCGCAGTCTCGGGTGCTGGAAATTGGTACTGGCTCTGGCTACCAGACGGCGATTCTGGCGCACCTGGTGCATCATGTGTGCTCCGTTGAGCGCATTAAAGGTTTGCAATGGCAGGCGCGTCGCCGCCTGAAGCAGCTTGATTTACATAATGTTTCGACCCGTCATGGTGATGGATGGCAAGGCTGGCAGGCGCGAGCCCCGTTTGACGCTATCATTGTAACGGCAGCGCCGCCCGAGATCCCGACCGCATTGATGATGCAACTGGATGAGGGCGGCATTCTCGTCTTACCCGTGGGCGATGAGCACCAGTTTCTGAAGCGGGTGCGTCGTCGGGGAGGCGAATTTATTATCGATACCGTGGAGGCCGTACGTTTCGTTCCCTTAGTAAAAGGGGAGCTTGCGTAGATAGCGCTGCTGAATACCTGGAGTTTTCCTGGTTATTCTCGAAAGAGTAAGCGTATTGTGACGGGGCCTTGCACGGTGATTACGTCACTGGTTTTAACCAATTTTCCTGGGGGATAAATGAGCGCGGGAAGCCACAAATTTACCGTTCGCCGCATTGCGGCATTGTCACTGGTTTCACTATGGCTGGCAGGTTGTTCAAACACCTCGAATCCACCAGCGCCGGTCAGCTCGGTTAACGGTAGTGCATCAACGAACACCAGTTCTGGCATGCTGATTACGCCTCCACCTAAAATGGGCTCGACGTCGACAGTACAGCAGACGCCACAGATCCAGTCGGTGCAGCAACCAACCACACAGCCAACGCAAATCCAGCCTGTTGCTCAACAGCCTGTGCAGATGGAAAACGGTCGTATTGTATACAATCGTAAGTATGGGAATATTCCGAAAGGTAGCTACACGGGCGGCAGTACCTATACTGTTAAGAAAGGCGATACCCTTTTCTATATTGCTTGGATCACCGGGAACGATTTCCGTGACCTCGCACAACGCAATAACGTTCCGGCCCCGTATGGCCTGAATGTCGGTCAAACTCTGCAAGTGGGCAACGCGTCTGGTGCACCGATTACCGGTGGCAATGCCATCACCCAGGCGGATGCAGCACAGCAAGGAGTTGTGACCAACCCTGCACAAAATTCCACCGTTGCTGTTGCTTCGAAACCAACAATTACGTATTCTGAGGATTCAGGTGAACAAAGTGCTAACAAAATGTTGCCGAACAACAAGCCTGCTGGGACTGTGGTCACAGCGCCTGTAACGGCTCCAGCAGTTAGCACAACCGAATCAACTGCAAGCTCAACGTCGACTAGCTCGCCAATCTCTACCTGGCGCTGGCCGACTGACGGCAAAGTGATCGAAAACTTTGCGGCTACCGAAGGTGGCAATAAAGGGATCGACATTGCAGGCAGCAAAGGACAGGCTATTGTCGCGACCGCAGATGGACGCGTCGTCTATGCCGGTAATGCGCTGCGTGGTTACGGTAATCTTATTATCATCAAACATAACGATGATTACCTGAGCGCCTACGCCCATAACGATACAATGCTGGTCCGGGAACAACAAGAAATCAAGGCGGGGCAGAAAATAGCTACCATGGGTAGCACCGGAACCAGTTCAACACGCTTGCATTTTGAAATTCGTTACAAGGGGAAATCCGTAAACCCGCTGCGCTATTTACCGCAGCGATAATTAGGCGGAACCAGGCTTTCACGTGCTAGTTCCGTTAGGGATCACGGGTAGGAGCCACCTTTATGAGTCAGAATACGCTGAAAGTTCATGATTTAAATGAAGATGCGGAATTTGATGAGAACGGAGTTGAGGTTTTTGACGAAAAGGCCTTAGTAGAAGAGGAACCCAGTGATAACGATTTGGCCGAAGAGGAACTGTTATCGCAGGGAGCCACACAGCGTGTGTTGGACGCGACTCAGCTTTACCTTGGTGAGATTGGTTATTCACCACTGTTAACAGCCGAAGAAGAAGTTTATTTTGCGCGTCGCGCACTGCGTGGAGATGTCGCATCTCGCCGTCGCATGATTGAAAGTAACCTGCGTCTGGTGGTGAAAATTGCTCGTCGTTATGGCAATCGTGGTCTGGCATTGCTGGACCTGATTGAAGAGGGCAATTTAGGGCTTATCCGTGCCGTCGAGAAGTTTGACCCGGAACGTGGGTTCCGCTTCTCAACATACGCAACCTGGTGGATCCGCCAGACGATCGAACGGGCGATTATGAACCAAACCCGTACGATCCGACTGCCGATTCACATTGTAAAAGAGCTGAACGTCTATCTGCGTACCGCGCGTGAGTTGTCGCATAAACTGGACCACGAACCGAGTGCAGAAGAGATTGCTGAACAACTGGATAAACCGGTTGATGACGTCAGCCGTATGCTCCGACTCAACGAGCGTATTACCTCGGTAGACACCCCGCTGGGTGGCGATTCCGAAAAAGCGTTGCTGGATATTCTGGCCGATGAAAAGGAAAACGGTCCAGAAGACACCACGCAAGACGATGATATGAAACAGAGCATCGTCAAATGGCTGTTCGAACTGAACGCCAAGCAGCGTGAAGTGCTGGCACGTCGTTTTGGTCTGCTGGGGTACGAAGCTGCGACACTGGAAGATGTGGGCCGTGAAATTGGTCTCACTCGTGAACGTGTTCGCCAGATTCAGGTTGAAGGTCTGCGTCGTCTGCGTGAAATTCTGCAGACTCAGGGACTGAATATCGAAGCGCTTTTCCGCGAGTAAGCACAAGTTCTATCAAGAAAGGCCAGTCTCATTGGGACTGGCCTTTTTCTTTAGGGCTACCGCTATCGGGTTCTTTTTACTACACCAGACTTTTCAACCGGTAGATCCACTCCAGCGCCTGGCGAGGCGTTAGTGAATCCGGGTCGAGATTTTCCAGCGCATCAACGGCGGGTGACGTTTCTTCCGGTACTGACAGCAGCGACATCTGCGTGCCGTCGACCTGGGTTGCGGCAACATTTGGCGCGATGCTTTCCAGTTCGCGCAGTTTTTGCCGCGCGCGTTTGATCACCTCTTTCGGTACGCCAGCCAGGGCAGCGACTGCCAGACCATAGCTCTTGCTCGCCGCGCCATCCTGCACGCTGTGCATGAAGGCGATGGTATCGCCGTGCTCTAACGCATCCAGATGCACATTAGCGACACCCTCCATTTTCTCCGGTAACTGCGTCAGTTCGAAGTAATGGGTCGCAAATAAAGTTAATGCTTTGATTTTATTTGCCAGATTTTCTGCGCATGCCCATGCCAGCGACAGGCCGTCGTAGGTGGAGGTGCCGCGTCCAATCTCATCCATCAGCACCAGACTGTTCTCGGTGGCGTTATGCAGAATGTTGGCGGTTTCGGTCATTTCTACCATGAAGGTGGAACGACCTGATGCCAGATCATCCGCCGCGCCCACGCGGGTAAAGATACGATCGATAGGCCCGATCTCGACTTTCTGTGCCGGAACGTAGCTGCCGATATAGGCCAGTAGCGCAATCAACGCAGTCTGGCGCATATAGGTACTTTTACCCCCCATGTTTGGGCCGGTGATGATCAGCATCCGTCGCTGAGGCGAGAGGTTAAGCGGGTTGGCGATAAACGGCTCGGTCAGCACCTGTTCAACCACCGGATGACGTCCCTCGGTAATACGAATGCCGGGTTTATCGGTGAAGATCGGACAGGTGTAATTCAGGGTATAAGCACGCTCCGCGAGGTTGACCAGCACGTCCAACTCCGCCAGCGCGCTGGCGCTTTGTTGCAAATCAGCCAGGTGTGGCAGCAGCATGTCGAACAGTTCGTCATACAGCTGTTTTTCCAGCGCCAGCGCTTTGCCTTTTGAGGTCAGAACTTTGTCTTCGTACTCTTTCAGTTCCGGAATAATGTAGCGTTCGGCGTTTTTCAATGTCTGGCGACGTACGTAGTTAATTGGCGCCAGATGACTTTGCCCACGGCTGATCTGAATGTAGTAGCCGTGCACGGCGTTAAATCCTACTTTCAGCGTGTCCAGACCGGTGCGTTCGCGTTCGCGGATTTCCAGTCTGTCGAGGTAGTCCGTGGCGCCATCAGCCAGCGCTCGCCACTCGTCAAGCTCTTCATTGTAGCCTGGGGCAATGACGCCGCCGTCACGTACGAGCACTGGCGGAGCTTCCACGACGGCACGCTCCAACAGTTCACGCAGCTCAGTAAACTCACCCATTTTCTCGCGCAGCATCTGCACGGGGGCGCTGTCTACGTTTTCCAGTTGCGCGCGCAGTTCGGGTAATTGCTGGAAGGCATGACGCATACGGGCCAGATCGCGCGGGCGCGCAGTACGCAGGGCCAGACGCGCCAGAATACGTTCCAGATCGCCTACCTGACGCAGCACGGGTTGTAATTCGCTGGTGGTATCCTGCAGCGCGCCGATGGTCTGTTGGCGCTCGATGAGGATTTTGGTGTCGCGGACCGGCATATGCAGCCAGCGCTTGAGCATACGGCTACCCATCGGTGTCACGGTGCAGTCGAGTACTGAAGCCAGCGTGTTTTCCACCCCGCCCGCCAGGTTCTGGGTGATTTCCAGATTGCGGCGTGTGGCGGCGTCCATGATGATGCTGTCCTGCTGACGCTCCATGGTGATGGAGCGAATATGCGGCAGCGAAGTGCGTTGGGTATCTTTTACGTATTGCAGCAGACAGCCGGCAGCGCATAACCCGCGTGGGGCGTTTTCCACGCCAAAGCCAATCAGATCCCGCGTGCCGAACTGCAGATTTAACTGCTGACGGGCGGTATCAATTTCAAATTCCCACAGCGGACGACGACGCAGGCCGCGACGTCCCTCTATCAGCGAGGTTTCGGCAAAATCCTCGGCATACAGCAATTCAGCGGGGTTGGTGCGCTGCAATTCCGCGGCCATGGTTTCGCGGTCAGCGGGTTCACTGACACGAAAACGCCCGGAGCTGATATCCAGCGTAGCGTAGCCGTACCCTTTACTGTCTTGCCAGATGGCGGCCAGCAGGTTGTCCTGGCGTTCCTGCAACAACGCTTCATCACTGATGGTGCCTGGTGTGACAATACGTACCACTTTGCGCTCAACCGGGCCTTTGCTGGTCGCCGGATCGCCAATCTGTTCACAAATAGCAACGGACTCACCCTGATTGACCAGCTTGGCGAGGTAGTTTTCTACCGCATGATGAGGAATGCCTGCCATCGGGATTGGCTCGCCCGCAGATGCGCCGCGTTTGGTCAGGGAGATATCAAGCAGCTGAGACGCGCGTTTCGCATCGTCATAAAACAGTTCGTAAAAGTCGCCCATGCGGTAAAACAGCAGTATTTCCGGGTGCTGAGCCTTCAGCTTGAGATACTGCTGCATCATTGGGGTGTGCGAGTCTAAATTTTCTATTGTACTCATTGGTTTGTGATGTCCATTTTCTTAATTTTTAATGAGTTAGTGATATTTGTTGTTGTCATTGAGTTTCACGTTGTCTCATCGAATATCATGAAATCCTACATTTAAATGTAGGCTAAAGTGTAGCTTGTCAACCTATAGCCTGGTAAAATATGGGCACATACAGTGCAACCTACATTTATGTTCATGACTGCATAAGATGCATGATAACGGAGTCTTTATGGCAGGAAAACAAGAGGGAAGGCCACTTTCGTTTAAAGCGGTAGAAATGATGAAGCCAGGCGACAAAGATAAGGCTGATGTAGGCGAAAATCGTGGCTTACGTGTCTCCTGTGGTGCAACTGGGGTTAAGTCTTTTTTCTATCGTTACACAAGTCCTCTGACTGGCAAGCTAGCTCAGGTTAAAATTGGTAACTTCCCGCAGACTTCTCTCGCCGCTGCACGTCTTAAACTCCACGAATTAAAGCTCCTCCGACAGGAAGGTCGGTGCCCTGCGACTGAACTCAAAAAAGATAAGCTCCAGCGTGCGATTGAAGCTGAACAAGCTAAGATCCCTGAATTGACCGTACAGGGATTAGTTGAATTGTATCTTACTGAACGTATTGAGGATCGTAAAACGAAGGATGGGAAGGTCATTCCCGGTGCCAGAAAGCCGAAAGGGCAGGCTGAGGTTCGTCGTACTCTCTATGGTGACGCTGTTAAAAGCTTAGGAACCCGAAATGCTGCTGAGATTACGCGTCAGGATGTCATCAATTTAATTAATGGCATTGTAGCCCGAGGTGCAACCGTACAGGCTGGTAATGTTCTGAGGGAACTTTCACTCGCATATGAATTTGCAATTGGCCTTGGACGTTTTAATGATAATTTTGCGAATCCGGCGCTGTTAGCAAAATCCAGCTTACGACAGACCAGAATTAAGCTCACAAACGGACGAGGAACACGAGTACTGAGCGAGGACGAGCTTGCTAAATTCCTTAAATGGCTTCCGGGTTCGGCTTACACACCAACGATCAAAAACGTGTTACGTCTGACTCTCTGGACTGGGTGTCGTACTGGTGAAGTCTGCAATATGGCATGGAAGGATGTTGATCTTGAAAAAGGCACTATTCATCTGCGAGAAACTAAAACAGGGATAGAGCGCTACGTACAGTTATCTGATCAGGCAATCGACTTTCTCAAAGTACTACGGCTTACCTCTGACAAATATCTATTCCCTTCGCAAGCCACAAAGAAGCCAATTCAGCAGAAGTATCTAACTGAAAACTCATGGCGTTTACGTGAAAGCGGTCAAATGCTTGATATACCTCATTGGACGCCGCACGATCTGCGTCGTACAGTACGAACGGGGTTATCTCGTTTGCAGTGTCCAAATGAGATAGCAGAGGCCGTATTGGGGCATACACGTGGCGGCGTTGAAGGTATTTATAATCTGTATAAGTATGATGCTGAGTGCCGGAAGTGGTTGCAGGTGTGGGCGGATTATTTGGATGACCTGATAAAATAACAAATACAGATGTATTATTAATTTATGTTGCTGCAACAGAAGGGATTTTTCATGCTTAGCGATTTCAACACCGAACAGCAAACTCTAATTGAGAAATTATCATTAGTTGATGATCTAGAAGCTTGGGCAACTTATACCAGACATCTTGAAAAAGAAGTGAAGAAAAACATCTATGAGTGTGCCAGATGTTTGTGGATAAAACGTAAAATACTTGATGGTAGTTTGCTTTTACATCCTAATGTTCGAAATGATTTAATTGATCGTGAGTATAGGCCATTATCTATTCATAAGAAAATGATTTGGGCTAGTGTATTAGTCTCTTATAAGGGTGAAGATAGTAAGGCGTATTTTAAAAGAATAAAAGGGAAGATAATTAAAAAATATGGTCTCAAATGGTGGAAGGATGTTGATAATAGAATAAAGCCAGCTTATGCAGCGCAGCAACGTATTTTAAAGCGTGTTGGTGCTCTTGGCCCGGGAGTAAAATACTTTGCCTCACAAAGTTCGTTTGTGGGTAGTATGTTAAATGATGAACTTGATGCAGCATTAAAAATGATTCCAGAGGATTAAGAGAAAAAGCAATGAAGTTACCTTTTAGGTGTTAAACCGTGATTTTGGTATTATATCATTGATATATATTGTTTTGTTTGTTAGCCCGTCTTAAATGTACTCATTGTTGTACTCATTTTGGAGTTGGCTTGCTTTCGTAATGTGAAGGTCGTATGTTCGACTCCATTATCGGTACCATTTCAAACTCTTGCCAAGTCTGAACGGCGGGGTAATGTCTGGGATTCACACGGCCTGCATTGATCAAATCACGCCCGTATCAGGCATGAAGAATACCCGGCAACCCTCATGTGCCGGGAAATGGATTGCAAGAATTCATTCTGGCAATAAAAGTTATCGCTATATCCTGAAATGAAATATAAGGTTATTGACCGTGATTTCTCATGGTAGTAATTGCAGTAAAATAATCATTGTATACATTGTAAAAGCAGGATGGAATTTTAAAAAACCACTATTGATGACAACTTCGTTTTTTATTCGGTAGACACTTTTTTTACACATGTTAATTTCATCAGCAATGCCTTGAATGCTGTGCCCTTGGTTAAAAAGTTCCAGATTTCTCATATTTCGACTGTTGATGACAGGATGGTTTATTTCGGTTATATTTTGCAGGCTCTTGATAATGTAACCAGATGGATCTTTTTTAGATAAAAAACTGCGATTCATCTTAAGAAAACAGAGGGGTAAATCAAATATATAGATCAAGTGACATTTTTTATTGATGTCACGATGCAGGAATGTAGTATCTGAAAAACTGTCAACATCGATAATAATAATATCACCTTTATTAATGAAAACAGTCTTTATAATATCTGTAATACTTTTAAATAACATGGGGTAAACACGCACCCCCCCCTCGCGTAAAACGGTAGTGAGTCCGAATGAAAAAAAATGGTCTCGGGAGATTATCAATACGCTCATAATATTTCCTTTTTTCTTTCATGCCTTTTTCCTTATTTTAGCGATAGGCATAAATATGCTGAGACAAATCCGCATTAAAAACGTTTACTGTAACGATATGGGGGGAAGGGCTGAATCTTACTTTTTAATTGTAGTTTTTGCTTAAAATTATGCTCGCCATTTTTTAAAGGAATAGCTACACGTAATAATACCAACCCCACTTAGCAATGAGAAAAATAATAATGTTGGCCATCGATTATCCTGTGGACTCTTTTCTTTATTTAATTTTGAAACACGATAGTTGCCGTTGCGATCGACAAATATTTCATACGTCCGTGCATATCGGGTACCACGCTTTTTGATGGCGCTGGCCTGAAGAGGGGTTATCTGATCTTCTATCTCATACTTTTTATCTGCGGACCTGAATTTAGCATAGTAGCGGTTTACTTTTTTATAGGAGCGTCGGCCCGTTTTTTCTGAAACCTCCTTCATGGTAACCTCACCTGTCGTAACCAGCTTGTAAATACCAATGCTCTGGTAATTACGCCAGATGTTGTATGCCGTTGGGACAGCAAAAAGCAATCCTGTGGCAGTCAGAATGCCGGACATGATAACGATTTTGAACCACCCGGGTTTATGATTATTACTCATATATTACTCAAGTTCCTTTATTATAAATTTAAAATTGTCTTCTCTATCGATAAAAAATAAGATGTTAGTTATAAGTAACCATCATGTTTAATTTTCCGGAGACGGGGCCAGTATAAGGGTTACCGTTGCGAACGATATTGCCGGTTTGCAGGTAATTAGCGGTAAAATTTACTGAGCTACTAGAGTCATAAACAGGTGTTGATGAAGCATCTGTTTTCGCCGTACCGTGGCTACCCGTGTTGATCGTCGTGGTACCATCAATATTCACTCTGTTGCCGTTATAACGCAATTCGATCCCCAGATTATCAATCTTTCCCCCGTTACTATCATAAAGACTAATATTTCTTTCCATTCCTGAGTTGGGACTGCTTCCTGCATCAGAAAATTTAAAATAAACGTTCGATAATCTGCCTGAACATTTCAGCGATAACTTGATCGGAACATCATTTCCCCGAGCTATAGCTCCGGTATATTTATAGGTGTCGCCAACCCATCGCCCCATGGGAATAGTGTAATCCGTCTGGTCCAGAATGCAGGATGGAGCGGCAACAGTTATTGATGAACCAGCAAACAAGTTTGTTGGAAGTGCGGGGCTAAGAATAGCTGTTGTTGTCCATGACATAGTACTTGATGCTAAACTCATTGCGCCATAACCAGAGATATTTCCTGTTTTTACTAACTCGCCTCTTATTGACAGCAGAGCCTCACCACCAAGCGAATATGAGTTGATAGCAGTTCTTTTAATTTGTACATTATTAGATAACTTGGGGGGCCGTAGATACAAATACTCCACATCTTTATTGGCATATAGCGATCCTGATTCGGTGTTATATAAGTAAATCCATTGATAACGACTTCCGTTATAGTTGGTTAATACTGCAGAGTGTGCTTTTACGTAAAGTTTTATTCCCAGACCAGAAATATTGGTGGGAAATATTCCATCGGTATGGCTGGAGCCAGATATCGTCATTTCCAATAACGCGGCATTGATGTTAATAGTCTTCCCATTATAAACCATATCGCCTGTCGAATTCGCTATACCGCTGCCGGTACAATTTACCCCTATATTCGGGAGGAAATTACTGTAATCCCATGAGAATAAAACCGTCCCTGTTGCAATACTGTTGTCAACGACCAGGGTCCTGGCAACCTGAAAGGGCCGGATATCCGGTATCTGATAGATACAGGTTCCCGCCGCTTTTCCGGCATTGGTTCCTGTATACCAGTTGTAGGGGTAGGAATATGTCGCAGCAGAAACTTCTGAAGTGACAATCGGAACAAACAATACGCCGCACGCTAATAAGACTAGCCCGTTATTCATTGCAGAACCTCAACTTTGTATTCTGTGCCAGCTCCCCCCCAGTCATTTATCGAACTCCAGGTGACGTTCACTTTGCTGGCTTTAATATGAGCGGGGAGTTGATAACGTTGAGAACCCATTGGCGGTACCATATTGTGCTTGTCATCCAGACGTACCGCTTTGCCGTTAATTGAACCAGCGGCAAGCTCCCCAAAACTGATGTAATAAGGTGTTGGGTTCGTCGCTTTAAGCCAGGATGATGAGCCGTTTTTTTCCATACTCCAGGTGAGAGCCTGGGCCGCTTTAATGGCGTCAGTTGAGTTTAATCCTTGTGGACGAACAAAAACCTTCAGGCGGCTGCGAATTGCCACAACAAGACGGTTATCGATATCTTTGGCTTTCGGGGGTATTTCCTGTAATGACAGCCAGAATACTGATTCCCGGTCCTGCGGGATTTCACTGTTTAAAACCACCAGGCGAAGCTTACCCTGTTTTTTACCTTCCAGTTTCATCACCGGAGGGGTCAGTACTAACGGGATATTGCTGTCTTTGCCATTATTATCTTCCAGCCACGACTGCACCATATAGGTTTCGCTGCTGTCGTTGATGATTTCAACGGACGTCTCTTTATCCTGCGCATAGGCAACGACGCGCGTTAACTGCGGTCGTACTGCCGCATGCGCCACGCTGCACAGCGCACCCGTTAAGAGTAAAAATGGAATGAATCGATATTTGCTCATTTTTATCAAATCCTTTTAGTGGTGTAATCCCGTCATTTAATGACATGCAACAGCCTGTTTTTTGTGCCAGCTATCCGGGTTATTTGCTGTCTCAGGTGCCGCCGGTAGAACAAACTGGCATTGATGCGCTTTCCCTTTTCCCCATACCACAGTCAAGTTCTGATTTGCGCGAGCATCCAGCCCGCTCAGGTAGGCAATTCCGTTGTTCCCGACAATGCCGGCTTCTTCATCTTCCCCTTCAAGGTATACCATTGCTCCCAATGGAATCGTTTTCTGGCTTCGAATATCAATCAACGCTCTTCTGCCCACGCGGGTGGCGAATTTAAGATGTACGGCGGCACCTTCACTGGGGACGACGCGTCGGCTGGAGTCTTTGAGCTCAACGTTCCCGGCACTGGCGGTATCAAGATTAATGGTGTTGTAACGATAAGGTGTAAGCCAGGTGACAACCGCGTGACCAAAGTAATCCGTTTTTGCATTATTGGTACCGGAAACGCCGATACCAGATGCGCCCTGCGTTTCAACAATGCCAATCGTTTTGCCAAGTACCGGTGACAGAATGACGCCTCCGCTGTACATCGTTACGCCACCGCTCATGCCTGCGGAATACTGCTGATAGCCGTTACTGCGACCGACCCCCGCGCTGACGTTAGCCAGGCTACCGTTGTAACCAACAGAGCCGGATTGTGAATACTTGCCGTGAGCATCACGCTGCAGGTTCGCGGAAAAATTGACTCTGTTGTCCAGAACGGTATCGGAGTAACCAAAGGACTGAGAATATTGATTGTTGTTGTCCCGGTTCAGGTTGTAACTCAGCGACCCCAGGTTTCGATCGGCGCGACCTAATGGCATGCTTACTGACAGATTCACCATGTTAGTATCATTCGTGTTGTCCTGGGTTTTCGTCAGTGCGAGAGCGATACTCGCCCGACCAACGGTGGTTCCCATGCCACCGCTAATAGAATAGCTATTACTATGCGATCCATAGTATCGATCCTGACTCATCGAAAGATACAGGCTGCCAAATCCTTCCATATTCTGGTTAAGTGTCATTTCAAAACGGTTGCGTTTTCGGCGATCCCATTCACTGTCGCTCCGTCTATATCCATCAATATTCTGATATTGGCTTTTAGATATAAATTCTTGAAAATCGAGAAAATTCTTTGAGCGATATTGATAACCCAGTATTTGCAGTGAAGTCCCTGTGGAATCAAATTGTCTGGCAAACAGAAAACGCGCCGCTGACCCCTCGCTCTGGCGGTCATTATTCCAGGTGTCCCGATGACGTGTGTGCGCAATTTCGGTAGAAAAAGCGCCGATGCTGCCGATGTTCCAGGCTATTCCACCCGATATGGACTGATAGTCCTTGGCGATTTGCAGAGAACTGTTTAACGTGTAATGTTCAAAGCCACGTTCCAGACTTGCCGTCGTAATCCAGGGCTCGTCTGTGGAGCGTCCCTGCGTTCGGTATTTGCCTGCTGCAGTGCTGTAGCGCGTGACGCCAGGCCGAATCATATTGGGCAGCGCGGTATAGGGCACACGAAATGATTGCACCTGACCATCAGACTCTTCTACCATCACATCAAGGTCGGCACCGATCTGCGCACTGTAGATATCGTCGATTGCGAAAGGACCGGGCGTTAAGGTCGTGCTATAAATAATGTTCGATCTTTGGCGTACTACCAGTCGTGCATTCGTTCTGGCAACGCCGCGAATGACCGGAGCGTAACTAAACTGATTATCCATTAACATACGATCGTTGGTTGCCAATGACACACCGCTTAATGGCAGAGAACCCATCATATATCCCGACGTTTTCGTATAAATTTCTCCTGCCTGAAAGTTACTGCGCAAGGAAGCAAAATCGCGAGAAATATACATCCGGTCATGATTTGATTCCCATGACTTGCCAGGATTGCGATAAAATGTATCGATACTATAAAAACGCCATGCGCCCAATGAGCCAACAGTGTTTAAATTAACGTAGGTGCTGTTCTGTGTAGTATCGTCGGTTTTCCAGCCGTTGCTTTTATATCCTTTGGTTTTTGAAGAGTAAAAATAGCCGCTATAACTTGTACGTAATGAAGTAATACCATGATCCCACTCTTTTTCGGGTATCATAGTAAAGTGCTGTGTTTCAAGAGCTTCTTGCGGGACGGTAATATGTAAAACCTGTTGAGCATCTTCATAATGCTGATGTGCTGCCGGGATGCGTTTGACGAGATCCTCACATTGCATTCCATCGCTATTGGTACTCTCTTCCTCCCAGCCTGAATAGAGATCAACTTTAATCCCAAATGATTTAAGCTGTTCCCGGGATAAGCAAGGAATGACGCGATTCCCTTCATCTTTTATAAAATGGATTTCCAGTTGCTCTGTTGCTCTGTTATTGATTGTGATATCTACGGTTTTTAAACCTGGCGTTATCGCGTTTTGATAGACAAAAACATCAGGCGTTGCTCCATTTTTATTCTTACGTAAAAATGCTTCCTCGAAATCACCCCCGGCTTTTAGCTGAAATGGAACTAACCCACAAAAGCATAAAAGACCAACAGGTGAAAACTTTTTTGTTACGCAGGTGTCATGTTGCGACAATAAGAGAAGCATTGCGTCATTCCTTTACGTCATTGTTCTTTCGTAACTATCTTATTTATCTGTATAGCATTCCAGTACAGACAGATAACAGTCTCAGGCAATAATGCTGATTAGTTAAAAGTAGGAAATAACGTAATCAGCAACACCTGTAACGGGGCCTGCGGTAACTGACGTACTCAGAGACTTATAGGCAGCCAGGTAATTTAGGGTCACGTTGCCTGACGTGGCTGGTAACGTTTCGCCAGGATCGGCATTTGCGCCGCCGTTAAGGTCAATCTGCACACCCGCTGGGGTCAGGATCGCGATACCAACATCTCCCGCGCCGCTGACAGCGGTATTTCCCATGATGTAACTATCACCAGCGGCTGCTGTCGTTGTGGTGAACAGCGCTCTTACATTGTTCAGTTGTACGGTGGCTTCACATCCATTCAGTTCTATGCTGAAAGCGGTGTGACCTGTCAGGGTGCCGGCAGAGCCATTCAGCGTTTCACTGGCGACGTTCGGCAGTGTTACGGTGGCGGGTTGTGTCATGGTACCCCCAGTCGGTCCTGCGCCGACAATAGAAGTACATGCACTGGCAGTAACATTACCATTGAAAGTAATCGTACCATCAGCGGCATTTGCGGAGACAGATATCACCATAGCAGAAGATATTAATGCTGATAATAACAGACGGTTGAATTTCATTTTAAACTCCATTTATAAGTAACAAAAGAAAGAAATACCACCATGGTTTAAACGATAGCTGATACTTATTTAGCTATAGTTAATAAAGTGATAACTTTAATCCTTGATCCTGAGAGGATTCATTCCCATTTCATGATAAAATCGAAAATATTGATCTTTTTGAGTCTGAGGATTTCACCTTTATTATGCTGAGGTTATTCCTAATATAATAAATAAAAATTAACTAAGTCAAATGTAAATGCCGAGAATAATCTGATTTTCCTTTTTTATGCAAACGTTACTAATATCAATATTTTAATAAATGCATAAGTATTTTTAATCTATTGGTAGGTTTTACACACGATGGACGCCATATGGGTTGTATTTGATATACAGTACTTTTTTGAAATCTGCTCATATCGGGAGGAGGCTCCGGTAACTTCAGCAGAAGTTACCGGCCGTCAGGGGAGGGGGGACAGTCTGTGCAGGCGGCTATGGGATATTAAAACCAGTTACAGCGAATAGCATGTTCGCGAGCAACGCCGGGAGAATATCTTCGATCACATATGACCTGTACGACAACCGGGGCGATATCTCAGTCCGGAGGCCTTCGAACAGGCCTCGTCGTGAGGACAGAATTTGTCTACGGGCATGGGGTCAGTCCATTGATAATACTGGTTTTCGTATTCTGTCGGTAACATCTGATCGCTTGAACCATGCCGACGCTTACTGTTATAAAACATTTCGATGTAATCAAAAATATCGCTACGGGCTTCTTCACGCGTTCCGTAGATCTTTTTCTTTATCCGTTCGCGTTTCAGTAGCTGGAAAAAGCTCTCTGCAACCGCGTTATCATGACAGTTACCGCGACGGCTCATGCTACCTTCCAGCCCGTGTGACTTCAGGAACGACTGCCACTCATGACTTGTGTATTGACTGTCCTGGTCTGAGTGAACCAGCACCTGTTTTTGGGGATTACGTCGCCATACAGCCATCAGCAGTGCGTTCAGAACAATATCTTTTGTCATCCGGGGTCGCATTGACCAGCCGATAACTTTGCGCGAGAACAGGTCAACAACTACGGCCAGATACAGCCAGCCTTCGTGGGTTCGGATGTAAGTTATGTCCATTACCCAACGTTCATCCGGTGCTTCCGGGTTGAACTACCTGCCGAATCTGCTCGAGCGTCAGTTCGCTGTACGGGAGCCAGACCGGGTATGGTGTGGAGATATTACGTATATCTGGGCAGGGAATCGCTGGTGCTATCTGGCGGTTGTTATGGATCTTTTTGCCCGCAGGATTATCGACTGGAGTCTGTCAGCGCATGCCGATACCGCACTGATAAGCAGTGCTCTGCGGATGGCCTATGAGATGCGTGGACAACCGCGAGATGTCATGTTCCATAGCGACCGAGGGATCCAGTATATATCTCTTAAATATTAATAAGTTATCTGGAGCTGCAGGATAAAGCAAAGCGTCAGCCGGCGGGGAAACTGCTGGGATAATAGCCTCATGGAACGCTTCTTCCGTAGTCTGAGAACAGGATGGGTACCGACGAATGGTTACGCAGGTAAGGATGAGGCCCAGTGACAAATCGGCTGTTATATCCTGAATTACTACAATAGCGTCAGACCTCATCATTACAACGGGGGACTAACGCCGGAAGAATCAGAGAACAGATACCATTCTTACTGTAAAACTGTGGCCAGTATTACTTGACCACTACAAACGGCAGATTCATCGTCAGCCGCCCGCTCCAGACTTCTGGGCCAGAAAGGTGTTTCATCGTATGAGTAAGAGCTCTTGTTGCATCCTGATTCGATTTAGCCGTTGCACCTTCCGCTGCTGCTGCCATTCCGGCCTCTGCTGTACAGCCCATAACTACTGGCGGTGGGGGAATGGGCATAGCTTCCGCTTCACCAAAGAAGAAGCCAGTTACTTTATCAAATAGGGATTTTTTCTTCGGCGGTTTTGGTGGCGGTGAAGTTTTCTTCTTCGCAGCCTGAGCGTGCTGTTCAGGCTCCGGGGCTGGCTGAGCTGGTTGTGACTGATAGAAGCTCATTTCGCCGATGTTACTTTGTGGCTCTTCTGACTCCCCGGCATCGGTATTGCCAGTATCACGAAGGACAGACTTTGCGAACACAGGGATAGCGGCTATAGCGGTGGTGGCAGCCATTTTGGTAATAAGCCATTCCGCTGCCCGCTTACGGTGCTCCTCAAAAGGATCGCCGGGACTATCTTGCAACTAAATGCGACAGTAGCCACAATGATGAATGTGATGACCTTTTTCATGAGGTGTCCTTTTGGGATAAAATATTAATTACTTTACCCAAAAGGAACCTTGATGTTGGCTAAGATGATTATAGGCCAGATACGTTTATATAGAACTGACCGTTATTATCATCTGTCTTTTGAATGTTATAGGTTATCGGTAATTCGGTTGTATTGGAAAGTTTAGATTGCTCATCCGTCAGGGTCATTTGAAGATTGGCTGCGCACTGATAAGTATCTATTGATGAGTTATGGCTTAATGTTCTGACGTTAATAACCTTTAGCAGGAGGCTGTCAGTATTGCCAGGCACCATGCCTGATATCTGCGAATTTCTGAGTTGCTCAAATTGTTTCTCGATTGTCTTTCTGGCAATATTAACAACCAGATTTTTTGCATCATCACTACTACATTTTGGCGTTTTCTCACCACAGCCAGCCAACAAACCAGCTGCAATTAATACCAGAAGCATTGTTCTTTTCATCTATAGTTCCTTCGTTAATTAACGATACTTTTATTTCTTATTAAACAGACCATCCATTGCGCCTGCCGTAGAAGCCCCGCAGTATCCCTCGCAACCACGAGTCATTATGCTTGTCTTACCGTTATTCAGTTCACTGATTATTGCGACACACTGGCTGGCATTGTCATTCCAGACCCAGCGACGCTTCTGGCTTTCTCCGGCAGCTATTTGCTGTGCTGTCCCCTCCATATTGCATACGCCCGAACCATCCCCCGTTGAGGCATTAATGTTGAATTCAGCATTGCCCTTTCCCGGATGTAGGGTTAGAACCGCTCCGGGTTTTACGTACTGAGCTGCTGCGACAGGTAGCGTTATGGCTGCCATCAATAAGGCCAACAGTTTTCTGTTCATTAATTAATTCCCTGTTAAGTGATACGGATGTTTTTGGTGATTTTCCCCAGTGCCAGCGGTCTGCGTTTTTCCACAAAGAAATAGACCACATTGAAAGCTGATTTACGGTGATTCCCTCGACCAAGAGAGGGCCAGTTGCGGAAAGATTCGATCTGTTCTTCTGAATAGGGTGTGTCAGAGAAGTCAAACAGCACAAGCAAGGCTTTGCCGTCGTGCTTCATCAATTTCTTAACTTCAGTACTGTTGACGGTCGCGGAGACATTGGAACGTGCCGCAGTTGGTTTACGTACTGCAAACTCAACGGCTATATCATCAATGACAAAATCAATGTAACCGTGCCCGGATACAGTTCCTGGCTGCTTGCTTTTTACTTCCGGTGAGACATTATCTGCAAACCAACCCAGCAAATAGCAACGTACCAGAGGTAGTAATTCCCGCTCGCTACATTCGTTCAGACGCAGGGTTTTGACGAACTCCCTGCGATAAAGAGAACTGAAAAAATACTCAAAGCATTCCGTTATTTCAATGATGGTGGTTGCCATGACTACATCCTTCACCTGCTTTTAGTTCCGTTTTTAAGGGCATACCTTTCCGGCCATAATGTTTCCGGTGTGGTATCCAGAGCCCCGGCAATAATGCGCTCAGCTCTGGGATAATGACGCTCTAAGGCGTTATTTAATGTACGTGGCGCAAGGCCGTGACTGCGTGACAGTGACGCCAGCGTTAACCCTCGCTTGTGAAGTGCTGCCACAATATCGGCACGATGCCAGTTCCCTGAACTTCCTTTGCTCTGCTTTTTCTGCGATGCTGTTGAGTTACGCACAGTATTAACTCCATGGAATCAGTACATGGATATTAAATGCGAATAAAAGATACCTTTCAAGTTCTTTTGGTATCTATTTATTGGTTTTCATGTTAACGCATTGATATCTGGTGAAATTTATATGAGCAGTAAGAGAACAGTATCGGCTATACCGACCCATTCTGAAGCTTCTGTTGAAGAGGCTAAAGACTGGCTGACAGCAGAGGAATTCACTCATATTGAGGGGATGCCGGGCACTGCGCGTGGCGCTAGGATGCGCCTAGAAAAGCTGGCATCTCTGCACCCGGAAATACGTCGTAAAAGGACTGCCGGGAAAGGCGTTGTTTACCATATCAGCGCAGCCTCAATGTCGCTTGACGATGAGAGAAGCAGGGCTAAGGGAGAAGCGTTTACTCTCACCGACAGCGATCGCCAGCTTAGTCTCTGGATACAGCTGTATCGCAATATGTCACCCTCTTCACGGTCGCAACTGATGGAACTGGCTCTGAAACGGGTAAAGGACGATTTGATATCTCAGGGGCCTGATGTTTCTGAACTGGCGGTACAAATCATGAAACTGCCTGAAGATGAGCGTAAGCGCCTGTTTGAAAAGCTGAACGGGAAGGTGTGATAGCGTCAGTTTTCCGCCATGCCAGACAGAAGGAACCACCCCAGAATCCTGACCTGTCTGACATGGCAGAATGGAAAGTATGCCATCACTTAATAATGAATAAAAATCTGTTGTCAGTTATTTCACTTCTGAACTGCATATTAGTTTCTTATTATTACTATTTGCATTGAAAGTATGTTATTTGATATAATGGTATTGCTGATGAACTATATTTTTCCCAGTCAGTACGTTGTCATGCACTTACCATTTATTAGGTGATTAAACCCCACCTGTGCTGGTGCATACATAACGTCTTATCAGAATATGTTGAACAGGAAAGTCACTGATGAATATTGTCCATCAGGAAGGGCTAGCTATGCCCGTCGATCAGGAATTAATAAATATCATATTAAATGAAGCGGGAAATCCACCGCCGCATAAAGCCAAAATTACAGCCGTCAGTCTGTTATTTAAAGACCTGAGTTACAGCGCTGAAAAGGGCGGTTACCATCCTGTCGAAATACGGCTTATTTCACGCGATGATGAATGGTATTTTGATTACATTACCGACTTCAGTTATATGGGAGTGGTTTACCCCGAACTGGAAAAGGAAATTGATTTTAGCTGGAGCCAGCAATATGTCTTTCTTGCTCATGTTGGTGACCTGCCTGTTAATGCCGGAAGGGAGTTATTTGAACTCTGGCAATCCAACTTTATTCAGTATCACGCCATGAACGTCTACACCATTACCGTCCTGTGGGAAAGCTAATCCCGCCGCACTAATTATTACTAATTTATGAGGAATTATCTGTGACGACTGACAGAGGGATACGTGCGTCTCAACAGGGCGAACTGGACTGTCTTTGCGGTGCTTATTGCGTGGTTAACATGCTGAGCTGGCTGTATGACGGCAGAGTGAAACGACGCCCCTTAATGAACCGGCTGATTCAGACTTATCAGCAGCGCTGGCCCTTGCATGAATGGCTGACTGAAGGAATTGAAGAAGACCGCCTGGACTGGCTGATAACGCAGGTGTTGCAGAAAGGGTATTACAGCCGCCAGTTCCCGGTTCAAATCACCAGACCCTTTGCCGGGAAGCGGGGATTAACAGACGGGAGGCTTTTCAGGGAAATGCAGCGGTTTCTTGACGTCACTGACCACTCCCGCCTGATTATGCTTAGCGACCAGTTTCACTGGTCCCTTCTGGTCAAAATAGATGAAGAAAAGCTCTGCTTCTTTGACAGCAACGGGCGAACCACCATGCCCCGTAAAGCCTTCTCCTTGCGTACTGGTGTAACCCGCCGCCAGCTGTTTCCCGACGCCATTTACTTCATTGAACGGGAGTTCTGAAATGACCCTATTTACCCAACGTGAAACCCGTATCCTTGACCAGGCGCGTGACATTATCAGCCGGTACTACCAGCGAGGGGTTCAGCTCTGTTCCCCTGATGATGTTCGACGGTGTGTTATGGTTGAGCTGGCACCGCTTGAACATGAAGAGTTTGGCATTATCCTGCTCGATAATCAGAATCAGCTGCTGCACCGCGAAATCCTGTTCAGGGGTACGCTAAACTCGGTCAGCGTTCACCCCCGTGAAGTTATCAAGCGTGTGCTGAAAAATAATGCCGCCGCAGTCATCCTTGTCCACAACCACCCCAGCGGCGAGCCTGAACCCAGCCGTTGTGACATCCAGTTGACCAAAAAGCTTCAGGAGCTGCTGGAAATGCTGGATGTGCGGTTACTTGATCACTTTATCGTGGCAGGAACTGAAACGGTGTCGATGGCTGAGCGAGGACTAGTGTGATGCTGAAAGTTACCTGGTTTAATGTACGTTATTGCGGGTTAGGCGCATGAGCAGGACTGCGTTACGTCAGGTCGTGCCTATGGTACAAACAACCGTGTTTGATGCGTATATTGGCGGTCTGGCTCCCTCGGGGCGGAGAGGTATCACCAGCCTGTTAAACCGCAGTGCCGGCATACTTAAACGCGGTGCGTGTGCAGATAACTACCCGTGGGAACAACTTAACTACGCCGCCGTCGCTAAAGTACGTGCGGCACTGCTGGATGACGGTTACGCCGTGTCGTCGGTGAACATGGCGCTGTCAGCACTGCGGGGCGTGGCACAGACGGCCTTTAACCTCAATTGTATGGATGCCGAAGCGCTGGCACGTATCCGGTCAGTGAAGCGTGTGAGCGGCGATATCCAGCGTAAGGGAAGGGCGCTGGACAAGCAGGAAATCCGGGCACTGATTCAGGCTGCAAAACAGCATCCGCAGCATGTACGGCGCTATCGTGATACCGCTATTGTGCTGACACTTTGCGGTACGGGCTTGCGGGCCGGAGAACTGGTTAAACTTGAGCGCCGGGACTATGACAACGGCATCCTGACGGTGAGGCAAGGGAAGGGGCGTAAATACCGCGAGATACATGTGGCGGATGCAGTGGATAAGGCTATTCGTGCATGGCTGAAAGTCAGCGCAAACGAAGCTGATAGTGTATTTTTCAGCCGAATTCAGCGCAATGGCAAGGTCGCCAGACAGCCGCTGACAACCACCGGATTAACGGGCATACTGGAGCAGTTACAGCAAACGTCAGCCATAGCACGTTTTACTCCACATGACATGCGGCGGACCTTCATCACCCGTTTACTGGAGCAGGGCGTGGATATCAACACCGTCCGCCAGCTGGCAGGTCACAGCGACATATCCACGACGACGCGCTATGACTGTCGTGGAGATAGTATGAAAATTAGTGCCAGCAGATGGCTCAAATGCTGGTGACGGTATCATTTACGTGTGTGGTGAGAGTATGTCGCTACGAGCGATTTCACCTATTTTGTTTATTTTCGATGTTCATCAAAAGTTTTAGTACTTTCTCCGGGTGTAGCATCCTTTCTATGTCCTTATCTGTCCATAATTTGGGATCCAAGTTTTTATCTGTCAGGACATCTGCAATAGCGCCAGGCCTGTCAAATTCTTTATGGATCATGGACTCCTTGATAGTTTCATTATCCTTGCCCCTCATTTTCAAAAGATGAACATGCTTGAAAGCTTTAATCAACTTCTTGGCTGGATCAGTTTGAGGTTTGAATACATAAGCAATGTAATGAGCATCAATCAGTCTGGCCAGTACATCGCTAAAACGCCGGCCTGTTCCTGATTTCCTTGTGAGCATGTCCTCGTGACCATAGAACACACATAACTCACGCAACCTCGCCTTCACCTGTTTATTCATATTGATCGAGAAAGCACTTCCAATCTCCTCTTCAAGGTTTTCCCTACTGGCAAAAACCCGGATCACGGCATCGCTTGTTTTCTGATTCCCCACTAGCCCCCCCTTTGTTGTAATCAATTACTCATACGGAAAAGCAACAGTTGCTTTATTGAGGATTAAGCCTGAACTAATTCACAAAAGCAACTGTTGCAAATTTGATTTTTCGATTATGCAACAGTTGCTTTTGGTGTTTTTGACCAAAATAGGGGTGGAAATGATGGTTGTAAAAGCCTGTTCGCATCAGCCGATGCGTAACTTAAACAGGTGCGTTATGACCACAATTCGTATCATCAAAGTCCCGGAAGTTCTTGAACGTTGTGCCATGAGCAGGGCTTCACTCTACAGAATGCTCCAGCGTAATGAATTCCCCCGGCAGGTCCGCATAGGTATCCGTTCGGTAGGTTTCTACGAACATGAAGTTAACCAGTGGCTGGCTGACCGCCAGCGTGTTCAGTAAGTGCATGAACGTCTAACAGCACGTTATTCACGCACGTATAACCATGAACAGAGAACATATCAGCCAATGCTGACGCTGGGTTAATTAAGCCAACAGTGAAGAGCAGTTACTAATAATAACTGTACGGGAAGCTATTGCTCTCTGTTCCCCACTGGGTTAATACCTGAGAGGAACAACAATGACTAAGAATAGTAACTGGCTTAACAGGAAGAATATTGAACTCAACATATCAAATGAAATCTGCTGTAGTAGCTATGGACACCGAATGACAATGCGAGCTGATGGTATTACATCAGTTTCTCGCTTCCATAGTGAAGAAGAGAAAGAGGAGTTCTTGCAGAAGTTTGAGTATATGCTTGGGAGACGATGGAAACAGTATCGTTTTGAACGTAAATCGACGCAGAATAAAGCGGGTAAGCCTCATCCCTATAAATATGGACTGTCAGTGTACCGGAAGGGTGATGACTCACCCATGCTTCTGCACATCAACTGGGGACCTCGTCACGTCAAGACAGGTGGGATACGCTTCGAGTTCCGGCCGCAACACATGGATGCAAAAGCGATGGATCACATGCTGGAATGGCTGAGCGACCGGCTTGGTGCCATTTTCTACCGTCTGTTAGCGAGATCCTGGGTAACTCGTATTGATGTCGCTCTGGATGTGTATGGTTGCAAGCTCAATGACTATGTCTGGGATTTAAAGGGAATATCTGCCTTCAAGGACCACGTGAATTTTAAGGGGCTGCCTGGGCTGAACTTAGGCGGGAAGAGCGAGCTACGGTTTAACCTTTATGAGAAGGTATATGCAGGTGTGCTGAACTCGGTGGGGTTGTTTAACCAATGTAGTGAGGTTGTATTAAAAGATGGCAAGGCTAGGCAGGAACAGTTCATTGAGATCAATCAGGAGGAGTTTGAAAATTTTCTACGCATAGAAGCTCGTATTATCCCTGGTCGTCGTTCTGGTTCATGGTCTGTCACCCTGGCTGAACTCACTGAGCTCAAAAACCCGTTTGGGCGCATTGTGGTTTATGAAGGAAAGCTTAAATCCGTTCTTGTTAATGACTTCATTGAGTCATCGCGACCAAAGAGTAACAGCGCCAAAGCCTGGGCCAAGCACGCCATGAGTGATGTAAACAGCCGTATGTCGCGAAGGTTAAAAAGGGCGCTGGTAACGCATGAAACGGAGCTATTCAACAAGAGTGAAGTTTGGGCTTATTGGCATTCTTGTGTTGCTGCGCTGGGTACAATAATCGCAGAGTTGAAGCCAGTGAATGCAACGAAGAAAGAGATGGCTGTAAGCCAGTTCATCGAGTCGAAGCCGAGTAAAAAGCGTAATCCCCGGCGATTAACAAGGCGCGAACAGGCACGCCCGAAGCGTAAACATCGGGATTGAACTGGCGTGATGGCTGTCTTATGACTGCCATCAGCTAATTGAGTAGTGGGATAAGATCATCTCTAGTGGGCGGGTGTACTGCATTACACACACAAGGCAATACGTAGGCTGCATCAACATATCCGGGAGTTGTTTATGCTGGCTAAACTTCAAGCTTGCAATCGCAGCTCTTATTAACTTTTTCTCTGAACATTCTGGCCGCACTGTTATAGCTGTCAATAAGTTCATTTAATAGTTTTTCGATGCTAATATCTTCTTCGCTTTTCCTGCTGGATTCGATAATTCTCTGAAAAAAATCTTGAATGGAAGGTTCCAGACTATGCTGTTTTTCAGCCAGCAAATCTTCTAGCGTTTCCCAAGGGACATTGGAAAATTTGGCCGTTGTGTCGGCAATAGCATCATCAACGGCTTTCTGCTTTTTGTTATCTTTAGTTTTTCCAAATTCTCTGAACATGCGTTCAACATGTCTAGCAGAATTTGCTACTCTCAGATTATGCATCCGAGTTTGAGGGCTGGGCTCTTGTGGGCAATAGACAACTACGTTATCCACTTCTGGGCCTAGGATTCTCCTCCTCCACTGATTGAATGTTTCTCCCTGAACAACCCCAGGGACTTTGGAAAGATGCGGTTTTCCATCAAAATCAACAATTACCGAGTGGATCTTTAAGATTTGATAACAGTAACGCTCTTTAGCTGCCACTTTGTTCCTTCCCTTAGGAAATTTTTATTTACCATCTTGCCATAACAGAGTTGTCACGCAACATAGATTTGTTGATGAGCTTTTCTCTGAAATCGTTCAAAGAGGATATCGGGAGGGTATGTAGATGCGTTAACTCGCCTAGTTGCTAAAAATGGGTGATCAACACTACTCAGCACTGGCAGGCTAACCATGATGAAAACATTTGGCGCTATGGAAAAGTGATTGAGTGATTGCGGCTTCGTAGGCGAGCCGGTCTCTGACTGCGCAATTCTGCATTCACGCTGAGCTGGGCTGCGGTTCTTTACCAGCTATTCGGCCATAAGCAAGGGGGGCTGTATTCCGCTTCGTCATTAGTCTGTTGTATGGTGAGCAGTCCGGCAGATTCACAGGCCAGTTACTTCGCTGATTGATTGGCTAATAGGCAGAACCGAAATGAGTGATCTGCAAAAAAACACTCTTCCAGACCGCCCAACTTTGCCGGATTTTGGCGTGGTAGACCGACTAACTACCGGTATCGTTTTGGGTCAGATCCGCACCTCGTACAATGGTAGGGGGAAACCGCCTATGGTTTTCCCTGACTCTGACAGTTGCAAGGATCGGCGGTTTTGAGCAAATTCGAGGTTTCAAAAGATCAAATTCCAGAATGTGTACATGCGCCTACAACCGCTATTTAATATCACCGGGAGGAAGTTGTACCGCTTAATAACCGGTAACGTTTTGTATATCCGCTAATCCCATTCTGGCTAAGCTGATATTTATTCGTTATTTGCTTCTACAAGGTATATAGACGTATCTATTATACTCTGTATACACTCTATCTCTATATTACTGTATATATGTCATTACATACTATAGCCATTATCCAGTATCAGCTATCATGAGGCTCCAGCCTCCAATATTATGATCATTATCTAGCATCTGAACCTTGTTGGGTTCACACAAGATTTGAGTAATTCAGTTGTAAATAAATGGGGTCAGGGCATGGTGCTCTGGTTTCAATATACAGGTGAATTATGAAACCATACATTACACATAACAATATCCTTGTGACAGATTCAACACTGGATTATTTCAAGACGATAGTTTTCAGTATTCCCTATAATGGTGTGCCAAGTTTACGGCGCCCCTTTTATCGTAATATAGCAGTATTTCTTCAGCATGTTATATGTGTAGCTACCTGTAGTCGTAAGAACAGGAAAAAAGCAAAGATTAAAGCGAATAAAAAATGGTCTTATTCTGTGCCAGTACCATTTGAACTGGGTAGGGATAAACTTCCCGGAGTATTTAAGAAAAGTGGGCCGACCTATGAACGTGCAATGGAGGCACTGGCAACCGCGGGAATTATTAAGCTAACCGGGTATTCAAATACTAACCATTTATGCCGGGAATATGCTATTTCTCAACGTTTTCTGCGTAAGTTGTTTGGCACCGACAGAGAGGCATACCTTAGCCGTCAGGATCGCTACCATTATTTGACTGACATTTTCACCAAGCGTAAAAGCTACTCATTTGATGATCTGATTGGCGTTGCGCTCGACCGTGGGCAGAACGCTAAACATCAGCAGTCTAAACGCGATATCCCTAACGCTGCTTTCAGGGAACGGGTTGTGAGTGTATGGGACAACCTTGAGCCGCTTGAAATCAATCTGGATGCACTACTTGCTTATCATCGCAAACGTTCCACTGAGAAGAACAAAATATTCATTTTTAACTTCTTGTCGCGACTGGCTGAAACAGGCGTGGATTTGGTGAAGGAATCGCCGTTGACGGTTTCTTACAGGCAATCGTATAAAACCGCGTACATTGGCGGGAGATCCTTTGAGGTTGGCACTGGCTTTCAGAGTCTGCCGTCTAAAATGAAGTGGGCGTGTCTGGCACGGGGTGTGAACTATGACATCAAGGGATGCCAGCTTGAGATATTAAGACATGAGCTATTGAGTATTGGCATTTCGGCTAAATCGCTGGAGGTGCTGGAAACTCAATATATCTGCCGGGTATTACATGTTGCGGAGGAGCTGGTGAAGCAATTCAGGTTTTACAGCGTATTCAACGCCGGGTTCGTTACGCTATCGCTTAAATCCAGCACCCGACGTTTGTTAAATCGTGAGTTAGGCAAGGTCGAGGCTGAGCGAGTACTGAAACGTTGGAAACGTCTTCTGAAACCCCTAAGGCGAGATCTGGCTTTACTGCTGGATCATTACGAAGCTACAGCGAAAACCAATCGTTACGGCAAATGCGTTACCAACGCGGTAGGGCAACCATTTAATATTACCTATAAAGATGTTGCAGCGCGTAAACGCAGGAAGTCAGATGTGATGCGCCGAAAGCTGCTGTCACACATGTTACAGGGCCTGGAAAGTCAGGCTGTATACGATTACGTAGCCAGCCATAAGGGCGTTTGCGCACTGGAGCATGATGGGTTTGTTTCTTATGAAGAGGTCACTGACTGGTCCCATCCATACCTTTTGATTGAGAAAAAGCATTAAGGGGAACCACTCAGCCAATTAAATCCTATCCCGGTTGATAAACTTGACAGGACATTTGGCTCTTTCATGATGTGCATAGCCAGTAGGCGATCCAGGCCTGCTTTCAGCGAGGAACTGGCATTTAGTTTATATTTTTTCAGGTAGTGACATTCAGTAATCCACCACACTTCCTCATTATCAGTGTCTCCGCAGTAAAATCGCCCACAGCTGCACCCAACAGAAATTTACACTATTGTTGGTCGAGAGTTACTGGCTATGGGCTGGAAAACGTTAAGAGGGCGACGAACCACAATCTATTCCCCTTATGTTACTTTGATACGATTGCTCAAAATGGGTGGCAACACTGTGATCGTTGATATGACTGCATGTTACATTGTTACTTTTGTTACCGTTAAAACATTAAGTTGGAGAGCTAAATGGATTGGCCAAAGGAGTACAGCAAGACGACTCAAACGGTAAGAGATGCGGCGTATAAACGCTACTATGTTGAAGCAATCACCCGGTCGGTTCTGCTACCGGGGCAGGTGAAAACCGCTTATCACGATGGACTACTAACGACGGATTATTATCTTTTCTTGTTTACCAGCAGGGAGAATCCGAAGCTTACAGGGTATTTTACCTGTGGCTTGTACGCAGCAAAGGGATGGTTCGAGTTGAACGGGCAGCGACCTGAGGAAATTACATCATATAATCCCCTTACGGGCGAGTCCTCCGGTGGTAGTAAAAATAGCGGCTGCGGGATTACTAAACCGCTGAAAGCTGAATCAGATCCAAGAATGAAACGTCTTATCAGGGTACTTCAGACGTTCATTTCTCTGACGGACGATGAGAAAAGGAAAATCAAAGGCGAATCAACCACATTGACTGTCCTACAGAAGCTCATAAAAGCGTCAAAAGATGCTCCCAGCACGTCAAATATCAGATCGGTAAATACCACTCTGTACAAAGCGCTCAAGGATGGTCGTCATGGTGGTGCTCGTACATTCACTCAACTAATTGAACATTATGAGGTTCTTCTTGGTGTGACTTTCAAGAAGATAACTATTGATGATTTCAATCAGGAGATCGACGATACCCGCAACAAGTCACCGACATATCCGTATATCCCTTTGGCATCATTCTGAAATGAAGGCCTACGGTCCTGTCCACTATTGGCCCATCGTTCAAGCGCAGTGGGCGTAAGCTCTGCTAGTAGCGAGGGGCACCGCTTCTGGTTCTAAACGACCGAAGTTACTTAGCAGAAGGTCCGCTGTGAGCGAGGAACGGAAGTTCGCAATAGTTCTCATTGCTGATGACGGCTGTACCCATATCAGCCCAAGATATGTTGTCACTTACTCTATTCAGGGGACTGATTCTCCAATATAGGTGTGTGCAGCAGCGACAACCATGAGTGCGATTATTTCTCGATTCATCCAGAGTGAAACAGGTATTGCTGTGTTTGCAGCGGATCCAGCCACCAGCGCGTTTGGTAAAGCGGGTACAAGTCATGGGATGAAGTGCTGTTCAAGACTGAAGCGGAACGGAAGCGCTGGATACAGCGTCAATCACTGGCGAAACAGCTGGGACACAGTATGCCTAGATGTCAAAGGCTATACCTGCTAAAAGAGTGATTCGTAAAAAAAATTTCTAATTTACAGATCTACGTGTAATCTGTGTTTTCCTGACGTTAGCCGGGGATTTCCGGCCTCTCTGTACTCGTCGTTTCTCGACATGCCGATGGTTGCCACTTGTCGCGATGGGCCGCGTATCGCCGCTGTTCTTCGCTAAGGGTCGCCGAAGGTTTCTTATCGCCTCGTAAGGGGCGTAGCGTTATTAGTTTGGGCTATGCGCTTGCGCTAAGAATCGTCAGGATTGTATAGAGAGAACGATTTATGACTAAACAACATAAAATCGGCTTAGTTAAAGTGCTCGAAACTACTACGGTAGTTTTGACCTTTATCAACGAGTCGTGGACTTTCGTTGAAAAGGTGCTGAGCCTCTTTAACATAGTCCCTAACTACATGACTTTTAAGAATGAGTACACCTAGCGATTGGTTGCATAAATTTGAAATCAAGGCTGAACGTTGGGTTTTTGTTCCGAGCAAAGAAACCCTGAAACGAGGGCAGCAAATCCATGCTTACATTAAGCAAAAATGGAAGTATCCGCGCTATATGTTCCATTTGAGAAATGGTGGTCATGTTGCGGCCGCTAATTTTCATTTAAAAAGTAATTATTTTAGTTTGATTGATGTAAGTGATTTTTATGGTACGACTAGTCAAAGTCGTGTTACGAGGGAGCTTGGTCGATTAGTTCCTTACGTTAAAGCCAGAGAAATTGCTAGGCTGTCGACAGTAGTAAACCCAAATAGAAACGGATTTAAGCACGTCATTCCCTATGGATATCCCCAGTCGCCAATATTGGCCAGCCTATGTTTTCACCACTCTTTTTGTGGTGGGGTCATTAGCTCGATCAGTAAATCTGAGCGTGTTTTCGTAAGTGTTTATATGGATGACATTCTTCTATCAAGTGACGACATGAATCTCTTGGTCGAGGCATTTGATACCGTAAGACAGGCCTTACGGAAGTCTGGTTATACACTCAATGAAAACAAAACCCAGCCCCCATCTCCCAAAATTCAAGTATTCAACTTAGAGCTTGGGCACAATCATTTACGTGTCACCCCCAAAAGGATTGTTGAGTTCCTTAAGGTTTTCACATCCAGTTCCAATGAGCATGAAAGAAAGGGGATTGCTTCGTACGTTGGCAGCATCAATAAGTCGCAAGCTAAACTCTTCAGATAGCCATATATCAACAATTCTAGTCATAAACCATGAATCGCCACGGGTTCATAGCCCCCTCCTGAATTAGCTATCTGGCGATGCTTTATGCCGCTATAGCTCAAATATTAACCTGTCGATATTTTTCTGATTGCTCTAGCGGCCTCTGTTCTTATTTGTCTTTCAAAACTACTTTTTATTAATTTGGTAGTTCTGGCGGTAAAGGCCAGTCTTCTGGTACCAAGGCAGGGGGCTTGGTCCAGGGAAGCTCGGTTAAAGCATCTTGGAACCACTGGTCGCGAAGATTTGCGTGCTCTGTCACGATAAGCTGGAAGCCAGGGACTTCTTCTTGTGTAAACTTCAGCAGTAACGCAAACAGCCTACGTACTGCTGCTAAGTCAGCATCTGCTTCCGTTTTCTGAACAGTACCATCAGCTTCCTGGTAAATTTTTTCAGAAGGGAAATAAACTTGGGTAGGCTGATCAATTAAAAGAAACTGAGGGATGGGGCAATTGTTCTTTGAGGCAAAGAGATGAAGAGCTAACAATGCAGACAGGTGATAAGCGAGATGATTTTCGCCACCGCCAGTTCGACTCATAGGTACTGGACGATCTGTACGATCAAAAATAATAGTCATTTGGCTTAGATCAAACCGTGCAGGGAGCCCCTGAAATTCTGCATCAAAAGCCAGGATGTAGCGTGTAATCTGTGACGAAATGTTATTCAGAATAGATATGAGCCTTTCATGGCTACTATCAGCTCCAACTTTCCTTTGTAGTTCTTCGACCTTGAGCTTTAGACGACGATTTTCTGCTTCATATTTTGCCAGCTCTGAGTTAGGTACAAGGTCTTCCAGAAACAAACTTATACGACCAATTACTCTTGCCGCAGCATTATTGCGTGTGCCTAATTGCTCAATAACTTCGTTTGCCGAGATTGCCGCAGCAAGCTCCACTTCTTTGGCTCTTATCGAACTTACAATGGTCTGAACCTCATCTTCTAGTTCAGTAAGATAAGCATCCATTTTAGGGCGTTGGCCAGCCACAATACTCATTTCTGCGTCGAGAGTTGTTAGTTCGCTAAGGAGTGCTTTTGCAATTGGAGATTCCAGTGCTAAATTTGCTTCACAGAAAGGCCATTGCCATTCGCCAGTTTCCGGATTTTTCGGTAGAGCCTTGATAGAAGATAATCGGTCTTGCTGTTCTAAAACTTCGTTTTCAAAATTACCTGATTGCTTGGCATACATCCGAGCAGAATCAATTCGGGACTGGATCTGACGTCTGTCTTGTCGTAAACCAGCAATTTCATTTTCAAGAATGGATATTCTATGTCCATCGTCTTCAGGTAGGGGTGACGGAATCCATTGCATTGCAGAACGCAAAACATCAATTACTTCGTCAGTTCCGATTCTGTCTTTGTCTTGTGTGATGATACCTACGGCTCTGGCTTCAGATAAAAGCCCAGAACCTTTTAGCACTGATGTATCAATTGTATCGCGAGCTTGTTCAAGACGTTTGGCGTTGATTTTCAGGTCTCGTTGCGCTGTTCGGAGTTTGGCCTCAAGTTCATAGCGATCATTTGATGAAATGCCTAGAAGAATTGGTAATGTGTCGCGAATAGCCTGTGGCTGAAATGCCTCATTTTGTCGATAAAAAAGTTGATCTTTATTTGCTACAAGACCCTGCTTTTGGAAAAGGTAATAAAAAGTATGCTTGATGTTTGCATCAAAGCTTTCTCTGCTGTGCCCAATTGCCACGTCTGTACGGTTCTCGCGGATGCCAAGTAATCGTGACAACAGTGCGACTACCGAATCATCATCGGTATTAACCGAGAGGTCTTTGAAATTCGGGGCGGTCAGTTCATTTCCTCGTCGCAGCATAACGGTGCCACAACTTGTGGCTCCTGCATTTGGTGTTGGTTTCGCGATCAGTACCTGTTCCTGTGAAAATTGATAAATGACTGCGAACCATGACACTTTATCGCGAATAATACCTTCTGGTACGTTAAAGGTAGATTGACCCATGCAGTATTCAATGATCTCAGAAAGAGCTGATTTACCGGTTGAGGAACGGCCAGTAATGACATTTAAACCATTAACCTTAAATTGCAGGTCCCGACGTTGGCCATCATGGCTATAGACATGAATCGACTTAATTTTCATGGGCGTATTCCAAAGGTCGTGTACACCGTAACGCGATCTGCAATACGGGCAAATTCTTTTCCTATATAGCGCGCGACACGCTGGCATGAGATCGATTCTTCAGTCCCTATGACCGATTTGCGAACTTTTTTAGGTACTGTTTTCAATCGGCCATCTTGCGTTACAACAAAACATCCTCGTTCCATGAGCACTCCAAAAGCTTCAAGCGTAAATGGAAGCATATTATTGACGCGATTAGCAAAATTAACGAGTAATTTGGGGTTGTTTTCTATAGTTTTCAAAAGGTAGCGGCGAGGATTTTCAGCAAACACTTGGCGAGAATCTTTTTGCAGACATAATGGTAAAACTAAAAGAGCCAGAGAGAATGGCATGCCCTGTGAGTTTTCCTCTTCGTAGCTCTGCATTGCTCTGAATAGTACAACACCACAAAATGCAGGATTGAAAAGATTCCTTATCTCGAATGGACGCTGATCCCATTGCTTCATTCTTGGGCTCCCAACAATTGACCAACTCTATTTAGGAAGTGGGGATGCCAGAAAATTTTGGGTAGTGGTCTACTGTTCGCAAGGATGTGAAATCCTCCTCGAACTACATAAGGCTCAGTCACTCGTTCTCGGATACGCAATGAGTGAATATTACCACTTTCAAGATCGGCCCATTGATACAAGGCTTTTCCCGCAGTCATAAGTACTTCGTCAGCTGAATTTTCATCTAATTCTTCAAAAACGACGTCTTTATAGCGACTCCATTCATCAACAAGGCGGTCTTCATAATCTTCCATCTCTCCTGTTACCAAAAGGTTTTCACGAGCCCATGAAGAACGCTGCTCAAATGCTCGGTAGTAGTCGAGAATAGCGTTTCGGATACGATTAGAGGAAACCCCTATTTCACGGAGTTGCACAACAAAGAGCCTGGGATCATTCATCGCGTCGATTTCTCCAACGGGCATTTTTCCTCTGAACGTAATCGGCAGATTGTCCGATTTGTACTCTTCAGAAAATGCTGCAAGTTTGTCGGAAATCTCATAACCAAAAATCGCCTCTTTACGTTTCCCTGTCAGCAGATCGACTATGGTGTTATTCCACCACCCTTCAAGTCGTTCAAAAATAGCGTCTCGGTTATCGCGTCTAATGATACGCATGTGCTGATTTTTGATAATTATTGGGAGGTCTTCAATGCGAGGCCCGCCATCAAATATGATTATCCGTGATAAGAAGTCATCTTTTTGCTCGTCAGTCAGTTTATTGAACTCATCGGCTATTGCCGTGATCAGTTTTGACTTGCTTCTAGCCAGAGCTGTGTTAGCGAGTTGAGTTATTGATACTGAATTATCGTCTTTTGTTGGCGGTTCGACTAAGAAGTGTTGCAGGAACGAGGAGTTTGAGAGAGTTCCGGTCGTAAACAGAAAGAAACGAAGATTTGCTTCGGTTTTACCATCACGATTATAGCGGTCAAGCCAGATGCGGACTGACTTCCAGAAATCGGTAGACAGGTCGGTTAGAGTATCCCCATCCCCTTTGTGTTTGAGCGATGCCAGTGTTTTGACACCATCAGAATTAACGAAGTCTAGGTCATCATCCTTTTCGATCAAAACAGATGTATCTTCTGGCCACTGTAGAAGCTTAAGTAGCGCGAAACGAGGCTGATAGATATACCCTAAGCCCTGTTCACCAGCAGCGTATTGATCGCTAGATACTCCGGTCATTTTTAGTCCCTGCGTCGATTGCGCTTTCAGCTGTACGGCAAAATGACTCATGAAAGCAACAAGCTACCATCCAATGTTTGGTGGTACGTATCACATCATCGATATTAGATTAAAACAATACCACTGTGTTTCCTGCGTGAATAGAAAAAGTAAGTACTTGGGGATGCTAAATGTGAAGTGAATGGCTTCCACTTTATCGGTAACTTAATCTCGCTCATCAAAACGTGTATGTTGAACCTAGATGATAGTCACAAGTGATAAATCAATAACTTACCTATATATGCTTGTTAAATGATGCTCATAGCGTACAAAAAAACTTGGACTGACCCCATGACCATAAGATCAATTTCGTTTTGCTCGGCCTAGCGGCACAGTGCATGAGTTACGGTCTCGGCTTTAAGCAGACTTGCCTGACTGGTTATGCCAGCTATTTGCAACAAAGACTGAGCTGCCTCCAGCGATTCTGATTTTCCATTCACCATCACCAGGTGGCAGGTCAGGTTTGATGTGAATTTGCGTAGAAATTTTGGTATACTGTTTGAACGATGTCTTTCAGCCCAGATTCTGCTTTTCAGGAGTAATTATGAAAAACAACAAAAAAACTCAGGCAAGCTACGCTAAGCCATCTCGCGCTGACATCGTTCGCTCGGTAGCAACTTCAACAGCTGTTGAGACGGGGCAGTCCTCCGCGAAGATCGAAGCTTCACTTGAAGCCACGCGCAAAAAATTTGCTTATTTGCGTCTTGCGGTTTAACCCCTTCTTAATGCTTCTCTCACCCAGTGTTTCATCGGCTCGTAGTCCATTGATACGCCAGCATGGATAGCCGAGATATACTGGGTTTTGTTCTGTTCCCAGCTTTGGTAATCCAGCGGTTTGTATCCTCCCTGAACGGCCATCACGTCAGCTAATAGTCGAGACAGGCGTCCGTTTCCCTCTCTGAATGGGTGGATGAGTATCAACTCGACATGAGTTATGGCGATAGCGGTGATGAGTTGTTCTTCGTCCATGCCGCTACACGGTGTGTATTGAGCCATATACTTAGTGTCGAATTCGTTCAGCAGTTTTGGTAACTGTGCTGAGGGGGCAAACATAAAGCCGCCTTTGCTGATATTAACCGCTCTTTCTTGTCCAGCCCACTCGTAGATATTGCCTAACCAGCGGCGATGCCAGCTTTTTAGCATGGCTACGCTGAGCTGTCCTTCCGGGAACTGTTCTTCAAAAACAGACTGGTAGAGTTGTTCTAACAGGACAAGTTCAGCCTCATCCATCTCATCAGAAGTAGCGATCCCCAGCTTGTTAGCCAAAACCTGCTCGCCAGAGTCTTTCTCATACTGGCCTTCACTGCTGGATACATGGTATCGGCTCATGGAGATGCCCTGTGTTATTAGAAGGATGGGAAAACAGAGGGATTATAACGCTGGATGAGTACAGCAAACAATATTCGTAAAATCATATAGTTACAAAAGTGTAGGTTAAAATGTAGTTTTTATGATCTCATGGGAAATTATCTTTAATAATCAGTATAAACACACCAATGCATCATGGGGGTGTGGGAGTCTAAGTTTTCTATTGTACTCATTGGTTTATGATGTCCATTTTCTTAATTTTTAATGAGTTAGTGATTTTTGTAGTTATCATTAAGTTTCACGTTGTCTCATCGAATATCATGAAATCCTACATTTAAAGGTGGGTTAAAGTGTGCCTTGCCAACCTATACCTGGGTAAAATATGGGCATATACAGAGTAACCTACCTTGATGTTCATGATTGCATAAGGTGCATGATAACGGAGTCTTTATGGCAGGAAAACAAGAGGGAAAGCTACTTTCGTTTAAAGCGGTAGAAATGATGAAGCCTGGCGACAAAGATAAGTCCATAAATGACTCTGAGGTGTCTGTTAAATCCGTAGTGATTCAACCTGTACGACAACCGGGGCGATACCTCAGTCAGGAGGCCATTAGACAGGCCTCGTCGTGAGGATCGAATCTGCTTACAGATGTAGGGTCGATCCATTATTCTGGAATACACCGGTATCAGGACGATGTTTCATGCAATTTATCTGCTGGAGTTCCTCAATGGTATATTCGCGGTACAAGAAATACTGGATTTGGGTACCGTATCTGAGGTTCATTTTCTGAGCCAAGGCTGATACCCGCTGATACACTGCTTTCGTTGAGCAGTGCAGAAGTTGGGATGTGGCAGTAATATTTATTTGTCGGCGTAACGCACAGGCTACGGAAATCTCGGTATGGGTAAGGTTACGTAGCTCCCGCAAAGAATCAATTATGGTGAGTATATGATAGACAGTATATCTTCGGCCTTCATTAATATACTGGATAAACTCCGTTACAGAGGCGGTTCTGGAGATACCCTCCAGTGATGAAAGCACCTTTGATAACATTCCACGGCCTTTTACAAAAATGATAGAATAGCTGTCGGTCAGTTCATTGCAAATACGATGTTTAATATCATGTAAGCTGAAGAAAGATTCAATATCAATAATACATAAGTTCTCTTCGCGCAGGCTATCTATTGGCATCAGCCCTCCCGCAGACCGGGTAAAAAAAATATCATCAGAGAATACGACAAACGACATTGGGAAAAACCTTAACTCTTTGTTTTTAAGAAAAATGAGTCCGGTGCTTTCCTCAAAGGGATACACTGGACAATAAATGATTTACTGATTTTTTGAGATGAAACTAAGAAATTACAAGAAGATCCTCATTCAGACGCTATTTTTTGTCTGACACCATTAGCGTTATCTCTTTTTTATTTAGCATGGAAATAATCCCCTGATCCTTCAGGCTATCCAGGGCACGCGACAAGGTGGATATCGAAATGCCCAGAACCTGGGCCAGTTCTTTCTTACTGATCGGTAACTCAAGGTTGAGATGCTCAAAGCCATACTCTTTATAAGTGCGAGACAACAGTTGCAGGAAATATTGAACCTTCTGCAAGGTATCACTTTTGGTCAATACTGAAATAAATTGCTGTTTTTCCTGCGCCGAACGTGACAGGATCCTGACAATAAAATCTGTAAATCCTGGCATCAGCTGGCTCATTTCGTAGAAATGCTCGCTTCTCAGTACGCAAACTTCTATTTCCGTTGCGGCTTGAATATCCTGCTGACTGTAACCGATGTGCAGCTCCTCCACGCCCATCACCTGTCCTGGCAAAACGATCCCCATCAGTTGCCCGCGCGTATCGTAAACCTTAGCGGCCCCGCTACGTAGGGCATATAGCGCGTCTATTTTCTCTCCCCGACGATAAATATATTCACCTCTGGCAATCTTCTTTTTTGTCTCCAGATTGCGGATAAACAATGGATCTTTCTGCCTGAACAGATAGGCGGAGCACAGTTCTGCAAAACCGCACTCTTCACAATTGACACAATTATTTCTTTTCATAGTGAATGTATAACACTATCCCTGTTATTGAATCACACAGTTCATTAAGGGTGATAAGGTATTTGCAATCGTAATATAGTTATTGTCTTTTTTGTCTAAGGAGATAACGTATTCCCCTTCCATCCCAAATATTTTTGTTGTCAGCAGGGTAATGTCTTCCGGCACATTATCGTGAGCCATGATATCTTTTGTCGTCGTATTCATACGATACTGGTTGCCGCTGACGTTATGGTAGGTAAATGTTATATAACGCGACAATCGATATTGACGCCCCTGATAGTCAATGTTGCCGGACAGATTAAATACGCCCGTTTCGTTCTTGTTAAATTCAAACGTGATATTTCCTTTGAATAAGAGAGCGTGATCTGAAGCGTCAACATAGGTGATATTCGCAAAGCAGCGTTTGTCAAAATAAACACCCGATCGCAGGCTTAGTTGCCATGTTAACAGACAAATCAACGCGACCACTGCCAGCACTAAGGTTGTCATCAGCTTCATTTTAATTTCCAGTTAAAAGCATAATAGTTCTCACAATAGACAATTTTTGCTGTTGCCTTATCTGTTGGACAATAAGAGTAGAAAAACCGACCATGACTACCGTAAAGAACACTGGGTTGAAAATAAACCATAATCTGCGCGGGTTTCTGGGCGCACTTTAGCTCAAGTTCAGGCTGTAGCTGACGGATAATATTCATGACCTGAGGGTCAACTTCCTCCGATAAATCTTCATAGGCAGTAAATTTGCAGTTCCCGATTTCACCAATACGGTATTCGGCTGCAAAACGCGGTGAACCCTGTTTCTGGCTGAGTATCCAAAGGTTGGCCAGCAGCAAAAACGCGATAGCCGCAATCAGCCAGAGGTTTTTTTTATCCTTCGTTGCCGCCTTACGCAGGGATACCGGAAGAGGTGTGGTACTCACCATTTCTTCATCATTCTGCAGTTCAACGGCGATTTCCGGTGAGAAGTAAAATCCCACCTTGGGTACGGCTACAATAATTTCCTCAATGAATATTAAGGATGTTAATGTTTTTCTGAGGATACTAATGTACTGGCTCAGCGATGAACTGGAACCCGGATGGCCCGCTTCCTCCCAGACTTTATCCAGAAGATAATCGCGTTCAAGTACCCGGCCTGGCGACGCAATCAGTAACGAAAGAATACGGTTAGCGGTATTTGTTAGCCTTTTACTTTGCTCGTTTCCGGGTTCCTTGACCACAAGTTCCCCGCTCTCGCTATCGTAAATGACTCTATTGGCTATCAAATATTTCATTCGCGTTTTCTTTCGGTAAATTTATACAATAAGCATTCTGCGCGGCTGCGATTTCGGGTTATGCCTGGCTTAGTACATCGCAACCAAAGGTCTGAGCACTGCAATATTATGGCTTAGCAGATCGACAATGTCCCGATCCAGACGAAAATTTGACGCCTCTTCCTCGAGAATAATCAATGCTTTTTCGCTGGACATCCCCTGACGATAGGGGCGGTTCTCGGTCATCGCGGTGAAAACATCAGCCACAGCAATAATACGCGAAGGGATATCCAGCGCAGCCGCACCCAGACGAAAAGGGTAGCCGCTGCCGTCGAGGCGTTCATGATGTCTTGCCGCCCAGTGTACGATTTCACCCAGCTCTTCAATAGGGTGTAGCATCTCCAGCGTCTTATAGCTATGGCGCTTCATTTGCGCGTACTCGTCCGGCTCCAGCTTTCCCTGCTTCTCGAGGATTTCCAGTGGAATACCCAGCTTGCCAATATCGTGCAGGTATCCCGCGATGCGGATTTTATCCTGGGTGTAGCGATCGCAGCCGTACAGCTCCGCAAGCTTCGCCGCCACTTGAGCCACGCTGGTACTGTGAGTCTGCGTAAAGCTGCTGTATTTATCGACGATATTCGAAATCAGCAGGCAGACCTCCAGAAAATCATGGTGATCCAGCACCACATCATTGAGCGGGCTGATAACACGCAGCACCTGTTGTAATGAGGGCGAACTCAGGCGAAACCAGAAGCCATCCTCATGGCTGGCATCCTGTAGCGCCTCGACCAGGCACGATGGCCATAGTGGGCTACTGGCCAGAAAACCGGAAACAATATTATGCCGTTGGGCCACATAGTCACCTTCAATCCCGCGCAGCCACAGCTCAAACTCATCGGCCAGATGCACCAGATGCCAGGTATTTAGCATTGTATTCTGCGTGTAACCCAAGGCATCCGCGTGGCGCGTTTCAAGAATTGCGGTCACTGGCTGTAAAAAACGTACGCCGGACATCATTGAGGCGCCAAGCCGTCCATGCTCTTCAATAAAGGCTTTACCATGGGCGCCACTGAAGGGATGCACTTTGCTCAGCGCCCCGATATTGTGCAACATACCCGCAAGCCAGGCGTTATTGATGGCTGCACTGTCAAAACCGGCTCGATTCCCGAGATACCAGCAAATGAGACCCGTGCGTTGCAAATGATGCACCAGTTCAGGAGAAAGCGGGTGCATAATGCTGTGCAGAAGATCAAGCACGGTTTGAACAGATATTTTCATAAAATCCTTTAAGAGAATTAAATTAAAAACTTACTGTAGCCCGTCTGGGCCACAGTAAAATAGGGGGGGTTAATCGTAGCCAAACATTATCTGCGCAGTCGCCACCACGCTACCGGTTGATAATGCTGATGCGTTATAAACTTTGTAATAAGCATGAAGATAAATGTATTGCGTATTGCTTATATCATCATCTTTAGCGATATCTAATATTTGCGAAGCATGTTCCATATTATTACTACTGGATATTTGCACCTCATCATAGTCACCCATAAACATCCGGCTACGAATGGCAATACCTACCCCTCCCGCCGTGGTTTCATCGTTGACCATTATCTGGTAGCTGGTATCCGAACTGACTAAATCATTGCTGGATAACCAGGCCTTAACATTGCGGGTAGACGTTTTAATTCCGGCCAGGTTGCCGCACTTCAGCGGGATCGTGAAATCGGCACCATCTGCCTTTCCATTTTTTTTCAGGACGCTAAACGGAGCGGGGGGTAATTTCACGCTCATGTCCCGCGTCATATTGCAGGTTGTTTCTTTTGGCTCAAACTGAATCGTCAGCTTCTCATAAGCAATAAAATAATCGGTATTCCAGCTTTTGCGTGCGGTTTCAGACATCATATTGGACCAGGCGCGATAAGCATATGTTTTGCTGGAAAGGAACGGTGAGCTGGAGCCGCTTCCGGTACCGCTCATCACTGCAGGTATGACCGACAGTGCGCCGCTGGTTGTGGTTTTGGTATAGCTTTCCATGCCCACAGGCGGAGCCGACATTAATTCCGCTCGCAGCGTATATTGTGTCTGATATGACAGAGAGTGAATGCCCACGATACCGCTGACAGTCACTTTGGTATCGCCACTAATGGTGGACGTTAATTTTATCCAGTAGCTACTTTCACCATCCGCACTGTTGAAATTCAAATAAACAGGAGAACCGTTGAAACCGGTAAAATAATATAAGTGGTCTTGCGCCAGACCACCGATCCCAATATTCCCGTAAGTACAGGTCATACTACCCGACCAACTGGTGGTATAGGAATATTCAACGACGTTTGAATTCACGAAAGCCGATGAAAGATTTAGCGACTTATCCGATTCTGCGACGCTGGTAAAAAGTATACCGGAATTACGGCAGGTATCGCCTGTTACACCGCGAGACTGAGCCTGCGACTGTGCTTGTGCAGATAATATTGGGATTGCGGTCAGTATTATGGCCGTAACCATAAAATAAAATAATTTTTTCATGATTGATTCTGTTAGCTGAGTAAACTGAGTTAGCGACAAATATTTTCAGCATGCTCTGCAGGCTGGGAAATAGTGCAGAATTTTTTAGTCTTACCTTTGCTGATATTCACCTTCAGGCTGGCGGGAAGCGTCTCTGACTTAATAAAAATCTGACTCCCCTGTGCGACATAGCCGACTTCTTCATTCCCGGCACCGCTGACAACCGCGCCAAACGGTAACTGACCCCCTTCAGCGGTTTGCACATCAAAAGTGAAGAGTCTGCGCGTGTCAGTTTTGTACTTCAGCCAGCTGATACTGCCTTCGTACGGCGCCACATTGAGTAAATTACCTTCAAGGTCGACGTCGCTTTTTTGGGTTCCATCCTGCTCCAGATGGAAATTATTCTGTCGGTACGGTGTCGCGCTGGTGATGAGGGCGATACCTTTGCTGTTGGTGTGTGCGGAGGTATCGCCGTTAACGACCGCGTTCACCACTCCTGGCGCTTCAATAATGACAAAATTACGTCCGTTATGAGGAGACGCCAGCAGCCCACCTTTCCATGCCAGCAGATTGCCGCTGGCACCCAGGCTTAGCTGGCGATATTCACGGGCCAGCGTCGCGCCGCTGTTCATGCTGGTATAGTCATTTTTCCAGCTGGTGTAGAGATCGGCTGCCCGCGAATCGTTGTCACTGTCGTGGCTCAGCATCAGGCTGTAGTCAACATCATGCATATTCCCGCTCATGCTGACGTCAGAAGAGGAATATTTGCCGTTCTGCACGCTGGCATGAGAAGACAGGCTGCCGCCGCTGCCGAATATCGACATCGGTATCGTGACAGAAAAATAGAGGTTGTTTTCCGTCTTACCGCGTGAACGCAACGCGCTCACCAGGTCGCCTTCATAATTGGTTTCATAGTCGTAATAGGACTGCGTAACCTCCGAGCGGCGCAGCGAAACCGAGTAGTTGACGCCGTGACTGGCATTGCTCCAGGTCAGGTTGTACTGACGGCTACTTTTCTGACCGCGCCAGTAATCGCGCCAGTAGGCTGAAAGCGACAGTCTTCCAAATTGTTCCCCCAGCGGCTGATTAATATTGGCGCTAAAGGCTTGTTTGCTGTTGATCGTTGAGGTGCCCGTTCCGCCATAATCCTTAATATTGGATTTGGTCAGGATATAATCGCTAAAAGAAGCGTAATCCTGAGTACGGTAATAATACGAAGCCAGCGAAATATTGGTGCGGGTCGGGAAGTATTTACTCCAGGACAGCGCGTATTTTTCTCCGTGGCGACGGCTATCGCCAGGCAGACGATACTGCGACTCCTCCACGGAAGCCGAGAGTGACCCAGCGTAGGGGATGGAAACCGCTCCTCCCAGAAGCAGAGACTGATAATTCTGGCTCCAGATCCCGCCCGCTGACGCGGTGAGGTAGTTATTCACCCCACGTGAATAGCTCACCTGGGTAAAATGGCTGCTATCGTCGACGTTGCGCATGTCCACCGCCCCGACGTTAATCTGATAGTCGCTGCTGCCGGGGCGCTGCATATCCGGGATCGAGGAGAATGGCACAATGAAGCGCTCAATGTTGCCGCCGGTGTTTTTTACCTCGACGGATAAATCGCTGCGTGAGCCGGTAGGCATCAGATCGCGGATGGCAAAGGGGCCTGGTGGGACATTGATCTGGTGGATGATATGACCATCCTGGGAGATACTGACCACCGCTGAACTGGTTGCAACACCTTCGATCACTGGCATATAAACGTTTTCGCTGTCCGGTAACATCTGACGACTTTTATTCAGTGTCACCCCACGAAAACGGACCGTGTCAAAATAATCAGACGTCGTATAGCTTCGACCAATGCGCAGTACCGAATCGATTGCCGCAATTGGTTTTTCAACAAAACGCGTGGTATTTATCCAGCTACCTTTGTTCATTGCGCTATAGCGCATCCACGATGAGCTATCGAGAAAATGCCAGCCATACATGTTTAGTCCGCTGTTCAGCGATAAATACAGATTATCGCTGTCACTATAGCCATTCTGCAGGCCGTGAAAATTGTAATAGTTGAAATTGTAATTGGTATACAGGCCATTAATTCCCTGATCCCATTTTTGCGGTGACACCCAGTTACGGCTATATTCTTTTACGAAAGCCTGAGGTACTTCTAAATCCAGACGCAGTGTGCCGGGTATCAGGGCGCTTTTCCCTCCGTGTAGCAGGGTATTAACGTCGAGCTTTTCAGCGGTGCTTTTATTTACAATATCATCCAGCCCCTGAATATCCAGTAGAGATGCGTCGTCTTTATTAATAAGCAGAGTACCTTTATCGTCATTAGCGACGGAAATATTAAATTTCCCGCGCCAGACGTTATTCACATAAACATCCAAATCATAAGCCCCCGGCGTCATAACCAGCCGAGAATTACTCCAGTCCATATCTGCTGAATTACCTACCAGCAGGCTGCTATTAAAATCCTCCGCCAACGCGCCGTATGAAAATATCGCGAGGCTGACAGAGTGAACTAGCAAACTTATACGAAACAGAGAACTGTTTTTCATCAGAATTGAACCTGGAGTCATTTATCTGGGATATCAGTGGATAGTGCTGAATCTCTTTGCGCCATAATCATCAAGCCAGGTAAGGCGATATTGCCCACCGGACTGAATTTTGCTGGATACCAGCGCGCAGCCAAACGGCGGTATAAACGCAGTCTCAGCCAGTAAATTATCTTTTCGGCTTTGCTTTAGCTCGCCCCCCTGCCAGGTCACGACCTGAGGGATGGTCATGTAATATGGCGAATTATTCTTCAGGCAAGTGTGACCGCCAGAAGTCGAAACGGTAATTTTCTCCGCCACGCTGCTGTCGAGATCGCTCAGTTGATCCGGACGATAGAACAGTTTTATACGATTGCGAATGGCCACTTGTAGGTAGCTATCTCCACTCCCTTCAGGGACGGGAGGGACATCCAGAACGTTAAGCCAGAATACACTTTCGCGGTCTTTTGGCAGCGAATGGGTGTTCATCGCCGAGATTTTCAGAGCCTGTCCGGCGTGTCCGCTCATTTTTACGACCGGAGGCAGCAGAGAAAACGGCACTTTGACTTTCTCCGGCGCGGCGGAAGCATCGCCCTCGTCAATCCAGGACTGCACCAGATGGGTTTGTTCGCTGTCGTTTACCAGTTGCACCGACACAAATTTGGCGCTGGCCGGATAAATAACACGCGTTTCGTTGATCACAACGCTTGCGCTGGCATTCATGGAAATGAACGTAGCCGCAAGAAAAAATATCAGAGTTTTCATAATGTCGTAGAGGAGAGCCGGGGAGACCCCGGCTGAATGAGTTAGTCGTAGCTGAAGGAATAAGTTGCGTCAGTAACTACTTTACCGGTTGTTACGGCCGCGCCACCGTAGTTGTAGTAGTTGGCATACATGGTCAGTGTGACGCCATCTTCGGTGGCAGCGTCAGCGGAACTCAGACCAGTATCGAAAGCGGTATCAAACGGTACGGCAGTGTTACCGTCTTTGGTTAGCGCAATACCCACACCCTCGGCGCCATTGTCGCTGTAGTTTTTCAGGTATTTAGCATCATCCGACAGGTTGCTGCTGCTGAAAGTGATTTTAAGCGTTTTAGCTTCGTCCGATGCCGCAGAGCAGTTTTTCAGATTCATGGTGAAGTCTTTGGCGTTGGTTTTAACAACACCGGCGGTGGTGCCCATATCACCCACAGCAATAGGGGAAAGGTTTACCGTGAAGTCTGAACCGTTATTGGTCACTACGTTACAGGTGGTATCGGACACTGAACCGTTAAAGGTAATAGTGCCACCCGCTACGCCGGTTGATTCAGCTGCAAATGCAGAGCTGGAAACCATCAATGCCGCTACGATGAATGTTTTGTTAAACATTTGTGTATATCCCATTTTCATAATCAAATTTACTTTTGTCAGTAGCGTGAAACTTTTTCCCTGCTCCCTGGTTCGCGCTACATCATCCCTGGCATCTGAACAGATGTTGATGATTCATTTCACCTTCTCTGGAGTGGCGCATTCGGTTGCAGAACAACATTTCGCGTCACGCTGTAAGGTTGGAATATAAGACCATTGTTTGCATATTTGGTAAATGTAAATATCGATTAAATTATTTTTTTAAGATTAAAACGCTATTTTTAATGTTTTTTATAAATTTATATCATGAGCGAGGGGATGAAGAGGCTAGCGTTAAGAAAGTAATTACTGGTTAGATGATGGACAAAAGCTGCAAATGACGTTTTTGCAGAACAGCGGAATAGGCGAATGAATAAATTAATTAACTAATTGTTATCAAAAACTTAATAAAATAAACGTGTTAGATACAATTACTGTGTCGGCCCTGGGCTAAAGTGGACTCCCGGGCAGGGCAATCAATCGGGTTATGAACATGCTCAATACCTGTCTGACCGGATGATTGTGCCGCATTGCAGAATATCAGCTTGGCACACCGTCAAATTTCGCCGCTAACTCTGCGCCTGAAAAGTCGCCCGAGCTAAAAAATCATCGTTGCATCAATATACAACTGTCGGTGACATTTATTACCGGCGGTCAGAGAGGGAAGGGATTATTGGAAAACCAGAGAGTTATAACGCTGGACGAGCAGGGTAACAATGTTCGCATAATCAGTTAGTTATGGTAGTGTAGGTTAGAATAGGGTTTTTATATTATGAGAGAAAATAATCTTTATGAATCAGCATTAACACACCAAGGCATCTTGGGCGTGTAGTTCGTGATGCCCGTATCAAGTGACTCTTTCAAATCGTTTTTGCTCTTTTTTAATCTTCGCTTATTGATTATTCATTTTCCGGCAACGCATAATTCTGGCAGTACAGATAGGGGATCCCCTCTTTGGTAATCAAATACGTCTCTCTATTCAGCGCAAAAAAATCGACGTTGGATACGCTGGTGTTGGTCAGGAAGAAGTCGGGGAGGAGTTCCTGAATGAGACTGGCGGGTGCTGTTTCGCGATTGGAGATTTGGATTTTCTGCGAAATCCAAACCGGGCTTGAGCCGTAGCTGGATTGTGTAAAAAGTACCATGCGTTGCACGGTCTGCTCATTATTTTCGGCATCTTTGATAATGCCATCAATATTCACAATACCTTTGTTGCCGCCGGTTTTGATATCAATGATCCCTCGGAATGAGCTTGTATTGCGTACAATCTCGATGGCAGACCGACAGGTCAGATTATGTAACTGACCATTGTTTTTACTGTACCGGTAGACGGCGGTAACAATTAGCGCAGCAAAACAAAGCAGCAGGATAATACCTGTCTGGATGCGGGGCGTTCGGGAATAAAAATTCATTAGCTATCATACCGTGGGTAATAAACCGACTGACAGGCGTTTTCCTGCCTGTTTTTCATCGGTGAGCGACATACAAGCACGGATAATTTCTTGGATTCAGGGTAGGTGGTGATATAGATAAATTTATGGCTCTGACACAGCCCAGGATTTTTGTTGATAAATGCCGTATGTCGGGAGAAATTACTGGCATCATTATTAAAATAATACTGACAGTCAGTGGGGGCTTTGTCTGCGGTGATATAGCCGGAGAAATAGTTATCACTGGTTTGCCACGGATACATTATAAGCACACAAATCATCAGGGTAATAGCAAGTATTACCATTTCAGCAGTGGTGATCAAAGGTTGGCGCGCTGTGTCATCTGACAGTTCTTCGATGGCGACATCCGGCACTAAGGGTTCTGCTGTAAAAGATACGCTCTCCTTCGGAGTTTCAATCACCTGAATATTGAACTCTTCCTGGATGATCAGCCCTTTGCGGGGGATCGTGGTGATAAGCGGTTGCTCCAGTTCCAGCTGCAGCAAACTTTTGCGCAAAGAGAGAATGCTTTGATAAAAGGCGTTGAAGCTCACCTGGCGGTGATTTTTACCCCAGCCGAATTCCAGTAGTTCGTTTTGGGAAACCACTTGCCTGCGATGTTGAATAAGTAATAAAAGACATAATGACGCCGAGTGTTTGAGTTTTATCCGCTGATTGGGTTGATCTATCCGCGCCAGCGATTGTGTAGCTGGCGTAAATATTATTATTTTTTCAATCAGATAACTGACATTGCCAGTCTCAGACATGATGTTTCTACTCTTGCTGGTGCGCCAGGCGGTTGGCGAGTCATGATACCACTTAGCCCATAAAGACCACCAGTATGGACCCGACCCTGCAGCGAGAACCGCGAAGTGTTTCAATTTCGTATCATAATATAACAACAATGATAACTTTTTAATGAAAATAAACTATATATAAATCAATGTATTGTATCTTTTTGGCTACATTGAAAAGAACAGAAAGATGAAATAACAACGACAAAGATGATTGCCATTAATTCTTTATGGACAGCGTCATATACTGCCTGGCGCCACCACGCGAAAACAGCATGAGTCTGAACGCGTCAACGGCACCAGGGGATGCCGGTGGTAGATGTAGATGGGAATAAATGTCAGCTTGTTGGTGAGCTGACATTTATTTTTCGTGTTGAGTAAAATTCCACCCTCGTTTTGACAAAGCCATAATTTGCGGTAGAGAGTCCCATGTTTCAGAAAGATATTGAAAATGCTGTAGTGCTTGTTGGTGATGAAATGAAAAAGTCAGATAATGCCTGGCTGTCCTTACGCAAAAAACGCCAGCGTATTGATCTGAAGAGTGATGGAAATATCTTGTTTCTGGAGAAAGGGGCCGTCTCTGTTCATCGTGTGGAAAATGATTTGGTGATGGTAAGTATATCTGCACCGGCCATCCTCGGCTTGCCACAAATGCGTACGGAAGTTGCCGGACACTATTTACGTTGTGATACCGATTGTGAAATGTGGGCGATGAGTGCACCCAATGCCGAACTTTTGTTCACTGCGAAGAATCTTTGGAAACATGCATTTGATATTTTAACGCTACATCTGCAACGCTATTTTCAGCGAGAAAAATTGCAATCGCATCGCACTATCCGTGAGTTGATTATTGAACACCTGAAGTATATTTGGTCGATGGAGCCTGAGATGCGTGAAAACACATCTGTGTATACATTCATTCTCGCTCGAAATCATATCTCACGCAGTGCTATCCACAAAGTATTGCAGGAGTTAGTGAGTGACGGAAAAATAATTATGAAGCGAGGGAAACTCTCTTTTTTTGTATGTTAAAGTTAACATTAAAAGCATCTGACGTGTTTTTTTGCACTCAGCTGGAATGATAATGCAAAAACTGGGTTTGTGATTTTTGTTAATTATCAGTATGTTGGTTTTTGTCTTTTTCTTCACCGCTGATGCCAGCTACGCGGAATGTCCATTTTTATCTATAAATTAGTATTTATTTATTAATTTGATATGAATATGATGTTCCCTCCAATAATAACAAAAGTCATATCGCCAATGACCAACGGCAGGCCGGAAAACCTTGAGGCACAGCATAGCCGACTGTTTGGCAACCCTACTACCGATACAACGGATGTTCGCGCTGCACTGCAAAACGCGTTGGATCACAATACCTTTGTCCTGCTGGCCCAGTCTATCGTCAGTACTCGTGGTGATGAATCCTATCATGAGATATTGATCCGCATGCTCAATGAGCACGGGGAGTTTATTTCCCCTGACCATTTTCTGTCGGTTGCACGCGACACAGGGTTAGCACCCGATATCGATCTTTGGGTTATTGAGAACACCCTGAAGTACATGCGCTACCATCCGCTGAGTTGTTTTTCCATTAACCTGGCGCCAGTGACGCTATGTCGTTCAGGTATCGTTGCAAAGATAACTGAGTTGTTGCAGGAATATGCGGTGATTCCGCAACGGATTATTTTTGAGATAACCGAGGCTGATACCCTGTCAGATAAAGAACACACGGCAGATACACTACGCTTACTACGTCAATTGGGATGCCGAATCGCGATTGATGACTTCGGTGCCGGGTTTGCAAGCTATGAACGCCTGATGAACATTGAAGCAGATATTTTGAAGATTGATGGGTCTTTCGTTCGTAGGATTATAAAATGTGAGGTTAGTCGCTATATCATCGAATCTTTCTGCCGGGTTGCGGCAATGAAAGGTATGCAGGTTGTCGCCGAGTTTGTTGAAAGTGCCGAAATCCAGATGCACCTGGAACACATGAATGTCGGGTGGTTACAGGGATACCACATTGGCAAGCCACAACCGTTGTTTACGTTAGAGTAATCTATAATCCGTTTATTTAAACGTATCATCACGATGCTGTAATCTGCCGATAATATAACCTCCTGGCGGAGGCTATATTAATATCAAGAACATTAGCTGACCAATAATTTACGGATCCTGCAGCTGAAGCTGATTCTCTAAACGCCGATCGCGCAGGGTTGCATAAATAAAGGTAATCACAAACAGCAGGGAAAATAGTACGACGATGGTGGGAGCCGGCGCGCTGTCGATGAAAAATGACACGTACACGCCCATAAATGAGGTAATGACCGACATCGCCACCGCCAGCCATAAGGCGTGGGAAAATTTCCGCGTCATTAAAATCGCGATGGCGCCAGGTGCAATCAGTAATGAAATTGACAAAATAATCCCTACCGATTTTAGCGTGGCGACAATCGTCAGGGCGATCATGCACAACAGGCCGTAATGCAGCAGTGCGGTGTTAAGCCCACTGGCCTTTGCCTGATGTGGGTCGAACGCATGCAGTAGCAAATCTTTCCATTTAAGTCCGATGATAAGCGCGATCCCCAGAGTAATAACCGCGGTTTGCATGATATCGCTTAACGATACGCCCAGCATGTCGCCGAACAGAATATGATCGAGATGGACTTCTGACTGGATAGAGACGTACAGCACCAGACCCGCACCAAACATCCCGGAGAAAACAATACCCATGATGGTGTCGCGTTTGATGCGGCTGTTATCGTCGAGGTATCCGGTCGCCACCGCGCAGAACAGACCGGCGATAAACGCGCCAATTGCCAGCGGGATGCCCGCAATCCACGCCAGTACAATCCCTGGGAAAACCGCATGACTCATGGCATCGCCCATCAACGCCCAGCCTTTGAGTACTAAAAATACCGACAGCAGCGCGCAAGGCACAGCGACGATGGTAGAGATGACCAGCGCATTAACCATAAAGCTAAACTGAAAAGGTTCCAGCAGCGTTGTTAAGATCATACTTGCTCCTTGTTCACCAGACGGGCGCGGCGGCGATTCGCCAGCAGACCGTGTTTTGGTGCGAAGACAAATGCCAGCAGGAACAGCAGCGTTTGCAGAACGACGATAATTCCGCCGGTTGCACCGTCCAGCCAGTAGCTTAGCCAGGCGCCGAAAAAGCTGGTCAGGCTGCCGAGCGCCACGGCGATGGTGAGCAGGCGAGGAAAACGATCGGTCAGCAGCCAGGCCGTCGCACCGGGCGTAACCACCAGGCAAATCACCAGAAAGGCGCCGACGGTTTGCAGTGCGGCGATCGTGGAAACGGAGAGCAGCGTAAAAAACAACAGCTTCAGCCGACCCGGATTCAGACCGATAGACCGCGCGTGGTTTTCATCAAAAAAGACCACCATCAGATCTTTCCACTTCAAAAACAGAATGGTCAGCGAAACCACGCCGATGATCGCCAGTTGCAGAATATCTTCCGGCGCAATCGCCAGGATGTTACCCAGAATAATGGTCTGGATGTTCACCGACATCGGATTAAGCGACACCATAAACAGCCCGATACCGAAAAAGGACGAAAAAATCAGCCCGATAATGGCATCTTCCTTCAGGCGTGAACGCTGATTGAGAAACAGCATGCTGCCCGCCGCCAGTCCACCGGAAAGAAATGCGCCCAGCGCAAAGGGAAGCCCTAACATATAGGCTCCGGCCACGCCTGGAACGATCGAGTGCGACAGCGCATCGCCAATCAGCGACCAGCCTTTGAGCATCAGATAGCAGGAGAGAAATGCGCACAGGCCGCCGACCATCGCCGAAACCCACATGGCGTTGAGCATGTACTGGTAGCCAAACGGCTCCGTCAGCCAGTTCATGATTACTCCCCCTCGCTTGCCGCGCGTCGCGAAATAAACGGACGTTCATCATCGGTAATCACGTGTTGTTCACCGCCGCTTAGCGCGACGTGACGCAGAACGCCGCTGAATGCCAGTTCGAGATTCTCGTGGGTAAAGGTGGTTTCGGTTGGCCCACTTGCCAGCACCGTGCCCTTAATCATCACCGTGTAATCGCAAAATTCGGTGACGGATCCCAGATTATGGGTAGAGACCAGCATAGTCCGGCCTTCATCACGCAGTTCACGCAGCAGATCGATGATCCGGGCCTCGGTTTTCACATCCACGCCGGTGAAGGGTTCATCCAGTAAAATAACCTGCCCGTCCTGTGCGATGGCTCTTGCCAGAAAAACGCGTTTTTTCTGCCCGCCGGACAGTTCACCTATCTGGCGATGGCGATAGTCCAGCATATCTACCCGCGCCAGCGCCGCATCCACGCAGTCGTGGTCGATTTGTTTTGGTCGACGCAGCCACCCCATATGGCCAAAGCGGCCCATCATCACTACATCTTCCACCAGTACCGGAAACGACCAGTCCACCTCTTCTGACTGGGGGACATAGGCGATCAGATTTTGTTTGAGCGCCTTATTAACCGGTTGTTGCAGAATAGATATTTCCCCTTTCGCCAACCGGACAAAACCCATCAGCGCTTTAAAAAGCGTTGATTTTCCCGAACCGTTTACGCCGACCAGAGCGGCAATTGAGCCGCCCGGAACCTGAAAAGTGGCATCCCGCAGCGCGGTGTGGCCGTTGCGATACGTCACCGTAACCTGATTCACGGTAATCGCAGATTGACTCATTTTTGGCTCCTTAACCCGTCGTTGATGCCGCTGAGGATGGTTTCTGTCGTCACGCGTAGTAAATCCAGATAGGTCGGTACCGGACCATCGGCAGCGCTGAGCGAATCGACATACAGCACGCCGCCGTAATACGCGCCAGACTCGCGGGCGACCTGACGCGCAGGTTTGTCGGACACGGTGCTTTCGCTAAATACGGTAGGGATTTGATGTTTTCTGATCGCATCGATCACTTTGCGTACCTGCTTGGGCGTGCCTTGCTGATCGGCATTGATCGGCCACAGATACAGCTCTTTCAGGCCGTTATCACGCGCGAGGTAAGAGAATGCGCCTTCGCTGGTGACCAGCCAGCGTTTATCGGCAGGGAGCTTCGCCAGTTCTGCATGCAGTGGCGCCAGAGTTTGCTGGATTTTCGCTTTATAATTCTCCGCATTTTTCTGGTAGGTTGCGGCATGGTCGGGATCGTATTTCATCAGCGCATCGCGAATGTTATCCACGTAGATAAGCGCGTTCTCCGCTGACATCCAGGCATGCGGATTCGGTTTGCCGTTGTACGGCCCTTCGCTGATACCCATTGGCTGCACGCCATTTGAGACCATGACCTCCGGTACGCCGGACAAATTTTGGTAGAAGCGGGCAAACCATAGTTCGAGATTAAGGCCGTTGGAGAGAATAAGCTGTGCGCCTTGCGCCCGTTTAATATCCCCCGGTGTGGGTTGATATTCGTGAATTTCTGCCCCGGGTTTGGTGATGGAACTGACGTCCGCCGCGTCACCTGCCACGTTGCTTGCCATATCGGCAATCACCGTAAAGGTGGTTATCACTTTGAACTTTTCTTTCGCCCAGGCAGGTGACAGCGTAAGCGCCGTTAACACGCTGGCAAGGAGAAATGACTTCAGATGGGGCAGATGCGGCATAGTATCCCTCACAACAAAGTGGTTAATTTATCATCGAATATAGCCTTTGCTATGTTATATAGCACATGGCATAAACAAATGAAAATAATTCTTATTTGCGTAGGGTGCTAAGGAATGTATCACCGCCAGGTAATAGTCCTGCGCTTAGTTAAGGTGTATTATTTATGCAACTTAATTGTGGAGGCATCATGTCCGGCAAACGTATTGCACGTGAGAAAATGACGATCCAGAGAATGATCTCGCTGTATGAGAGCCAGTGTCCGCAGGCTTCAGATGAACCGGGGCATTACGATGCGTTGTTTGCCTATGCGCAAAAGCGCCTGGATAAGTGCGTATTTGGTGAGGAAAAACCGGCCTGCAAACAGTGTCCGGTGCACTGTTACCAGCCCGCTAAACGCGAAGAGATGAAGCAAATTATGCGTTGGGCTGGACCCAGAATGCTCTGGCGTCATCCGATTCTGACCGTGCGTCATCTGATTGATGACAAACGTCCGGTGCCGGAGTTACCCGAGAAATACCAGCGGAAGAAGTGATTTAGCAATTCTATGCCGGATGGCGGCTGCGCCTTATCCGGCCGACAAAGACAAACACACCAGTGGCGTAGGCCCGATAAGCGTAACGCTATCGGGCAATAATCCGTTAAACCAGTGCGTCCTTATCAATGCCCAGGCGCTTCATGCGCGAGAGTAACGTTGTGCGTTTCAACCCCAGTCTTTGTGCCGCGCCTTTAGGACCGGCGACAACGCCATTGGTTTCTTTCAGAACGCGCATTATCAGTTGGTATTCATCTTCGCCATCCTGCGCGACTTCGGTCGCCACCGGCGGCGTAGACGGCGCCAAAGCGACTACATCCGGCAAGGAAAGTTGCAGCACGTTGCCCCGGGTGAGCAGAACCGCGCGTTCTACGACGTTTTCCAGCTCGCGCACGTTACCCGGCCATTCCATGCTGCTCAGCGTACGCAGGGCTTCGGCGGGAATGCTATCGATATTGCGCCCCATCCGGCGGGCAATTTTGAAGGTGAAGGCTTTCACCAGCAGCGGAATATCTTCCGGGCGCTCGCGCAGCGGTGGCAGATGGATCGGGAAGACGTTCAGTCGATAGTAGAGATCGTTACGAAACTCGCGATCGGCGACCATCTTTTTCAGATCGCGGTTAGTGGCAGCGATCAAGCGAACGTCGGTCTGGATCAGCTTATTGCTGCCCAGACGTTCAAACTCCTGCTCCTGCAGAACGCGCAGCAGCTTGGGCTGAAGCTCCAGAGGCATGTCGCCAACTTCATCGAGAAATAACGAACTTTTGTCCGCCAGTTCAAAGCGTCCAATCCGCTGCGTGCTGGCCCCGGTAAATGCGCCACGTTCATGGCCAAACAGATCGCTTTCCAGCAATCCGGCAGGCATTGCCGCACAGTTCATTTTCACCATCCGACGGGCGTTACGTCCGCTCAGGTTGTGAATTGCTCGTGCAATCAGCTCCTTACCCGTCCCGGTTTCACCAAGAATCAGGACAGTGCTGTCGCTTTGCGCCACCATTTCGACCTGTTTGAGTACGCTGTACATCGCTTCGCTGCGGCCAATGATTTCTCCGAACTCACTTTCCACGTTGTTGAGTTGTTCAGTCAGCGCCAGGTTTTCATCGACCAGTCGCTCCTTCAGGCGGTGGATCTCCTGGTAGGCGAGGGCGTTATCCACGGCGATCGCCACGCGTTCTGCGATTTGGCGCAGCAGTTTGAGATTGGCGGTGGTGAATACTTTCTCTTCGCATTGCGCCAGCTTAAGTACGCCGAGCATATTATTGCCGGACATCAGCGGCAGCAGGCACAGAGTCTGTAGCTGGTTACCCCATGTTTCGAACAACATTCTTTCGTAAGGGGCCAGAGTATCGCGTTCGCTCAGGTTAATCAGCAGCATCTCTTTACTTTTGAAGACCCGTTCAGAGAGCGTGCCGGCTTCGTCCACTTCACTTTGTTCGTGTGCCGGATGATGTTCATCCAGATAGTGAGTGGAATAAATGCTGAGCTTGTTTTTGCGATCGCTGCGTAACACGATGCTGATGGCATCAATGTCGAAGTAGTGATGGATCTCTTTGGCGACTTCGCTGACCAGCTCATCAATATCCAGACGTGAGAGCACAGCATTGGTGATGGCGACCAGGATGCGAAAGTTATCACGCTCACGGCACAGGAGATCGTAATCGACATTGTTGCTGACCCGGCTTTGAATTTGTTCAGCAACGACGCCGACTATTTGGGTGAAGGTCTGCAGCCGGTTGTACTCTTTTTCACTCCACGGTTGGTCTTCGTTACGGATAAATTCGCAACCGCCAAAGATTCGCCCATCTGCTGCCAGCGGTAGCAGGCAGTAGTGACCAAATTTAGAATACAGTCCGCCAGAGGCCAGCTGTGGCCAGGTTTCGTTAAACTCGTGATAGTTGCAGTGCAGCGCATCGGGGCGAGACAAAATACGGCGTACCGGGCCATGCGCCAGCACCGTTTCGTCTTCATAATCGATGGGGTTACCATTTTCACGCGTCGCAAAATAACGCGCACGCTGCGTTTGTGCCTGCCATAAGACAATAGCCGCGCAGTCGGCCAGCGCTGAACGCTTGACCAGTTGCGAAAGCGCCTCGCTGAGAGACGGCAGGTCGGGCTGCTGTAATAATGTACGAGTAATATCGAACAGGCCTTGCTGTCCGAGGTCACTCATCGGTGTATACGACATATTGCTTTTCCAGGAAAAGCACCGCAGAACGGTGCGAAAACGGTAAATGAATTATAGGTATAAGTCGTAAATTATTGCCGGACTGGTCCCGCTACTCGAACCGTAGACCCGATCGGCAAAACGCCATCAGGTGATATTGCAGCGTTAAGGCCGGATGTCGACGCAAATGCGTCTTACCCGGCCTACAGCTTGCTGCCAACCGGCTGTTAGCATATACGAGGTAATGGTTCGGCGTGTGGTAAATCGAGAGTGCGTTTCACGCCGTAGAGTCCGGCAAGACGCACACCTTTGCGTTCTACCACTTCACCAATCATTGCGGCATCGCGTCCTAACGGATGTGCGCGCAGCGCGGCAAGCACCGTTTCAGCAGCCTGACGCTCAACGGCAATCACCAGCTTGCCTTCGTTAGCAAAGTTAAGCGCATCCAGACCCAGCAGTTCGCAAACGCCACGCACCGCGGGCTTCACGGGCAGGGCCGCTTCAGACAGCTCAATACCAAACCCGCATGAGGCGGCAAATTCATGCGTTACCGCATTTACGCCGCCACGGGTCGCGTCACGCAGCGCCTTCACGCCGGGAATATCACGCAGCGTCTGGATAAGCGGTGTCAATACCGCGCAGTCGCTGACCAGTTCGCCATCAAGACCCAGCTGTTCGCGCAGGTTAAGGATAGTTGCGCCGTGATCGCCAAGCGTACCGCTGACCAGCAGCACATCGCCTGGGCCGAGGGTCTGTGCGCCCCAGTGAATGTTGGCGGGGATCGCCCCCATTCCGGCCGTGTTGATGAACAGCTTGTCTGCAGCGCCGCGCTGCACGACTTTGGTATCGCCGGTCACGATGGCGATGCCCGCTTCACGCGCGGTCGCCGCCATACTGTTGACGACGGTTTTCAACGTCTCCATCGGCAAACCCTCTTCGAGGATAAAACCGCAGGAGAGGTAGCGAGGGATCGCGCCGCTGACCGCCACGTCGTTAGCCGTACCGCAGATGGCCAGCTTGCCGATATTGCCACCCGGGAAGAACAACGGATCGATAACATAGCTGTCGGTTGAAAACGCCAGACGATCGCCTTCTGCAACCAGTTGCGCCAGGTCCAGACGGGCCTGATCTTCTTGTTCCGCCAGCCACGGATTAGCAAAAGCCTCCATAAACAGACTGTTGATCAACTGCTGCATAGCCTGACCGCCGCTACCGTGGGCGAGTTGTACGCTGTTCATGCTTCACACTCCTGCTGACGATACTGATACCAGGCGGCACATGCGCCTTCTGAGGAGACCATCAGGGCGCCAAACGCGGTCTCCGGGTTACAGGTTTTGCCAAATAGCGGGCACTGATGCGGTTTGCATCTGCCGGTCAATACCTCGCCGCAACGCGCGCGCGGATCGTCATACACCTGCTGCGGCGCTGGCTGGAAATGCGCTTCGGCATCAAAGCGCTGATAGTCTGGCGTCAGGTGAACGCCAGAGGATTCAATGACGCCCAGACCGCGCCATTCGCTATCGCCATTGACGCAGAACACTTCGGCGATGGCCTGTTGCGCTAACAGGTTACCGGCGTCCGGCACCACGCGGCGATACTGGTTTTCAACCTGGCTATGCGCGGCAATCTTCTGTTCAATCAACATCACCACGCCCTGCAACAGATCGAGCGGTTCGAAACCGGCGACCACCAACGGACGATGGAAATCTGCAGCAATGAAATTATAGGCATCGGTGCCAATCACCATGCTGACATGGCCCGGCGCTAAGAAGGCGTCGATGCCGTTGTCCGGCTGTTCCAGCAGGCTGCGCAGCGTAGGGATAAGCGTGATGTGCTGGCAGAAAAAGTAAAAGTTCTGCACGTCACGCTGTTTTGCCTGCTGAAGGGTGATGGCGGTGGTTGGCATTGTGGTTTCAAAACCCAGGCCAAAGAACACAACCTTACGCGTTGGGTTTTCCTGCGCCAGCTTCAGCGCATCCATCGGTGAATAGACGATGCGGATATCCGCGCCGCGCGCTTTGGCTTGTAGCAAAGAACCTTGTTTACCCGGAACGCGCATCGCATCGCCAAAGGTGCAAAAAATCACTTCCGGATGGCTGGCGATTTCCACACAACTGTCGATTCTGCCCATAGGCAGAACGCAAACCGGGCAGCCCGGGCCATGAATAAACTCGACGTTGTCGGGCAACAATTGGTCGAGACCGAACTTGAAGATAGCGTGGGTATGACCACCACACACTTCCATGATGCGCAGCGGACGTTCAGCAGTGTAGGGGAGGTGTGCGGCACGTTCACACAGGTGCTCTATCAACTGCATCACCTGTTCTGGTGCGCGGTATTCGTCAACAAAACGCATTATTTTTCCTCGCCATACAACAACGCGCCGACATCCGGCTCAACGTCAAACATGTTTTGTAGCGCGTCGAGCGTGTCGCGCGCTTCAGCTTCATTAATGATGCTCATGGCAAAGCCGACGTGGACCAGTACCCACTGGCCCAGACGGGGTTGACCGTGTTCATCGCAGCTTCCGACCAGCGTCAGGTCGACGTCGCGCTGAATACCGCAAACGTCGACTTTGGCCTGGTTGCCATCAATGGTGCGGATTTGACCCGGAACACCTATGCACATCGCTGCGTCTCCAGCCAGGAGAGCCATTGGTCCATGCCTTCGCCACTGGTGGCGGAAATCAGGATAATCTCAATTTCCGGGTTCACTTCCCGGGCGCTGGCGATGCACTTTTCTACGTCAAAATTGAGGTACGGCAGTAGGTCTACTTTGTTGAGCAGCATCAGCGACGCGGCGGCAAACATATGCGGGTATTTCAGCGGCTTGTCTTCGCCTTCGGTGACGGAAAGCACCGCCACTTTATGGCGTTCGCCGAGGTCGAAGCTAGCCGGGCAAACCAGGTTCCCGACGTTTTCAATGAACAGGATGCCGTTGTCTTCAAGCGGCAAACGTGGCGCGGCGTCAGCAATCATTTGTGCGTCAAGATGGCAACCTTTACCGGTGTTGACCTGGATGGCGGGCGTACCTGTGGCGCGAATACGGGCGGCATCGTTAACCGTCTGCTGGTCGCCTTCGATGACGGCGCAAGGCACGCTGTCTTTGAGCTTCATCAGTGTTTCGGTCAGCAGCGTGGTTTTACCGGAGCCTGGGCTTGAGACAAGGTTTAATACCAGATGTTGACGGGCAGCAAAGCGGGCGCGGTTGCGCTCAGCCAGACGGTTGTTTTTATCCAGCACGTCAATTTCCACTTCCAGCATCCGGCGTTGACTCATGCCTGGTGCGTGGGTGCCTGCTTCACCGTGACCGTAATGCAAATCGCCTTCTTCAGTCTGGCTCGGTGTGAAATTGGAGGTCTTCACCCCGGTAATATTCAGCGCCGGACGAGCCGCTGGGGCAAATGGCGCGCTGCGAAACGCCGAGTGGGGATTATGCTCATCACCCTCTATATAAAGGTTGCCTTCAGCGCAACCACATGTCGTACACATCGCTCACTCCTGATTTATTACTTGCGATACTTCAGTTGCCGGATGATGACGCTTAGGCGTCGGCATCCGGCGCTGGAGTTTCATCTATTTCAATACGTCGAATCTGTAAGCCGTCATCGGCCACAATTCTCAGCATATCGCTGTTGCATTGCGGACATCTGCGCACGCGTTGCGTCAGTAAGGTGACGTATTGCTGACAAGATTCGCACCAACATTCGGCTTCTTGTTCTTCGAGGTGGAGTTTACAACCTTCTGCAAGGGTCCCGCGGCATACCAGATCAAAACAAAAGGCGAGAGCGCTGGTTTCTACGCAAGAAAATGCGCCAATTTTGAGCCAGACCCCAGTTACTCGTTGAGCACCGTATTGCGTGGCCTGTTGTTCAATCAATTCCAGTGCCCGTTGGCAGAGGGTTATTTCGTGCATACCGCCTCCTATGAAGTTGCCGTATTAAAAGCAATAAACATGCCAGCTTGAATTTTTTCGATCGTGACAATGACGACGATGACGAAATGACATGTCGTCACCGCTCTTTGATTTTTTATCTATATGAAAATTAAGGTTTTTAATTTTGGCATGAAATGTGCTTAAAGCTGTTCATCTCTGCTAAACGGGTAACCTGACATGACTATTTGGGAAATAAGCGAAAAAGCCGATTACATCGCTGAACGGCATCGTCGCCTACAGGACCAGTGGCGTATTTACTGCAACTCGCTGGTTCAGGGGATCACCCTGTCAAAAGCGCGTTTGCATCATGCAATGAGCTGCGCACCGGACAAGGATCTCTGCTTCGTCCTTTTTGAACACTTCACTATCTACGTCACGCTGGCGGACGGCTTTAACAGCCACACCATCGAGTACTACGTTGAAACGAAAGATGGTGATGATAAGCAACTGATTGCACAGGCTGAGTTGACCATCGACGGTAAGGTTGATGAGCGTATCAGCAACCGCGATCGCGAGCAGGTGCTGGAGCACTATCTCGAAAAAATCGCCACCGTCTACGACAGCCTCTATACCGCGGTTGAAAACAATATGCCGGTGAATTTAAGCCAGCTGATTGAGGGACATAGCCCGGCTTAAGCCTTGGGTGTGCCCACTTTTGTCATGATGCGCTTTCATACTGCGTCACGACGTTTAGGGAATGGGCATGTCGAAAAATGTCGAAATGACATTTTCCAGACATGTTTTCGTCAAAAATGACTATCACCTGAGGAATGCCTGGTGAATCGTTTTGTAATTGCTGACTCCACTCTTTGCATCGGCTGCCACACCTGTGAAGCCGCCTGCTCAGAGACACATCGCCAGCATGGCCTGCAGTCAATGCCGCGCCTGAAAGTGATGTTAAATGAAAAAGAATCCGCCCCGCAGCTTTGCCACCATTGCGAAGATGCGCCTTGCGCCACCGTTTGTCCGGTTAATGCGATTAATCGCGTTGATGGTGCCGTGCAGCTGAATGAAAGCCTGTGTGTAAGCTGCAAACTGTGCGGGATTGCCTGTCCGTTTGGCGCGATTGAGTTTTCCGGTAGCCGTCCGCTGCATATCCCGGCAAACGCCAATACGCCAAAAGCGCCTCCGGCTCCGCCAGCGCCTGCCCGCGTGAGCACGTTGCTGGACTGGGTTCCGGGTATTCGTGCCATCGCGGTGAAATGCGATCTGTGCAGTTTTGACGAGCTTGGTCCGGCCTGCGTGCGCATGTGCCCGACCAAAGCCCTGCACCTGGTGAGTAACGTGGATATTGCCCGCGCCAGCAAACGTAAGCGTGAGCTGACTTTCAATACCGACTTCGGCGATCTCACCTTGTTTCAGCAGGCTCAGAGTGGGGATGCAAAATGAGCGCAATTTCACTGATTAACAGCGGCGTAGCCTGGTTTACGGCGGCTGCGGTTCTGGCATTTCTGTTTTCATTTCATAAACCGCTGAGCGGCTGGATTGCCGGGGTTGGCGGTGCGGTTGGCAGCCTGTGTACAGCGGCTGCGGGTTTCACCGTACTGACTAATGCTCTGGCGATAAGCGGTGTGATGCCATTTATTGGTCACAGTGTGCAAATTACCCCGTTGAACGCTATCTGGCTGATTACATTGGGCCTGTGCGGCCTGTTTGTCAGCCTGTACAACATTGACTGGCATCGTCATCCGCAGGTAAAAGCCAACGGGCTGCTGGTGAATCTGCTGATGGCCGCGGCGGTATGTGCGGTGGTTGCCAGCAACCTCGGAACGCTGGTGGTGATGGCGGAAATCATGGCGCTGTGTGCCGTGTTCCTCACCGGCTGCAGCAAAGAGGGCAAACTGTGGTTTGCGCTGGGCCGCGTCGGCACGCTACTGCTGGCTATTGCCTGCTACCTGGTGTGGCAACGCTACGGCACCCTGGAGCTGCGCCTGCTTGACCTGCGCGCACAGGAGCTGCCGCTCGGGTCTGATATCTGGCTGCTGGGCGTGGCGGGTTTTGGCCTGCTGGCCGGGATTATTCCGCTGCACGGATGGGTGCCACAGGCACACGCCAACGCCAGCGCACCGGCTGCGGCGCTGTTCTCTACCGTCGTCATGAAGGTGGGTCTGCTGGGTATTCTCTCCCTGTCGCTGCTGGGCGGTAACGCGCCGCTGTGGTGGGGCATTACGCTGCTGGTGCTGGGAATGATCACCGCGTTTGTCGGCGGTCTGTATGCGCTGATGGAACACAACATTCAGCGTCTGCTGGCATACCACACGCTGGAAAACATCGGCATTATTCTGCTGGGTCTGGGCGCAGGCGTAACCGGAATTTCCCTGAATCAACCTGCGCTGATTGCGCTGGGTTTGACCGGCGGTCTGTACCACCTGGTAAACCACAGCCTGTTCAAAAGCGTTCTGTTCCTGGGCGCAGGCAGCATCTGGTTCCGTACCGGTCATCGTGATATCGAAAAACTGGGCGGTATCGGTAAACGTATGCCGGTTATCTCTCTGGCGATGCTGGTTGGCCTGATGGCGATGGCCGCACTGCCGCCGCTGAACGGTTTTGCCGGTGAGTGGGTTATCTACCAGTCCTTCTTTAAGCTTGGCAACAGCGGTGCTTTTGTCGGTCGTCTGTTAGGACCGTTGCTGGCGGTAGGACTGGCGATTACCGGCGCGCTGGCGGTGATGTGTATGGCGAAAGTCTATGGCGTTACGTTCCTTGGCGCACCGCGCACGAAGGAAGCTGAAAATGCCTGCTGCGCGCCAATCCTGATGGGCGTTAGCGTAGTCGCGTTGGCTATCTGCTGCGTGATTGGGGGCGTTGCTGCGCCGTGGCTGCTGCCGATGATCTCCGCTGCCGTTCCGCTGCCGCTGGAAACCGCGAACACCACCGTTTCTCAGCCAATGATCACGCTGCTGCTGATCGCATGTCCGCTGCTGCCGTTCATCATCATGGCGATTTTCAAAGGCAACCGTCTGCCGTCGCGTTCACGCGGTGCGGCATGGGTGTGTGGTTACGATCACGAGCAGTCAATGGTCATTACCGCACACGGTTTTGCCATGCCGGTGAAAGAAGCCTTTGCGCCGGTACTCAAACTGCGCAAATGGCTGAATCCGGTATCACTGGTTCCGGGCTGGCAGAATGCGGCTGCACCGGTGCTGTTCCGTCGCCTGGCGCTGATTGAGCTGGCGGTACTGGTGGTGATTGTGGTTTCACGAGGAGCCTGAGAATGAGTGTTTTATATCCGTTAATTCAGGCGCTGGTGTTATTTGCCGTTGCGCCGCTGCTCTCCGGTATAACCCGCGTGGCGCGCGCCCGCTTGCATAACCGTCGCGGGCCGGGCGTGTTGCAGGAGTATCGCGACATTATCAAACTGCTGGGGCGTCAGAGCGTCGGCCCGGATGCCTCCGGCTGGGTGTTCCGCCTGACGCCGTATGTGATGGTGGGCGTCATGCTGACTATCGCTACTGCGCTGCCGGTGGTGACCGTCGGTTCTCCGCTGCCGCAACTGGGTGATTTGATCACCTTACTGTATCTCTTTGCCATCGCGCGTTTCTTCTTTGCCATTTCTGGTCTGGATACCGGTAGCCCGTTTACCGCTATCGGCGCGAGCCGTGAAGCGATGCTTGGCGTGCTGGTCGAACCGATGCTGCTGCTTGGTCTGTGGGTTGCCGCACAGGTTGCCGGTTCCACCAACATCAGCAACATCACCGACACCGTTTATCACTGGCCGCTGAGCCAGAGCATCCCGCTGGTACTGGCGCTTTGTGCCTGTGCGTTCGCCACCTTTATCGAAATGGGCAAACTGCCGTTCGACCTGGCGGAAGCCGAGCAGGAGCTGCAGGAAGGCCCGCTCTCTGAATACAGCGGCAGCGGCTTTGGCGTCATGAAATGGGGTATCAGCCTGAAACAGCTGGTGGTGTTGCAGTTGTTCGTCGGGGTGTTTATTCCGTGGGGACAAATGGAAACCTTCACCGCCGGTGGACTGCTGCTGGCGCTGGTGATTGCCATCGTAAAACTGGTGGTCGGCGTCCTGGTTATCGCGCTGTTCGAAAACAGCATGGCCCGTCTGCGTCTTGATATTACTCCGCGCATTACCTGGGCTGGGTTTGGCTTTGCATTTTTAGCGTTCGTCTCCTTGCTGGCGGCGTGATTAAAGAGAGTTTGAGCATGTCTGAAGAAAAATTAGGTCAACATTATCTCGCCGCGCTGAATGAGGCATTTCCGGGCGTCGTGCTGGACCACGCCTGGCAGACCAAAGATCAGCTGACTGTCACCGTAAAGGTGAACTACCTGCCGGAAGTGGTGGAGTTTCTTTACTACAAACAGGGTGGCTGGCTGTCGGTGCTGTTTGGTAACGACGAACGCAAACTGAATGGTCATTACGCCGTTTACTACGTGCTGTCGATGGAGAAGGGCACTAAGTGTTGGATTACGGTTCGCGTCGAAGTTGACGCCAACAAACCGGAATATCCGTCCGTGACGCCGCGCGTTCCGGCGGCGGTGTGGGGCGAGCGTGAAGTGCGCGATATGTACGGTTTGATTCCGGTTGGTCTGCCGGATGAACGTCGTCTGGTGCTGCCGGATGACTGGCCGGATGAACTTTATCCGCTGCGTAAAGACAGCATGGATTATCGTCAGCGTCCGGCACCGACCACCGATGCTGAAACCTACGAGTTCATCAACGAACTGGGCGACAAGAAAAACAACGTGGTGCCGATTGGCCCATTGCACGTCACCTCTGATGAACCCGGTCACTTCCGTCTGTTTGTTGACGGCGAGAACATCATCGACGCCGACTACCGTCTGTTCTATGTCCACCGCGGCATGGAGAAGCTGGCGGAAACCCGCATGGGTTACAACGAAGTGACCTTCTTGTCCGACCGCGTGTGCGGCATTTGCGGCTTTGCGCACAGCACCGCCTATACCACCTCCGTCGAGAACGCGATGGGCATCGTCGTGCCGGAACGTGCGCAGATGATCCGCGCCATTCTGCTGGAAGTTGAACGCCTGCACTCGCACCTGCTGAACCTCGGCCTGGCCTGTCACTTTACCGGTTTTGACTCCGGCTTTATGCAGTTCTTCCGCGTGCGTGAAACTTCCATGAAGATGGCGGAGATCCTCACCGGGGCACGTAAAACTTACGGTCTGAACCTGATCGGCGGTATTCGTCGTGATCTGCTGAAAGAGGATATGATCCAGACCCGTCAACTGGCGCAGCAGATGCGTCGTGACGTGCAGGAACTGGTCGATATGCTGCTCAGCACGCCGAACATGGAACAGCGTACCGTAGGTATTGGTCGTCTGGATCCGGAAATTGCCCGTGACTTCAGTAACGTCGGCCCGATGGTGCGCGCCAGCGGCCATGCGCGTGACACCCGCGCCGATCACCCGTTTGTGGGCTATGGTCTGCTGCCGATGGAAGTTCACAGTGAGCAGGGTTGCGACGTTATTTCTCGTCTGAAAGTCCGTATCAATGAAGTCTACACCGCACTGAATATGATCGACTTTGGTCTGGACAACCTGCCAGGCGGCCCGCTGGCTGTGGAAGGTTTTACCTACATTCCACACCGCTTTGCGCTGGGCTTTGCTGAAGCGCCGCGCGGGGATGACATCCACTGGAGTATGACTGGCGACAACCAGAAACTGTATCGCTGGCGCTGTCGCGCGGCGACTTACGCCAACTGGCCGACGCTGCGCTACATGCTGCGTGGCAACACCGTTTCCGATGCCCCGCTGATTATCGGTAGCCTCGATCCTTGCTATTCCTGTACCGACCGTATGACCGTGGTCGATGTGCGTAAGAAGAAGAGCAAAGTCGTGCCGTACAAAGAACTTGAGCGCTACAGCATCGAGCGTAAAAACTCGCCGCTGAAATAAGGAATCGCCATGTTTACCTTTATCAAAAAAGTCATCAAAACTGGGGCGCCGACATCGTCGTATCCGCTGGAGCCGATTGCGGTCGATAAAAACTTCCGTGGCAAACCGGAACACAATCCGCAGCAGTGCATTGGCTGTGCGGCCTGTGTGAATGCGTGCCCGTCGAACGCGCTGACGGTAGAAACCGATCTGGTCACCCATGAGCTGGCGTGGCAGTTCAACCTCGGCCGTTGCATCTTCTGCGCCCGCTGCGAAGAAGTCTGCCCGACGGCGGCAATCAAGCTGTCGCAGGAGTATGAACTGGCGGTGTGGAAGAAAGAGGATTTCCTGCAGCAGTCCCGCTTTGCGCTGTGTAATTGTCGCGTATGTAACCGCCCGTTTGCGGTACAAAAAGAGATCGATTACGCCATTGCGCTGCTTAAGCACAACGGTGACAGCCGTGCGGAAAACCACCGTGAAAGCTTTGAGACCTGCCCGGATTGTAAGCGCCAGAAATGCCTGGTGCCGTCTGACCGTATTGAACTGACTCGCCATATGAAAGAGGCCAGCTGATGAGCAATTTATTAGGCCCACGTGACGCCAACGGTATTCCGGTACCGATGACGGTGGATGAATCCATTGCCAGCATGAAAGCGTCGCTGCTTAAAAGCATCAAGCGTTCAGCGTACGTTTACCGTGTGGACTGCGGCGGCTGCAACGGCTGTGAAATCGAAATCTTCGCTACGCTTTCTCCGCTGTTTGATGCCGAACGTTTTGGTATCAAAGTTGTACCATCACCGCGCCATGCAGATATCCTGCTGTTTACCGGCGCGGTAACGCGTGCCATGCGCTCTCCGGCGCTGCGCGCCTGGCAGTCTGCGCCAGATCCGAAAATTTGTATCTCTTACGGTGCCTGCGGTAACAGCGGCGGTATCTTCCACGACTTATACTGCGTATGGGGCGGCACGGATAAAATCGTACCGGTGGATGTGTATATTCCTGGCTGTCCGCCAACGCCTGCGGCTACGCTGTACGGTTTTGCAATGGCGCTGGGTCTGCTGGAACAAAAAATTCACGCGCGTGCGCCAGGTGAACTGGACGAACAGCCGGCTGAAATTCTGCATCCGGATATGGTTCAGCCGCTGCGCGTGAAGGTGGATCGTGAAGCACGCCGTCTGGCGGGCTACCGCTACGGTCGCCAGATTGCTGATGACTATATGACCCAGTTAGGGCAGGGCGAGCATCAGGTGGCGCGCTGGCTGGAAGCGGAAAACGATCCGCGTCTGACCGAGATCGTCACGCATCTTAATCATGTTGTCGAAGAGGCGCGTATCCGATGAGTGAAACGGTGGTGTTCAGTCAACTGAGCCGTAAGTTTATTGATGAGAACGATGCAACGCCCGCTGAGGCGCAGCAGGTTGTCTATTACAGCCTGGCGATTGGTCACCACCTTGGGATCATCGATTGCCTGGAAGCGGCGTTAACCTGTCCGTGGGATGAATATCTGGCGTGGATTGCCACGCTTGCCGAAGGCAGTGAAGCCCGCCGGAAAATGGAAGGCGTGCCGAAGTACGGCGAGATCGTCATCGACTTCAACCATGTGCAGATGCTGGCGCGCGCGTTCGATGATGCGCGTGCCGTGCAGACCCCGCAGCAGCAGGAGTGGAGCAAGCTGATGCTTAGCATGCTTCACGATATCCACCAGGAAAGCGCCATCTATCTGATGGTGAGGAGACATCGTGACTGACGTTTTATTATGTGTGGGTAACAGCATGATGGGCGATGACGGCGCGGGGCCGCTGTTGGCCGAAATGTGTGCTGCAAATCCTCAAGGTCAATGGGTTGTCATCGACGGCGGTAGCGCGCCGGAAAACGACATCGTCGCCATCCGTGAGTTGCGTCCGCAGCGTCTGTTGATTGTGGATGCCACCGATATGGGGCTAAATCCTGGTGAAATCCGCATTATCGATCCTGATGATATTGCCGAGATGTTCATGATGACCACCCACAACATGCCGCTGAACTACCTGGTCGATCAGCTGAAAGACGACGTTGGCGAGGTGATTTTCCTTGGCATTCAGCCGGATATTGTCGGTTTTTACTACCCGATGACACAGCCGATCAAAGATGCGGTAGATACCGTCTATCAGCGATTAGCCGGGTGGGAAGGACACGGTGGGTTCGCTGAATTAGAGGCACCGGAAGCCTGAGCCTGAGGGCACTGAATACCGGATGGTGTGTCGCATTACCACCATCCGGATAACGTCGACACCCTCGAAACAGACTATTCACCTGCTTGTTCAATAATTAATTTCCCCTGCGTAACCGATACTTTTACCGACGTGCCCGTTGGGAACCCCGCCTGTTCCAGCCAGTCTCCGTTCATCGTAAGTGAAGCATGGCGGCTTATACGTCGTGTAAAACCGGTTTTGCGATCTTCATGCCGTACTCTGACATAGCTGACTTTAAAATGACGTAATGGCTTGTTGATAACCGCTTCGGCATTACCATTTTTACCAGACATAAACACTCCCTTGTTACGAATAAAACGATGGAAAACTACTGAATAAAATGCCAGTAAAAAGGCGGGAGGGCAAACCCGAAACTGGAAGGCAGATCCAGAAAATAGAATGCAAATAATGAAAGGATGAGAAGTTGATAATAGTTGGGGGGAATATTCTCTTCTTTTACTAATACGGGAGTTATATTATATTTCGGCGTTGTTCAGGGAGGTTATATACTCGAATTATTTAGAATTTGAATATATGGGAAATTAATATACAGGAGTTATTTATGCGTTCAGGTATTCGTTTGGTAAATTTAATTATTATTTCCTCTCTTCTTAGCGGGTGCGAGACGGCGGCTGACGCGTTCTTCTCTGCGGGAGACCAATTATTTCAACCGGGGGAGTCATCAGCTGCGTCAATGCCAACCTTGTCCGTCGCTGATTTTATCGCGCCCTATACCTTAAATCCTGTTAAAGCCAATAAGGACTATCTTGGTGAATGGGTGAAGCTGCGGGGCGTGGTCATTGATATTCGTAAGGTTAATGGTATTTCCAATGCTTATTCTTATCTTGTCAGCCTGAAAGACGAAAATAATAAAACGAACAACGTGATTCAGTTCCAGTTTGGCTCCCATAATAGTACGAATGTTGAGTCATTACAGATTGGCCGGAGCGCGACAATTATTGGTCAGGTCCACGCGTTGGGCGAAGCGCCTTTGCCGCTGCTGCAAAATCCTAAAGTTGTACAATAAAAATGATAACAGACAGCGGGTATATATATTCTGAATAATACGTGTTGCCGGATGGCGGCGTCATCCGGCAACATTGTTATTCCAGATCGGTCCCGTTACTCGCAATCACTTTCTTATACCACCAGAACGATTTTTTGCGTTTACGCGCTAACGTGCCGTTGCCCGCGTCATCGCGGTCCACATACACAAAACCGTAGCGTTTGCTCATCTCACCGGTTGAGGCTGAAACCAGATCGATACAGCCCCAGGTGGTGTAGCCCAGCAGCGGCACGCCATCCTCAATAGCATCTGCCATGGCGCGAATGTGCTCGCGTAAATAGCTAATGCGATAGTCGTCATTGATTTCGCCGTTAGCATCGATCTCATCTTTCGCCCCCAGCCCGTTTTCCACCAGAAACAACGGCTTCTGGTAGCGGTCATACATCATATTCATGGTGATGCGCAGACCGAGTGGGTCGATGCCCCAGCCCCATTCGCTGGCGGCAATGTACGGATTACGCAGCGACTTCACCACGTTAGCGGCGCTGGTATTGCCAGTATTCATTTCAGCGGAGGCGCAGCGCGATGCGTAATAGCTAAACGAGACGAAATCGACGGTGTTTTTCAGGATATCGTCATCTCCCGCCGCTTTTTCTATCACCACGCCTTTTTCGCGAAACACACGGGCAGAGTAAGCGGGGTAAGCCCCGCGCGCCTGCACATCAATAAAGAACAGGTTTTCGCGGTCTTTTTCCAGCGCGGTCCACACATCTTCCGGTTTACAGGAATAAGGATAAAAATTACCGCCCGCCAGCATACAGCCGACCTGGTTTTGCGGATTAATTTCATGGGCAATTTTAGTTGCCAGGGCGCTGGCAATCAGTTCGTGGTGGGCGGACTGATATTTCACCTGATCCTGATTTTCACCTTCTTCAAACACCAGTCCGGCGCCAGAAAAAGGGCTGTGCAGCATAATGTTGATTTCGTTGAACGTTAGCCAGTACTTCACCAGACCGTCAAAGGCCTCGAAGCAGGTACGGGCGTAGCGGGTAAAGAACTCCACCATTTTGCGGTTACGCCAGGAGCCATACTCGCTGACCAGATGCATCGGCACATCGAAGTGACACAGCGTAACTAACGGCTCAATACCGTATTTTTTACACTCGGCAAACACGGCCCGGTAAAACGCGATACCCTCTTCATTAGGCGTCAGCTCGTCGCCGTTGGGGTAGAGACGGCTCCAGGCAATGGAAGTACGAAAAACCGTAAACCCCATTTCCGCCATCAGCGCGATATCTTCTTTATAGCGATGATAAAAGTCGATTGCCTGATGGCTGGGATAAAATTCGTCATCCCGCAGCGTAAAGCGTTTTTCCTGACCCAGTTTGACGGCCATGCGGTTTGTGCCGTGGGGGATCATATCGACGGTGGTCAGCCCTTTGCCGCCTTCCCGGTATGCCCCTTCAGACTGGTTGGCGGCCAGTGCGCCGCCCCATAAAAATCCTTGCGGAAAAACAGACATAGTTAACCTCAGTTCATACCAGTCAAATGCTGGCTCTATTGATATTGCCTGGTTGCGCGGCCTGGTTTTTTCTGGCCTGCGCGGCTGCATCTTCGACGGGAATATCTTCAAAGCCGAGAAGCAGTGTTAATACAAAGGAAAGCACGACCGCCAGCGCCATCACGCCAAACACCCAAACGATGGTCATCGGATTGGCTGGATCGAAAAACTGTACGCTGGTGAACAACCCTGGAGCCGCCATGGAGTGGCTCGCCAGTCCGGCCATTCCGGCAACGGCACCGCAGATAAAGCCGCTGATAAGACTCGCATTCAGTGGGCGTTTCAGGCGGATCGCCACGCCATACAGCGCGGGTTCGGAAATGCCTGCCATGATGGCCGAGGCGGCTGCCGCTAACGCCGTCTGACGCAGTTCCGGGTTTTTGGTTTTCCATGCCACTGCCAGCGATGAACCGCCCAGCGACAAATTGGCGCCAATTTCTGACGGCATCACCATGCCTTCTTTTCCGGTTTCGGCAATGGTCTGAATAATGGTTGGCGTGAAGACGCGGTGCATACCGGTCATCACCAGCAGCGGCCACAATGCGCCCATAATGGCCACCGACAGCCAGCCGAGATAGCCGTGAATGGTATAAACCAGCGCTGAAATTGCACTACCGATCCAGATACCGATCGGGCCAATGATGACGATGGCGAGTGGGGCGGCGATCAGCACGATTAGCATCGGTTTAAGGAAGTTTTTGGTTACCGCCGGAGTGATGCGATCGACCCAGCGTTCGATGTAGGACAGACACCAGGTCATGACCAGCGCCGGGATCACCGTGTAGGTGTATTTCACCGCCGTCACCGGGATCAGGGCAAACTCAACGTGCTCACCCTGCGCGGCCTTCGCCATCAGTTCGATGAAGCTGGGATGCACCAGTACGCCAGCGATGGCGATTGCCAGCGACATGTTGGTTTTGAATTTTATGGCTGCTGAGGCGGCGACCATCAGTGGCAGGAAGAAGAAGGCGCCGTCGCCGATTACGGTCAGAATAGTGAGCGTGGACGATCCTTTCACCAGCACGCCGGTCATTTCGAGGATCATTGCCAGCAGCTTGAGCATTGATCCGCCGATAATAGCCGGGATCAACGGGGACATTGTGCCGATCAGCGCGTCGAGGATCCCCGCGCCAATCCGTTTCAGCGTCAGCCGAGGTTTGGTTTGCGGCTCTGCAGGTTGCATATTGGCAGGTAACAGGCTGACTACCTCGCGATACGCCTGCGAAACGGTGTTGCCGATGATCACCTGGCACTGGTTATCGCTGCGCACCACGCCGAGCACGCCAGGGAGCGTCTTCAGCGTCGTGCTGTCGACCTGCGAGTCATCTTTGATAACGAAACGCAAACGGGTCATACAGTGGGTCACTGCTGTGATGTTGTCCACGCCTCCCAGAGCCGTCACAACCGAGCGCGCCAGCGCTGCATAATTTTTGGACATCGGATTTAATCCTGTTTTATCAGTAGAGTACGTTATGTTTTATCCGTTCACGTTGGTCGCTTTTCTGGGTTGATGAAACGCAGATAGGAAACCGGTTCCACAAAATCATGTTTAAATTACACGTAATGGGCAAGGTTTAATTTTGATCGTTTTTTATAATTGTGACTCCGATCACCAGATGTCAGCGTTTGCAATTGAGCAGCAAGGACAGCGGCGAAACGGTGCAGTACACTGCGTCACATTGAGAGAAAAGGGATGAGTAATATGACCACGATGCTGGAGGTGGCGAAGCGTGCCGGGGTGTCAAAAGCGACGGTTTCCCGGGTGCTTTCCGGGAATGGCTATGTCAGCCAGGAAACCAAAGACCGCGTGTTTCAGGCCATTGAAGAGAGTGGGTACCGCCCTAACTTGCTGGCACGCAGTCTGGCAGCGAAAACTACGCAGACGCTGGGTCTGGTGGTAACTAACACCCTTTATCACGGCGTCTATTTCAGCGAACTGCTGTTTCATACCGCGCGGATGGCGGAAGATAAGGGACGCCAGTTGTTGCTGGCTGACGGTAAGCACAGCGCAGAGGAAGAGCGTCAGGCGATCCAGTACCTGCTCGACCTGCGCTGTGACGCGATTATGATCTATCCGCGTTTTCTTAGTGTGGATGAGATAGACGATATCATCGACGCCCACGCCCAGCCGATTATGGTGCTTAATCGGCGGCTGCGGAAAAATACCAGCCACTGCGTGTGGTGCGATCAAAAGCAAACCAGTTTTAACGCCGTTACTCAGCTCATTGCCGCCGGGCACAAAGAGATTGGCTTTATTACTGGCTCGATGGATTCGCCTACCGGCGTGGAGCGACTTTCAGGCTATAAAGACGCGCTGGCACATCATGGCATTCCGCTTAATAATGATTTGATTGTTAAAGGGAAATGGACGCCAGCCTGCGGCGCAGCGGGAGTCGATACTTTGCTTTCGCGTCAGGTCAATTTTACCGCGCTGGTGGCCAGCAATGATGATATGGCGATCGGTGCGATAAAGCAGTTGCACGCGCATGGCGTGCGCGTCCCTGCTCAGGTGTCGGTGATTGGCTTCGATGATATCGCTATCGCGCCATACACTATTCCGGCGCTTTCCAGCGTCAAAATCCCGGTAACGGAAATGATTCAGGAAACGATAGGTCGCCTGATCTTTATGCTGGATGACGGGGCGTTTACGCCGCCAAAAACCTTCACCGGTGAACTCATTCAACGCGACTCTGTTGCGCCGCTCGTTTTGCGCTGACGGCTGTCATTTGTCATCGTCACTAGTGACGATGACACGGTTTCTCTGCATTCAGCAAAATAAAAAACCTTTAATAACAGTCAATTAAATTCTGGCACGATTTATGAATGCTTCGGCAGATAATCTGTCATTGCTGGAGAAATTGATGAACCGTTTCATCATTGCAGACGCCAATAAATGCATTGGTTGCCGTACCTGTGAAGTGGCCTGCGTGGTATCCCATCAGGATAACCAGGACTGCGCATCGCTGACCCCTGAAACCTTTTTACCCCGCATTCACGTCATCAAAGGCGTTAATGTCTCCACGGCGACGCTGTGCCGCCAGTGTGAAGACGCGCCGTGCGCTAACGTCTGTCCGAACGGTGCAATCAGCCGTGATAAAGGCTTTGTCCACGTGATGCAGGAGCGCTGCATTGGGTGTAAAACCTGCGTTGTGGCTTGCCCTTATGGCGCAATGGAAGTGGTCGTGCGTCCGGTTGTTCGTAACAGCGGGGCAGGTCTGAACGTCCGGGCAGAAAAAGCCGAAGCCAATAAGTGCGACCTGTGCCACCATCGTGAGGCCGGCCCTGCCTGTATGGAAGTCTGCCCGACTCACGCGCTAATTTATGTGGATCGCAATAAGCTTGAGCAACTGAGCGCTGAAAAACGCCGTCGCGCGGCGCTGGATTCCACGGCATCTTTGCTGTTCTGATATCTGAAAATCCGCGTAAAATACGTGCCGGATAAGGCGAAGCCGCCATCCGGCAAACGGACATTTCAGGGATACAATACCGCGGGAATTCATCATGACAATAAACAACCACTCCGGCGTACAGCTGCGTATTCGCGGTAAGGTACAGGGCGTCGGATTTCGCCCCTACGTCTGGCAACTGGCGCAGCGGTTACAGTTACATGGCGATGTGTGTAACGACGGTGACGGTGTGGTTGTGCGTATACAGGAAGATCCGGCAGAGTTTATTGCGCAGTTGCATCAACACTGCCCGCCGCTGGCGCGCATTGACAGCGTTGAGAGCGAACCGTTCGCCTGGACGCAGCCGCCTGCCGATTTCTCGATTCGGCAAAGTGCTGGCGGCACGATGAATACGCAAATCGTTCCGGATGCCGCGACCTGTCCAGAATGTCTGGTTGAAATGAACACCCCCGGTGAACGCCGCTATCGTTATCCCTTTATCAACTGCACCCACTGTGGCCCGCGCTTTACGATTATCCGCGCCATGCCCTACGATCGCCCGTTTACCGTGATGGCGTCATTCCCACTCTGTGCGCAATGCGATAAAGAGTATCGTGATCCGTACGACCGTCGCTTCCATGCCCAGCCCGTTGCCTGTCCGGCATGCGGTCCCCACCTCGAATGGTTTAGCGCGGGTGAGCGGGCGGAGAAAGAAGAGGCGTTGCAGGCGGCAGTATCGCGCCTGAAAGCGGGCGGTATTGTGGCCGTTAAAGGGATTGGTGGGTTTCATCTGGTGTGCGATGCACGAAATGATGACGCCGTAGCGCTGCTCAGGCTGCGCAAACACCGTCCGGCAAAACCTCTGGCAGTGATGCTGCCCGGTGATGACGGACTGCCTGAACCCGCTCGTCGTTTGCTGACAACCCCAGCCGCGCCGATCGTGTTGGTGCAGAAACGCTATGTCGCAGCATTGAGCGAGGGCATTGCGCCAGGGTTAACGGAAGTGGGCGTCATGCTGCCAGCGAATCCGTTGCAGCATTTGCTCTTACAAGAGATGAATTGTCCGTTGGTAATGACCTCCGGCAATCTCAGCGGCAGACCGCCCGCTATTACCAACGCGCAGGCGCTGGAAGATTTACACGAAATTGCCGATGGTTTCCTGCTGCATAACCGCGAAATTGTGCAGCGGATGGATGACTCTGTGGTACGCGACAGTGGGGAGATGCTGCGTCGTTCACGGGGTTACGTGCCGGATGCGGTGGCGCTGCCGCCAGGATTTCACGACGTGCCGCCGATGCTTTGCCTGGGCGCAGATCTGAAAAATACCTTCTGCCTGGTGCGTGGTGAACAGGCGGTTATTAGCCAGCATTTGGGCGATCTCAGCGATGACGGCATTCAGCAGCAGTGGCGTGATGCGCTGCGCCTTATCCAGAACATTTATGACTTTACGCCGCAGCGTATCGTGCATGATGCACACCCTGGTTATGTTTCCAGCCAGTGGGCCAGCGAAATGAATCTGCCAACCGAAACGGTGCTGCATCACCATGCGCATGCCGCTGCGTGTCTGGCCGAGCACGGCTGGTCGCTCGACGGTGGTGACGTGATTGCCCTGACGTTAGACGGTATCGGCATGGGGGAAAACGGCGCGCTGTGGGGGGGAGAGTGTTTGCGGGTCAACTATCGTGAATGCGAGCACCTTGGCGGCTTACCGGCGGTAGCGCTGGCGGGGGGCGATCTGGCGGCAAAACAGCCGTGGCGCAATTTGCTCGCGCAGTGCCTGCGCTTTGTTCCTGACTGGCAGCGCTACCCGGAAACATCGGTGCTGCAACATCAAAACTGGAACGTGCTGGCGCGCGCCATTGAGCGGGGGATTAACGCACCGCTGGCGTCATCGTGCGGACGGCTGTTTGATGCCGTTGCCGCCGCGCTTCAATGTGCGCCGGAATCGCTGAGTTATGAAGGTGAGGCGGCCTGCGCGCTGGAGGCGATGGCATCGCAATGTGCTGGCGTTGAGCACCCTGTCACGGTGCCGCTTGATGGCAATCAGCTGGACTTAGCGGTTTTTTGGCAGCAATGGCTGACCTGGCAGGCCAAACCTGCCGAAAGAGCGTGGGCGTTTCACGACGCGCTGGCGCGTGGGTTTGCTACCCTGATGCGTTTGCAGGCCGAAGAGCGGGGGATTAAGACGCTGGTATTCAGCGGAGGTGTGATGCATAACCGCTTATTGTCAGCCCGGCTGGCGTTTTATCTGCATGATTTTACCTTACTGTTCCCACAGCGTTTACCGGCGGGCGACGGCGGGTTGTCGTTGGGGCAGGGCGTGATTGCCGCGGCGCGGGCGTTGGCGCAAAAATAAAAAAAGCCCCGGGACTGGCGGGGCAAGAACAACAGGTCGGGGCATACCGACAAGTGGCAACGCACATCCATGTGCGTGAGGTTAATAAATCAAGCAACGGTATTCTGTACTTACACGGGCAGCGTTTTCAGCAGCGCAAAGGCCTCTTTCATGCGGTCTTCGCTGACGACAAAGGCACATAGCTGGCCTGCGTCGTTCATCCCTCTGGCCACCATCCCTTGCGCTTCGGCGGCAATATGCCAGTTCAGATCGCGGCGCTGGGTTTCCCCAGCCAGATGCAAGGGTAATTCCGGCGTTTTGACTTTTACCAGCATGGCAGGCAACTTCAATGGCGCATTGCCGCCGAGCAGGTTTTTCGCCAGATACATGGCGCTCAGCTGAATCGGTTGCAGGAATGGGAGTACCTGACCGTTAATTTCTGCACAGTCGCCGAGGGCATAAATGTCCGGGTGGCTGGTTTGCAGGTAGCTGTCGACGCAGACTCCACGATTGATGTTCAATCCGGCGCGACGCGCCAGCGCGGTTTCAGGGCGCAGACCCGTAGCGGCGATCACCGCATCGACTTCTACGCTGCGGCTACGATCGAGCGTGGCGCGAATCCCCGACTCCGTTTTCTCCAGCCCCTGAAGCTGCGATTTCAGCAGCAGGTGTACGCCCATATCGGTCAGACGATGCTGTAAGCGACTGCTTACTTCTGGCGGCATCAGCGAAGCCAGAATGCTGGCGGCGTTGTCGATAAGCGTCACCGCTTTACCAGCACGACAAAAATCCATCGCCAGTTCGCTGCCAATCAAGCCGCCGCCGACAATCAGCACCCGTTGGGCGTCACGCAGTTGTGTTTCACAGGCGCGATACTCTTGTTGGCTGTTCAGTGTGAGCATTAACTCACGTCCGGTAATCGGCGGTACGAAGGCAGATGCTCCCGTCGCCAGCACCAGTTTGTCGTATGGCCACTGTTGCTCCTGGCTTTTCACTACGTGAGCATCGGCATCGATGTCGGTTACCCAGGTGTGCGGGAAGAGGCGCAAATTAAACTGTTCGGCAAACTCCCCCGCCGACTGGCGGGTGAGGTCGTCTGCACGTTGCGACTGACTGATAACATGGCTGAGATCGGGCTTGTTGTACTCATCCATACTGTCTGCAGCAATCAGGGTCAGCGGGACATTTGCATCCTGCTTACGGATATTTTTGACTAACTGGCGGGCGGCGAAGCCCGAACCAATAATGACAATTCCGCAGCTCATTTTGCCTCCGTTGCCAGTACGTCAAAGACGTCTTTACCTAATGAACATTCCGGGCACAGGAAGTTATCCGGCACGTCGCTCCACGGTGTTCCCGGCGCGACATCCTGCAACGGTTCACCTTTTGCCGGGTCGTAAATCCACTGGCATACGCTGCACTGCATGCTTGGACCAAGATCAGCGGCAGCCGCAGCGGCACAGGCGCACTCTTCCTCTTTGGTTGCCGTTTTGACGATTGTTTCCGGCAGCGGAGCAAGCGCCCACTGACGTGCGATTTCACGGCCATGCTGGCGACACAGTTCCAGCGCGTCCAGATCCGGACGCCATTTCGCTTTCAGACTCAGCGACATCTCGAAACCGGCATCCTGCAAGCGTGTGGACAAACGGTCTACCGCACCGCCGCTCCAGCCGTGTGAACCAAAGGCGCTGGCGCGTTTGTTACGAAAACGCAGGCCGGTCATCTCTTCTACCAGACCGGCGATTTTTGGCATCATTACGTTGTTCATCGTTGAAGTACCAACCAGCACGCCTTTAGAGCGGAAGACGTTAGTCAGGACTTCGTTTTTGTCGCTACGGGCGACGTTAAAGATTTTCACCGCCACGTTCGGGTCAACTTCGTTGATGCCCTGGGCAATGGCGTCCGCCATCATGCGGGTGTTGTTGGACATGGTGTCGTAGAAAATGGTGATACGGTCTTCCTGATAGTCAGCCGCCCATTTCAGATACATTTCAACGATTTGTGTCGGGTTGTCGCGCCATACCACGCCGTGGGAAGTGGCAATCATATCCACCGGCAGGTTGAAGCCGAGAATCTCAGTGATTTTCGGTGTAACCAGACGGCTGAACGGCGTCAGGATGTTGGCGTAGTAACGCTGGCACTGTTCGAACAGTTCGGTCTGGTCAACTTCGTCGTTAAACAGACGTTCATCACAGTAGTGCTGGCCGAAGGCGTCGTTACTGAACAGCACCGCATCGCCGGTCATGTAGGTCATCATGCTGTCAGGCCAGTGCAGCATCGGCGTTTCAACGAAGATCAGCTGCTTACCGTTGCCAATGTCCAGCGAGTCGCCGGTTTTCACCACGTTGAAGTTCCACTCCGGGTGATGGTGGTGCCCGTTGATAGAGTCAATAGCGTTGGCTGTGCAGTAAATTGGCGTGTCAGGGATGCAGGACATCAGCTCAGTCAGCGCACCGGCATGGTCCTCTTCCGCGTGGTTAATGATGATGTAGTCGATATCTGCCAGGTCAATTTCACTGCGCAGGTTCTGCACGAATTCACGGCTAAACTTGTGGTCTACTGTATCGATCAGGACATTTTTTTCTTCACGGATGAGATAGCTGTTGTAGCTGCTACCGCGCAGCGTTTTATATTCAGTCCCGTGGAAATCACGAACTTCCCAGTCACGTTGGCCAACCCAATGAATGTTATTTTTAACCAGAATAGACATAGCAACCTCAGTAATTAATTCAGCGTTTTTCTAAAAAAGATGTTTTGCTTATTGCAGGTTACGTGCCAACTTTTTATTTTGTTGATTTTAAAGGTTTTGTTTTTTAATGCCTATAAGGTGGTAGTCAAAATGACTATTCATTTTATTGTCAATATGACAATATGAATTGTCAAAATGACAATGAGGTCGTCATGAGTTTTTCCGTAGACGTGCTGGCGGGTATCGCCATTGAATTACAAAGCGGTATTGGACATCAGGACCGTTTTCAACGCCTGATAACCACCTTGCGTCAGGTGTTGGAGTGCGACGCGTCGGCATTGCTGCGCTATGAGTCGCGACAGTTTATTCCGCTGGCGATCGATGGGCTGGCGCAGGACGTTCTCGGCAGGCGCTTTACCCTGGAAGGGCATCCTCGTCTGGAGGCGATTGCCCGCGCCGGGGACGTGGTTCGTTTCCCTGCCGACAGCGATTTGCCAGACCCTTACGATGGGCTGATTCCGGGCCAGGAGAGCCTGAAGGTACACGCCTGCATTGGCTTACCGCTGTTCGCCGGTCAAAATCTGATTGGCGCGTTAACGCTGGATGGCATGGAGCCCGATCAATTCGATGTTTTCAGCGATGAAGAGCTTAGGCTGATTGCCGCGCTGGCGGCGGGCGCGCTGAGCAATGCGCTGCTGATTGAACAACTGGAAAGCCAGAATATGTTGCCGGGCTCGTCGACGGCCTTCGAGCAGGTGACTGAAACCCAAATGATTGGCCTGTCGCCCAATATGCTGCAGTTGAAAAAAGAGATTGAGATTGTGGCGGGATCCGATCTCAACGTACTGATTAGCGGCGAAACGGGGACCGGGAAGGAGCTGGTAGCTAAGGCTATCCATGAAGGTTCGCCGCGCGCGGTGAATCCGCTGGTGTATCTGAACTGCGCGGCGTTGCCGGAAACCGTAGCGGAAAGTGAGCTGTTTGGTCACGTAAAAGGCGCCTTTACCGGGGCTATCAGCAATCGTAGCGGTAAGTTTGAAATGGCTGACAATGGGACGCTGTTTCTCGATGAGATTGGCGAGCTCTCGCTGGCGTTACAGGCTAAGTTGCTACGTGTGTTGCAGTACGGCGATATTCAGCGTGTGGGTGACGATCGCAGCCTGCGCGTGGATGTTCGGGTGCTGGCGGCAACGAACCGTGATTTACGGGAAGAGGTGCTGGCCGGGAATTTCCGTGCGGATTTGTTCCACCGTCTGAGCGTCTTTCCCCTTTCCGTACCGCCCCTTCGTGAACGCGGCGAAGATGTGGTGCTGCTGGCCGGTTATTTTTGCGAACAATGTCGGCTGCGGCTGGGACTTTCCCGCGTGGTGTTAAGTCCCGGCGCGCGTAGTCATCTGTTGAATTACGGCTGGCCCGGGAACGTGCGTGAGCTGGAGCATGCCATTCACCGGGCGGTTGTTCTGGCAAGGTCCACCAGGGCAGGGGATGAAGTGGTGCTTGAGGCGCAGCATTTTGCCCTGCAGGATGAAACCCCGGCTCCCCAGGCAGAGGTTGTTGCGGAGATCCCGCAGCATCGCAACCTGCGTGAGGCAACGGAGTCATTCCAGCGGGAGATGATCCGCCGGGCGTTGGCGCAAAATAATCACAGTTGGGCGGCAAGTGCGCGGGCGCTGGAAACAGACGTCGCCAACCTGCACCGGCTGGCGAAACGTCTGGGGCTGAAGGATTAGAGAATACCTGCCTGATAGAAATCCTGCAGGTTGATAGCACCGGTGAGTTTACCGTTTTCATCTACCACCGGTGCGGCAGTGATTTTGCGCTTCATCAGGATCTCTTTGGCGTCAATGGCGCGGCTCTGGGCCTGCAGCGTAATGCCATTATGGGTCATTGCTTCGCTAACCTGAGTGGTGAGCGCTCCGCCGCCAACCAGCCAGCGGCGCAGGTCGCCGTCGGTAAAGACGCCTTTCACCAGCGACTCGTCGTCGCAGACTGCCACCAGGCCAAGACCCGTACGGCTTAGTTCCAGCATCGCGTCCATGACGCTGGTGGTGAGCGTCACCTGCGGAATGGCATCGTCACGGCGCATCAGATGATGCACTTTATTTAACAGACGAGCGCCCAGCGCACCCGCCGGATGCGAGCGGGCAAAATCTTCTTCGTTAAAGCCGCGCGCCTGCATCACGGCGATTGCCAACGCGTCGCCCATCATCAGAGTGTTCACGGTACTGGAAGTCGGTGCCAGGCGCATCGGACAGGCTTCACGCTCAACGGAAATATCCAGCACGGCTTTGGCTGCCAGACCCAGCGGTGAGGTCGGTTTTCCGGTCATTGCCAGCAGAGCGACGGATTTGTCTTCCAGGCGCGGAATGATGAGATCCAGTTCTTTTGCGCCGCCGGAGTAGGAAATAAACAGCATGACATCACGGCTTTCAATCATCCCTAAGTCGCCGTGCAGCGCTTCAGCCGGATGCACAAAAAAGGCGGGCGTGCCGGTACTGGCGAGGGTCGCTGCTATTTTTTTGCCAATATGGCCTGATTTGCCAATCCCGGAGACAATCACTTTGCCTTCGCAGTGGATGATAGTATTGGCGGCGCGGACAAAATCATCGCCCAGTCGTTCAGGCAGTCGGCTGGCTTCCTGTAGCTCCAGCATTAACGTCTGACGGCCCGCGTTCAGTAGTGCATCACTCATTGGTTTCTCCGGTTATGATCACTTCAATCCCTTTTGCTTCCAGCGCCTGACGAAACGCTGGGTCGATACCCGCATCGGTAATCAGCTTGTCGACGCTTTCCAGACTGCACACAACATTGGGGCTTTTGCGCCCAAATTTTGACGAGTCAGCCATCAGAATCACTTCGCGAGCGGCATTGCACATCGCTTTACTGACGCTAAACACCTCATTAAAGGTGGTCACGCCGGCATTGAGGTCAATGCCGTCGGTGCCCATGAAGAGTTTATCAAAGCTGAACTGCTCAAAGGCGTTTTCTGCCAGCTGACCGTGAAATGACGCAGATTTTTTGCGAAAGGTCCCGCCGGGCATCAGGATAGTTTGCTCGTTGTCCAGCTCTGAAAGGGCGTTAACAATGTGCAGACTGTTGGTCATGACGGTGATGTTGCTAAAGCGGGTGAGCATCGGCACCATCTGCAATACGGTGCTGCCCGCATCCAGAATAATCGAGTCGCCATCGTGAATAAAACGGACGGCGGCTTCGGCAATCTGCTCTTTTTTATGCGTATTGATTAGCGTTTTGTGATCGATTGGCGGGTCGGATTCGTCTTTATTTAATACCACGCCGCCATAGGTACGAATGACGGTTCCGGCATTCTCCAGAATGACCAGGTCTTTGCGAATGGTCGTGCCGGTTGTGTCAAAGTAGTGGGCCAGTTCTTCAACCGAGCATTTCCCCTGCTTTTGCAGGTGCTCCAGTATGGCTGCCTGTCGCTGACGAGGTTTCATAGGCGTGATTACCCTGACTTATATATACCCGTCATACTTCAAGCTGCATGTGTGTTGGCTTTCCTCGCTCACCCTAGTCACGTACTTATGTACGCTCCTGGGGATTCGCTGCGTCGCCGCCTTCCTGCAACTCGAATTATTTAGGGTATAGGTTGCAAAATGATAATTTCGCAAGCTATTAGCATTCACAACGAAATTACCCATGTTTCAGTTTAAGCGCCAATGATAGTGCATTCTGCGCTAACGGATCATGGGGAAAGATCACATCAGGCTGTAAATCATCAAGATGTTTGCCCATTATCGTGGCAATTTTACCGGGCCTGGCAAATACAGTAAGACCTTTCATAAATAACGAATCGGTAACCCGCTGCTGCTCATCCAGCGCGATGGCGACCACCACGCGGGGTTTAAACCGTCCACCGGAACGACCTACGCCAACCCGACCCCGCTGGCAGAGTTGATCAAACGCCCGGTTAAAGCGGGATATTTGCCAGCCACCGAGCGCCAGTTGCAGGCACCAGGCGATAGCGGCGACGGTAATCAGTGCGGAAACCATAATGTGCTCCTTTGATTTTGCCGGATGGTGGCTGTGCCTTATCCGACCATGTGTGTGTAGGCCCGGTAAGCGCAGCGCCACCGGGCAATCATGTTTCTTAGAACATCACCTGACCACCGGTCACGTTAATGGACTGACCGGTGCAGTAAGAGGCTTTCGGGCTGGCGTAAAACAGCAGCATGTTCAGCACGTCCTGATAATCGCAGCCGCGCTTAAGCGGAACCTTATCAATGTAGTACTGCTCGACTTCGTCTGGCTTAAGGCCAAGCTTGGTCGCATATTGCGGTAATAATGACTGAAACATCGGTGATTTCAGCAGATTGCCGAGCATCAGTGAATGCACGGTGATCCCGTATTCCGCCAGATCCAGCGCCAGCGACTGGGTTAAACCTACGCCGCCAAATTTTGCCGCGCTATAGCCTGAGTTGTGTTTACTGCCCACTTTCCCTGATTTGGAGTTGATCTGGATAATGCGTCCCTGGACGCCATCGCGGATCATCAGGCGTGAAAATTCACGTGCGCAGAGGAAGTAGCCGACCAGATTCACCTGCAGTGAGCGGTCGAAATCCCCAAGCTGAAAGTCGCTGATAAACGCGGCTTTAGCGATACCCGCGCTGTAAACCAGCAGATCGACGCGGCCAAATATTTCATCCACTCCGCGCGACAGCGCCAGCACACTCTGTTCGCTGGTGGCATCAGCGCCAAAACCGTAGGCGGTGCCTTCGCCAAACTCGGCGTTAATTTCCTGCGCGACGTTGGCGGCTTTATCGCTTTGGATATCCACCACCGCGACGCGGTACCCTTCTGTCGCAAGCCCACGGCAAAGGAATGCCCCCAGGGTCTGGCCTCCACCAATGACAACGGCAACCTGATTCATCTTTATCTCCTTCAATCTTAAGCAATAAACTTCAAAATACAGCCCGGTGCGATACCGTCCGGTACGGGGCCCGCAACGTGTACGGTGCCGGGAAATTCCGCTTCACTCAGTCCGTCAAAACGCAGAGTGATATGCCCCAGTTCACGTAAGTTTTGTTCCGCCACGCTGCCAACGGCTGTGACCGGGTAGTGATGCTGGCCTAGCTCAAATTGGATCCCAGCCAGCAAAGAGCCGTTCAGCTCCCCATGGCAATGGATGAAGCAAAATTCTTCGATATCCGCAGGCGCGCCTTCACGAAAGGTAATTAGCATCTGGTCGCAGAGTGCATCCGGGGCGCTCTGGCCGATGCGGGTGATGGTGGTTTCATAAATCACGGTCATTTTTGAGTGCCTCTTATTGGTAAATAAAGCCGGAAACAAACCAGGCGATGAGAACGGTCGGTGCGCCGGTCAGAAAACGACTCACCAGTACGGATGGCACACCAACGCGGACCGTGTCCTGGCGCGCTTCGGCTAGCGACAATCCGACTGGAATAAAGTCGCATGCCGCCTGGGCGTTAATGGCGAACAAGGCAGGTAGCGCCAGATGCGGAGGAATGTTCCCCAAACCAATCTGTACGCCGATCAGGACGCCGATAACCTGGGCGATGACCGCACCAGGGCCGAGGAAAGGGGACAGCAGCGGGAAAGAGCAGATCAGCGCCAGGGTTACCAGCCCCAGCGGATGGCTGGCCAGCGGTGCGAGTCCATGGGCAATCCAGTCCCCCAGGCCAGACGCCATAATGATGCCGATCAGCGCCGAGACGAACGCCATAAACGGCAGAATGGTTTTCAGGACGGTATCGATAGTGTCTCGCCCGGCCTGAAACAGAACCGCAACGGCTGAACCCATTCCCATGCCGACTTTTGCCAACAGACCGTCGCTTTGTTCGGTAATTTTCTTGCTGGTGTCGTACTCGCGACCCATCGTGCTGTTTGCAGGCGTTGGCGCAGCGGATGCTTCACCGATAACGGTAATGTTTTCTTCTTTCACGCCAGAGACATAGATATCTTCGATAATATATTGGGCCAGCGGACCGGATTTACCCGTCGCGTGAATATTCACTGTTGGTATACGGCGTTTTGGATAGATCCCGCAGCGCAGCGTGCCGCCGCAGTCGATGATCGCCACGCCAATTTCGTTCTCTGGCGGCTCGCCTTCTTTGAAGCCATCAACGGCCTGCCAACCTGTCAGGCTGGCTATCCTGTCGACTATTGCGGGGCGAGTCCCTGCGGTGATATAGACAATTTTCTTGCCTGGCACGGCATCCAGTTCAAGCGGGCCGCCCCAGCCGCCGGTGCCTTTTTCAATACGAATACGCGTCATGATGCTACTCCCGCCAGATGTACTTTCTGCTCAAGTTGAATACCCATTTTTTTCTCAAAGATGGTGGTGGTGAAATCGGTCACCCAGCCGCGGAAGAAGTTGGTCACCAGGCCGACCAGCAAATAGCTCACCGCCAGCGGGCCGAGCGGAAGACCCAGCGTGGTCAGTCCGCTGGCGATCCCCAGATAGACGAACAGCTCACCGGGGTTGATGTGGGGAAATAAGCCGTTCATTGAATGGCAGCTGTAAGAGGCGGCTGCGTAGTAGCTGGGCTTGAACTTTTCCGGCATAAAGCGGCCCAGGCTCAGCGTCATAGGATTACAAAACACAAATGTGCCGATGCACGGCAGCAGTAGATAGCGGGACAGCGGGTTTCCGGCGCAGCGCTGGGCAAAACGTTCAATACGTTGCTGACCGATAAAGTTAATCAGCGCATTCATGATGACCAGCAGACTGATCAGCAGAGGCAGAATACCGGTCACCATGCCGGTAAACACCTCTCCGCCTTTCTGGAACAATCCGATAAACCACTCAGCACCGAGTGTGATGGTGTCGATCATTATTCTCTCCTGTAGGGGTTTTAGTTATCTTGCCAAACGGTAACTAATTTTAATCAGATCGAAAGATTTAAAAGTGTTATTTTGATCGCAAAATGAAAGATAAATATTTTAATTTGAAAGTTTGAATAAAAGGATAGCGAGGGGAATGAGTTGAGTTATGTAAAGTCCGTATCGGGCAGTGACTACCGCTTCCTTGTGCGGGGCGTGATGCTTTACCATACTTGCCCCTGGTTGAATCTGTTAAATGGACCCCTCATGTTCAAGCGTCGTTATGTAACATTGCTTCCCCTTTTTGTGTTGCTTGCCGCCTGTAGCAGCAAGCCAAAACCTACTGAGACTGATACGACCACCGGAACGCCGTCTGGCGGCTTCCTGCTTGAGCCGCAGCACAATGTGATGCAGATGGGCGGCGATTTCGCTAATAACCCGAATGCCCAGCAGTTCATCGACAAAATGGTGAACAAACACGGTTTCGATCGTCAGCAGTTGCAGGAAATTCTCTCCCAGGCGAAACGTCTGGATTCGGTACTGCGGCTGATGGATAACCAGGCACCAACCACATCGGTGAAACCGCCATCAGGTCCGAACGGCGCATGGCTGCGTTATCGCAAAAAATTTATTACGCCGGACAACGTGCAGAACGGTGTGGTTTTCTGGAATCAGTATGAAGATGCGTTGAATCGCGCGTGGCAGGTGTATGGAGTACCGCCGGAAATTATCGTCGGGATTATCGGCGTTGAAACCCGCTGGGGGCGCGTGATGGGGAAAACTCGCATCCTCGATGCGCTGGCAACGCTGTCATTTAACTACCCACGCCGCGCGGAGTATTTCTCTGGCGAGCTGGAAACCTTCCTGTTGATGGCGCGCGACGAGCAGGACGATCCGCTCAATCTGAAAGGTTCCTTTGCCGGGGCGATGGGCTACGGACAGTTTATGCCGTCGTCTTACAAACAATATGCGGTAGATTTCAGCGGCGACGGGCATATCAACCTGTGGGATCCGGTTGATGCGATCGGTAGCGTGGCGAACTATTTCAAAGCGCACGGCTGGGTGAAAGGTGATCAGGTCGCGGTAATGGCAAACGGTCAGGCTCCAGGCTTGCCAAATGGCTTCAAAACTAAGTACAGCATTTCGCAGCTTGCCGCCGCAGGTTTAACGCCACAGCAGCCGCTGGGCAACCATCAACAAGCCAGCCTGCTGCGTCTGGATGTTGGCACCGGCTACCAGTACTGGTACGGTCTGCCGAACTTCTACACCATCACCCGTTACAACCACAGCACCCATTACGCAATGGCGGTCTGGCAGTTAGGACAAGCCGTGGCGCTGGCGCGAGTACAGTAGCTATTTACAAGAGGGGGGCGTGAGCTTCCCTCTGGCTAATCAGCTTTTTTCTGAATCCTCCTCGTAAAATTGCAACGCCAACACCATCTTCCTGACGAAAGTGCTATCTTGTCCGGCATAAATTTTTGACTGACAGAGGTTGTGATGACTGACAGTGAACTGATGCAGTTAAGTGAACAGGTTGGGCAGGCGCTGAAAGCCCGTGGCGCAACCGTAACAACTGCCGAGTCTTGTACCGGTGGTTGGGTAGCGAAAGTGATTACCGATATTGCCGGTAGCTCCGCCTGGTTTGAACGCGGATTTGTCACCTACAGTAACGAAGCCAAAGCGCAGATGATCGGCGTACGCGAAGAGACGCTGGCGCAGCATGGCGCGGTGAGTGAACCCGTCGTGGTGGAAATGGCGATAGGCGCACTGAAAGCGGCTCGTGCTGATTATGCCGTGTCTATTAGTGGTATCGCCGGGCCGGATGGCGGCAGTGAAGAGAAGCCTGTCGGCACCGTCTGGTTTGCTTTTGCCACTGCCCGCGGTGAAGGCATTACCCGGCGGGAATGCTTCAGCGGCGACCGTGATGCGGTGCGTCGTCAGGCTACTGCGTATGCATTGCAGACCTTGTGGCAACAATTTCTACAAAACACTTGATACTGTATGAGCATACAGTATAATTGCCCCAACAGAACATTATCTATCACGTTTCGCGGTTTAACCCGAAAGCGGCATGACAGGAGTAATTAATGGCTATCGACGAAAACAAACAGAAAGCGTTGGCGGCAGCGCTGGGTCAGATCGAAAAGCAATTCGGTAAAGGCTCCATCATGCGCCTGGGTGAAGACCGTTCCATGGATGTGGAAACCATCTCCACTGGTTCGCTTTCTCTGGATATCGCATTGGGCGCGGGCGGTTTGCCAATGGGCCGTATCGTTGAAATCTACGGGCCTGAATCTTCCGGTAAAACGACGCTGACCCTGCAGGTTATTGCTGCCGCCCAGCGCGAAGGTAAAACCTGTGCGTTCATCGATGCGGAACACGCACTGGATCCCGTCTATGCGCGCAAGCTTGGCGTTGATATCGACAACCTGCTGTGCTCTCAGCCTGATACCGGTGAACAAGCGCTGGAAATCTGTGATGCGCTGGCGCGCTCCGGTGCGGTTGACGTTATCGTTGTCGACTCCGTTGCCGCATTGACGCCGAAGGCAGAAATCGAAGGCGAGATTGGTGACTCTCACATGGGCCTTGCGGCACGTATGATGAGCCAGGCCATGCGTAAGCTGGCCGGTAACCTGAAGCAGTCCAACACGCTACTGATTTTCATCAACCAGATCCGTATGAAGATTGGCGTTATGTTCGGTAACCCGGAAACCACCACCGGTGGTAACGCCCTGAAATTCTATGCTTCTGTTCGCCTGGATATCCGTCGTATTGGCGCGGTGAAAGAAGGCGACAACGTGGTTGGTAGCGAAACCCGTGTTAAGGTCGTGAAAAACAAAATTGCAGCGCCGTTCAAACAGGCTGAATTCCAGATTCTTTACGGTGAAGGTATCAACTTCTACGGCGAACTGGTTGATTTGGGCGTGAAAGAGAAGCTGATTGAAAAAGCCGGTGCATGGTACAGCTACAACGGTGAGAAAATTGGTCAGGGTAAAGCGAATGCCACTAACTGGCTGAAGGAAAACCCGGCAACTGCGAAGGAAATTGAGAAGAAAGTACGCGAGTTACTGCTCAATAACCCGGATTCAAAACCAGACTTCTCTGTTGATGACAGCGGTGAAGATGTAAAAGAAACGAACGAAGATTTCTGATAATCTGACGTTATCGCACATAGAAGGGCTGCATACCATGCAGCCCTTTTCCATTTCTGAAGGCTCACTATGACAGAAGCAACTTCCCGCCGCTCCGCTTATTCCCGACTTCTTGACCGCGCTGTACGTATACTGGCGATGCGCGATCACAGCGAGCAGGAACTGCGGCGTAAGCTGGCCGCTCCGGTGATGGGAAAAAATGGACCGGAAGACATTGATGCAACGCCGGAGGATTACGACAAGGTCATCGCCTGGTGTATTGAAAGTCGTTATCTGGATGATGACCGCTTCGTTCAGCAATTTATCTCCAGCCGTAGCCGTAAAGGTTATGGACCCGCGCGTGTGCGTCAGGAATTAAACCAAAAAGGGATTTCGCGGGAAGCCGTTGAACGAGCCATGCGCGAGTGTGAAATTGACTGGGCAGCACTTGCGCGCGCGCAGGCCATTCGTAAATATGGAGAACCTTTACCTGTAGATTTTTCAGATAAGGTAAAGGTCCAGCGCTTTTTGCTCTACCGTGGCTATCTGATGGAAGATATTCAGGCAATATGGCGAAATTTTGACGATTGAGCGCATACGGGATTTTACTTCCCAGTAAAGAAAACTTATCTTATTCCCACTTTTCGATTGCCAGAGGCGCAGTTTACGTGCCGATGCTGGTAATGACATTTCGTTAGCTTGATTTCTTCAGGATAATTATGAGCAAGAGCACCGCTGAGATCCGTCAGGCGTTTCTCGATTTTTTCCATAGTAAAGGACATCAGGTAGTTGCCAGCAGCTCCCTGGTACCGAACAATGACCCTACTTTGTTGTTTACCAACGCCGGGATGAACCAGTTCAAGGATGTGTTCCTTGGCCTCGACAAGCGTAATTATTCCCGCGCAACCACCTCGCAGCGTTGCGTGCGTGCGGGCGGTAAGCACAACGACCTGGAAAACGTCGGTTACACTGCACGTCACCATACTTTCTTCGAAATGCTGGGCAACTTCAGCTTCGGCGATTATTTCAAACATGATGCTATTCAATACGCATGGGAACTGCTGACCGGTGAAAACTGGTTTGCCCTGCCAAAAGAGCGTCTGTGGGTCACCGTCTATGAAACTGACGATGAAGCCTATGAAATCTGGGAAAAAGAAGTCGGCATTCCGCGCGAACGTATCATCCGTATCGGTGATAACAAAGGCGCGGCTTATGCTTCCGACAACTTCTGGCAGATGGGTGATACCGGCCCTTGCGGTCCGTGCACCGAAATTTTCTACGACCATGGCGACCACATTTGGGGTGGCCCTCCGGGAAGCGCAGAAGAAGATGGCGATCGCTACATTGAGATCTGGAACATCGTCTTCATGCAGTTCAACCGTCAGGCTGACGGTACCATGGAACCGCTGCCGAAGCCGTCCGTGGATACCGGTATGGGCCTTGAGCGTATTGCGGCCGTGCTGCAACACGTTAACTCCAACTATGAAATCGACCTGTTCCGTTCACTGATTGAGTCCGTGGCGAAAGTCACCGGCGCGACCGATCTGAGCAACAAGTCGCTGCGTGTTATCGCTGACCATATCCGCTCCTGTGCATTCCTGATTGCCGATGGCGTTGTCCCGTCGAATGAAAACCGTGGTTATGTGCTGCGTCGTATCATTCGTCGCGCGGTACGTCATGGCAACATGCTGGGCGCGAAGGATACCTTCTTCTACAAGCTGGTTGGTCCGCTGGTGGACGTCATGGGCTCCGCAGGTGAAGAACTGAAGCGTCAGCAGGCTATGGTTGAGCAGGTTCTGAAAACCGAAGAAGAGCAGTTTGCGCGTACACTGGAGCGTGGTCTGGCGCTGCTGGATGAAGAACTGGCAAAACTGTCCGGTGATACACTGGATGGCGAAACCGCATTCCGTCTGTATGACACCTACGGTTTCCCGGTTGACCTGACGGCGGACGTTTGCCGCGAGCGCAACATTAAGGTTGACGAAGCGGGCTTTGAAGCTGCAATGGAAGAACAGCGCCGTCGCGCGCGTGAAGCCAGCGGCTTCGGCGCAGACTACAATGCGATGATTCGTGTTGATGGCGCCTCTGAATTTAAAGGCTACGAACACCTGGAACTGAACGGCAAAGTGACCGCGCTGTTTGTTGATGGTAAAGCGGTAGACGCAATTAACGCAGGTCAGGACGCAGTTGTCGTCCTGGATCAGACTCCGTTCTATGCGGAATCTGGTGGTCAGGTTGGCGACAAGGGTGAACTGAAAGGCGCAGGCTTCGCGTTTGCCGTGAGCGACACGCAGAAATATGGCCAGGCCATTGGTCACATCGGTAAGCTGTCTGCGGGTTCTCTGAAAATTGGCGATGCAGTACAGGCTGATGTTGATGAAACTCGTCGTGCGCGCATTCGCTTGAACCACTCCGCAACGCACCTGATGCACGCGGCGCTGCGCCAGGTACTGGGCACGCATGTGGCACAGAAAGGCTCGTTGGTTAACGATAAAGTGCTGCGCTTCGACTTCTCTCATACTGAAGCTATGAAGCCTGCTGAAATCCGTGCCGTTGAAGATCTGGTGAATGCGCAAATTCGTCGCAACCTGCCGATTGAAACGAACATCATGGATCTCGAAGCGGCGAAAGCCAAAGGCGCAATGGCGCTGTTTGGCGAGAAATATGACGACCACGTGCGTGTTCTGAGCATGGGTGATTTCTCTACCGAACTGTGTGGTGGTACTCATGCCAGCCGTACGGGTGATATCGGTCTGTTCCGTATTGTGTCTGAGTCAGGCACTGCGGCGGGCGTTCGTCGTATCGAAGCTGTGACCGGTGAAGGCGCTATCCAAACCGTGCATGCTGAGAGCGATCGCTTAAGCGATATTGCGCAGCTGCTGAAAGGCGATAGCCAGAATATTGGTGACAAAGTTCGTTCCGTGCTGGAGCGTACGCGTCAACTCGAAAAAGAATTGCAGCAATTGAAGGAACAGGCTGCGGCGCAGGAGAGTGCAAATCTCTCCAGCAAAGCGGTTGATATCAATGGCGTGAAGCTGCTGGTCAGCGAACTCGCGGACGTTGAGCCGAAAATGTTGCGTACCATGGTTGATGATCTGAAAAATCAACTGGGGTCTACCGTTATCGTTCTGGCAACGGTAGTGGAAGGTAAGGTTTCTCTGATTGCGGGTGTGTCTAAGGACGTGACAGATCGCGTGAAAGCAGGGGAACTGGTTGGAATGGTCGCTCAGCAGGTAGGCGGTAAGGGTGGTGGTCGTCCGGACATGGCGCAAGCCGGTGGTACGGATGCTGCGGCTCTGCCAGCAGCGTTAGCCAGTGTGAAAGGCTGGGTCAGCGCAAAACTGTAATAATTATAAGCGTAAGTCGACGCTGCGGACTTCAATCCGCAGCGTTTGTATCAACGCTATCGACAACGATAAAGTCAGGTTGAAGTTGTGTATATCGGCTAAACTTA